>Ga0134127_10001254_pt1 | contig 19197 bp, 10 predicted proteins | sample KB31753_FD_96459 | JGI IMG/M metagenome (GOLD analysis project Ga0134127, IMG submission 96459) | Terrestrial soil microbial communities with excess Nitrogen fertilizer from Kellogg Biological Station, Michigan, USA - KB3-175-3 | ecosystem: Environmental > Terrestrial > Soil > Unclassified ... | reverse complement strand
CGATTCAAAATAATCATGCAACAAAGCAGCATTAAAGTAAAAAAAATAAAAATAACAAGTTCAACTTTCCAATCATCTATTTAATCATCATCAACAGGATATTTTATATTCAGAACTCTGGCAACCTTTGCTCTGTCCTTATTTCTATCAATCAGCAGGAGCAGCACTGTAACAATAACAAGATAAAAATTTATTCTTGATATCCTTTTTTGAAATATACATATTAAAAAAAATTGTATTGTTTTAGATATGGCATTTTGCCAACCAATTGAATGAATATCTATTCAATATTTTATCCCTATTTTATCTGCAATGGTTATATGATTTTCGAGATAGTCTCTTCAATTGATTCTTATGATTTTTTGAACATACAAGATATGCCATCAAGATTGCAACACCAAGATATCCTATTAGAGCAATAAATCTTGCAATAGTCGAAGCAATAAACTGCTGATAATTTAAATTCAAGAGCCAAAAGTGAATAGCAGGTTTTATAATATTGTATTCAATTTCTTCATTTGAAATAGTAGATACTAGTTTTAATATACTTCACCTTATTTTACTTGATTCTCTTTTTTTTACTTGATTATCAATAAATTTTATTTTATATTAACAATAAAATAAAATTCAAAATAATACAATGAATATACAAAATTCAGTAACAAGAAATTATAGAATTAACAATTGAAGATTTCTGTTAAATAAGAAATAGTCTTTACTTGACTACTTTTCATTATCCACTAAATAGCTATCATTTTTTTATAATATACAATTTGTAATTTTCTTCATTACCTTCAATATCTTTGATGGCTTTTTTTCTTCTTATTTTATAATAGTGCATGATAGCATTATTTATATAACAGATTTGAGAACGCATGGCATGTCGTGAATAGACCTGTCTATTAAGATAAGAAAAGAGATAATCTTATAAATTAAAATATTTTTGATTACTGCTTTTGATACTTCTGATTTAAAAGATCAATCCAATTTTAAATTAACAAATATTGAAAATATAACTCAAAAACCAATAAAACTATCACTTTTGAAAAAAATATTTAATCAAATTTTTTCAGCAACAAATTTCAAATATTAAAAATGAATAATATGTTTATTAAATAGAATAATTTTTTTTAAACAGTGAATCAAAATTCAAGAAGGAAAAAGAGTAAGATAAACTAATTGCTTTTTGTAAAATTATGTTATTTACCGGCGTGGCTTTATTTCTATAGCCCTACCATGATGTTTTGCTAAGTTTTTAATAGGAATAAAATTCTCTCAATGTTATCAAATCAGGATAAATCACTAAATAGTGAATACCATAATCTTTTTTTGAAAATTCATCTACACAGCAAGCATCTTCTAGGTCTATTGCATTAATTAAAGTGCCTTATTCTGCTTCTTTTGATATTTTTGTAACTCCATCCCTCCCTAATCTATATTATAGAAATAAATGATATGTCAAACGATTTTTCAATTAATATTTTAGATTAAATTAATTCGATGTAGGATACACAAGGATATTTAAAATATTAATTATGGCTACTAGATATTGTTTTTAAATCTATTTTTATAATTTTTAAATCAATGTAATTGATCTTAGTTAAATAGTATTAACCTCATTAATGTATATACTTGCTAATGGTATTTCATGATAATGATTGGAAGGTTCTTCTCTTTTTATAGATAATAATAATACTAACTATGAAAATTATAATATATCAAAAGACACTACTACTACTACTACTAATAGTAGTTCCTCTGACCCTGTAAATTTTGATTCATACGATTTCAATATGCCATTTACAAGAGTATATTATGGCTCCATTGATGCAGACAATGCTCTCTTAAAGTTTATAGATAGATCTACAAAAAAGATTGATTCATGTATTAGTTCTATAGGGCCATCTGTAATTATTGAAGTTAAAGAAATAAAGAATAAAAGAGTTGATGCTGTTGGAAATAGGGGACTAAAGCTCAGATATGTTACAGAAATAACAAAAGATAATATCGATTATATTAAACAAATGCTTACATTCTCAGAAATACGCCATTTGGACGGCATAAAGGGAAACTTTGAAGTATCAGATGAAAAAGAGTATGTTGCTGTTGCAACTTTAAAAAAGGCACAACCCATACCTCAGCTTATCTTTAGCAATGTTCCTGAAGTTGTAGAGCAGCAGCAATTTGTATTTGATAGTTTTTGGGAAAGAGCAATTCCTGCTGAACAAAAATTAAAAGAAATAGAAAAAGGAATTATTCATCCAATTACAACAGTATTTTCAGATTATAAAGATGCAGAAAAAATAGAGTTTGAAATGATAAAAAATGCAACAAAAGAAATCCAAATACTATACTCTACATCAAATGCATTTTATCTTCAGGAAAAATCTGGAATTTTACAACTTTTAAAAGAGGTGGCAGAGCAGAATAGCAATAATCTATATATTAACATTCTTTTACCCATAGACAGTTCAATTAAAAAGTCATTATCTTTTAATCTTTTAAATAAAAATCTAAAAAATAATAATATAGTTTTTCAAGATATTGCACCGAGCATTAATATCAAAATTAAATCTTTGGTGGTAGATAGAAAGGAATCTTTAATAATGGAGCTAAAACATTTAAGAGAAGAAAAACATACTGCATCTATAGGTTTTTCCATTTATTCTAATAGTCAATCCATAGTTTTATCTTATGCGTCTATATTTGAAGTTCTCTATAACCAAAGCATCCTATTCGACCAAATGAAAGAAGAAGAAAACATCAGAAGTGAATTTATAAATATAGCAGCACATGAGCTTCGAACTCCTATAATGCCTATACTAAATGGTATGGAGATTCTAGAGGAAAATCTTGGAGAGAAGGAAAAGGAGAAACATAAAAAAGAAATAGATATCATAACAAGAAATGCCTCAAGGCTGCAAAATCTTGCTGAAAGTATTTTGCAGGTAAGCAGAATAGAAAGTGGCAAGTTTAGTTTGAATATACAAAAAGATGTAGATATTCATTCTCTTATTTTACAGGTAATAGAAGACATTGAAAAAAAATATATGTATACACAAAAGGCAAAAAAGGTATCAATAGTGTTTGTGCCCTATAATGGAGAGAAACCCGAAGATCAAAACACTGGTAATAGTAATATAGTATCTGATGAAATAGAGAAGAAAGAAGAAAACGATAACAAAAAGAAAACAACAACATATCATCCTTTGTATGTAGACTGTGATGCTCAAAAAATAAGTCAAGTTGTTTTTAATTTGCTAGATAATGCAATAAAATTTACAGCAGAAGGTCAAATTTCTGTATATACTACTACTACTTCTTATCAAAAGACTACTGATACTATACATCCTCATCGCAATAAGAAAATGTCATTAGACAACAATAATAGTAATAGTAATGATGATGATGATTATGCAGTAGCAAATAAAACGAGTACCAATGATTATATTGACAGAAATAAAAATAGCATAATTGTTACAGTAGAGGATGTAGGCACAGGAATTAACAAGAAAATTAAAGACCAATTATTTGAAAAGTTTGCTACAAAATCAACTCAAGGAACCGGCCTTGGCCTATACCTATCAAAGAAAATTGTTGAAGCTCATGGTGGAAAGATATGGTATGAAGAGCCAAACGAGGCTGCGATAACAAGTCTTAGGAAAAGCAACTGGAATTCTAATGATGGTGATGATGTTAATGATGGTAATATAAGAAAATGTGATTATGATCGTGCTGATCATGATCCGCACGATCGTAATCCGCAGCCGCAGAAAGCAGGCTCAATATTTAGATTTAGATTGCTTGCCAAATTTTATTGATTATTATAAAAATGCATATAATATAAGGACAAGAAGAAACATCAACAAAAATAGAAAAAGAAGTACATATGCAAGTGAGAGTATATATGTTTAGAAAATTTCAATAAATAAAGAAGAAGAAGAAAATAATTTGCATACTGACAACAGAAAAAAAATAATGCTTGTAGATGATGAGGAAGATCTTGCACTTCTTTTGAAGGACGGCTTAGAAAGGTATGGTTACTATGATGTAAAGATATATAGTAATCCTCAAGAAGCGCTAGATAATTTTAAACCTGATGTATATGATCTTATTTTAATTGATATTATAATGCCCGATATGAGTGGATTTGAATTTTACTCTTCTATTAGGAATAATCCTAACAATTCTAAAATCTGCTTTTTTTCTGCATCCGATTATATGGACAGTAAAATTAAAAATATTTTTCCCGAATTAAAAGAACAAAAGACAGTTTTAATTCAAAAGCCAATAAAGTTAAAAGAGTTATCAAATAAAATTATAGAAATTATCAATTAACCTAATAGATGAACTATTCTTCCTTTTTTTAAATAAAAGATTGTTATAAAAATGTTAAAAGTAAGCAAAATAATTAACTCTTCGTTATGCCATAAATAAAATCTTTGTTATAGCCAAATTTGTTACTATCTTCCAGGAGTTACCTAAATAATATAATTTTTATTCTATCAATGTCATCAAATATAGTCGGAGAGGAAAATAATAGCTGTTAACTTTCTACCGATATAAATAACAAAAGCACAGTTTCTAGCAAGGGAAACTTTGTACTTGTAAAGCAATGAGTTTATGAAATCCTCTTTAGAATATTGATTATATTTTTCTATTCTTACATTAATTTTGTATGTTTTTGAGGTAATTCATTTTTATGCAAAATAACATATCAATATATGTTATATAGTTTTTAAGGAAAAAAGAATATTTATTAACATTAAATGAACAATAACACATATATATTTATTTTGTAAAATTAATTTATTAATCAATTAATTTAATGAATATAAAAGAAGTTAATAAGAAGTTCATTCACAAAAATAGCGATGATTGTTTATTTCGATTAATTATATTTCGATATATTTATTATAATTCAAATAGCTATTTAATTTGTATTAATCTATTTGAAATTCTGATATTTAAAATGTATCTATTATTATGAACACCTTTATTCAAATTTAGTTTACCTTATAAAAGATTACTTTTTTCCTATACACTTATTCTGATATTGATTCCTATCAATAAGTAGTTACTATAAATGATAAAACTAAGGTTATTTGATTTTGAATAATTATAAAAAAGATATATTATATATGATTATGTCTTTAAAAATAAATTATTTATAAAAGAATAAAATAAATTCCTATTAATTTATTATAATATAAAACTATTAAAAAAATGATATCTATTTTATCTTAATCCATATATATAATAAATACAAACACTTCGATATTGTAACAAGAAATATGCCGAGCAACTGTCTTTTGCATAACTAGATTAGAAATGAGATCTAGTTACAGTGGGTCTAAACCTGATGGAGTATTACCTCTGGTAAGATAAGTATCTTTTGTCATGGTGCTACTTATCTTAACTGAGATCCACTGTTTTCTTGAGTTTAGTAAATTAAAAAGGTTTGTATTGGATTATTTGTCATATCGGCTCTGTTCAATTAAGGAAATCTTTTATCTTGAAGACATCTTATTTTATTGTGCTTATCAAAAATAAAACGCCTCCAAAAAACGTATGTATCATAGTCTTTATTTGTATTTTTTTAGATTATCCATAAGAAGAACATCTTAACAATTGTCTTTTTGTTTTATCAAACGAAACCATGTATCTATATGAAACTGATGGATTCAAAAGTATCCTCTTCAAAAGATATCGCCTAAAAACAAAGGGATATTTGAATCTATCATTGATGAGACTTTGTTTAATGTTGGATTAGGATATGTCTGGCTTAGGGTTGCAACAATCAAACCAGGAAACAAGCAAATTCTCGCACTATCAATATCAAAGGAGAGAAAGGTGTTTGTTGTTGCTGAAAGATTTATTTCAAAATTAGTGGTGGTTTTGGTCACATCCGGTTTCCACAGGTGAAGGTACATATGGTATCCACCGCAGGCTTGTAGATTTCTAAAACTACAACATCATCTTTATCCCTCTTTTGAAAAAAGCATGGTTGAAAGGACAATGCACTATATAAAGGATAGAACTACAGAAAGTTTCGATGGCTACTTTCCGTGCAGGCTTGAGAACTGCAAACTAACGCATGTTAAAAACTGGTTGAATTTATTTATCGATTACTAAAACAAGGAGTTAAGAGTCATAAAAAGAACAATACCATCAGATTGATAGTTTTATTTTTAGACTATTAAAAAATATATCTTTCATATTATATTAAAATAAAATTATACAAAAGATATTTTCATGTGAGATCCAGATGGATACCAATTATAATTTGCCGAGTCTCTAAATAGATAGTAAAACTATTTTCATTTTGAATGTTTATTATTATACCCATATAGTGATTATTAATTCTTTATCTAGTCAAATACTATGATAACATATAACTTCTAATACTTAAAATTATAATACTTTTCCATAATTTAATATGCATATAAAGTAACTTTAGTTTATTTGTTAAATTAATTGCCTGATGCTGTAAAAAGGAATGATGCGCTTTGCAATAAGAATAATGTGCATTATATTATCTATATCTTCATATAAAATATATCATGATTTCCAGGAGTTGAATCTTCCCATACAACAAATGCTTTATTATTATCTAAAAGTGCTATAGATGGACATTCAGAAATACCGTGATTATTGCTCAAGTTTATTACATCTTCTGAAAAATATTGACCTTCATTATTACTTGTTTTTATAAATATGTCATCATTTGATTCAGAAACTATTTTTTCCCATAGAATATACACCTTGTCTTTATTAGCACTTACTTCTACAGCTAAAGACTTGTTACTATCAATAGAAACTGGATTTGTAAAACTGTGTCCATTGTTATTACTTTTTGTATAAAATAAATTGTTATTTATTCTAAAATCAGGAATTCCTGACCATATTACATGAATATTATTTTTATATGATGTAATTTGTGGTTTTCCTATGCTCTTTATAGGGCCATTAATTTTTGTTAAATTACTAAAGTTTCCTCCATTATCATCGCTCTGTAAAAAATATGCCATCACTATTTCTATAGAGATCCTTGTCTGGATGACCAACATTCCAGATCGCATATACATTTCTACTACTGATGTTATTAGTTAATGGTGAAGTAGTAATTTTAGGATAAGTTAAACTACTTACATTATTGCTTAATGTTTTTATGCTTTTAAAGGTAGAACCTCCATCAGCACTTGTTCTAAATAATATTTTATTGTTGTTATCATTATAATTAATCTGTGATAGATGCTCTTTGTTCCATATCACATATACGTTATCTTCAAATGCAGATATCTCTGCATTAATAGAATTGCCAAAGCTATCATCAGATTTATTATTTTTATTAAATAGATTGTAGTTGTCTAAATTAATTTTATTACTAAAGGTCTTGCCGCCGTCATTGCTTTTTCTAAAGAATATCTCTTTATTATTGTTTGCAGATATATCATTATCTATCCATATAGCATAAACATTATTGCCATAAACTGCTAAATGGGGATGCTCGGAAAATCCGCTATTGTTGCTTAGATTTATTTCTTTGCCAAAGGTCTTGCCGCCATCATTGCTTTTTCTTATAAATATATCATAATTGGGTTCATTTTTTAAACTACTGTTGATATTACTACTAATATTGTTACTGTTGTCCTTAAGTTTTGAAGACAAACCAGGAGGTACTATTCTTGCCATATCACATATACATTATTTCCAAAAGCAGATACTCGAGGATAAACAGAGTCTTTGGTATTATTGGTTAAATTAAATGCATTTGTAAAATTGATTTTTTTGTAATTGTTGTTTATAGAATTATTATTGTTATTGTTATTGATATTATCTTGATTGTATTGGGCATTCACTTTTTGTGTCTTGAGTGTTTGATGTCAACCAAAAAGAAATATGGCCATTATAAAAATACCGGTAATAGCAATAAAGACTAAAAATAATAATTTTATTTGCAATAACGATACAGAATGTATTTTCAATATAAATCTTCATAGTCAGGCAACAATTTTTTACCGTTGGATTTATTATAATACATTATAAATTATAACATATGCAATTTGGTTTACAACATCCAAATTTCAATTTCGATTATAATAGTCAAGGTAATGATATTTCTTATATTACTCATTCCTTAAAAAACCTTGTTTCAAAGGCAGAAAATAGTGGCTTTGATTCATTCTGGGTTATGGATCATTTCCATCAAATTCAATTTGTAGGAAAGCCAGAGGACCCAATGCTCGAAGGCTGGACAGTATTATCTATGCTTGCAGGAATAACAACAAAAATAAAGTTAGGGACACTTGTAACCGGCATAATATATAGATATCCTTCAGTTTTAGCAAAAATAGCTTCTACGCTTGATGTACTAAGTAAAGGAAGATTGTTTATGGGATTAGGTGCGGCGTGGAATGAACAAGAGTCTTTGGCGTATGGCATTAATTTTCCATCCAATCAAGAGCGATTGCTTAGGTTAGAGGAGACAATACAAATTATTCGAAAAATGTGGACCGAAGAACCTTGCGCTTCATTTAATGGAAAATATTTTCAAATTATTAATGCCTATTGTAATCCTAAACCAATACAAAAGCCATCACCACCTATACTAGTTGGAGGAAGCGGTGAAAGAAAAACACTCAAAATTGTAGCAAAATACGCTGATGCATGTAATCTATTTGGATCTACCGAATCTATAAAAAAGAAACTAGATATTCTAAAAGAGCATTGTAAAAGTGTTGGTAGAGACTTTGATTCGATATTAAAGACCAAACTTGGTACTATTGTGTTGGATGATAACAGAGAGGCGGCAAAAGATAGGGTGAAAGAAACCTTTAGAGGTGTACCTGAAGAGCAAATTAAAGAATTTGTAATTTATGGGACACCTGAAGATATATTAAAACAGATAGAGGCACTTCAGCAAGCAGGTATCCAATATCTTATAGTGAATCTTGAACCATCAAGAGAACTTGAAGCATTAGATACCTTTGCAAATAAGATTATTAACAAAATGTCTTGATTTTGGTGGACTTGATATTTTTTTTCTTGAAGGTTATTGATGTTGGTTGAATAATATATGCAAATAAATATTTGAACTTTGCTTGTAAACTATTAAAATGGCTTGAAAGTTGATTGTTATTATTGATTAAAGACTCCTAGCAAATATACTTATAACAATTTGTAATCAACATTGTAAACTAAATATTATAAATTAAATCTTTTCTACAATCTTTTTACCAAATTATTTGGCATTAAAATGTTAATAATTATTTACAGTGTAGTTTATTTGTTAAATCTGAATACACTTGACCGAACCAAAGATTATTTTTGATTTCAATCTCTCAAAAGGGAGAATAAATTCTCTCTCTGGAATAATAATTATCTTTATTTGTTGATGAATTTGAGTATCTGATAAACTAATGAGAAACAAAAACCATTATTAAAATATTTTTTTATGATATGAGATATGATGTTGTTATGAAATCTTCTACAAAAGAAATAAAGGAAATTTGGAGAGGAGAGAAAAGGAAATTGCAATGAAAGGTTTGATGAATATTATATCGAGTTTTATCTAAAGCCGATATATAGTTGGGATTTCAAATGCTCCTTCTTTTTCTATGGGTGTCAGACAAATAAAAGAAGAATATATTAATTTTTAAAAGAGGGGAAGTAAAAATATGTTTTATAACAGTAATTACTAAAGAAAATTTATCCTATTGTAAAGAATTAATGCAATATGTTGAACTCAGGCATCTAGATAAAGTTAAAGGGAGTATGTTCTTTCAAATGATAAAAATGAAAAATTTCAAAATTCACACAATTTAAAAACTTCAGTATTTTAAAAGCTCGTTTTTCTAATAGCGAATTATTTATTGTTAATGAAAAAGCGTTCTTACATATAAAATTTAAAAGTCAAATTAAAAATAGTAGTGATAATAGTAATAATTTATTTGAATTTGCAGTTTGCTCTACTAATAAGAAAAGTGTCGATCTATTCAAATCCGTGTTCAATTAATTGTGAAGTGAAAGAAAAGAAAAGTAATTATTGAGAAAGAAAATACTGATAAATTACAAAAAAGTTTTATAGATATTGCTGCACACGAAATACGAACCTCGATTCAAACAATTTCAGGATTGATTTGTTTACTAAAATCAAAAAAGGTATGATGATGGAATAAAAAGAAAAATAAATAACATTTTGGCCAGAAATACAGAGAAGTAAAAAAAACTAAAGGAAAATATTTATACAAAGCTAAAATTAAAATCAAAATTTAAGATTGATAGAAGAAAATATTTGAATTCATTCTTTGATTTGTTTTTAACATACAATACTATACACGATCTAAAAAAATCGTTTAGTAAATAATTGCTCATAGTTTTAATTATGGTTTTTATGTTTATATCTTCTACATATAAACAATGGACACTAGCAATTTTTCATTTGAGAAGTTGTAGGTCCTTTAATGTAGATGTAATTAGTAGATTGGTTGTATCCAAGATCGGATATTTTTAAAACTAAAAATCCATTATCATGCAAATATTTCATTTCTTTTGAAAATAATCCTATATCTGTAATTGATTTATCTGGTTGTTCCATATAGTTTTTGTCTATTAAAAAGTTGTGATACACAACTATGGGAATTGCATTAATACATCCATTTTTATTGTAAGATGATTGTAAGTTTACCTCTTTGATAAATTGTGAAAACATTTGTGTATTGTTCATTGGCATAGCATCTTGGTTAGTTCCTTGGGCTTTTGGACGATCGCTCCAATTCTTAATATCGTACCTATTTTCATATTTTACTTTACCATTTTTAAAAGGAATACAATCATTTGTTTTCTTGTATCCATTGCAATGCAAAAATGCTAAAGGCGCATCCCCAGATCTAGCTAAATCATAGTATTTAGAAACAATATTGATTATTGTAGCATTTTCAGAGCCTGTGCTTGCAGGATATGCAAAAATAGTAGTATTAATACCATGATCAAAAAGACACTGCTTTGATCCACCTATTTCATATATTAAATCTTGTTGTGATCTATTGTGAAGTGCAGTATGGGTCATTGTATGGGATTCTATATCATGGCCTTGTTGTTGTAAGCTTTTAATGTTTTGCCATGACATAGATTCATTTCCAAAACGATTAATACCATTATTTACAAAATTACAAACTGTAAAAAAGCTACCTTTGTATCCATATTTGTCTAAAATTGGTTTTGCTAAAGTAAATTGGCTCTTTGGTGAATCATCAAACGCAAGTATTATTATTTTAGAGCTATTAGAGCCATTTTGTAAAGGAGGTAGTATTATTTTTCCTGTACTATAAGATATTTGAAATGATGGAGAAAACAAATACCAACAAGTGCTGTAAATTAGTAATAAAGTTAATGTAAAAAAAGAAATGGAAATCAATTTCATATGTTTTATCATTAATCTATGCATTTACTTATAAAAAGCCATTGATAAAAAAAGAATACTTTGATAGAAAGTCAAACCATGCAATTCTTTAGAGTTATATTCTTTTAAAAACTTTATAATTTTTTATTACTTTTATATTGTAATATTCTTTGCAATTTTGTTTGAATAATAAAGTATTGTATAACTAATTTAAATATAGAAAAAATAAAATTATAAAAGAAGTTAAATTCTTTGGCTTCTTTAAAATTACTTATTAATTAATTAAAATGATAAATGTAAAAAGATATAATGATAGGATAGATGTCAGTGAAAAGATAATATACGAAGGCATTAAATTTATTCTTTCTCATTTTGAAAAACAACATGTGCTATTTCCACGAACAATAAAGACTTTTGATGCTAAAGATCCGATTAAAGTAGAATATGAATCACTCACTCAAAATTCTATATATAAAATCTTTAATATATTTAAGGGATCTAATTATTATGATTGTAAAATAAATTGTTTTCCGTCTGTTAATAATAATCTCAAGAAATACTCTACCGATTTTAACAATCTAAAAGTTAAAGATAAGACAACAGGCTGTTTTATAATGATTATATTAGATTTACAATCTGTATCACATAATAAGGAAAAATTAGATAATATCCTAAATAAAACATTAAATAAATTGTCTCTCAAATTTTATGGAGAATCACATCCTACTGTACTATGGACAGGTAGTGGATACTCTATTTATCAGCCACTAGATGGAATGATTTTTGAAAATGACAAGGTATTTTATAATTCTATGCTAAATATGCCTAGCAATATAGACCCAATTACCGAGTTTACCCGATTTGTTGTAAAATTCTTTACTGATGGAAAAATTGATCCAAAATACTTGCCCTCAGTAAATTCATTCTTTATTAGAGTTCCTGGAACTTTTAATTTTAAAAATGGAGAACAAGTTAAAATTATTCAAAAGTGGGATGGTAAGACACCCACAGTACAGTGGATTACCTATGACTTTAAAAATTATCTAAAACAAAAGAAAATAGATAAAATATACAAAAGAAAAAGAGATATAGAAAATAAACTATTTGATTACAATCAACAACAAAATCAAGAAGACAAAATCAAATAAATTAAAAACTGCTATAAAATGCAAAAAAAGATATGGAAAAAAGTTTATAAAATGAATTACCCATTGTTTGAAAATCAGAAAATAAGCAGAATATTAATTTGTATTAATAAAATTAATGTATAAAGAAATATTAATAATTTAAGAATCTTTTTAATTCATATACAATTACGAAATAACTTTTAAATAATATTGAATAACGCATTTTTTGCTTTTATTTTGAATAACTCTTTTGCTTTTTTATAATATTAATTTCATTTCTATTAAATAAAAGATCTCCAAGCTTCCAATTTATAGCAACTAATTTAAAGTCTTCTGTTTTATTTAACCTTTCTTCATCAACTTGCGGGTGTTGCATATTCTTTTTATTATATATTTTATTATCCATTAAAATTTTCTCTTCTCTGTAGAAAATTGCTGAACCATTAACATCCACATATAAAATAAATTTAATGTTGTTATTGTCCTTATTTGATATTGAAAATTGTCCTCTTTCTAATGTTTCTTTTTTTAATTGCCCCCCTTTTTCTTTGGGATTTTTAGAAATATTGACCGATTTCATCATGACTTCAAGATTCGGTATCATTTTTTTTATAAAACTTTTAAAATCTGAAATTTCATTAGAATAAATTCCTATAGCTTTTTCATCCCACCTAAAAAAATAATTTCCAAATGTAATCTCTGGTTTGACTGGATGATAAAGGAAATGGTCTGATGCTATATTTAGAATAAGATACGATGACTTCATATTAATTAATATAATATATTATTTACAATGTATCTTTTATCTATTAGCATCATAATTTAAAATTAAATAATTATCTTGCAACAATTGCTTCTGAAAACCATTTTGGTATCATATCTTTACCATTTTTTAAGATATATGAAATATTGCTATCTAAAATATATGTATTGGCATAATCCTCTGAATTTCTTACACTTCGACCATAAGCTTGAACAAGTCGTAGTATTGTGTTCCATTCATACCATTTTGGATTTCGTTGCTTAAGTACAGAAATTCTTTTATCTGTAAGATCAGGATAAGGAACTTTTACTATAATCTGAAATCTAGAAAGATCATCTTTAAGATCTACTCCTAAAAACATTGAAGGAGAAATTAAAACTGTTGGTTTTATACTTTGAAAATGTTTTAGTATCATTTCATTCCTGTCTATTTTTGGATTTGATTCTATTAGCCTTGAACTGTTTTCTTTGGATATGTTATTTTTAATAAATTGTAATTGAGAGTAAGATGTAGTATGAATTATACCTTTGTCATTTTTATGAACCGATAGAAGATTATCAATGACTTTTGATATTTGAGGTAATGATTGATTCATGGTTCGAGCATTTAACCAAGCTACATTCATGAGGTATATTGGTCTATGTTCGATAGAAAATTCCGATTCTTCTACTTTGATGAATTTTACCTTGTCGTTTTTCAATCCAATTGAATTACATAAGTTGTCCTTACTCAATATGGTAGCACTCATTAACAAAGATATCATGCCTTTATCAAAAATATCTTTAAAATAATTTGATACATCTAATGGTTCGATTTTTATCTTTGTTATTTTATTATCTCTATCGCTTTTGATTATATTTGTTACAAGCCAATTATCTTTGTTATATTGCAAATCCTCTAAGAATAAAGACAAATTCTTTTCATATGCTATTGCATCAATTAAATTTCTATCTGTAATGTTGATATCTCTTTTAGTTTTAGAATTTTCGATTAGTCTCTCTGCGGAATCTATAAAATCTGAAAATTGTTTCTTCAAGTTGGTACAAAAATCTATATGTGTCTCAATATCAAAAGGCTTATTTTCAGGAAGATTTAATTTTGGAAAAAATCTATTAATGTTATCTTTATTTAAAATGAAATTTTTAAAAGAAGATATTTCTGATTCTAAAGTATGAGCTTCATCTAAAATTAAAAGTTTTCTTTTATTTATTCCAGAAGAAAAAAAAAGATCCGATAAGAAATATTTATAATTATAAATAGTATGACTCGATTTCATGGATATCCATTTTTGATGGTAATATGTACATGGCTTCCAATCGATTCTAACAAGTTGAGAATGTTGTTTTGCTTTATCATGATACTTTTTTAATGCATATTTATTTATGTCAATATTTTCATAAATGGTTCCTTCCGAACTAACTTCATAATCGCTTAATCTGGTTTTATATAAACAATCATAATCTTCATCCTTTAAACATGGTCCGTATTCACAGCTTTCATTTATTCCCATGTCCTCTTTGACTATGCATGGAAAATTGTTTCTTCCTTTTACTTCATATAGATATGGAAAATCTCTTGAATATTGATTTTGTAAATCTTTAGTAGAAGTACAAAGATGAGAACTGCCCAAGAATCTTGAAAGAGTAATTGCAACAGCACTTTTACCAAAACCGGTTGGAGCTTCTAAAAAAATAAACTTAAATCCTGATTTTAATGCTTGATCAACTTCATTAAGCACTTTTTTTTGATTGGGACGAATGTTATCAAAGGGAAAAAAACTAATCAAAGACATAGAAAGAATATTCTAATGAAGATAGAGTTAATATAAATTCCTTTGCTGAATCAAACATGATACATATTTGGTTATCCATATATTATTCAACTTATATTTTTCATCCTTTAATAGCATATGTAAAATGTAATTTGTTTTCGAAATACTTTATAGTGAAGATCTGAGAATTCTACTTAAATAGAATTTGGAAAATAAAACCATTAAATTATGTGGTCTTTGCAAACCGTGAAAATCAAGAAATAAAATGTATAACTTTTTTAATTGACCTTTAATAACAATTGTGTCTCGAGACATTATCAATACTTGAGATACAGAATCCCAAATAATTACCTTAATATATCTATATGGGAAGTGCACATAAATAGAAAGAATATAAAAGAAAAACAAAAGGTTCCTGAACAGTCGTTGTAATTATTTTCATAGGAGTTGCAAAACAAATGTAGCCATGGATTTCTATTAACATGATGTAGAATTAGTAAGAATGAATTGACTTGTTAAAATATACAATGATTTGAAGAATGTTTTTCCTCTTTTCATTTACCTATACAAGAGACTAAAAAAAGATGGTTTGAACAAGAAGGATATATTACTCTTTTAATAAGTCGACATGAACCTAAATTTATGAAGCATCAAGTTGAATTATACAATGACTTTAACAAAGGACAGTAATTGCAAAGACAGTATCTAGAACAAGAGATTGATATATTGAAAAAAATATTGACGTTGAATCATCTATATTCTAAATAAAAATATAATAATTTCAAGAAAAAGACCTTGGAAGTTTTAAGGCATGACTGGATTGAAAGAAAGTATTGTATTAATTTAGACTTTATTTTATAAAGTATCCGTTATAGCATTTTTCATCCAAATCGGAGCATGATGATCCTTTGCCATTATCATTATAAAATAATCTAGTTACTTTATCGGCAATTTCCTTGATGTTCAAAGTATATTTGTTTTCTAGACAACTGTCTTGAGATTAATTGCCTGTTTATTATCCATAACATTCAATTAAAATTGTACAAATGAATTCCATAACCAAAACTTATAAGTATCACTATATGATAAAATCCATAGTAAAACTTTGGATAAAAGTAAAGTTATGGAAATGTATATTTATGTATAAAAACATATCTCAAAGTTTATCTTTACTCTTGATAATACTAGTTCTATTAAGCAGCAGCAGCAGCATCTTAGTATTACCTGTTTACTCTGAAACTCTTCAATCAAATACTTTCTCTCAAATTAATAACAACCACAGTATTTCTAATACCACTATTACTACACCTATCAAACATCTAGTAGTAATATATCCAGAGAACATTGCATTTGATCACTACTTTGGTACTTATCCAAATGCCAAGAGTTTACCTAGTGAACCTCTTTTTTCAGCTTCACCTGATACTCCAACTATAAATGGTTTGACAAAATCTCTTTTAAATAATAATACTAACCTAGTTAATCCTTTTAGACTTGATAGGAATGATTCAAAAATAGTTGCAATATGTGATAACGATCATGAATACAGTGCAATACAGAAAGCATACAATGGCGGTCTTTTGGATAAATTTATAGGGGCTATTTTTAATACCACTTCTAAAGGTTGTAATCCAAATCAACCTATGGGATTTTTTGATGGCAATACAGTAACAGCACTTTGGAATTATGCTCAGCATTTTGCAATGAGCGATAACTTTTACAGCACTAATTTTGGAGCATCATTGGCAGGACATTTAAATCTAATATCAGGTCAAACACATGGTGTTTCACCAAAAGATATGCAAAATGAGGTTTCGAACGCCACTCTTATAGGCGACCCGGACTCTAAATTTGATGATTGTTCCAGAGGTCAGACAATTTCTTTAACAGGAAAAAATTTAGGCAATCTTTTGAATGAAAAATCAATAACATGGGGATGGTTTCAAGGAGGGTTTAAACCATCTAACGTGATTACTGTTATTGATAACCATAATAATAATACCGCAGTAGCCTCAAGTGAGATCTTGTGTAATTCAGCACATGTTAACGTAGCAGGTCAAAATATCACAGATTATGTAGTTCATCACGAGCCATTTCAATACTATAATTCCACTTCAAATTCACATCACCTACCACCATCCTCTGTTAAAATGATAGGTTATACCGACCAAGCAAATCATCAGTATGATCTATCTGATTTCTGGAATGCAGCTGGAAACAATAGTTTACCATCAATAAGTTTTCTTAAGCCAAGTCAGTATCAAACAGGACATCCAGGATCTTCAGATCCACTAGATGAGCAAACATTCATCGTTAATGCAATTAACAGACTTCAGAAACTACCAGAATGGAATAATACTGCAGTAATAATTACATATGATGACTCTGGTGGCTGGTATGATCACGTTATGCCTCCTATTATCAGCCAATCCAGCGATCCTACATATGATACGCTTCTCGGACCCAATGGTTTTTGTGGCCATCCTCCTGTTGGTGCTTATCAAGATCGTTGTGGGTATGGCGGACGATTGCCTATGTTAATAGTATCTCCATGGGCAAAAAGTAACTACATAGACCATCAAATAACTGACCAATCATCCATACTTCGATTCATAGAGGATAACTGGAATTTGGGAAGAATAGGAGATCAATCATTTGATGAAAAAGCTGGTTCCATTCTTAACATGTTTGATTTCAAAACCCCAGGTCATTATGCAAAGCCTCTTTTTCTTGATCCTCTGACAGGGCTAGAGAAATGATGATACTGTAAAAATATGAAATTACAATGGTTTAGGCAAGATTATTCTTGCAAAAAAGATAGAAATAATTAATCCTATCATTTTAAAATCAAGTATTACAATAATGTAATTAAATCATAAACAATAAACTTGATACAATGCCAAACACGTTTAACACTGATAAATGTCTATGTTTTTAAAATAAATAATAAAAATAATGATAAGATGTTTATAAAACTTTAGATACAAGCATATTTCTTAAAATATTTATATAATGCATAAAAAATTTTTTCAAACTTTTTTATTATCTGCAGTAACAATTCCACTAATTCTATTAAGTGTTTGCATATCTCCATCTACCATATATGCCATAACACTTTTTTTATCAAATCCTTCTTCTTCAAGTCAAACCGACGGCAGCAGCAGTAACACTATCAGTACTTCTACTTCTCCTGCTACCACTAACACACCTATCAAGCATTTGGTAGTAATTGTACAGGAGGATATATCATTTGATCATTACTTTGGTACTTATCCTAATGCCAAGAGTTTACCTAGTGAACCTCTTTTTTCAGCTTCACCTGATACTCCAACTATAAATGGATTGAATTCTTCTCTGTTATATCAGAATCCAAATTCTGCCAATCCTGTACGCCTTGATAGATCTTCTCTATATACTTGCTCTATGGATCATAACTATACATCAGAGCAGCTTGCATATCATGGAGGTGTCAACAAATTTGTAGAGTATGCAGGACCAATTTCACCACCATCATGTACTACCCCTCAAAACAAACAACTAGTAATGGGTTATTATGATGGCAACACAGTAACAGCACTTTGGAATTATGCTCAGCATTTTGCAATGAGCGATAACTTTTTTGGAACTACCTATGGACCATCAGTATTAGGTCATATCAATATCGTTTCTGGCAATACACATGGAGCAGTAATTGTTAATCCAATACCACCAAATGAAACTTCCACAAATGATGGCCATCGCATTGTAAATGGTACACTTGTGGCCAATAGAGATCCAGCGTATGATGATTGCAGCAACCATAACTTTTCTGTAATGGCCATGGAAGGTAAAAACATTGGTGATCTACTAAATTCAAAAAATATAAGCTGGGGTTGGTTCTCATCAGGCTTTACTCCATCAATTAAAACTGAAGATGGTCAATGGCATTGTGCATACTCTGGAGTACAAGCTTTTAACATATTCAAAGGAAACAATACACCCATTGACAATTATTATGCAGATGTAGAGCCATTTCAGTTCTATAATTCCACTGCGAATCCTCATCATTTGCCTCCAACATCTACATCACTGATAGGGTTTACTGATCAAGCAAATCATCAATATGATTTAAATCATTTTTGGAATGCAGCTG
>Ga0134127_10001253_pt1 | contig 19201 bp, 10 predicted proteins | sample KB31753_FD_96459 | JGI IMG/M metagenome (GOLD analysis project Ga0134127, IMG submission 96459) | Terrestrial soil microbial communities with excess Nitrogen fertilizer from Kellogg Biological Station, Michigan, USA - KB3-175-3 | ecosystem: Environmental > Terrestrial > Soil > Unclassified ... | reverse complement strand
CGCTCACGCAGGGGTGTGTAGTACTCCCACTTCAGCCCGGCGCGCAGCGTCACGTTCGGCTTCCAGCGCCAGTTGTCCTGCAGGAATGCCGTTGCATTGTTCAGCCGGTAATTCCGAATGTTCGGTATTCCCGCGAGGAACCCCGACGTCTTGTTGCTTACCTCGAACGTCTGCGTGACCGACGTAATCGTCCCCGACAGGAAAGACAGGAGCCCGTTGGCGGACGCGAGATCGGCGGCGCTGACGCCTCCAGGTAACTGGGACGCTGACAGCTGCGCCGAGCCCGGAGCCGTGGGGCTGAAGCCGAAGTCGACGATCGGGAACCGCGCGCCATAGCCATAGGTGTTGACGCGGACCTGCTGCAGGCCGCCGCCGAACTGCAGCTCGTGACGGCCGCGCTGCCATGAGCCGCTGTCGCTGTACTGGAACGTGTGCGTGTCGCGTCCCTGCGGTTGGAACGACTCCACCGGATTGGTGACAAACGGCACACCGAACAGCGCATTGCCGAATGTCTCCTTCGTCTCGAATCGCGAGGGCGCCAGATTGCCGCCGCCCCGCACCTCGTTGGTCAACGCGCCGGTCGACCATCGCCACGCGCCGACGTACCGATGCACGTTCAGATCGTTGAACACGAGCGGGCGATCGTGCACGCCGTCGATATCGCTCCGGTCGTCGATCTCGTGGAACCACGCATAGACGGTCTCGAAGTGGTGTCGCGGGTTTGCCTCGAAGTCCAGACGCGTTCCCCACTGGTTGCGGCGGTTCAGCGAATCCTGAAGAAACGCGTAGCCGGCCGTATTCAGCACGCGATCGGGCGTCGAGTTGCCGACATCGAAGTTGTTGACGCTCGAGGACGAAGGCACTCGTGACAGGATGTCGCGGGCGACCACGGGATCAAGCCGCAATCCAGCCGCCTGCAGCACATTCACCGTGTGAATCTGCCGATCGACGGTGCCGACGTAGCGGAACACGCCCTGGAGGAAGTCGTCGTGCGCTGGCACCGTGTTGTTCTGCGTGACCTGCGCCTTCTGGCGCGACCCTTCGTAGTAGCCGAAGAAGAACAACCGGTTGCGCGCGATCGGTCCGCCCAACGAGCCGCCGAACTGGTTGCGGCTCACGTCCGGCTTCGGCAGGCCGTCGCGTTTGTTGAAGAAAGAGTTCGTCCCCCGCGAGCTGCTGTTGTTGAATCCGAACAGGTCGCCGCGAAGCTTGTTCGTACCCGCCGGGGTAATCATCTGAACGGTCGTCGCGCCGCCAGCGGCATTAGCGCCCGGGACGGCCGTCGTGATCGTGAATTCGCTGACGGTGTCGGAGGTCGGACGATTCGGGCTGAAGTTGAGCGCGTTGACGCGGATGAAGTTGTCCTGAACGTTGATGCCGTCCTGTGTCACCTGCGTCCAGGTCGGACGACCGCCGTTGATACCCGTCGGCGTGCGGGTCGCGATGCCGGGGACGCCCGCCTGCAGCTGAATCAGCGCGAGCGGATCCCGGTTCAAGAGCGGGAGTTCCGAAATCTGACGCTGCTCGACCGTCTGCGTGACTTCCGGCGTCGTGGTTTGCACCAGCGGACTTCCGCCGCTGACCGACACAGTCTCGCGGACCTCTCCAACTTCCAGGCGCGCGGTCAGCGAGCGTTCGACGCCGACGTCGATTGCGACGTTCTCGAATTGCGCGGTGCGGAAACCCGTCAGCGTCATCGACACCGTGTAGAGTCCCGGCTGGATCTGTGCGAAGAGGAACGCGCCGCTGTCGCCCGTTACTGTCGCTTGCATCTGACCGGTCTGCTCGCTGGTCAACGTGACGACGACGCCGGGCAGCACACCTCCGCCGGTGTCGAAGACCGTTCCCGCAAGCCGACCGAACGTGCTCTGCGGGGATGCGACCGCCGCGAATACGACGAGCGCCAGAGCCGCACACAGCCGCGTACCCACGCGCCTTCTGACGCCCCACACTGTGTAAATGAACAGGCTCGTACCCATACCGGCGAACCCCCCTGCGTGATATTTATCGAGCTCGCGGCGTTGCAGCAGCAGTCGGCTGGAGCGGTCAAAGCGAAACAGCCAACGAGGCGCGATGAAGATACACCTGTTGCCTGTTCGATGACAGCGGTGACGAAGCCTTGATCGTGCTCAAGCGGTACACTACCCGGGCGTTCTTCCCCGGTATGCCGTGATGGCAGACGATCCGAACCCTCTCCTGCCGCTGGCCAAGTCGATTGCGGACGGGACCGTTGTCGATTGGGCGGCTGCGGCGACGACGACGCCCGATCAGCGGGAGCTCATCGAACAGCTGCACGTCCTGTGGGAACTTGCCCGCGCGCATCGGGATGCCGACGCGGAGATTCCGTACGCGTCTTCGGCGACCGTTGCGCCCCCCTCGCCGCCGATCGGCACGTGGGCACAGCTTGCGCTGCTCGAGCAGCTCGGGGCTGGCAGTTTCGGCGTGGTGTACCGTGCGTGGGATCCTCACCTCGCAAGGGAAGTCGCGCTCAAAGTGGTGGGGAGCGGGTCGGTTGCGGCGCTCGACACCTCGCGCATTGCACGTGAAGGGCGCCTGCTCGCCCGCCTTCGTCATCCAAACATCGTCACCGTCTACGGCGCTGCCGTCGAGCAGGGACGTGTCGGTCTCTGGATGGAGTTGATCCGCGGCGTCACGCTCGAAGAGGCCGTCACCAAGCAAGGTCCGTTCAGCGCACGCGAAGCATCGCTCATCGGGCTCGACGTGTGCCGGGCGCTCGCGGCCGTGCATCGGGCGGGGCTGCTGCACCGCGACGTCAAGGGGCAGAACGTGATGCGGGAAGACGGCGGCAGGATCGTGCTGATGGACTTCGGCACCGGACGCGAAATCGACGCGAACGGGCCGCCGGGGAGACCGGAGATTGTCGGCACCCCGTTGTATCTCGCGCCCGAGATCTTTCGAGGTGAACCGGCCAGCGTCCGCACCGACGTCTACAGCGCCGGCATTCTGCTGTATCACCTCGTGACCGCATCGTTTCCACATCCCGTGAAGACGGTTGACGAACTCCGTCAGCGGATCAATACGGTCCCACCGGTCGCATTGCGCGATGCCCGTGCCGATTTGCCGGCGACGTTCGTGCGTGTCGTCAGCCAGGCTATCGCGGAAGATCCCGAAGCTCGTTACGAAAGCGCCGGCGCGCTTGAACAGGATTTGCTCGAGGCGCTCGACGACATGCAGAGCGGGCAGCGGCCGATCGCCATCGCGGCGTCGCGATTATCGGGCGCACGGCTCGGACGAATCCCGTCTATTGCGGTGCTGCCGTTCGTGGACGTCAGTCGCCGGAAGGATCTCGACTACTTTGCCGAAGGTATCTCCGAAGAAATCACCAACGCCCTGACGCGCATTCCGGGACTCCGCGTCGCCGCAAGGACATCGGCGTTCCAGTTCCGGGGCAGAAGCGAGGACATCCGTCGCGTTGGCGACGTCCTCAACGTCGAAACGGTTCTTGAAGGCAGCGTGCGGGCGACCGACGGACGTCTTCGCGTCATCGCGCAGCTCAGTAATACGACGACGGGCTATCAACTGTGGTCCGAACGTTTCGAGCAGCCATTCGAGAGCGTGTTCGCGGTCCAGGATGAAATCGCCGAAGCCGTCGTGCGAACGCTGCGCGTGCAGCTCGGCGCCGATGACGAAGTTCGATCGACGCCGTCGAACAATCTGGAGGCGTACACCTCGTACCTCAAGGGCAGGCATCTCTGGAACAAGCGCACCGAGCCCGACCTGCTCAAGAGCCTGTCGTTCTTCCGGACCGCCTTGCGTTACGACCCGGAGTACGCGCTCGCGCATGCCGGACTGGCCGACGCCTATGCCACGCTTGGCATTTACGGCGCGCTTCCGCCGGCCGAAGTCGCACCGAAGGCGCGAGCCGCCGCAGAGTCGGCGCTGTCGCTGTCCGACCACATGCCCGAGGCGTTGACGGCTCTGGGCTGCCTCGCTGCGGTGTACGACTGGAACTGGACCGAGGCGGAAGGTCTGTTCAGGCAGGCGATCGCGCTCAATCAGAACTATCCCACCGCTCACCATTGGCTTGCGCTCGACGTGCTGGTTCCGCGCCGGCGATTTCAGGAAGCTCGAGACGAATTGCAGCGCGCGCTGGAGCGTGATCCGCTGTCGCGGGCGGTCACCACCAGTATGGGAATGGCCGCCTACTACAGCGACCGCTATGCAGATGCCGTCGATGGCTTCATGCGGACGCTGGAGCTCGACGACGCGTTTCCATTGGCGCACGCCTTTCTCGCGCAGACATACACGGAACTGGAACGGCACGACGAAGCGGTTGCCTCGGCGGAGGCCGCTATACAGCTCTCAGGCGCCAATCCTGAGATTCATGCAGCCGCCGCGTACGTGTACGGACGGGCCGGTCAAACACAGAAGGCACGCACGCTGCTCGATCGCCTCGTGACGCTGGCGGAGAGTCGGTACGTCTCGGCGTCGCTGTTGGCGCAGGCCGGCGTGACAATTTGCGACACGGATACGACGCTCGGCCGCCTGGAGCAGGCGTGTGAGCAGCGCGCGGCCGATCTCGCATGGATTGCCGTCCGGCCGGCATTCAGGCCGCTTCGATCCGAAAAACGATTCTCCGCGTTGTGTGAACGGATGGGACTGACGTGAAGGCTGGCGCGCCCTACAGGATTCGAACCTGTGGCCTTCGGCTCCGGAGGCCGACGCTCTATCCAGCTGAGCTAAGGGCGCCTAAGGTGGCTTCAGGAATTCAAAATTCAAAATTCAAAATTCAAACAGTACTCGTATTCGTACGAACCGGCTGACGATCGCAGCGATGTTCACCTCGATGCCGCAAACCAGGTCGTGATTGCATTTTGAATTTTGAATTGCTCTGGCGCGCCCGGCAGGACTCGAACCTGCGGCCTACGGATTCGAAGTCCGGCGCTCTATCCAACTGAGCTACGGGCGCACGACCGTGCATCATACCATGCAGATTCATGCAGCTTGCTTGCGTTCGCCCGCGTTGACCCGCACAATACGCGCGGCTCATCCCGATACAAGTCGCGAGGAGGACTCCTTATGATCGTGCGTCTCGCCGCAGCCGCACTCGCACTCTCTGTGGCTGCGCCCGCACTGGCCCAGGGCACGGCTTCGCAGCAGCCGCAACAGACCAATCCAGACGAGCAGAACGCCAACCCACCGACGTATGAGGAACAGGTGGTCGTCACGGCGTCGAAGACCGAAGAGCAGCTGGTCAACGCGCCCGCCGCGGTCAGCGTGGTGTCGTCAGAGACGATCCAGAATTCGCCCGCGACCAACATCGGAGATCTCCTGAGGGCCGTTCCCGGTGTCAACGTTACGCAGGTGTCGGCGCGCGACGTCAACCTCACCTCCCGCGGAGCGACTTCAACGCTCTCCACCTCGCAGCTGGCACTGGTCGACGGCCGCAGCGTCTACCTCGATTTCTTCGGCATGGTGATGTGGGATCTCGTGCCCACCAACCCCGACGAAATCCGGCAAATCGAGGTCATTCGCGGTCCGGCGTCCGCGATCTGGGGCGCCAACGCGATGAACGGCGTCGTCAACGTGATCACGAAAACACCGCGTGAGATGGCAAAGCAGGGGAGAGCCACCGCGTTCACCGTCGGGGTCGGCACCCTCGATCGCAATGTCACCGGCCGTGACATGGACTCCGGCTCGCTCTTTTACGTGAACGGCTCTCACGCGGAGGTCGTCAACGGCAACTGGGCGTACAGGCTGGCAGCCGGCTATTTCACACAGGATCCGCTGCCGCGTCCGGTTGGCACGATTCCGAACAGGTTCAATACGCCATATCCCTCCTTCGAGAACGAGGGAACGAAACAGCCGAAGTTCGATGCCCGTGTCGATTACGACGCGGCGAACAACGGCGGAACGGTCACGGTCGAAGGCGGCGTCGGCGGAACGCAGGGACTGATTTATTCGGGTATCGGTCCGTTCAATATTTCGAGCGATTCCCGATTGGGCTACTTCACGACGCGCTATCAGAAAGGCGGCCGTCGCGTGGCGTTCTTCACGAACCTGCTGAACGGCAACGCTTCGAACCTGCTCGCGTTTGGCGTCAACGGCCGGCCGCTGCCGCTCGACTTCGACACCAAGACCTTCGACGTCGAAGCGAACGACGTCAAGGCGATCGGCACGACGCACGTGCTCAGCTATGGCGGCAACTTTCGCCGGAACACCTTCGACATCTCGATTGCGCCATCAGGCGACAATCGCAGCGAAGGCGGCGGGTACCTGCAGGACGAAATCTTCCTGAACAACTACTTCCGATGGGTTGTCGGCGCGCGGGTCGACAAGTTTTCATCCATCGAAGACGCCGCCTTCTCTCCGCGCACCACCTTGCTCATGAAGCCGAACGCCGCCAGTACATTCCGGGTCTCGTTCAATCGCGCGTTCCGGGCGCCCTCCTTCATCAACAACAATATCCAGACGGCCATCCTCAATCAGGTGGACTTGCGCGCGCTGGCGCCGCTTCCCTCGCTGTCGCCGTTCACGTTCCCGATCACTGCCATCGGCAACCCCGACCTGAAGCCCGAAACGATGACGGCATACGAAATCGGATACACCGGCGTGGTTGGCAATCGCGCGAGCGTGACCGCGTCGCTGTACTGGAACAACACCAAGAACGGGATCTACTTCACCCCGGTGAATGTCTACACCGCATTGAACCCGCCGCCGGGCTGGCCGTTGCCTCCGGCAATTCTGACGACGATTGCCAATCTGCCGACGCCGGTGGTCCTGCCGTCGCGGTACACGTACCTGAATTTCGGCAAGGTCAAGGACAAAGGAATCGAGCTTGGCGTTGATGCCGCGGCAAACCGCTACGTGAACGTCTTCGCCAACTACTCCTATCAGTGGATGCCGATTGCCGAGGGGCTTCCCCCAGGCACCACCATCGAAGATCTCAACTGGCCACCCAAGAACCGGTTCAACACAGGATTCAACTTCAGCTATTCACGCTATCTCGGCAACCTGACCCTCAGCTACACCGATAAAGCGTTCTGGCAGGACGTGCTCGACGCGCGGTATGCCGGCTTCACCGACCCGTTCACGACGGTCAACGGCGCATTCGGCGTGCGGTGGCTTGGCGACAGGCTCGTGACGAGCATCAAGATGAACAACATCGGCAACGAAGAGATGCAGCAGCACATCTTCGGCGACATCATCAGGCGCCAGGTTATCGGCGAAGCGAGGGTAACGTTCTAACTTTGCTTTTTCGCAGTGCTGCCCACGGATCGCCGGCCGACTTGATGCGCTGATCGAAGTTCGCGACGGTGAAGTCGCGCGGCGACACACCCTCGTCGACCTCGTCCCAGGTCAGCGGTGTTGAGACGCCCGCAAACTCGCTGGCGCGCGCGCTGTAGGCGCTCGCCAGCGTCTTGCCGAGCGCGTTCTGCATGAAATCGACATAGATTCGCCGGCCGCGCGCTTTCACCGATCGCTCGATGGTCGCCTCCTTCGGATGCCGCTCCGCCACCATCGTCGCGATAATCTGCGCGAACAAGAGCCCGGTTTCATACGTCGACGGTGGAGGCATCGGGACGTACACGTGGAGACCGCCGACGCCGGACGTCTTCGCAAATCCGGTCGCCTTCACGGTCACGAGCGCGTCGCGCACCCATCGCGCCACGTCGAGCACGCGCTGGTACGGGAGGCCATCGGGCGGATCGAGATCGATGGCGATGTGATCGATCATGCTGGGCGTCTCCACGCGTGAGAACCAGGGATCCTGGGAGACGGCGCCGAGCTGCGCGGTGTAGAGCAGCGTCGCGAGCCCGCCGCCGATCAGATGCGGCCGTATTTCGGTGCCCGCATTGACGCGTTCGATGTGGACGGCAGCCGGTACCTTGTCGGGGGCGCGATGCTGATAGAACGGCGCGCCGTCGACGCCGTTCGGATAGCGCTTCATCACCAGAGGCCGGTCTTCGAGCACGGGCAGGATGAAGGGCGCAACCCGCACGTAATGACGAAAGAGGTCGCCCTTCGTCAGCTTCAACTTCGGCCAGAACAACTTGCGGAGGTTTGAAACTTCGAGACGTTCGCCGGCGAAGGTGAGCACACCTCCGCCCGGACCCGCCTCAATCTCGTCGAGTTGCGTCAGCAGCGACTGAATGCCGCTCTTTGTGAGCGCGCTCGCGGCGGCCATCTGCCTCCAGTCCTGCGAACACCGGACGGTGAAGACGTCCCTTTTTTGTCCAGCCGGAGAAATGTACCCGAACGGCGAGTTTTGGCTTGACCCAGTGCGCGCGCTCGGTTGTATCGGGGAGAACCGGAAACGGCGCCGATTTCGTCTTCAGCTTCCGCAACTGCGTCCAGATCGCACCAAGCTGCGCATCCGTGAACCCCGACGCCACCCGCCCGACATACCGCAGCTCACCCTGCTCGTCAGCCAAGCCAATCAACAGCGACCCGAAAAACGGGCGCGAACCGCGCGGTTCGGTCCAGCCGCCGATGATGGCTGTATGGATCATGCAAATTCAAAATTCAAAATGCAAAATTCAAACAGTACTCGCGTTCGTCATACCGGACGGAGTTGCGGCGACGTTCACTCTGACGATGCAAACACATAGTGTTTGAATTTTGCATTTGAATTTTGCATTTCCCACTACGCCGCGTGCGCTCGTTTACGTCCCCGCGCGGCCGGTTTCGCGCGGGCCGTCTTCTTCTTGCTTCCGGCTCCGCCACCTGTTCCGGCGAGCGATTGGCGGAGGCGCTCCATCAGATCGACGACCTCGGCGTTGCGCGGCTCCACGTGCTCGACCAGGTGCGCCTCCTTGCCTTTGAGCTTCGCCTTGATGATCTTCATCAAGTTCTCGCGATACTGGTCGGTGTACTGCGAGGGGTCCCACGAGTCGGCCAGGTTTTCGACGAGCGTGCGCGCCATCTGCAGCTCGGGTTTGCGGATGTCTTTCGCGGCGGGGAAGTGATACTCGCGGACGTTGACAAGCTCCTCCGCATAGCGCATCAGCGTCAAGACCATCGCATCACCGACGACTTCGAGCGCGGCGAGATGCTGCGCATCGCGCAGGACGATGGTGGCGATGCCGACGAGGCCGGTTTCCCTGAGCGCTTCACGCAGCAGCGCATACGCACGCTCGCCGCCCTTGGCCGGCACCAGATAGTAGGCGCTCTCGAAAAATCGATCGTCGATTTCTCCTGGCTTGACGAAACTGCGGATGTCGACCGTGCGGCTCTTTTCGAGCGCCGCCGTCTTGAAATCCTCTTTCGTCAGCACGACAAAGCGGCCCTTCTCGTACTCGAAGCCTTTGACGAGCTCCTCCCATGCGACCGGTTTGCCTTCACGCTGACAGACGCGCTCGAAGCGAACCGGCGACTTGTCTTCTGCGTGCAGCATGCGAAAGCGCGGGCGTGAATCCCGCACGGCCGTATGGAGTTCGACCGGAATATTGACGAGGCCGAAGGCGATCGACCCCTTCCAGAGTGCACGTGCCATAAACCGCGGCGCGTGCAAATCCCGAACCGCCCCGTGCGGCTCAAGGCTCGAGACAGCCGTGAGCCCTGAGCCTTCCGGATGATTAACTCGCGCGACGACGCGCTTTCAGTTCGCGCTCAGCTTCGAGCCAGTCGTCGAAATCACGCCCATCGGCGCCGCCGCGCTGCAGATATCGGTGGTACGCAACCTCGGCGATCTCGTGGTACGTCGGGTCGGCGGACGAGTTGGCGTTCGAAATCGACATCTCCGCAGCAGCATCGACCGCGCCTGTCTGCGATGAGCCAGCCGATTCGGTGATCGCGCGCGCGCGGCTTCGAGTTCGATTTGTTGTTGAGGGTTGTGAGCTGTTGGTTCTCGGCACGACTGGTACTCCTGCTCTTCTATCCGCTCAAAGGCTTCCGAGCATCGTGAAGAGATGACACGACTCACATTGTAATCAACGCCGCGACGTTACGGGTACTTCTTCTGCGTCCTCGTCGCTCTCTTTCGACTCGTCGCCTTCGTCGGCGACATCGAACTCGGAGGCAATTGCCTTCAACTTGTTGAGCGCGGCCTCTTCCTCCTGAAGATTTTCCTCGAGCAGTTCCACGGCCTCTGTGAGGCCGAGCTTATCGGCCATGTCGATCAGGCTCTCATACGACGTGATCTCGTAGCGTTCGACCTTCTGCGCGGCGCCAACATTGAAGAATTCGAGCAATTCTCCGGTCGGCTTCTCGCGCATGAACACTTTCTTTTCCTTGATCAGGCCTTCGATGCCGGGACAGGTCTCCGCTTCGGGCTTCTGGCCCAGTGACCGGAAGATCTTCTCGATGCGTTTGATCTGACCTTGAGTTTCTTTTCGATGCTGCGTGTAGGCCTTCCTGATGTCGCGGTCGGAGCTCTCCTGCGCCATCTGCTCGAGCGCGTCGACGAGCGCCTGCTCGCCTCCGAGGATGTCTTTCAACTCGTGCTCGAACAGTTCCTCGATGCTTTCCATCGCCATTCGCACCCTCCATCTGGACAATCGCGGGGTTCAAGCAAGGCGAGGGCCGCCGAACGATCCGAACGATCCAAAGGAGTTAAGCACGCCCGTGAGCGGGATGTAGACCCACGACGGCCGATTGTTCAATTCGTAGGCGAGCTCGTACAGCGCCTTGTCCAGGATATAGGCGCGCAACATGACGTCGAGATCATCCGGTGGCGGGAGAAACGCTGCGCCTCGTGTCGCGATCAGATACGAGCGGAGGAACGACGCACTGATCCACGTCTCCCAGAAGTCGGCCCATGGACCGAGCCTGCGGGCATCCTCAGGCCGATTCTGCGTCACCGCGCCAACCGCGGTCAGCGCCGCGTAGCTGAACGATCGGATCATCCCGGCAATATCGCGGAGGGGAGAACTCTTCGCCCGTCGCTCGTGCAACGGACGTGCGGGCTCGCCTTCGAAATCGAGAATCACGACGTCCCCCTCGGTCACCAGAATCTGACCGAGGTGATAGTCGCCGTGAGACCGGATCCGCGCGGAGGATCCGGTGAGCCTGTGGAGCTCGTCGAATTGCTGCAGCAGCACGTCGCGCCGCTGCAGCACCTCGCGCGCCAGCTGCTGGATGCGATCCTCGAGACGTGGCAGTTCGGTTTCAAGCAAGGTGAGATGACTCTGGGCGCGGTGCCGCATCGCGGCGATCGTGTCGTTCACGTTGTCTTTCGTCATCGGCTCCGGGGCAAACGCCGCATCCGTGCTGTCGGCGAGCGTGACGTGCAGTTCGCCGGTCCGGCGGCCAAGGATGTCCGCCAGGGCGAGATACGCGCGGATCGCTTCCGCCACCGACGCAGGGGCGTCATTGATGCGGCCAAATGCCCATGCGTGCGCCGCCTCCGCCTCGGCACCGAACGGCAGCGGCATTCCCGTCGAGCGTTCAAAGAAGCGTTCGAGTTCGTCGATCGTCACCTGCCAACCGTTGCCTTGATTCCACACGTACTTCTGGAGCATTGCGATCGACGTGGCGTCATTTGGCGGGTCCGAAAGGACCCGCCCTACACCGGGTAGGCCGGGTCCTTTCGGACCCGGCAGGTAGGAAATCGAGCCGACCAGCGCGGGCACGCGCGCGAAACCGCGCCGCGTCAGCAAGTCGCCAATCTCGACGTCAGGGTTCGGGCCGGGTTCGAGGCGGCGGAACATCTTCATCACCAGCCGACGGCCGAAGAAGACGGACGTGTTGCTTTGGTCGGCCATCGCCCTCACGATCGGCGCGAGCGTGTCGGCGGGAGCGCCCTGAGGCGTGAGGTCGATGTTGTTGGCCTGCACGACACCACGTCGCATCGCGATGGACCGCTCTTCCTGAATCGACGCCAGCAGCGTCGAGCAGGTCCCATCGTCGTAGAGACCGTCGTACAGCGCACCCTTCCGGGCGCCGGTGATGCGGGCGATGAGCGCCGCGGGATACAGCTCCTCGAGCGCGCGCGCCTCCCGATCGCTCGACATCGCGAGCGGCACCACATATTGCTCGCGGCTGCCATCGCGGTACTCCGCATCGACAATGGTGAGAAACGCCGGATGCGCACCGCCGCGCAGGGTTGCCCAGTCGGCGAAGCGGGCGCGAACCAGCCCTCGCGCCTTGCCGCCGAACCAGCGCTGTCGCTCGAGAAACGGCACCAGCGCATGCTTCTCGATAATCTCGCGCATGCTGCCGTCGAGCACCGAATCCCAGACGACCCCGGCGAAGAGGGCCGGAACGGCGACGGGCTCTTCCAGCGCGGCCGCGGTCCGTGCGGTCAACGGCGTAACAGCTTCCTGCAGCTGGAACCAGTAAAAGCCGTACGGCGCGAGCGTCAGAAAGTAGGGGTTGTCGCCGATGCGCGGAAATTCGGTGCGTCCGAGCATCTCGACGGGCGTCAGTCCCGCGAACTCACGGAGCGGGATCTCCACGGGCTGCACGGTGCGGGCGAGATTGGCGACGCAGAGCACGATCTCGTCTTCAAACCGCCGGACGTAAATCAGCACCTTGCGATTGGCGGTTCGAATGAACTGAATCGACCCGCGGCCGAACACGCGGTGCTGCTTCCGCAACGCGATCATCCGCTTCATCCAGTGCAGCAGCGAGAATGGCGAGCGCTCCTGCGCCTCGACGTTGATCGCGTCGTAGCCATAGACCGTGTCCATGATCGCCGGAAGGAACAATCTGCCCGGATCGCATCGCGAGAAACCGCCATTGCGATCGCTGCTCCATTGCATGGGCGTCCGGACGCCGTTGCGATCGCCGAGGTAGACGTTGTCGCCCATGCCGATCTCGTCGCCGTAGTAGATGACCGGCGTGCCAGGCATCGAAAAGAGCAGGCTGTTCATCAGTTCGATGCGGCGGCGGCTGTTTTCCATCAGCGGTGCGAGACGGCGCCGGATGCCGAGATTGAGCCGCATCTGAGGATCCGCGGCATATTGCGCGTACATGTAGTCCCGCTCTTCGTCGGTGACCATCTCCAGCGTGAGTTCGTCGTGGTTGCGGAGGAAGATCGCCCATTGGCACGTCGGCGGAATTTCCGGCGTCTGGTTCATTATTTCGACGATTGGATGGCGCTCTTCCTGCCGCAGGCCCATGAACATGCGTGGCATCAGGGGGAAGTGAAACGCCATGTGGCACTCGTCGCCGTCGCCGAAGTAGGCGCGGACGTCGGACGGCCACTGGTTCGCCTCCGCCAGCAGCACGCGTCCCTGATACTGCGCATCCACTTCGCGGCGGATCTGCTTCAACACCGAGTGTGTTTCGGGAAGGTTCTCGTTGATGGTGCCTTCGCGTTCGATCAGGTACGGAATGGCATCCAGGCGCAGGGCATCGACGCCGAAGTCGAGCCAGAAGCGCATCACGTTGATGACCGCCTCGAGCACCTCCGGGTTGTCGAGATTCAGATCCGGCTGATGCGAGAAGAATCGATGCCAGTAGTACTGGCCGGCAATCGGATCGAAGGTCCAGTTCGACTTCTCGGTATCGATGAAAATAATCCGGGTGCCCGCGTACTGTTCGTCGGTGTCGCTCCAGACGTAGTAGTTCCGCTCCGGAGATCCTTTTGGTGCTGTGCGCGCGCGTTGAAACCACGGGTGCTGATCCGACGTGTGATTGACGACCAGCTCCGTGAGCACTCGAATGTTCCGCTTGTGCGCCTCTTCCACGAAGCGGCGGAAGTCGTCGAGCGATCCGTAAATGGGATTGATGGAGGTGTAGTCGGAAATGTCGTATCCGTCATCCCGAAGAGGCGAGGGGTAGAAGGGCAGCAGCCACAGGCACGTGACGCCGAGATCGGCGAGGTAGGGCAGCTTTTCTGTCAGACCCGGAAAGTCGCCGACGCCGTCGTTGTTGCTGTCGTAGAAGGCGCGAACGTGCACCTCATAAATGAGCGCGTCTTTGTACCACAGCGGATCCGAGTGTGATTTGTGAACCGTGACTTGCGGTTGCGCGCTTTCGAGCACCTCGTCCATAGCCGAATCACCACGCTCACTAATCATGAATCACGAAGATGTGCGCGACGCGTTCGGCCGGATCGAGCCTCACGTAATTCCACTCACCGCGCCAGGTATAACGCGCGCCGTCGAGCAGATCTTCGACGCGGTAGCGCGTACCCGGCGAGATCCCCATTTCCCAGATAGGCATCTGGACCCAGCCATGCTGTGTCCAATGGGGATCGGTGTTGACGACGACGAAAACTCGTTCGGATCGTTCGGGTCGTTCGGGAATGGACTTGCTGAACCAGAGCAAGTGCGGGTTGTCCGCGTGGTGGAACGCCAGCGTGGCGTTCTGCTGCAGGGCGGGGTGTGCGTGACGGATTTCGTTGACGCGCGCGATCAGCTCGCGAAGGCTGTCAGCCTGATTCCAGTCGCGCGGTTTGATTTGGTACTTCTCGGAGTCGAGATACTCTTCGGATCCCGTCCGCACCGGCACGTTTTCGCAGAATTCGAACCCGCTGTAGATCCCGTAATTGGCGGCCAGCGTCGCGGCGAGAATCAGCCGTGCCTCAAACGCCGCGCGGCCACCTGTCTGCAAGTACTCGTGCAGGATGTCGGGTGTGTTGGCGAAGAAGTTCGGGCGCATGTACTCCTGCAGCTCCGTTTTGGTCAGCTCCGTCATGTACTCGCGCAGTTCGTGCGCCGTATTCTTCCAGGTGAAGTAGGTGTAGGACTGCGTGAACCCCGCCTTTGCCAGGTAGCGCATCACTTTCGGACGCGTGAATGCCTCGGCGAGAAAGATTGCATCAGGATGCTTGCGGCGGATCGCCGCAATCACCCACTCCCAGAACCTGAACGACTTGGTATGCGGGTTGTCGACCCTGAAAATGCGGACGCCGTGCTCGATCCAGAAGAGGAAAATGTCGCGGAGCGCGGACCACAGCGCCTCCCACTCGGCCGATTCGAAATTGATCGGATAGATGTCCTGGTATTTCTTTGGCGGGTTTTCCGCGTACTTGACGGAGCCGTCGGGCCGATGGCGGAACCACTCGGGATGCTCGCGAACCCACGGATGATCCGGTGATGTCTGAAAGGCGATGTCGAGCGCGACGTCGAGTCCCAGTCGATTTGCAAGACCGACGAACCGGTCAAAGTCCTCAATGGTGCCGAGGCCCGGCTCGATCGCGGTATGCCCGCCAGCCGCGGAGCCGATAGCCCACGGGCTGCCAGGATCGCCGGCCGCCGCGGTCAGCGAATTGTTGCGCCCCTTCCGAGAGGTCTCGCCGATGGGATGGACGGGCGGCAGATAGACCACGTCGAATCCCATCGCCGCGATATCCGCGAGCCGTGTCTCCGCCTCACGAAACGTGCCGCTGCGTGACGCATCGGGCGTCACGGAACGCGGAAACATCTCGTACCACGCGCCGAACCGTGCGCGGATGGAGTCGACCACGCAACGCAGCGTGCGGTCGTAGGTCGTGGACGTGCTCCGGTCGGGGCGCGCATCCATCAGCGCGCGCAGCTTCGGATCCTTCGCCGCCCAGACGCGCGCGACCTGCGGCGCATCGCTGCGCAGCAGATCAGCGGTTTCGAGCAGGCGGTGAACGTCCTCGGTCCGCCTCGAGCCCGACCCCACCGCCGCTTGAACCAGCTCCGCGCCTTCGAGCAGCTCGCTCGAGACGTCCTGTCCCGCATCTGCTTTAGCGACCAGCGCTTTCAGCCACGAGCCGAAGCGATCGACCCACGCTTCGATCGTGTATTGGTACTCGCCGAGTTCGGTGACGGTGAAGGTCGCGTCCCAGCGATCGTTGTCTCGCGCCGTGAGGGAGATCTCCTGCCAGACCGGCGGGTCCGAAAGAACCCGCCCGACAGGCACACACTGATACTTCACCACTCCCGCGAGAACATCGTGGCCATCCGCGAAGATGTCGGCGCTGACGGTTACCTGCTCGCCGACGGTGCGCTTGATGGGAAATCGGCCGCCGTCGATGTCCGGCCAGACGCGCTCGATCACGACACGACGACGACCGCGGTCGTCACGAGGACTGCCAGTCTGAGCCGAAGCTGCCTCGGAGCGGATCCCGACGCCGCCCGTCATCGCGTCACCTGAAGCGCCATCCGTTCGTCGATTTCGGACGCGTCATGGTCGGACGCGCGGCGATGAGGTCGATATTTCTCGAGCGTGAACAGCACGACGGTCCGCCCCTGCAGTGAATACTTCGTTCCGCCGGTGACCCGCACCTCCGGCGCGTGCGTTTCGATCGTATCGAGAACTCGCACCCACTGATGCCCGTTGCCCGCTGCCGGCAGCGCGAACGGGACGGACTCGAAGTGCGCGTTGAGCAGGATCAGCAGCGTGTCGCCCGAGACGAGGCGCCCCCGTTCGTCGACGTCGCCGATGGCGTCGCCGACCATCAGCACGCCAAGCGACCGCACGAACGGCGCGTTCCACGCCGCGTCGGTCATCTCGCGACCGCTCGGATCGAGCCAGTAGATATCCTTCACGTCAGCGCCGCGAATGGAGCGTCCCTGGAAATACCTGCGCCGCGTCAGCGTCGGCTGCGAGCGTCGGAAGCGGACGAGACGCTGCGTGAACTGGAGAAAGTCGCGCTGTTCGGGCATCAGACTCCAGCAGGTCCAGCTCGTCTCGTTGTCCTGGCAGTAGGCGTTGTTGTTGCCGTGCTGCGTCCGTCCGAGCTCGTCGCCGCCGCTGATCATAGGGACGCCGACCGACAGGAGCAACGACGCCATCAGGTTCCGCTTCTGCTGCTCGCGCAGCCTGATGATGCGGAGATCGCTCGTCGTTCCGTCGACACCGCAGTTCCAGCTCAGATTGAAGTCCTCGCCGTCACGGTTGCCTTCCCCATTCCGTTCATTGTCCTTCTGGTTGTAGCTGACCAGGTCGTGCAACGTGAAGCCATCGTGGGAAGTGATGAAGTTGATGCTGGCGTACGGACGACGGCCGCTGTGCTCGTACAGATCGTTGCTTCCCGCGATGCGAGTCGCCACCTCCGCGACGCCACGGTCGTCGCCGCGCCAGAATGCGCGCATCGCATCGCGGTACTTGCCGTTCCATTCGGTCCACAGCACCGGGAAGTTGCCAACCTGATAGCCGCCCGCGCCGAGATCCCACGGCTCGGCGATCAACTTCACCTGCGACAGCACCGGGTCCTGGTGCACGATGTCGAAGAACGCGCCGAGTCGATCGACTTCGTACAGTTCCCGCGCCAGCGTGCTCGCCAGGTCGAAGCGGAAGCCGTCGACATGCATCTCGAGCACCCAGTACCGCAGGCTGTCCATGATCAGCTGCAGCACCTGCGGGCTCCGCATGTTCAGCGTGTTTCCGCAACCGGTGAAATCCAGGTAGTACCGCTTGTCGTCGGGAAGGAGGCGGTAATACGACAGGTTGTCGACGCCGCGCAGCGACAGCGTGGGGCCGAGATGGTTACCCTCCGCCGTGTGGTTGTAGACGACGTCGAGAATCACTTCGAGGCCGGCGCTGTGGAGCGCCTTCACCATGCGCTTGAACTCCCGCACCGAATCGCCCGGCAGGCCGGAGGCCGAGTACCGGATATCCGGCGCGAAGAACGCCTGCGTGTTGTACCCCCAGTAGTTCGACAGTCCGCGTTCGACGAGGTGGCGGTCGTACGCGTGATGATGCACGGGCATCAACTCGACGGCGGTGACACCAAGCTGCTGCAGATGATCGATCGCCGATTCGGTCGTCAGCGCCTCGTAGGTTCCGCGGAGCGATTCGGGCACGTTGGGGTGAAGCTTGGTGAACCCTTTGACGTGCATCTCGTAGATCACGGTCTTGTGCCACGGCGTCCGCGGCGGCCGATCGTCGCCCCAGGTGAACGCCGGATCGATCACCGCCGCCAGCGTGGCGAACCGCGCGTTGTCCCGAGTATCGAATGAGAGATCTTCCCGGGAATCGCCAATCGTGTACCCGAACAACGAGTCGTCCCATCGCACCGAACGCCCGATCGACTTTGCGTACGGGTCGAGCACCACCTTGTTCGGATTGAAGCGGAGTCCCGCGTTCGGGTCATACGGACCGTAAATCCTGTAGCCGTACAACTGCCCGGGACGCACGTCGGGCAGATAGCCGTGCCACACCATATCGGTGTGCTCCGGCAGCGTGACCGAGACCGACGGCGCGGTGGCGTCGGGTGAGTCGAAGAGGCAGAGCTCAACGCTGATCGCGTGGGCGGAGAAGATGGCGAAATTCACGCCGAGGCCGGTCCAGGTCGCACCAAGCGGGTACGGTTGACCTGGCCAGACGCGCATGGCGTCACGTCTGCATCAAAACAAAGGCCATGAGCGACATCTTTATCGTTCATCCGGACGGGCATACCTCAGCCGAGATGATCCCCGGCGCGCGCGACCCCTCCACGCTGACTCATCGGGAACCGGGCGCTATCGGCGGCGATCCCTACGGTGCGGACATCCCGGCGGTTGCTCCCGATTGGGAAGACAAAGCCACGTGCCGCGAACACGAACGAGAGGGCGGCGGCGCTGAGCGCGAGAGACATGGGAGGACGATATGCCCAAGAAGTTGAAGATCAGCGGACCTGGCGCTGCGGATTTCCTCACCGCGCCGGGCGGAATCGACTTTCCAGAAACGGATCCGTCGAAAGGCTCGGCGCAGGCGACCCGCGGCGAAGGCCTGGTCGACGATGCGGACGCATTGGAGCCGGATCTGGAGGCACCCGATCCGGCGGTCCAGCGGGAGCGCGAAGTTATTCCGCCAGACCCTGGCGGACGGCGTAATGAGTAAGCTCGGCGTTTGTGCGCATCCTCATTTTTTCGAGGATGCGCGCCCGGTAGGTGCTGACCGTTTTGACGCTGAGCGACAGCTCCGTCGCGATTTCCGACACCGTCTTGCCGCCGCCAATCATCCGGAGCACCTGATATTCGCGGTCTGACAGCCGTTCGTGCGGCCGGTCGTCGCGATCCGGATGGAGCCCCAGCGCGACGTGTTCGAGGACGTCGGCGCCGAAGTATTTGCCGCCGCGGGCCAGCTTCGAGACCGCGGTGACCAGCTCCGAATCGGCCGCATCCTTCGTCAAGTATCCCGACGCGCCGGCCGCAATCGCACGCCTCGCGAACTGATCGGCGGCATGCACGGACAGGATCAAGACGGGCAGGCGCGGCCGCAATTCGCGCACGCGCTTCAACACGTCCAGACCGCTGCCGTCGGGAAGCGAGAGGTCGAGCACGATCACGCTCCACGAGTGCGTATGAAGCGCGGCGATCGCCTCGCGTCCTGAGCCGACCTCATGAATGATGGCGCCCGCAAACGCGTCGGCAAGGAGGTCGCGCAGGCCGCGGCG
>Ga0134127_10001252_pt1 | contig 19219 bp, 18 predicted proteins | sample KB31753_FD_96459 | JGI IMG/M metagenome (GOLD analysis project Ga0134127, IMG submission 96459) | Terrestrial soil microbial communities with excess Nitrogen fertilizer from Kellogg Biological Station, Michigan, USA - KB3-175-3 | ecosystem: Environmental > Terrestrial > Soil > Unclassified ... | reverse complement strand
GAAGGATTGAGGGATAGGCAGAAAGCTTGCGAATCAGCCCTAATTCATCCGCGTCCGTCAACAGCGTTAAATCCGCCGCACTCGGCATGGGACAGGCGATGCCTCGCGCGGCCGCGACGCGCCAAAGGCTGGCGATCCTGGCATGGGCATATTGCACATAGTACACAGGATTGTCGGATGACCGCTGTTTGGCCAACTCCAAATCAAAATCGAGATGCGAGCTGGAATCGCGCATTAAGAAAAAAAACTTGGCCGCATCGGCCCCGACTTCATCGATGACTTCCCGCATCGTGATGAACTCGCCGGCCCGCTTCGACATTTCCACTTTTTTCCCGCCGCGCAACAAATTCACCATCTGAACCAGCACGACCTGGAGGCGATCTTTCGGATATCCATAGGCCTGTACCACCGCTTGCATGCGAGGAATATAGCCATGGTGATCCGCGCCCCAGACGTCGATAAGAAGATCGTATCCACGCTGCAGCTTGTCCCTGTGGTAGGCGATATCGGATGCCAGGTAGGTGTACTCGCCATCCTGTTTCCGCACAACCCGATCCTTCTCGTCGCCGAACGCCGAGGATCGGAACCACCAGGCGCCCTCTTGATCGAACAAGAACTGTTGGGATTTCAATTCATCCAAAACTCGCTGGACAGCTCCTGAGTTCACAAGAGAGGCCTCGCTGAACCAGGACTCAAACTCGACCCCGAAGGACTTCAGATCCTCGCGAATCATGCGCAACAGTTCCTGAGCGGCAAACGTTCGGCAGCGCTCCTCGACCTCTGTGGCCGGGCGCCCGGCCAGCTCGGGCTCGAGCTGCTGCTTTACCCGCTCGGCGACCGCAGTGATGTAGGCTCCGTGATATCCCTCCGCCGGAAATTCGACCGGGCGGTTCGACAATTCTTCATATCGGGCGTAGACGGAAGCTCCCAACAGTTTCATCTGCCGGCCGGCGTCGTTGATGTAGTACTCGCTCACGACGTCATACCCGATCGCCTTGAGCATGTTCGCAACCGCTTGTCCGACTGCAGCACCACGCCCATGTCCGACATGTAACGGACCGGTTGGGTTTGCGCTCACATACTCCAGCAGCACTCGACGCCGCTGCCCTAACTCAGCTCGTCCGTATGCGGCTCCTTCCACCTCGATTTCTCTGAGCACTTCTTGCCAGATGGCCGGCTTGATGGTGAGGTTGAGAAACCCGGGCCTGGCGATCTCAACCCGGTCGAAGAGCTGGTCTCGCTGAGAAAGATTGTCGATGATAATTTGGGCAATATCGTGGGGCGCTCGTTGCTCGGAGGCTGCGAGAGACATGGCGACCGTCGAGGCCAAGTCTCCCCACTCAGGCCGTTTGGGAGTATCCAGGCTCACCTGAGGCCAGGCTTCCGTCTTCAGTTGGCCTTTTTTTTTGGCCCCATTGAGCGCTCCAATCAACGCGCTCGTGACCTTTTCCTGAATGACCCCGCTGGACAAGAAAATAACTCCTAAGTCCTTACCAATGAAAGGGAAAATGAACTGGTCACTTTAGCATACGGGATAGTCAGTGACAAGGCAGCCGTATAGGATTCCCGACGGGGCCGCTCTCTCTAAGGCGTGCAAAGCACTGCGCGACAAGATGGTCCTGCGATATATCAAGACATGGTTTTTTCTCGCACCGACTGACCTCTTCCCACGAATGGCAGAGGCAAGGCGCGCCTTGCACCACAGTCACATGGGCACCACAGGGAGCCCAGCGAGCGGGATCGGTCGGCCCAAATACAACAACCGTCTGCACACCCAGCAGCCCCGCCATATGTGTGATTCCAGAATCCTGCCCGACAAAAAGTCGTGCCTGTGCGAGTATTCCGGCAACCGTGAGAAGATCGAGGCCCTTCAGGACGATCGGTGACTTCACGCAGAACCGGAGCAGGCGCTCGACTGACTTTCGGTCAGCCGGCCCTTCTAGAACCACTGGTAGAGCCCCGGACAATTGCAGCGCATTCACCAAGGGCGCAAGGATCTCCGCTGACACACACTTATGAACACTCCCGCTTCCTGGATGGATAATGACAAGCGGCTCTTCATTTGAAAGGCCCGCCGCTTCAAGACAGGCCCGCCCGGGATGGAGGAGCGGTTCCGCCACCGTCGATAGAAGGTCTCCTTCATCGTCAGATGGCGCCTCATCGATCGTTTCAAGAAACCTGTCACGTTGATGTATCTCCCGAATCGTAGCCGAGAACGGGGACCTCACGATCACCTCACGGACACCGATTGCCTTGAGCGTCTCGTTCAACGTGCCATCGAGATCCTGAGTCCAGCCAATGGCAAGATCGCAGCCCTCCATCCATGTCTGTATCCGGTCCTTAACCGAATCAGCGCCGGTAAATAAGTTCATGCCGTCGAGCCCCTGGACAGAGATCCACTGATCAATGATCCCATACGCAAGGAGCAGCTTTGCAACCTGGTCTTCCGCACAGAGTACCAATCGATAGCTGGGAAAACGGGCTCGTAAACGAGCCATGGCGGGGACTGCCAAGAGCACATCGCCAAGGCCGCCTGGATGGATCATCATAACCGTCCTTCTCACAGTGAGCATGACGATTATTCCGATAGAGGAACTCGACCTAGCAGGGACCTTGCCGCAGCGAGATCTCCCGGTGTATTCACGTTATAAAAGGAATGCCCAGAGGGATCGATGGTGAGCAGGTCTGCCTCGGTGACATATTGCACCCGGAGGGACGTGTGCGACACCATCTCTTGGATCTTGAGCTGTCGCGCCTGAATCATCTGCTCCAAGACCGGCAGACATTGTTTGCTGTACAACGCATGCATCGGATGCAGCCGGTCAGCAAGCCTCGCTATCACAATATCTGCGGCTCCTCTTCGACTTGTGAACTGAGCAATGACCGCCTGATTGAGAAACGGCATGTCGCAGGCTGCCACGAATATACAGGATGTCGATGCCTGCGCAATCCCTGTGTACAACCCTCCAAGGCTTCCGCAATCGGGCACCAGGTCTCGCACAACTCTGGCATCGATACCAAGCGAAGGACTGTCCTGGGCAATAACGACAAGCACTTCCTGAAAGATTGAGCGAAATACCGCCAATCCTCGCTCGAGGAGGGTCTGTTCCCCTATTACCAGATGTTGTTTATCTTCTCCCATTCTTCGGCTTTTTCCTCCGGCGAGAAGAATGCCTGTCACTTCGGTCTCCATTATCGTATCGTCCCTCAAATCAGGCGCAAAAAAGAAAGAGGGGGTGGGTCACCCCACCCCCTCCTGATGCTTCAATCTATCTCCGTTCAAATGCTGTTAAACGTTCTTTCCCTTCCGTTTGTTCGATCGCCTGGTCAACACCCACCCTTCCAACAAAACCACACCAGCGGCAATCGCAATCGGATAGATATAGGCTTCACGCGGCATCGGGGGCTCCAGGAACGTATAGTAGAAAGCCGAGACGGCCATCTTCCTCCCGGCGTCGCCATTGTGTCCATCCCAAGCAAAGAACACAGTGGGAATATACTGTCCCACTTCGAAGAAGGTATCTTCGTCGTAAATATTATCCTTGTTGTTGCCTAACGGCCGCTGAATGATCACTGTCCAGCGACCATTCTTCCACTCAGAAAATAGAATCTTGGTGAACTCTTCGTAATTGTCCCGCTGTTCAAAGTCCTTATCCCATCCGGTTCCCTTGAAGGCACGAAGTGAATTATCGGCTTCCCATTTCAGAATATCGACTGGGAACTGTTCGTTGCTGCCGAACAGATACCTCGGCTTAATCGGTGCGGGAAGTTCCTTCCACTTCACAGCAGTCTGCATGGCGACAGCATCGTTATAGACGGTGTAGTTATTCTGATGCATGGCAATGGAGCCCTCTTCACCGGTCTTCGGATCCTGTTCCTTCACATCGATATTGACCGAGGTCGGAGGCCACGGCAACTTCCCTTCAGCTACGCTCTTCGTCCGATCGTCCCACTGGAACATAAATGCAACGTGCGTACTGTTGTAAACCGACTTCATCCATATATCGTCGATCCGATTCACGAAGTTTCTAGGTTTATGGGTGATCTGACCACCCATTGCGATAATTCGCCTGGCCCGCTTCGTCCACATTTCATTCTCTGGATCTGCCGATATTTCTCCCTCAACCACGCCTGACGACAACACGAAGTTGACCTTCGGTTTGTCTGTCAATGGATCGATCGAAAGGGGCGTCCCATCTGCCTCACGCTCACAGAGTGAATTCACAAAGTTGGCAATGTGCCAGCGTTCATCAACAGTGGTATTATCGGCAAACGAGGGCATCGGCGTGCCGTTGACTCCGGTTGAAAATGTTCGGAAGATGTTCTTGACGTTATAGGGGTCCTGCCGGCTTCCTCTAAAGTTCCAACATTTGTGCCAGTTGGCCGGTTGTATGGAAAAACCCCAGTCGTCTTTCAGGTTGAACGCATTGCCGTCTCCACGGCCTTCGGCGCCGTGACACTCAACACATTTCTTCTCGACAATGAGCTCGGATCCCTTCTTCAAACTCTCCTCATTCGCAGGAATCGGTTTTAAATCGTTCAACTGCAATATGGTCTGGCTCTCTGACTGCTTGTCCGTAAATTTTCGATCTTTCACAAGCTGGGTGGTGACGAAAGACAACACCTGGAGCCGTTGTTCTTCCGTCAGAATACCTTCCCAGGGCGGCATGGCGGACCCTGGCAGACCATGCGTCACGGTCTCAAAGAGATCGTTTTGACCGGGAACGGGCTTTTTGGCATCGAACAACGGCAGCTCACCGCTAGCCGTGTGCCGAATTTTGAATGTTCCCTGATTGAAGTTTCTGGGGCGTGGCCAAAGACGATCAGCGCCGGGGCCATCACCTCCACCATCGACACCGTGACACCAGACACATTTGGTGAAGTAGACCCGCTTCCCTGCTTCAATCATATCGGCAGAAGGCTCAGCTGCTAAGTCGCCTTTCTTAAAGCCTGCAGGAAGGGCATCTGCGGCGAAGGCCAATCCCCCGCTGATCCCAGAGACCAGAATGACTCCGAAAGCAGTTGTGAGGAATGTTCCCGCTTTCAGCCTTAACGAATTCTTCATCGCTTCCCTCATGTCGTCAAACCAGGTTGGCTATAAACTCGATGAACTCTAGTCCCAAGTCCTTGGGTAATATCCGGTGTGCCAATATTCGAACAAAATTACTTTCCAGATTTCGTCTACTGTCAAATGCTGCTCCCAGGGGGGCATCACAGAGGCCCAGGGGAAGCCTTCGTTTGGCAAACCGATTCCACCCTTGGACACACGCCAGAAGATGAACGTCTCTTGAAGCTGCGCAATTGTACCGGGATCGGTAAAGTTCGCTGGGATTGGATTGAAGGCGAAGGCGTGGAGACCGCGACCGTTCAGATTATCCCCATGGCAGAAATGACAATTTTGGTAGAAGATCTCTCCACCCTCACGCACGTACTTGAGGTACCCCTGAGCATCCTTATCCCAAGGATTGGAGGTGGGCTTCATCAAACGGCCCATGCCCTGCTCTACAATATTGGCGTTGCTATACTCCTGATCGTATTTTCCTTCAGGATTGACACGATAGGGGTTCTGCGACGTTTGAAGAGTATAGGTTTTTCCATGTACCTTGGTACTGGCCGGCGGAGCAGGATGCACCGTTCTCAACTCGATGGGCTCTTCGGACTTCGGGATCATTGCGTTGTATGAGAACCCGCCGATCAAGATCGGAAGAAGAATCAGATAGGCATAGCGCAACCACCTGTTCCCACCGGTCTTGGCATCTAAGACATTCATGATCGGTTGTTTGAACTTATTCCAATCTTCTTCGTTTGCAGAAACCCACATAAATACGGCCACGAGGGAGACCGTCCCATACATGGCTCGAACGCTGAATGGAATCGGGGGATATACCCGAAACTTCAAATAGAGAAGAATGAACGCCCAAAATGATATTCCTTGCCAAAACCGTGGGAAAGCCATTCCCATGGCACTCATCATGTAGCTGATCCCTGTAAAGCCTGCTACGAATATGGTGAGCTCCAAGATCACTTGGACCGGCATATACCCTTCGATTAGGCGCACGGTATTCGACGGGACGATACCCACGATCATCCCGGCAAGCAGGAGTATCCCAGCTGCCCCTATAATTGCCGCGACTGACATTAATGCTTTCATCGGTGAACTCCGTTTACTCGACAAAAGAGATAGATAGCCAAGATCAAGAAATCTTCGGTGGCGGCGATCCCGCTTTCACCTGCGACAAGTAATCCACGATCTTTTTGATCGCTCCCGCGCTCAACTTCTGGCCGAATATTTTCGGCATGGTATTGTCCGGGAACGGCTTCACCACATAGGCACTGGGTGAAACGATCGACTCCATAATGTAGTCCGGGACAGTCTTTGCCGATCCCTTGTAATCCTTGTCTTTCATACGAAGCGGGGCGTTTGTGCCTTCTTCAAGCACAGGACCAATCGTCCCCTTCGCTCCTGGAATACCGGGAATCGTATGGCAGGATACGCACTGGGCTTTCTGAAAAATCTGATCCACCGGCTCCGTTCCATCCGCCATCAAGTCTCCCCCTCCACCTGCCGGCTTGTCTTCCTGTTGTTTAGGCCGATCGGCTTCGGGAATAAACTTCTCGTACGACTTGATGATCTCTTCGTAAGTCGGAGCATCAACCCCCTCACGGAGGTAGAGCCATGTGTCCACAGCCGCCAACTCGGGAAGGCTCAACGATATTGGTGGCTTGTGAATCGCCGGCATAGGGCTCTCTTTATCGTTTGTACCCTTAACCCCGTAGCCAGCAACGACATAACAGCTCGGACAGGCGTGAGATTCAGCAATATACTCTTGACCGTTTTCCGCGGTCCCCGAACCAGGGAAGGCTTCCTTTTGGACATACTCTCTAGCGGCCGGCTTGCCCATGCTATATTTTGGATCCTCTAGCCGCTCCTTGCTTGCTCTCGCTGGAAGGCCCTGTAAGTTGGGAGCCCGTTCACCCAACATCCCTGCATGAAACGCGTGACAGAGAGGACATTGGCCTTTGCCGACTGCACCCTGTTCCTTATTCTTTCCAATTCCACCGAAAATAATCTTTTCACCTTCATCGGCAAGTTGCTGGGCAGACATTGAAGCAAAATCCAATTTCACTTCCGCAGGAGGGAATCCGCCTTCAACTTGCGGCAACCAGTTCCCATATCCGGACAGACCGGCAGCAACGAAAAACATGAATCCACCGATCTTGAACAGTGCAGCGTGATTGGGGAAATAAATCCCCATCATGAAGCAAGTCGCAGTGATGAGCACTAAGGAAACAGGAAGCATCCGGTTTGCTTCATAGAAGCTCCCCTTATAATGTGCAATGGCTATCATCAGCAGAAAGGCGGCAATCGTGCCGATAAAGACCTTGAACAATGCGCGTTTTTTACCGACAGCATCCTTAACGGATACCAAAGAATATACGAGGAGGCCGCCGAGAATCGCGAATAGCGGCCACCCTATCGTTAGAGCTTCTTTAACTAATTCGCCCACGGATGTATCCTCCTGAGGTTCGAATAAGAGGGAGATATATTCTTCATACCTCCACTCCCCCAACCAAAACCCTAAAGATGATTAGTGGCCCCCAGCCGGCTGCGGCTCGGCTCCAGGAACTCCTGCCTTCGCTTCAACGGGCGCCTTCTTCATCCCAAGGCTTCCAAGCCAGAAGACGAATAGAATGCTCACCCAGAAGAATAATACATTGAACGAAATCATATTCGCGGCAAAGCCCACTGTATGGGTATAGGCCCAAGGCGAGTTATCGCGCATGATTTCATTGACATGCCAGAATAGTCGAACCGAAGAACGGATGTACCCCATCAATCCCATCATCCAGGTAAAGGCTGTTGCAAGCATGATCAGAGCATATTGCGATCGAACAGATATCTTGCCCCATTCTATAGCCCCCATCTGTTTAGCGCCCTTCATCATGAAACTGTTAAGCGCGAACATGAAGAAGAGGCAGGACAGCGTGGTGGCAACTTGAGGCACCGACAAGCCTACCCGCACGTTTGCCGGAATATAATATCCATAGATAGCCAGCCAGATGATATTCACATAGGCGCATCCAAAGAAGACACCCATGAAAATATTCCCAAATTTCGACCAGGATACAGTCGAGACTTTATTGCCTCGCATGTACCAGACAAAGCTAAGAATAGTGGTGGTAATAATGACATTAATACCACCGTTTTTGGCCGACATGACCCCATAGTTTCCCAACACCGGATGCTGCTGACCTCCCATGGCCTTGAGCTCAGCCGGAGTCATAACGATCGTATGAGGGGTAATAAACACGAGGTAACCGCAACAGAGAACGAATACTAGATACTTAATGTACCGTTGATATTTCTCTGCGCCTCTCATCCGACCGAGCGCCTGCCAGAGATAATAGTTTGTGCTCAAGAACAGGATACCGATCATGGTGGCTTGAATGATGAAGAGCCAGGCCAGGAGACCGCCCATGAGCGTAATTCCCATCTGCTGGCGATAGGCGTATACCTCACGCATCAACCAGTAGCCGGCAAACGGCAAGGGGATCAAGAACGCCACGCCGAGCGCCATGGCGATATATCCCATCCAGTCATAATGCGCGCGGTCCTCATCCGTCTTGGAGGCCAAGAACTTATAGGCTGCGTAGGCTGCCACGACACCGCCACCGAATGCCATATTGCCCAAAATGCGATGCACGTTGAGGGGATTCCAGAGGGCGGTATGGATGACATGCCAGATATTCCCCAAATACCGGCCCTGTTCGTCGACACCGGCCGGCGACATCATGAAGCCGATCCAGGAATTCGCCAGGAACATGAGCAATGTCCCGATCACGTTCAACACTACAGACATGCTCAAGTGAATCCACTTGAGGAACCCTTCTTTCATCTTGTCCCAACCGTAGTAATAGATGTAGAGGGTTCCGCTCTCCGCCACAAACATCAGGGCATAGATATGCATAACGGGACGGAAGATACCGGATAAGTAGCCGAAGAACGCGGGATAGAGAGTCAGGAAGGTGAAGATCAGGATACCGCCCAAGATGGCGGTCAACGAATAGGCCGTCAGACTGATCTTGATAAAGTCGTAGGCGAGATGGTCATACTTCTTCGCCATCGCCTTATCCTTCGTCACCACCCCCATGAACTCGATGACCATACAGAAAATCGGCACTGCGAGCACGAAACTTCCGTAGTAGAGATGCTGCTGGTTGGCAAACCAGAGCAACACGCGGCTCTCAAAGTTATACCGCGGATAATCCTTCGGCCCATCGACAGTCTTCGGAGCAGGGGCGCCGACGACGATACCCTCCGTCTTATAATAGACATCTCGCCCCTTCTCGACTTTCGCCTCACCCTCTTTCTTCACCGCGTCAGACGCATCTGCGCCCATTGCCAGCGACGGGAGTGATACGGCGATGGGGAGCAGGAGAAGGCCAACCATCGCGCACAGCGCCATGATTGAAAACAACTTCTTCCCGGCTACACGTCCCATGAGATACCTCCTTAATGCATTCTGAAAAAAATCACGCTTTTTATTTTATCCATGACGTCGGAATCGGAGCAGCAGGACTCTCCGGTTCTACTTTCGGAACAAGTACCAGAAGTCCAGCCCCTGCGAATCCATCAAAAAGTGATCGACCGCTAAAAAATAGGCGACGCAGACGACCAATGACACCAGCGCGTATACGATTGTCATGCCCATCGCACTCCCCCTCTCTCACTACTTCACAGACGTTGAAGAAATCGCGCGCGCAGTGGCCCGCTTATTAGCAGGGGCACTGAATCCCAGCGAACCAATAAAAGAACCATAGACCCACGGCACAGGTGATGTAAAAAATCATCTTGCCGACTCTAACTTTTATCTCGCTATCCGGTGTTGCCGTAGCCATCACTTCTCCTTCTCTCCTAAATGCAAACAACAGCCTCGAATCAGCTCAGCGACTTTCTTGACACACCGCTACTCGTATGTTATTCAAAATTCCCTGCCGCACACGAAAAATCAGGGGAACTCGATGAAAAAAAAATCAAAAGTGTTCGACATTATAGTTTTGGCTGGAATGGTTGTCAATATACTTTTGGCCGTGTTTCTTATTCTCTACTACTTTGATTTCTTGTAAGTTTCACAGGATCTCTCACTTCAGTTTTTCTCTGATTTCGCACTGGAAACCGCACAGCGAAACCCGATTGTCTCATCACGAAAGTCCGGCACCATCTTGCTCCGGCTGGTGATCCGAATATCGGCTCCCGTGGTCGCATAGCCTCCCCCACGAAGCACCCGAAATACGCCGTGATCTGGGCTCGGCGGGTTCTGTTCCGGAGCCTCTTCGAAGTATCGTTCCCCGTACCAATCATCCACCCACTCCATCACATTGCCTGCCCCGTCCATGACACCGTACGGACTCTTGTCAGTCAGAACCGTGCCGACAATTGCTGAAACTTCATGACCATCCTGCACCCTGGCCCAATTCGCTCCGTTGGCCTGCTCGACATTACCCCAAGGCCAGAGACGTCCATCAGGTCCTCGCATGGCCTTCTCCCACTCCGCCTCGGTGGGAAGCCGTTTCCCTTTCCAACTGCAATAGGCTTCTGCATCTTCCCACGACACGTAAACCACAGGCTGATTGATGCTCAGCATCTTGCTCATGTTCTTGGCGTACCGAGCAGGAGGACCGGACTTGCGGTGTCCCGTCGCATTGACAAACTGCTGATACTGATAGTTGGTCACTTCGTAGCGATCAATCGCAAATGCACCTAATACCAGCGTGCGCTGAGGCCGTTCATCGAGCCCGCCATGCTCCGTCCCGCGGATGAAGGGCCCTGCAGGAATCGAAACCATTTCTTCCGGAACCGGCTCTTCATGGGAAGCTCCGTCAGGATTGAGCGGCACAGATGGAGCTGAATCTGTGGAATCGACAGAAGAGGTTTCAAAGGGGGTCAGCGTGGTGCCCCGGAGGATTCCCATGATGGGGATCGCAGCAAAGGCGAGGACAGCCAAAAGAAACAGAACCTTGAATTTGGTCTCGAGCATGCCGGTTACGGAGCCGCGGGGCTATCATTCGCCTCCATATCATCGCTCGCACAACGAAACCCGATCGTAATATCCGTCCGCCAGGCTTTTGCGGCAAATCGTTTGGATAGTCGCGCATTATGCTCGGTTTCTCGCCATGACCCTCCGCGCACAACTTTCAAATCCGCACGTTCCGGCCCTTTGGGGTCACGATAGGGCGCCTTCTCGTAGTAATGTTCATCGTATGAATCCGCAACCCATTCCGCGACATTTCCTGTCATATCATAGATTCCATAGGGGCTTCGGCCCGATTCGAAAGATCCAGGAGGCGCGAGATACCGATATCCGTCTTCACTTCCATCCAGATTGGCGTTGGCGCGGCCGCTCCGCACCGTGTCGCCCCAGGCGTATTTCCGCTTTCCCTCGCCACGACCTGCCTTTTCCCATTCCGCTTCTGTCGGAAGACGCTTTCCGGCCCATTTACAATAGGCTGCCGCCTCATCCCACGACATGCTCATCGCCGCAAACTCAGGCTGAAGCAGTTTGGATTGATCGTCTTCGAACACTTCGATCTTGGGGAGCGGACGCTTGGTCATTTTGGCAAACCGGGCGTATTCCTCTTGCGACACTTCTCTCTTGTCGAGATAAAAGGCCTTGAGAAACCTTTGCCGCTCCGGCGCTTCGTCAGGGTCGCCATCTGTGCTGCCCATGATGAACGGACCTTCGGGAATCTGCACCATTTCTCGCCCCTCATCGCCTATCTTCGTCTTATACATCGAGTAGTCCAGCGAGGGTGCGCTGGTCGGCTCAGAACGAGCCTCGGTCTTGATCGACGCGGCCAGCGCTTTCATCTGCTTTGCCTTGTAGGACTCATAGACCAGCAAGCTGATCATCAGGAGAAACGCCCCAAAGACAAACACGATTCCGCCGACGAGCACTCCCTTATTTTCCATCGTGTCTCATACTCCTCCGGTTGCAGCCTTCTTCTTTGCCGCGCGCATATCCAGCAACATCGAAATCTGCACACCGAGAAACCCGCCCATAGCAGCGCCGGCTCCCGCTCCTACGGATATTCTTTCCGGTCCGGCAACGAGCCAGGCAAGCGCTCCGCCCAACAGAGTCCCCACCAAGATACTCGCCAGAAAACGCCGCCCACCCATAAACCCAATGACTCCGCCGAGCACCAACCCTGCCCCACTCGCCAGCGGCATGATACCACCACCCATAATCATCCCGATGAGCGTCCCAACGGTTCCCATCACGGCCACGCCGAACAGGATATCCATCACCTTCTTCAAGGACGTGCCTTGTTCCGTGCCGGACTTGGCCATGCTCACCACGGTCCAATTCTCTAGCGTCCTGCGCTTGCCACAATCGAGCCGAAATCGATTTCCACGCCGGATGCGGCGATGATCGAGATGCCCCAGGCTTTGGCAGCCGGTTCATGCTTGTGTATCCGTTTGAAATCCTCGTATACATTCACTCGTTCTTCAAACCACTGGCCGACCTCTTTTGTTCCGCTTTGCACCACAATCTCCGAGCCACTGAACATGCCGCCCTCGGTCAACGTGCCTTCAGGCTTGGCGGCACTCCAGACATACTTCGTAAACACAGGAATAAACATCAGGTCGGTATCTAGCGAGGCATAGATCGCCGCAATCGGCTCAGTGTCTGTCGTCGCTTTCTGCAGACGCCAGCGCCAGGTAAGAACCGGAAAGGCTTTCGGGTCCCAATCGATCTTCTTTTTCTTGATCCTTTGTCCCGCATCCCTCACTGCAAGAAAGTTCCCAGCATTCTCCGTCTGAACCTTATAGGCATCACGCCCCTTGGATTGGCTCCGTTGATTTTCATGTTCCCAATTCAATGGGAATCCCTCCGCATCCTTGCTCTGAAAATCCTCCAGAACCAAGGATTGGCCTTGGGCCCTACCCGTACTGCTCATCATGACACTTCCACAGGCTACAAGCCCTATTGTGAAACATCTCCAGAACATCACCCCTCCCCTCATATTTGCCACCTCTTTGGATTTTTATGCCTCTTGCGACGACGACGGCGGCGCCAGCACCCTCGTATTTTCGTTGGCCAATGCTTCTCCCATTGCAGACGACTGGTCCCGCTGACACATCCAGAATAGGGCAAGCACCGCCCCCCAAAACACCATCATATTCAGCGTCACCATCTTCGCCGCGAACGCAAAGTCGGGGGTAAAAGCCCAAGGAGAGACGTCGGCCATGAGCTCACTCACATGCCATGCCAACCGTCCGGATGAACGGATATAGCCCATGAGACCCATGACCCACGTAAATGCCGCAGCCAATCCGAATAGACCCGCCATAGCCCTGAGAGAAATCTTTCCCCATTGGATCGGCCCAAGGAGAACTGAGCCCTTGAGCATCATACGATTGATGATCACCCCGATCACAAGCACCGTCAATGTGGTGGCAGCCTGCGGCGTCGACAGCCCGACACGGAGCTTTGCCGGCAGATAGTACCCATAGACTGAAAGCCAGATAATGTTAAGCGCCCCAAGCAGAAACAACGAGCCGAGAATGATGTTTCCTTTCGTGACCCAGGACACAACCATCGTTCGATTAGCGCGACGGTAATACAGAAAACTCATGGTGGTCACGAGAATCATGATGTTGACCGCGCCATTCTTCGCGGACATCACTCCGTAATTGCCGACCACGGGATGCGACGCTCCACCCATCGCCTTCACTTCACTGGCCGACATAAAAACGGTGTGTGGCGTCAGCCACACAAACAAGGCCACCATAAACACCGAGAGCAGCACCTGGTAATACGGCTGATACCGTTCCCCTCCGCGAAGGCGCGCCATACTCTGCCAGAGGTAAAAGTTGACTCCGAGGAAGAGGACGCCGATCAAGATGGCCTGCACCACAAAGAGCCAGGTGAGTAATCCCCCCATCATCGTCACGCCCATGCTCTGGCTGAATGAGTAGACCGACCGCATCAACCAGTAGCCGGCAAAGGGCATCGGTAATAATGCGATAACTGTGACAAATAAAAAGATATGCCCGACCCAGTCGAAATAGGCGCTCTCTTTTTCGGTCTTGCTGGTAAAGAATCGATAGCAGGCATAGGCCATCACCACCGCGCCACCGGACATAATGTTTGCCAGAAAGCGATGGACGTTCAATGGATTCCACAGAGCCGAATGGAGCAAATGCCATCCGTTTCCCAAAAACTGCCCTTTCGCGTCGACACCGGCCGGCGCCATCATGAAAGCCGACCAGGCATTTGCTAAAAGCAGCAGTGCCGTCCCAAACAGGTTGCTCAACATACCGATCGATGCGTGGACCCATTTCGAAGCCGGCTCAGCCAGCCGGTTCCAGCTATAGTAATAGGTGATGAGCAGCAGCGATTCTCCAAGAAATACGAACGCGTAGACCGGCATAAAGGTCTTGAACGTCCCGCCCATATACCTCATGAAACTGGGGTAAAAATAGAGAAAGATCCCCAGCATGATGCTCCCGACCACAGCCGTCACTGACAGGGCGAGAAGGCCGACTTTTGCCAAATCACGCGCAAGGCCGTCATAGCGAAGTGCAAGCTCGGGCTTTCTGCTACTGAGCCCAAGAAATTCCAGCAGTACACAAAAAATCGGCAATGCGAGGACAAACCCTCCGAAGTAGGTGTGGAGTTGTGTGACGAACCACACGACCAATCGGCTGTCGAACGATCCAATGCGCGGGTAGACCGTATCCTGGGGAGAAGGAGCCGATGGCCCATCGGGGGTCCCCGGTGTCTTGAAATACAGATCGGTGGCATCCTCGGCAAAGGATTGGCTCTGAAGACCGCAGCCAAACCCCAAGGCACCGAGAACAATCAACAGTAGAACAGAATACCCGACCACTCCGAACGCTTTTCTCTTCATAACCATATACTTCGATGGATATCCGAGCGAGACTTGCGGGACGGGCGAGACGAGGTGGGAATCCAATCTGTCCACATCGCGCCCTTCTCGCATGTCTCGCGTTTCACGCGCCACTCGTTGACTTGCCAAGAATTCCCATGACGAAGGGACATCGGAGCAACGCATTCGACATCGTCTGTCCCTGCTGTTCTTCCACTTGCCGGCGAAACCCGAGATAGTAACAATACAGCGCCATCATGCCGGTCACGAATCCGCCGACGACCATGGCATAGGCAGTGGAAATTCCTGGCTGTTTCAAGAGAAAAATCACACATCCCGCCGCCACAAGATAGTACGTCGAGGCAAAGGAAAGTCCCGGCCACCACCAATATTTGAGCAGTTCTCCTGTCTTGGTCTGGAACAGCCCTTGGGTCCATGACTTTTTTGGACGAAGCCCGCCGAAATAGGCACACAGTGCGACCCCGCCTCCCAGCAGCGCCACAGCGGACAACTGGACGAGGGCTGCGATCTGACTCGCCTCGACAAAGTGTCCAAGCGACGCGCCCAGCGCCCCGACGACGAGACCCACTGCAACCCAGGGACCGAATTCCGTCGCATGACTGCCCACCATCGTACGGAGGGCTGCCCCATCGGGAAAGGTCGGAAATGGACGTCCCATCAGCGCCACTTTCTTCACGTGACCGATCTCGAATGCATCGCGCGCGACAGACGTACAGGCAATGATAATAGCCATCATGGCCGGCCCATCCGGATGTTTGAGATAGTCATAGCCAACAAGCCAAAGGAGGGCTAAGACCAACAGGGACAACTGAACCCCATACACAAATCCAATCCAGCCGCCGAGCCACATCAGTAATCGGCTTCCGTCCTCTCGTAGGATCTTCCTCCATGCAGCGCCCCGACCGACACGATAGGCTAACAACGCCGTCACCAGCGAGACCAGGCCGCTAACGGCCAATAACACGACCGGCTCGGAAAGCGGCAACAGCAGCTTGGCCAACCGATAGACAGCGAAGGCTACCAACCCAGGCACAAACATGACGATCCGTTTTTTTTTGCGCACAGAGTCTTCTGTAACGGCCAGGCTGAGGCTGGGCAATACTCGTAGCGCCATTCGATGAAGCATGATTCTCTCGTTAATCGTGAACTGTGAACCGTGACATAAGGGAGGCAGTTTGCGTTTTACTTTTCACGTTTCACCTTTCACGTCTTTTGTGCGCCCATCCCGAAATACCGCGCCTTCACTTCTTCCATCAGCGCCACCGTAATCCGCGCCTCGCCACGATCGGCTGCGGTTCGCTCCAATTCAATGCGTGCCATGGCGCGTACCGGCGCCGGCACCTTGTCCAAACGACGTTCAGCTTCCAGTTCCCACTCGATGTGTTCGCCAGTCCTTGGACGGAGCAATACGTCGTATGTGACCACCCGTTCCCCTCTTACCCTCATATCCTGCTCGACTTCACTGCGCACGAGCGGGGCAAGGTACGGAGGCATGCGGTCCAGCCTATGGATCGCTTCGTCGGTCCACATCATCCGATCGACGAGCCCGCCTGGTTGCCCGGCTGGAACATCAGCCCCTATTTTTAGTCCACAGCCACGACATTCCGACCGAATGAACCATTGGGGCGTCCTATCTTCGTACGATCGTTCTTCAATCCCTTCTGTATGCATCCAGCGACCGCAGCCACAAGTCAACATAGTGAGTTCTCAGTGCTGAGTCGCAACTTTGGGGCCTCTCATTTCATAACCTTCTACCAAATCTCAGCACTCAGCACTTCTTCATCTCACCCGATCTTGCCTGGATACAAGAGATAGAGCATCGTGTAAGTGGTAGTCCCGGTCACAAAAAGGACACAGTACAGAACCATCGTGAAGAGCCCGAGCGCCCGATGGCGTCTGGCGCCGTTCGGCCAGATCCGTTGAATCGTCATTTCAACTGAAAACACGATGGCAATCACCGTCAATAAACCGAGATACACCTCGAACTTCCGCATTGAAAAGTCGGCGGTGGCGATGCGAGAGAAAAACAACACCATAATCAACGCCGTAAGAGTGCCAAAGATCAGCCCGATTTTTTTCCACGTCGTGAGCAACAGCGTTTCTCTGAGCGATCGAACCCCATCGATGACTTGTTGTGCGCGAAAACCCAGCACAATCATGTAGACCGCCATGACCAGTCCAAGAATGACGAGAATGATGTGCACCGTCAGCACGGGAATGAAGACGTAATCGTAGAGAGCTTGCGACCCACCGAAGCCTTCCTTCCCTTCAAAAGCCAACACGCCTAATTGCCGAAATAGATAGTAACTGATGAAAAACGCCACCATGGCGATCATCCCGCCAAACATCATCCAGTGATGCGCGTCCGCTCGATGTCTCTTCGCCTGGATCCAACCGATCACGAAAAGCCCCGTAAAGAACGTCGCCATGAGCTGGCTCATATCAGCCCCGACTGTGGCGTGAGTTCCAAAAAACCCTGGCTCTTTCAGCCATTCAAGCATGATACCGCCTCGTCGCTCGCGCGGGACTCGCGAGACTTGCGAGAAAAGCGAGACAGGTCAGAAATTTCATCTTCGCAAATCATGCTCGTCCCGCTTTTCGCGCGAGTCTCGCACCTCTCGCGCAATCATGCCTTCACGCCCTGCACGACCGCCGACGGCTCCAGTTCTGTGACGGTCGAAAAGCCGGCTTCCTTCATCCACTGAATTGCGTCTGCCGTCTTGTAGCAGCCGCCTCGTTCTGTATTCACGAGAATATGAACCGCAAACGCGGTGGTCCAGGCCGGACCGGTTCCTGCTTCGTTTAAGAATCGGTCCTTGATGACCAACCGGCCGCCGGGCGCCAAATGAGTCCAGACTTTCTTCACCAGTGCTGCGTTCGTCGAAAAATCTTGATAGTGCAGGATGTCGGACATCAGGACGGCATCGTAAGATCCGCCAAGTTCGTCCTTGTTAAAATCTCCAGGCAGCAACGCAATCCTCGATTCCAAACCAGCTTCTTTCACCGTTCGTTCCGTGAGTCGGAGGGTCGCAGGTAAATCGAACACCGCAGCTGTCAGCTCCGGATAGGCCTGGCAAAACGCAATCGCGTTGGTCCCGGCTCCGCCTCCCAAATCCAGGAATCGCACCGGCCCCTTCAGCTGCAGCCGTTTGGCAAGATCAGGCCCGCTCTGCTGCCCAATCCGGTGGAGCACTGTCAGCACGTTACTGCCTAAATCCGGATCAGTCTCAAAGACATGTCTGTCCACTAACCGCCGACCCGTGCGAATCGTCTGCTCCAGCTTGCCCCAGTTGTCCCATTCTGCGTCGTGAAGCAACAGGAGATGCCCGATATATTGAGCAGAATTGCGGACCAGATGAGTGGCTGCGGTCGTCGAATTTCCATAGGAGTCTCCATCCTTCTCCAACAATCGCATGGCGACAAGGGCATTCAACAGCAGCTCTAGTGTCGGCGAATGAGCGCCGATTCGATCGGCTACTTCGGAGAGTGTTTTCCGCTTTCCGTCCAACGCGGAAAATACGTCCAGCCGGACAGCCGTAAGCAGAATTTTGGTCTCCCAGTAGTAGCCAAGCTGAAAGATTTCCGCGAGTGAAAGTTCTCGTGGCACACCACGCCCCTCAAGCAAATCGCTTTGAAACTCAGCATCTTACCTAGATTGGAAACTGAAAGGCAAGGCGGCAGAGATGGCGTGCCGACTAGAAAAACACAAAGGGCAGCGGATTGCTCCGCTGCCCTTTAATCGCGGGTTACCCCGCTCAGACACACTCTCGCTTACTTGATTTCAGCCTTGAGATTGGCGGTTCCGCCGTCAGCTACATCCACCTCAAACTCCACCTTCTTACCCTTGGCGGCGAATGGATGCCAGGCCACCACTTTGTGCTTGCCGGCCGGTACATCCTTGATCTCGAAGGAGCCATCGTCCTTCACAACCGCAAAGTGAGGGCTCGACACCGGGAGAAAGAAACCCTGCATGAACTCATGCTGGTCGCACTGCAAACGATAGTACCCATCCTTCTCGGCTCCGCCTCGGAACACCACGGGCTTGTCGAGCTTGTCGCCCTTCTTGGCCAATCCGATATTGAAACCGGTGGCTGAGCTGGTGCCTTTCACCACGAAGCTGTGCGGATTGTGCAGCACGCCTTGGACGGACTTGGGATCGTCTGGATCGGCGTCATGGTTCTCAACCTTAAAGGACTTGTTATTCACCACCACACCGGCAAACGGCATGAACTCGCAGAATTCTGCCACCACCTCAGTGCCCTGATACCCATCCATGAACGCCTTATCTTCGACGTCAATGACG
>Ga0134127_10001250_pt1 | contig 19252 bp, 19 predicted proteins | sample KB31753_FD_96459 | JGI IMG/M metagenome (GOLD analysis project Ga0134127, IMG submission 96459) | Terrestrial soil microbial communities with excess Nitrogen fertilizer from Kellogg Biological Station, Michigan, USA - KB3-175-3 | ecosystem: Environmental > Terrestrial > Soil > Unclassified ... | reverse complement strand
GCCCGCGTGGCGGGCGCCCGACAAACGATCGTCATCGAGCCATCAGCGGTTCGGCGCGCGTTGGCGGCCGAGCTCGGCGCCGAATTGACCGTCCCGCCGGACGAGGCTGCGGCGGCGATTCACGAGCGGACAACTGGCCTCGGCGCGGATGTCGTCATGGAGTGCACCGGCGTCCCGCAGCTGCTGCAGACCGCGGTCGACATGTGCCGAGTCGGCGGAGTCGTGGGTCTGGTCAGCTTCCTCGCCCAGCCTGCCACGATCAATGCCGCCCGCTGGCTGGCGAGAGAGATCACGCTCGTGGCATCCAACGCCTTCACCCACGATGACTTTCTCCGCAGCATGACTTTCCTCGCTGACGGTCGGGTCAAGACCAAGCCGCTACATACCCGAACTGTCGCGCTGCACAATCTGGACTCGACGTTGCGCGATCTCGCCACCGCGACCACGGAGGACATCAAGGTCCTGGTAAGTCCCGCCTCAGTGACCGCTCGCTAGCCGGCACAAACGGCCAGTCCGGATATCGCCGACATAGTGCGCACGTGGCGGCAGCCCTGCACGCTGCCCATCGCCCGTACGAACATCGTGGCTATACGCGCGAGTTCAGCCGCGACTGCGAGGTGCATGGATTCATGCTCCTCGCCTACCGGCGACCGCCGTAGCGTGCGGCGTCGGGTACCGGTAGCCGGCTGGGCGGTCAGCCGCCCATGTGCGGCTGGTGCGAGGCGCGCAGAGTAGCGTCATTTGCGCTGAGGTTGCCGTTTACTGGTGCGGGACGTGGAGTGTGGGGGTCAGGCGTGGTTTTCTACACGGTCATCTTTAGCTGTATGGCTGTGCTGTTGGTTGTTGCCGGCCTAACGGTCATGTCACGCAATCGCAAGCAACGCGCAGCGGAGATCCGGCACGAGGAGTCCGCTGCCCACGCGAATCGTCGGCAGCGCAACGCGAAGCGAGAGCAATCACGCAAGGCGAGGCGAAAGCGGGCCTGAGCCATCGGTTGTGCGTCAAGAGCTGTCCGAGCGCCGGATCCCGGCGAGGCGACGCCGGTTCGTCACGTAACCGGCGTCCACGAACCAGCGCACGGAGTCACGGAGTGCGGCGTGAGCCGGACGAGGCGCATAGCCCAGTTCCGCGCGAGCCCGCGAGTCGTCGAAAGCCATGAGCGTCGTAGACATGCGCGCAGCCTCGAGCGGGACGTGTGGTGGGCGCCGTAGAAGCCGTCCTTCGACGGTGTCCGAAATCGTCGCTACGGCCAGTGCAACGGCGTGCGGTACTCGAATCCGAGGCGTGGGCAACCCGGTGATCGACGCGAGTTCGGCCAGAATCTGCTGCAGAGACAGGTTCTCGCCGCCGAGGATGTAGCTTCGTCCAGCAGCGCCGCGATCGTGGGCGAGCAGGTGACCGCGCGCGACGTCGTCCACGTGCACCACGTTGAGCAGCGTGTCGACATAGCCAGGCATGCGTCCATTGAGGAAGTCGACGACGAGGCGGCCGCTCGGCGTCGGGGCGCGATCGCCGGGGCCGAAGGGCATCGTGGGCTGTACGAGCGACACGGGCAGTCCCTCGGCCGATGCCCGCAGCACTTCGTGTTCCGCGACATACTTGGATCGCTTGTATGAGCCGAACAGGTGACGCAAGTCCGGGTAGTCGGTCTCGGTGGCCGGCTGTCCGCCAGATACGGCAGCTAATCCGATCGTCCCCACGGTGCTCGTGTAGACGACCCGCCGGACGCCGGCCGCGCGGGCCGCGGTCAGCACCTCGCGGGTGCCATCGACGTTCACTTGGTAGAACAGCCGCGGATCACGGACCCAGAACCGATACAGCGCAGCAACATGGAATACCGATGTGCAGCCCGAGATTGCTCGACGCACATCGGCCGCGCTGCGGACGTCCCCCTCGACGCGCTCGACCTCGAACGTCTCAAGGCCAGCGGTGTCCGCGCCGGGTTCAACGAGCGCGGTGACCTGCCAACCGTCGCTGAGCAGCGCCCGTATGACGGCAGATCCGATGAATCCCGTCGATCCGGTAACCAACGCACGGCGCTCGGGCTGCATCACCACCGCATGCGCTAGCGCGAGGCCGTGGCCGGACGGACGCGACTCACCCGGCGTCGGACGAAGCGCCCTTGGAATCAGTCGACCGCGCTTCGGAGTTGCGCCGACGGCCGAACACGAAATAGGCAATTGGCGCCACCCCGAAGGAGTTCACGGCCACCACGCCGGCCGCCCATGCCCCCTTTGGACCGCGCACCTCGCTTGCGGGTCGTCGCCTCAAGTCGGCGAGTGCCGCTGCCTTCAAGGCACCCTCGACGGCCGCAGCAGCGATCAGCAGCCGGCGATTCCGCTCGCTGAGGTCACCCCACCGCCGACTGACTTTGCCAGCCATCGCCCCTCCGGTCACTTCGGGCAGCTCTGCTGGGCTGCACCTGATGCGGACACTACCGCCGCGCGCCGCGGGAAGTAACGCGCGTGCTTTGTCACATAATCGCGATCGGGTTGACCGGAGACCCGGTCCCGCCGGATAGCTGCAAGGGCGCGATCACACAGAGAAAAGACCAACGGCCCGCTTGCTCGCATAACGACATGAGATCGTGAAATTGCAAGTAGTCGAGCAAATGCAGCCCGAGCGCGTTGATCGCGAGTACATGCACTGGGAAGTCGACACCGTCAACGAGGCTCGGCGCAGTGTCGTTGTTGCCGTCGCTGCCCAGCACTGCCACCCGTCGTTCGACCATGAACTCCAATGCAGTGGGGTGGAATCCGGCCCGGGCACCCGCTGCATCCCACGGGCCGAGTGCAGCCCGGCGATGGCGATGGCCGACGCGCACGAACAACAGGTCGCCCTCGCCAACGGCGACGTGCTGGGCCGCCTCGGCCGACCTGAGGTCGTCCGCGGACACGTGTTCGCCTGGTTCGAGCCAAGACCGGCCGGACAGCCGGGGAACATCGAGGAGGACGCCGCGGCCGACGATCCCGCTGCGGGCCACGGTGATTGACAGTTCGGATGCGCCTGATGCAGTGATGCTGTCCGCTGGCACATTGTTGTACAGCAACGCCCGATAAATAACGTGGCACAAGGCGTCGATGTGACTATCCGCGTTGCCGTGGACATTCATAGCCAGACGGTCCATGGCAAAGGACAGTCCAGCGCGATCGGCCTGGTCCCCGGCCGGGCTGGTCATCTGATGCACGCACGGGTCGGGGTTGTCGAGCGTCACCTCGGTCTCGATCGCAGCACCGAGAGGCACTGTGCGCCCGAGCCGGATCTCACTCGCCGCTGTCAAAATGTGAGCGGGCGTGATGTGGTTCAGTGCCCCGCGCCGGTCGGCCGGCCCCCACGCAACCGTGCGCTGCAAACGCTGATAGAAAGCGTCGAAATCCTCGGCGCTCATCACTGGTGGCATTACTCCGTCTCGTGTCGTCATTTGTGGTGGATACCTCCCGTACCGTTAAGCCGCCGATCGGTAGCAGCCGTCGGTCGAATGCCTGCTGCGCTCGCGGCCAGTATTTCAGCGCAACAACCAAACCGGCCCGACATCTTGGCGGAGATCGGGGATTTCGCGAGGGATCGCTGTTCTCGGGCTTGGCTCACAATGACCTGGTGATTCATCTACGAGTGGTCAGCCCGGCCAACCTCACCCAGACGCTGGTGCCGGCATTGCAAGCCGAGCCAACAGTCATGAATCTGACAGTGCTCGCTGGAGCGGTGAGTAATCCAGATGGTGACGCCCTGTCTTTCGATGTGCCACAGGGCGCGGCTAATCAAGTGATCGGGCGCCTGCGCGATAGTGGGGTCGATCAGCGAGGGTCGATCATTCTGGAAAATGTCGACACGTCGATCTCCGCGCTCGCCGATCGCGTGTCTGCTCGCCGCGGCCGGTTCCAAGAGTTCACGCCGGTCTGGGCGGAGATTGAATCGAGGATAGGGCGGGAGGGAACGTTCCCGCCCAGTTGGTTTGCGCTGCTCGTGATTGCCGGGCTCATCGGAGCGGTCGGAATTCTCACCAACTCAGAGATTCTGATTGTCGGCGCGATGGTGGTTGGCCCGGAATATGGGGCCATCCTCAGCCTCGCGTTCGCGGTGACGCGTCGGGACTTCCCAGGCGCGGTGCGCAGCGCGAGAGCGCTGGGCACTGGGTTCGCGCTGGCTGTCGTCGGCGCCCTGCTGCTCGGACTTATCGTGCGGTGGACCGGTCTCGAGCCCGCGGCCTACTCAGCGGGCGTCCGGCCGGTTTCCAACCTGATCAATACGCCGAACTGGTTCTCGTTCATCGTCGCCGCACTCGCCGGCGTGGTCGGCATTGTTTCGCTTACTGAATCCCGGTCGAGCACGCTCATCGGGGTGTTCATTTCGGTCACCACGATCCCGGCCGCCTCGGACATCGGCGTGTCCGCGGCCTTCGGCAGTGGGAGGGAAGCCTGGGGGTCCGCCCTGCAGCTTCTCCTCAACGTCGTCGTGCTCACTGCCGTTGCGATTGTGGGTCTCCCGACTCAGCGCGCGATATGGCGGAGGTGGGAGCGGCGGACGGCGGAGGCGCAGGCCGGGCGGGACCCGGCTCAGGGTTCTTCTTGATCTTCGCCGGTTTCCGCATCGTCGATATCGAGCGCCGGTGGGACCTCCGGACCGGCTTCAGTCTCCTCCCTCGCCTCGGTTAGCCCTAGTAGTCCGGCGACCGGCGCAGCCGTGAGACCGTAGACGGTGACGGTGCCGACGATTACCAGGAATGTCGCCGGCAGCAGCTTGTCAGCACCGGATATCCCCGCGGTCGCCAAGGGAGGACCGAACGTGGCCGCGGTCGAGGCGGCGACGATGCCGCGAGGATCCATCCAGCCGATGAAGGCGCGCTCGCGTATCGATAATGCCGTGCGCACCGTTGCGGCGGCGGCCACCAGCGGACGGACCAGGAGAACCAGTCCGGCGATGAGCGCCAGCGTTGGTGCCAGAACGGTGCGGACCGAGGTCGTGGTGACGGTGGCAGAAATCGAGATGAACAGTAGTCCGATCACCATCTGGACGACCGTCTTGAAGAAGCGTCGATCCTCGGGTAGGTCGATACCAGGCAGGTTGGCCAGCGCGACCCCCATCACGATGGCAGCAATCAGTCCGGTGTCGTCGCGCCTGGCATCGCAGAGGGCGGCGGTACCGATGACCGTCGCCACGATGGCCTGGGTCGCCAGCACGCCGCTCAAATTGAGCTTGCTCAGGAGCAGCCACAACACCGCCGTTCCGATCACTCCACCGAGGAGGCCGATCCCGATACTGCGCAGAAACGAGAGCAGCTCCGCGCCATGACCCAGGTGCACGTGCTGCACGAGGCCTTGGAACAGCACGGCGCCGATGATGGCGCCGAACGGGTCGATCGTGACGCCCTCCCACGCGAGGATTCGGGAGACGCGCCGTCCCGCTCGAGCCGCCTCGAGTAACGGCGTTACCACGGTCGGGCCGGAGACGATGACAATGGCACCCAACATGATCGCGGCCGAGCGGGATATGCCCAGAAACAGCCAGGCCAGGAAGGCCGCCCCAGCGAACGTGATGGGAATGCCGAGAAGCAGGAGGCGACGCACCACCCGCTGGCTGTGACCCTCGAGCTCGCGAAAATCCAGGTCCAATCCGCCGTCGAACAAGATGATGGCTACGCCCAGCCCGACGAGCGGTGAAAAGGCCGGCCCCAGCGTCTTTTCGGGATTCATCTCGGTGATGTAATGGCCCGCGATGAACCCTGCGGGAAGCAGCAAGACGATGGCGGGTAGCCGAAACTTCGCGGCGATGATCTGACAGCCCACGGCGAGGATCACGGTGATCCCGAAGCCCAGGACGATGTCGCTCGCGCTCACGGGGCGAGGACATTCCTGCCGTCGTCACGACGACCAAACCCGCGCAGGTCGCTCCGGTCCGTTCTCGGCATGGCTCATGATCTCAGATGATGTTGACCGAGGGTCGCGCCGCGCTTTCCACCGATGCACACGCCTGCGGGACGATGTCGGCCTCGACGCGGCCGCATGGCGATCTGTTGCACCAGCGCAGCGATTAGCAATCAAATGACAGAGTGGCGGGCTTGCGAGCGGCCGCATAGAGGGCAACGATCACCCCTGAAGCTCCAACTGTCGAGGAGGATGCCCGTGAGCGTCTATCGCGTCACCGAACTTGTCGGCACGAGTACCCAATCCTGGGAGGACGCTGCCACCACTGCGGTCAAGACGGCGCAGCAGACGTTGCGTGACCTGAGGGTGGCCGAGGTCATCGAACAAGACCTCACCGTGGACGGAGACGGCGCCGTCACCTTCCGGACCAAGGTGCGCTTGTCGTTCAAGTACGAGGGCAATCAGTAGACACACTAGGGGTAGTGCTGGCCCGGCGGAGCAGCGTCGGGCCTCACTCCTCGAGCTGCGCCGCGAATCGGCCGGCCACGGACAGGTACTCCTCGATCATGTCGGCGACGACCTGCCGAGCTGGCCGCACCCGGTCGAGCAATCCGACGCCCTGCCCGACGAAGTAGGTCGCGAGCTGCTGCGCCCCGCTGCCCTCCCGGGACGCACCCCGGTTGATCCGTTGTTGTGCCGCAGCGACGAGCATGGTCTGCAACGGCATCGGTAGTGGTTCGGGAGCCGTCGGTTCGTCCCACTCCTCGGTCCACGCGCTGCGCAACATCCGGGCCGGCTTGCCGGTAAGCGATCGCGAGCGCACCGTGTCGCTAGCGGACGCGGCGAGCATCTTCTTTTGCACGGCCGGATCGGTCTCTGCCTCGGGGGTGGTCAACCACACCGATCCGCACCAGACCCCGTCGGCTCCGAGTGCGATGGCCGCCGCCATTTGACGACCGGTCACAATTCCACCCGCCGCGAGTACCGGCGTCGGCGCTACCTCACGGACGACCTCGGGCACCAGAACCATGGTCGAGACCGTTCCGGTATGACCGCCGGCTTCCGTGCCCTGCGCAACGATCACGTCGACGCCAGCCGCCTTCTGGCGCCGGGCGTGCTCGGCGGTACCGACCAGCGCCGCGACGACGGCGTTGTGAGAGTGGGCCCGCTCGATCAATTCGGCCGTCGGCGGCCCCAGGGCGCTCGCCACGAGGCGGATCGGATGCGCGAATGCGACGTCGAGCAGACTGGCCGCGGACTCAGGGGACACTCTGATCGAGAAGCTCTCTGCGGGAATGTGCTCCGGCAGCTCGGGAACCTGGTAGCGCTGGAGAACCTGCGCGACGAAGGTCTGATGCTCGACCGGAAACGACCCAGCGGCCGTAGCCCCGCCATTATCGGAGAGCGGGCGGGCGAACGTCATGGGAAGGAGCAGGTCGACTCCGTATGGCTTGCCCTTTGTTTCGTTGTCGATCCAGGTGAGGTCAATCTCCAGCTCAGCCGGGCTAAGCGTCGTCATGCCTAGTACGCCGATGCCGCCAGCGTTGGTCACGGCGGCAACGACGTCACGGCAGTGGCTGAAGGCGAAGATGGGCACATCCAGGCCCAGGCGATCACAGATGTCGGTCAACATAACTCTCCTCAACTGAGGTCGAGGCTACTGCGTTCGGCGCGCCCGCCTGCCGCGGATCCGGACGCCTGACCCTCTACTCTGCGGAGTAGCGGCGGCCGGCGGCAGCGCGCGTGGGCCCGCCGGCGATCGAATCAGGACCAGGGCGCCATCGAACGTGTCCGTGACGGCGAAAGGATCACTTGTGAGCAAGGCGTTTGTGGAGCTAACCGGAGACATCGCAGAGGTGATCATCAGCGCGCCGCCACTCAACCTGTTCGATCTGGCAACCGTCGCCGATCTCGAGGTCGCGCTCGCGGAAACCGGCGCCCTGGTGCGCGACGGACGGGCGCGAGGGATGATCCTCAGGGCTGAGGGCGACGTCTTCTGCGCCGGCGTGGATGTCCATGAATTCCAGGGCCTGAGTTCGTCGGAGGGCGCCGCGTTCATGGCCCGATTGCTCACCCTTACCCAGGGGATCGAGGCACTGCCCGTGCCGACGATGGCTGTGGTTCACGCGCTCAACCTCACCATCGGCTTCGAGCTCACCCTCGGCTGCGACCTGCTGTGGGCGGCTGAAGAAGCCTCCTTCGGCTTGGTCGAAGCTACCGTCGGACTGACGCCTGGTGCTGGCGGTACGCAGCGGCTCGCCGCTCGGGCGGGTGTCGCCCGAGCCGCCGAGTTCGTGATGACCGGCGATGTCTACCCGGCCCGAGAGCTACAGGAGTGGGGTGTGGTCAATCGCCTCCGACCGGCCGCAGATCTGCTGGCCGAGGCTCGGGCGTTCACCAGCCGGCTGGCGGCTGGGCCCACAGTCGCGTTTGCGGTAGCGAAGCGGCTCCTGCAGGCCACCCGGGATCACGGCGTAGCGGCGGCCGATGCGCTGACCCCGCGAGAGACCGGACCCACCTTCGCCACCCGCGATGCCGCGGCCGGATTCGCCTCGCTGCTGGAGAAGGGACCCGGGCAGGCGATATTCGAAGGACGCTAGTTGTCCTGCGCGGGAGGCTAGTTTCGATTGTCGATCGCCGAGGATGTCGCGGACCGCACGTCGGTAGCGATGCGCGCGGCGATCCCGGGATCGGACTCATATGGCAGGTACAGCGTCATGCGCGTCATGACGTCGCCGAACCGACGCAACAACGTCCCGGCCACTCGATCCGGCTCGTCGACGACGGCAAATGCGTTGAGCACATCGTCATCGATCAGGTCGCCCATCTCCTTCCACCGGCCTTGCACGGACAGCTGATGCAAGGCGTCGCTGAGCTCCCCCCAACCGTGCAGGTCGAGTACCGGCCGATACGCAGGAGTCGAACCGTAGAAGGCGATCTGCTCGCGCACGGCCCGGATCGCGTCGTCCATGGCTTCGGGGCTTGTTGCGGTAGCGACAAGCGGTTGGCCCGACACCTCATACCCGCCGAGGTCGGCTCCGGTCCGGGCGCGCCCTAACGCCAAAGCGGGCAGTGTCACCTCGCGCACGTACCGCTCGGTCGTGAACCCGTGGCAGACGAATCCGTCGGCCACCTCCCCGGCGACCGCGGTCATGACCTCACCGACCCCGGCCAGCAACACCGCTGGTGGTCCGTAGGGATTGGGACCGGGGTTGAAGAACGGGGTCATAAGCGTGTGCGTATAGAAGTCTCCGCGGAAATCGAGCTTGCTCCCGCTGTTCCAGCAATCCCAGATTGCCCGCATGGCCAGGATGAACTCGCGCATCCTGGGGGCTGGGTGCGACCAGGGCATGCTGAACCGCCGGGTGATGTGCGGCTTGATCTGTGAGCCCAGCCCGAGCAGGAGCCGTCCCTTCGACAGCAGCTGCACGTCGTTGGCTTGCACTGCGGTCGACATGGGGTTGCGGGCAAACGCGATGACGAGACTGGTGCCGAGTCCGATGCGATCGGTCTCGACCGCGGCCAGGGCGACCGCAAGGAATGGGTCGTGCTTGGTCTCGCTCGTCCAGATACCGCTGTAGCCCGCGGCCTCTGCATTGGCCGCGTCGGCTCGCGTATCGATCCCAGTCGCGGTGAACAACGCATCGATCTTCAACCTCGATCTCCTCTCAGTAGCTGGGCAAACTCGCCGCCGCCGTTCACCCCGATGCGTTGTCCGTTCACGTAGGACGCATCCGCGGACACCAAGAACGCCACGACACCGGCAACGTCCTCCGGACGGCATACTCGTCCGTAAGGGGAGCGCTCGTCGAGTTCCGTCGATCGGTTCAGCCCGGGCCGCACCGCCCGCACGATGCGGTCTCCCATCTCGGTAGCGACAAGACCGGGCGCGACGACATTGGTGTGGATTCCGTTCGGCATCTCTTCCACCGCCAAGGTTGCTGCCATCGCCTCGAGTGCCAGCTTGGCCATCATGTACGGCCCGGCACCGGGAAGGGCGCGCTCGGCCAGCACACTGGAGATCATCACGATGTCGCTGCGGGGTTGCGTGCGCAGCTGGGGTAGCAGTCGCCGAACCAGCTCGTGCGGACCTAGCACGTGGGTCCGCATGAGCCGTTCCAGTTCGGCCGGGTCAGTGTCCGCCAGCGAATGACCGCGACTGGCAATACCGGCATTGCTGACCACGATGTCGACGACCCCGAATTCAGCGAGAACGGAATCGACCAAGGTCTCGACCGCTACCGGATCATCAATCGACGCCTGGAATGCGGAGGCCCGGCCTCCGGTGGCGGTGATCTCCTCGACGGTCGTGATCGCGGCCGCGGCGTCACGCCGGTAGTTCACGGCTACCGCGGCACCGGCGGCAGCAAGGCGCATCGAGATCGCCTTGCCGATGCCGCGCCCGCCGCCGGTGACGAGCGCGGTGCGACCGGCCAACTCCGTCATCATGCATCTCCTCGGACACGCGATAGGTCGACGGCGGTGAACTAACGGCTAGCGGTACGTGATGAGTGCGCGATCGTGCTCGAGGTGGGCATGATCGTTGAACGTCAGCAGACGCGTTCCGGTGGGTCCGCTGATCACCCTCGTCAGGCTTGCGTTCACCATGACACGTGCTAACGCAGGCCATTTGTCGGCTCGGAGGCCGAGCAGATGTGCGCAGACTGCGGCGATGACTCCGCCCGATGTCACTGCCAACGTAGTACCTGATCTTGCGGTCAACTCGTCGACCGCGGCCAGGACGCGATCGATAAAGCCGTCGTGGCTCTCCGGGTATCCGCTGTCGGCGCCCATCCATCTCGCAATTGCCTCGTCGAGTGCCGACTGCATGGTGCGGGCCCGCTCCGGCGTCGTCGCTGTCGCGAAGCTGACATCGGCCGTATGTCCGGCCATAACACCGACGTGGTCGTATTCGTCGAGACGATCATCGATCTGCAGGTTGGATTCGCCGAGACCGATCTCCCGCATCACGATCACTGCGGTGTCTCGCTGGCGCATCATGGCGCCACTCACGGTGCGATCAATGATCAGATCAGCGGCGGCCAGCCGGCCGCCGGTCACCTGCGCCTGCGTGTGCCCGATCCCCGAGAGCCGGTCATAGTTCGTGGTGCCAAGCGATGCCTGACCGTGCCGCAGCAGGAGAAGCACGCTCATATCGATGCAACGGTACGCGACCCGCGTCCAACGTCACCGACGATATGCGCACATGGCGCCGAACAAGTCACCCAAACTAGTGCGTGTCCTAAGGTGGCTTGCTGGGCAAACTGAACACCGGAACCACGTGGAGAGCTGACGCGACGAGAAATGCGATGAAGGTAAGTTCCGACTCCGAGGCCGCCCGACCGGGACCATTGGCGGGCATTCGGGTCCTCGAGTTGGCCAGCATTGGCCCAGGCCCGTTCTGCGCGATGATGCTCGCGGATCTGGGGGCGGAAGTGTTGCGCATCGATCGACCCGATGCCTCGGCGCCCAATCCCCAGCAAGCGTTGCTCAATCGGGGCCGGCGATCCGTGATGCTCGACCTCAAGCACGGTCTCGGGGTTGACACGGCGCTACGGCTGATCGACTCGGCCGATGTGCTTCTCGAAGGCATGCGACCAGGGGTCATGGAACGTCTCGGAATAGGTCCGGACGTTTGCCTCGGCCGGAACTCGCGCCTCATCTACGCGCGCATGACCGGATGGGGCCAATACGGTCCGTTAGCCCCTACCGCCGGTCATGACATTGGCTACATTGCCCGCACCGGAGCGTTGCATGCGCTTGGCCGAGCCGGCGGCCCGCCGCAGTTCCCGGCGAATTTGCTCGGCGATTTCGGCGGCGGCGGCATGCTCGTCGCCTTCGGCATCTGCGCGGCGCTCCTCGAACGGACTACGTCGGGTGCCGGTCAAGTGATTGATGCGGCGATTGTGGACGGGGTTGCGTCCTTGCTGACAATGCCCTGGATGATGACGGCCCAGGATCAGTGGCGAGACGAGCGTGGTGTGAACCTCCTGGACGGTGGGGCACCCTGGTACGACGTCTACGAGGCGGCGGACGGCGGGTGGTTGGCCGTGGGGGCTCTCGAAGCGCCGTTCTACGCCACCCTGCTGGCCGGTCTGGAGCTCGCCGACGTTCCGGATCGTGACGACCCGGCGAACTGGCCGAAACTGCGAACGATGTTCGCAGCGCGATTCAAGCAGCGCACGCGGGATCAGTGGGCACTTGTGTTCGCGGGCAGCGACGCGTGTGTCGAACCGGTGCTCTCACTACATGAGGCGACCCAGGATGAGCATCTCGCCGCGCGGCGAACCTATCTCGAGCAAGCGGGCTTGTGGCAACCTGCGCCAGCGCCGCGGTTTTCCCGAACGCCGGGTGGGTTGTCCGATCCGCCTCCAGCGCCGGGCCAGCACACCGTAGAAGCGCTCGCCGCCTGGGGAATCGACAACGTCCAGGATCTGATCGCCACGAAGGCTGCCATCCAAACGTGACAGGTGGCCAAATGCCGGCGGAAGCGGCATGCGGCGGCCGTCACGACCTGCGTCATCGGATCGTGACAAGCGTCACGTCATATCGGCGGAGATCTGGGGTCATCTTTGTTACGCTTGCAATTGCAAGCAGCCAGCAAACACATTAGGAGATCGCACATGTCCGCTCGTCAAGCGCTCGTCGAGGGCGCGAAGAAGGCCACGGACGCGTCGCGCGAGCAGGTCTACTGGTACGTCGGCGCCAACGACTACTGGTACGAGCAGCTGCGACGTCAGCCTGCTGCCCTTCAGGAACTGTCCAGCAAGGTCGGCAAGCTGTCCGACGTGCGGTTGGACTCGCTGCGCACCACCGTGTCCGACACGTCGAAGAACGCGGTCAATGTCCTGCAGGAGCAGCTCAAAGTCGCCCGCGAGCGTCGCGGGGAACTCGCAGCACGGGGCGAGGCCATTGCGCACGACTGGAACAGCTCCGTCGCCGCGCAGGACGCCTCCGCTTTCGCGGCCGCCGTTCGTGAGTCCAAGAACCCGGTCGATCTAGCGAACGCGGTGCGTACCTGGTACTGGAACTTCGGCACGGTTACGCCCCAGCCCGCTGCCGAGACGAAGTCGGACGCGCCGAAGGCTGACGAGCCAAAGGCCAGTCCTCGCAAGGCGGCTCCAGCGAAGTAGCTGCCTGTGTGACGAAGGCCTTCCGGCGAGAATCGCCGGAAGGCCTTCGTATTTGTCGCCGTCCGCAGGCCCACCTGCTCAAAGCTCGATGCGCCCCTCACGCGTACGCAACATGGCCAGCAGGTTCTGGAGATCGCTCTGGGACACCGAGCGTTGCCACTCGTGGATCAGGCCACGCATGATGATCTTGTCGGCGAACGTCTCGACCGAACTGAGCACAGCCTGCTCCGGCAACACCGGCACCGGCACGCTGTGGTCGGGCAAACGTATCGGTACACGGCGTGACCTGATCCGGAGTGCCATGCACTCAAGCCGAATTGACCGCCCCTCGGCGACCGGCCGTACTTCCAGGCGGAGCCAGCTCGGCGCCTTCGGCAGCCGGACCAGCGGAGTCCCTTCGACGAATTCAAGGCCGTGTGTCGGCGCGGCATCGGCCAACCAGCCCGACACGATGGACGGTGCTGCCCATAGTTCCCACGACACCGGCGCAGCAACCAGCGTCGGAGGCAGGCCTGGACGGACATGAACGTTCCGCGCGCGAAACTCCAGGCGATCGATGCGTGAGGAGTCCCAGTGGATATCACGGGCGACGAGGTGGATGGTGCCGAACTGTCCGAGAGAGCGCGCAAGATCGCTTCCGGTGATCGAAACGTCATCGAGCGTTAGGGTCACATCCCGACCCCATAGGCGAAACGTGCGACTACGTCCGACAACACGGTCACGGACTGTATTGAGGACTGCCGCCAGCGAATCGGTCGGGAGTATCCGGCCGGCTGGGGTTGCTATCGATGACGCTGCCGATGACGCCGTGGAGATCAGTCGCAGCCAGTTGCGCGTCCAGTCCTCCGGCGTCCCCGAACCCGGGAAAGACGGCGCCATGGGCCCATCCTCTCGGTCGGTCCCGTAACGCGCAACGCGCTGCTCCCTCCCAGCCGGTAAGGTCCCGCGCCGTGCAGCCCGATGACCCCGCCACGGCCGATCTAGTCAGCCTGCTCAGCCTCACCCGTGAGGACGCCGATCTGTTCCGCGGAATCTGCCACGCCGGTGCGCCACTGCGTGCGTTCGGCGGTCAGGTCGCCGCGCAGGCTCTCACGGCTGCTGGGCACACCCTTGACGCTGGGCGGTCACCGAATTCGCTGCACGGCTACTTCCTGCGTGCCGGTGATCCCCGGGATCCGATTGCCTATCGCGTGGAACGGCTACACGACGGTGGCACGTACGCCCACCGCCGCGTCACCGCGACCCAGCACGGCGAGGCCATCTTTACGATGTCCGCCTCGTTCAAGCGACCGGAGGAGGGATATGACCGGCACGTCCGGATGCCCTCCGCCCCACCGCCCGAGCGGCTGACCGACCCGCTCGACGATCCCGGGCCGCACCCGGACTATGCCGACTTCCCGGGGTGGGGGGTGATATCGATGCGATTCGCGCCCCCGGCCGAGGGTCCCAGCACGCGCGGCCAGACCGAGCAGTTGGTGTGGATCCGGGCCACCCAGCCCCTTCCGGACGAGCGGCTGCTTCACATCTGCGCACTGGCCTATGCCTCAGATCTCAGCTTGGCCTCGACCGCGGCGCTCGATCTGCAAGAGCCGCTGCCTATCCGCACCGCAACGCCGCGGGTGCGAATCGTGTCCCTCGACCACGCCATGTGGTTCCACCGTGCGTTCCGGGCCGACGACTGGCTGCTGTTTGCTACGCGCAGCCGCACGGCGGGCGACGGCCGTGGCCTCGCGACCGGTGAATTCTTCACACGAGACGGCCGGCTCGTCGCTTCCGTGACGCAGGAAGCCCTGCTACGCCCGATTGCCCCGCCGCGGAATCCCTGATCGCGGCTGCGACTTACTCCTTGCGTTTCGCGAGCTCGTCGGTGAGTTGCGGTGCGACCGTGAACAGATCGCCGACGACGCCGTAATCGGCGAGTTCGAAGATCGGGGCCTCGGGGTCCTTGTTGATAGCGATGATCGTCTTGGAGGTTTGCATGCCGGCTCGGTGCTGAATGGCACCAGAGATACCTACGGCGATATAGAGCTGCGGCGAGACGGTGACTCCGGTCTGGCCCACCTGCATCTGATGCGGGACCCAGCCGGCGTCGACGACGGCCCGTGAGGCGCCGACCGCGGCACCGAGCGTGTCCGCAAGCTGCTCGATGATCCGGAAGTTCTCTGCGGTACCGATACCCCGGCCACCCGAGACGACGATGGACGCGTCCGAGAGAGCCGGGCGAGCGCCTTTGTCCTCGCTGACGTGCTCAACCACGGTGGCTGCCTTGGCCGCGTCCGAGAGGGGGACGTCCACCTCCACCACCTCGGCGGTACCCGGAGTCGCGGCCGGTTCCGGCGTGATCGAGTTGGGTCGCACCGCGATCACCGGTACCCCAGTGCGAACCTTCGAGGTCACGGTGATCGAGCCACCGAAGATGCTTTGCTCGACGCTGCCGTCGGCGTTGACGGCGACCGCGTCGGTGAGCACGCCGCTGCCGAGTTTGATTGCCAACCGTGCGGCGATCTCCTTGTTCTCGGGCGTGGAGGACACCAGCACAGCGGCGGGCGTGGCCTGCGCGGCGACCGCGGCCAGTGCCTCGGCCTTCGGTGCGACCAGATACTGATCGAATTCCGCACCGGCAACCGCGTAGATGGTCGCGGCGCCGTACTCGGCGAGCACGGCCGACAGCGCCGCGGCCTGCCCGGGACCGAGCACTACTGCCGCTGGCTCGCCCAGTGACCGGGCGGCGGTCAGCAGTTCGAGGGTGGTCTTCTTGACCACGTCGCCGGCCGCGTCGACCAGCACCAATACCGTTGCCATGATCTAGCCTCCCTTCGAGCTCAGACGAGCTTCCGCGACGCGAGAAACTCCGCGATCTTGACCCCGCCGTCGCCTTCGTCGACGACGACTTGCCCGGCCTGGCGGGGCGGCGCGACCGCGAACTCCACCACCTCAGTGGAGGCGGCGGCCAAGCCGAACTCTTCGGCATCGAGGTCTAGATCAGCGACGGTCAATGTCTTAACCGGCTTTGACTTCGCGGCCATGATCCCCTTGAACGATGGATAGCGCGGCTCGTTGATCTTCTCCACGACGCTGATTACGGCCGGTAGACGGCCGCGGACGACGTCGTATCCGTCGCTGGACAGCCGCTCGATCGACACGCTGTCCCCGTCCACAGTCACCTTGCGGGCCTGGGAGAGCTGCGGCACCTCCAGCACCTCCGCCAACATGGCCGGCACGACTGACATCCGCGAATCCGTTGCCTCTGAGCCCGCCACGACGACGTCCCACTCGAGTGTGCCCAGCGCGGCCGCGAGCACTTTCGTCGTCTGAATCGCATCCGAACCATGCAAGACCGGATCTGACACATGCACCGCTTTGTCGACGCCCATGGACAACGCCTTACGAATCGACTCAGTCGCCCGCTCGGGCCCGACGGTCAGGAGGGTGACATCGCCGTCATGCGCCTCCCGAAGCAGCAGCCCTTCCTCTATGGCGAACTCATCGATGTAGTTGATCACCGGGTCGACCGCACCGCGATCGACGGTGTTGTCCGCGGGATCGAGGGTACGGGCGCCTTCCGTGTCCGGAACTTGCTTCATGAGCACCACGATGTTCATCAGAGCGCCGGCCCTTCCTACGAGCGACGGGAATCTGCCGGTGAAGGCAGCTAGCAACTTACCCTAGGGGGCATCAAGTTAGCGCCCCGCCATCGAACGCCTATCCGACGCCGAGGCGTTGTCGCAGGGCATCGAGCTCGACGTGCAGCGAGGTGGGCAGTTGCGGGCCGATCGTATCGAGCCAGCCCTTGATGGCCGGGACCTCGATGAGCCATTCAATCGGGTCGACCGCGAGTGCCGCCGCGAGATCCGCGGTGGACAGGTCGAGTCCAGAGGTGTCGACGGCGTCCGGCGTCGGTGTATGGCCGACGGGTGTGTCGGTCGCCGTGGTTTGGTTCGACAGCCGTTGCAGCGCCCATTTGAGCACGCGGATGTTTTCTCCGAATCCGGGCCAGAGGAAGCGGCCGGCAGCGTCGCGGCGGAACCAATTGACGTAGAAGATCGCGGGTAGCTTGGTCGCGTCCTGGCTCTTGCCGACCTCGATCCAATGGGCGAAGTAATCACCGGCGTTGTAGCCGATGAACGGAAGCATGGCCATCGGATCGCGGCGCACCTGGCCCACGTGGCCGCTGGCGGCGGCGGTCGTCTCCGAGGACAGGGTGGCCGCGAGGAACACGCCGTGCTGCCAGTCTCGCGCCTGGACGACGAGTGGGACGGTGTCGCGTCGGCGGCCGCCGAAAAAGATCGCGTCAAGCGGCACGCCGGCGGGGTCGTCCCATTCGGTGGCCAGGATGGGGCACTGCTCGATCGGCGTGCAGAACCGCGCATTGGCGTGCGCCGCGCTGGTGCCCGACTCGGGGGTCCACGACTGGCCTCGCCAATCGGTCAGGTGCGCAGGCGGCTCCTCGGTCATGCCTTCCCACCACACGTCGCCCTCGTCGGTCAGCGCCACGTTGGTGAAGATCGAATGCCCGGCGGCGATCGTGCGCATCGCATTCGGGTTGGTACGCCAGCCGGTCCCGGGTGCGACGCCGAACAGGCCCTTCTCCGGATTGAGGGCATGCAGCCGGCCGTTCGGGCCGACGCGGATCCAGGCGATGTCGTCGCCCAGGGTCTCCACTCGCCAGCCCGGCAGGGTGGGCTCCAGCATGGCCAGGTTGGTCTTACCGCACGCTGACGGGAATGCGGCGGCGATGTAGTAGCTGCGCTCCTCGGGCGACGTGATCTTGGCAATGAGCATGTGCTCGGCCATCCAGCCCTGATCGCGGGCGATAACCGAGGCGATTCGTAGCGCGTAGCACTTCTTGCCCAGCAACGCGTTGCCGCCGTACCCGGAACCGTAGGACCAGACCAGCCGCTCCTCCGGGAAGTGCGAGATGTATTTGATGGCGTTGCACGGCCACGGCCGGTCCGCCTCGCCGGGTGCGAGCGGCGCACCGACACTGTGCAGCCCGGGCACGAACTCGCCGTCATCTCCCAGTAGCGCCATTGCCGGCGACCCACATCGGGTCATGATGTGCATCGATGCCACGACGTACGGCGAATCGGTCAGCTCAACGCCGAGCATCGGTTCCGATGCGGTCAACGGACCCATGCAGTACGGAATGACATACATCGTGCGGCCGCGCATGCAGTTGCGGAACAAGCCGGTGAGAACGCCTTTCATCTCGTCCGGATCTACCCAGTTGTTCGTCATCCCGGCGTCGCGCGGATCCCGGCTACAGATGAAGGTGCGGTCCTCAACCCGCGCGACATCCGACGGGTCCGAACGACACCAGAACGAATCCGGTTTCAATTCCGGGTTGAGTCGCACGAACGTCCCGGACTCGACCAGCTCGTCGGTGATTCGCCGCCACTCGGCGGCCGACCCGTCCACCCACACGACGCGCTCCGGCTGGGTCAATTCAGCGCAATCCCGGACCCAGGCCAACAGCCTGGCGTGCGTCGTCGGGGGTGCGTTCAACCCAGGAATCATTGCCATCACACCAGACTCTTCGCGCCCCAGTCGCTAATTTGACCGCGCCCGCGGCCGGACCAGGAAGAGGGAATCAGAGTCTGTATTTAATCAGTGAACGCCCGGATCCGATGCGGTGCGCGTCACACATTCTCCCTCTCGGGAAGCGTTTTCTGTGACTACGCGCGGCGCGCACTTCACCGTGGCGCCATGCGGAGCGCGCCGTCCAGCCGGATCGTCTCTCCGTTGAGGTAGCCATTGCGCACGATCGTGGCGGCCAGGTCGGCGAATTCGTCGACGTTGCCGAGGCGCGGCGGGTTGGGCACGGTCGCGGCGAGGCCGGCCTTGATGTCGTCGCGGAGGAGGCCACCGAGCATGGGCGTGTCCATGATCCCTGGCGCGATCGAGCACACCCGGATTCGGGAACCGGCCAGGTCCCGGGCGGCGACGAGCGTCATGCCGACGACGCCGCCCTTGGATGCCGAGTATGCGATCTGGCCGATTTGGCCTTCGAATCCGGCGATCGAGGCGGTGAGCACGCAGACGCCACGCTCCCCGTCGATCTCGTCGTTCTTCGCCATGCTGGCCGCGGCGAGGCGCAGGACGTTGAACGTTCCTATGAGGTTGACCGTCACGACCCGCGTGTAGATCTCGAGGGAACCGGGATCGCCGCGCTTGTCCACCAACCGGACCGCATCGCCGACGCCGGCGCAATGGACGAGTACCCGGAGTGGCCCGAGTTCCTCGGCCGCAGCGACGGCG
>Ga0134127_10001248_pt1 | contig 19270 bp, 21 predicted proteins | sample KB31753_FD_96459 | JGI IMG/M metagenome (GOLD analysis project Ga0134127, IMG submission 96459) | Terrestrial soil microbial communities with excess Nitrogen fertilizer from Kellogg Biological Station, Michigan, USA - KB3-175-3 | ecosystem: Environmental > Terrestrial > Soil > Unclassified ... | reverse complement strand
CCTTCAAGAAGAAGTAGCGCGTCCCTCGATCAGCCCGGGCACCGTGCGCAGGGCCTCCGCGATTCGAGGCCCGTGCCAGGAGAAGGGCTTCCCGTCCACGAGGTGAATTCTCCCGTCGCGCACCGCCGGTACGTCCGGGTAGGCGTCGAAATCCGCGAGATGAGCCCGGCGGAATCGGAATGGCTCGTCGGGAAGCAAGATCACCTCCGGTTGGAGCGCGGCCACCTCGTCCAGGGTCACTGTCGGATAGCGCTCGGGCCGGTCGGCGAAGATGTTTCGCCCGCCGCACACGCGCAGCATGTCGTGGATGTAGGTGCTGGCGTTGATCGTCATGTAGGGTCCTCGCCAGATCGGGTAGAACACCGCCGCCGGCGGCCGCCGGGCGCAGGCAGCCCGAACACGCTCGTGCAGCGGCTCGAGCTCTTGTAGCAGCGCGCGCGCCCGCACCTCGGCACCCGTCAGCGCGCCGAGCTCGCCGATGAACCCGATGCCCTCGGCGACCGTGCGCGGGTACGCGACCCAGACCGGAATCGACCAGGCGCGGAGGCGATCGATGTCCTCGCGCCGGTTCTCCTCGACATTGGCAACCACCAGATCGGGATCGAGTGCCTGAATCTTCTCGAGGTCGGGGTTCTTCTCGCCGCCGATCCGGGTCTTCTCGCGCACCACGTCGCGCGGCTCGACGCAATAGACGGTCACACCCACCAGCGCGTCTTCGAGCCCCAGCGCGCACAGAAGCTCGGTGGTGCTCGGGACCAGCGAGACGATCCGGCGCGGCGGGCGGGCCAGCTCCACGAGGACGCCCGAGGCGTCAACCCGTGCCGTCATCAGGCGACGCGCCGGCTCCGCAACCGATCCACGAAGGCGATCGTCTCGCGCGTACGCTCCGCGAGCTCCTGATCCCACTTCGCGATCTCGTCCAGGGGTGCCTTGCGGTCGATGGCGTCCTCGAGGCTGGTCACGGCGACGCCAAAGAGCTTCAGCAGTCGCCGGGTCTCGTCGCTCGGCATTTTCCGTCTCCTGACTCTGATTCATGGGCGCGCCTCGGCCGGCGGGGCCCCAGCCCCGCGACGGCCTGCGGCGTGCACATCCGGGCTACAGATCGAGCGCCGGCGCCTCGCTCCAGCGAGGATCACCCTCGGGCTTGAAGTTGCGCGTGCTCACGAAGTGCAGCCCGTGGTGCAGGTTCAGCTTGAACTTGCCGCCGCCGTACCGGGCGGCGAGCCATCCGGTGGGATCGTCGAGCAAGGGCGCCATCTCGCTCGACGAGAGCCGCACGAGCCACTTGAAGCGAATCGTGCCGGCCCACGGCTCCTGGACGCCGATGGTCGCGGTGAACTCTGGCCACACGCTCACGAACTCTTCGAGCACCTGGCGGCGCGTGGGATGCGCGACGCCGCGATTGACCAGATTGCGCTTGAGATACGGCTCGATAAGATCCCAGCACCACGCGGCAATCACTGCGAGGCGCAGTGTACCACGCCGTCGCGGCGCGGCCCGGTCAGGTCCGGCTCGGATCGAGCCAGGCCCGCTCGACGTTCGGTGCGCGCCAGTCGGCGAAACGGTCGAGCAGGTCGGCGGGCTCCTCGGCGAAAAGCAGCAGCGCGGCGTACTCCGGGCGCACGAAGCGCTCGGCGACCGCGTGGGCGAGGAGCCGCCGGAGCCCGTCCCAGTAGCCTTCAACGTCGAGCACGCCGACCGGCTTGGCGTGAATGCCGAGCTGCGCCCACGTGAGGATCTCGAAGGTTTCCTCGAGCGTGCCGAGGCCTCCGGGCAGCGCGATGAAGCCGTCGACGAGCGAGGCCATGGTGGCCTTGCGCTCGTGCATCGAGCCGACGATGCGCAGCTCGGTGAGCCCCGTGTGCGCGAGCTCGCGCGTAACGAGCGGCTCCGGGATGACTCCGATCGCCTCGCCGCCGGCCTCGAGCACCGCGTCGGCGACGACGCCCATCAGCCCGACGGCGCAGCCGCCGTAGACCAGCCCGAGCTTGCGCGCGACCAGCTCGGCACCGAGGCGCCGGGCCGCGGCGGCATAGGCCGGCCGCGCGCCTTCGGACGAGCCGCAGAAGACGCAGATACGCTTCACAGCGACGCCGCGAACTCGGCCGTCAGCGTGCCCTGGTAGACCTCCTCGACGGGTCCGTCGAGGCGGAGCGACCAGTCCGGGCGCACCTCGATCGTGAGCTCGCCGCCGGGCATCCGGACCTTGACGCGCCCGTGATCGCACAAGCCGTTGCGTACCGCCGCCGAGGCCGCGCCGCACGAGGACGACCCGGACGCGAGCGTGTAGCCGGCGCCGCGCTCCCAGATGAGGATGTCGATCGCGTCGCGGGCGCCGACCCGCGCGAACTGGACGTTGGTGCGGTTGGGGAACGCGGGATGGCGCTCGATGAGCGGACCGAGACGCCGGCAGTCTGCGTCGTCGAGGCGCTCGACGAAGGTCACGCAGTGCGGGTTGCCGACCGAGACCGCGGTGACCGCCAGCGTCGTGCCGTCGCCGAGCTGGAGCGGGACGCCGACCACGTCACGATCGGGACCGTTCATCGGGATCTCGGGCGCCCGGAACGTCGCATGCCCCATCTCGACGGTGACGAAGCGCATGCGGCCGCCCTCGACGCGGCACTGGCACTCGACGATGCCGCCCTTGGTGTCGACCGTGAACGTGGTCTTCTTCGCCCGCCCGTGGTCCCAGAGGAACTTGGCGAAGATGCGCAGCCCATTACCCGACTTCTCCGCTTCGCTGCCGTCCGGGTTGAAGATGCGCAGGCCGAAATCGGCGCGCGAGCTCGGCACCAGGAGCAGGATGCCATCCGAGCCGACGCCCCAGTTCCGGTCGCAGATCCGGCTGATCGCCTCGGTGGAAAGCGCCCGCGGAAGATCGCTCTCGTCCATGACGATGTAGTCGTTGCCGAGCCCGTGTCCCTTCACGAACGGAATCATGACCGCCTCACGCCGAGCCTATGCCGAGCCAGTCGCGCACCCGCTCACGCCGGCTGCGCACGTCACACGGAAGGATCCGGCGATACTTCTGGGAAAACCGCGCCATCGCCGAGTTGCGGAGCGCGCGGTCCCGTCGAGCCTCGTCGGGGTCGCGCGTGAAATCACGCGTCCGCGTTCGGCCGCCGTGGTGGCGAAACGGCGCGTGCACGACGAGGCATCGGCGCCCCCGCTCGAGGACGGCGAGCGAGAGATCGCGGTCGTGACCGTGGTAGAAGCCGTAGCCCTCGTCGAAGCCCCCGATGACGTCCAGGAGCTCGCGCGACAGGCACATGCACACCGAATCGACGAACGCCACGTCCTCCCACGGAGCTCTGACGGTCGGCCTCGGCGCGAGGCTGTGGACGATCGTGCGACCGACCATTCGGCCGTCGGCCCGCAACCGCTTGGCTCCGTAGAGGCCGGCCAGCCCGGCGCCCGGCTCGGCCAGCGCCGCGAGCAGCCGCGTGAGCCACGCGGGCTCCAGCATCTCGGTGTCGTTGTGCAGGAAGCAGAGGAACTCAGTGTCGGCAAGCCGCCAGGCGCGGTTCAGCGAGGCGATAACGCCATCGTTGGCGGGGCTACGCGCGAAGGTCAGCGGGTACTCGTAGGGAAACCGCTCGAAGAATCCGGCAGTGCCGTCGGTCGAGCCGTTGTCCATCACGACCAGCCGGAACGATTCCGTCGTGCCGGCGAGGCTCTCGAGGCAGGCTCGAGTGTCCTCGAGGCCGTTGAACACGCACATCACGAGGCTCACGCGCGACGGGGCGCGCACCGCCTCCCTATCGCTTGTCGATCGGGATGTACGTGGCGTGCGTCGGACCGGTGTACTCCGCCCGCGGCCGGATCAGCCGGTTGTTCGCGTGCTGCTCCATGACGTGGGCCGCCCAGCCGACGACACGGCTCATCGCGAAGATCGGCGTGAACTGGTCGGTCGGAATGTCCATCGCCTGGTAGGCAGCGCCGGAGTAGAGGTCCACGTTCGGGAAGATCTTCTTCTGCTCGCCGATGACCCGGACCACCGTGTCCAGGATCTCGACCGCGCTCGTGTCACCGGCCTGGCGTCCCAGCTCCGTCGCCAGCCGCTTCAGGTGCTTGGCGCGCGGGTCCTCGACGCGATAGACGCGGTGGCCGAAGCCCATGACGCGCCCGTGGTCGGCGAGGAGCTTGCGGATGAAGGCATCGGCGTTCGCCGGCGTCTTGATCTTCTCCACCATCAGCATGACCTGCTCGTTGGCGCCGCCGTGCAGCGGGCCCTTGAGGGCGCCGATCGCCGAGACGATCGACGAGTGCAGGTCGGACATGGTCGCCGCGGTCACGCGGGCAGCGAACGTCGACGCGTTGAACTCGTGGTCGGCGTGCAGGATGAGCGCGACGTCGAACGTCTTCGCGGCGAGCGGGCTCGGCTTCTTCCCGGTCAGCATGTAGAGGAAGTTCGCCGCCAGGTTCATTCTCGGATTGGGCGCGATCAGCGCCTTGCCGCGCCGGATCCGCTCCCAGGCGGCCACCAGGGTGGGCATCTGGGCGGTCACCCGCAGAGCCTTGCGGGCGGTCGCGTCCTTGGAGTTGTCGGCGGCGTCCGGATCCCAAGATGAGAGCGCCGACACGCCGGTGCGCAGCACTTCCATCGGCGTCGTCTTTTTCGGAAGCGACCGGAGGAGCGTCACCAACCCGGGCGGCAGCTTGCGATTGGCGGTCGAGCTGATCGCCTTGGTGTGCGCCACCAGCTCTTTCTTGCTCGGCAGGCCGCCGTGCCAGAGCAGGAAAATCACTTCCTCGAACGAGGAATACTCGACGAGGTCGTTGACGTCATAGCCGCGGTAGACGAGCCGTCCTTCCTTCCCGTCGATGAAGCAAATGTCCGACGTCGAAACGACGATGTCCTCGAGACCGCCTCGGCTTCCGCTTCCCATGGCTTCCCTCGTCGAAGGTGTGATGAAACCGGTTTGCTTTTACCATACGTGGGCCCATGCTTCAAGGGACCCCCGGACGCGTCAGCGACTACTACGATCGCCATCCGATCAACGAGGCTCGGGTGCTGGAAGCCCTGTCCCGACCGGGTCTCGGACGGCCCACCGCCGACGATCTCTTCGAGTTCGACCAGGACCACTACGGCGGTCTGGCCGCGGTCGACGCGCTGGCGCGCCGGGCGGCCATCGGCGCCACCAGCCGGGTCCTGGACGTGTGCGCCGGGCTGGGCGGGCCGGCGCGGTTCGTCGCCGATCGCCGCGGCGCGAACGTCGTCGCGCTCGAGCTGCACCGCGGTCGAGCGGCCGGGGCGGCCCGCCTCAACCGTCTCGTCGGCGCCAGGAGCGTGACGGTCGTGCGCGGCGACGCGATCGCGCTCCCGTTCGCCCGCGGCGTCTTCGACGCGTGCCTGAGTCAGGAGGCGCTCCTGCACATTTCCGACAAGGCGACGGTCCTGGCCGAATGCCACCGCGTGCTGGCGCCGGGCGGCCGCATCGCCTTCAGCGACTGGATCGCCTTTCCCCGACTCGGCGGCCTGGAGCGCGAGCGGCTCTGGGAATGGATGGCGGCCACGACGCTCCAGACACTCGAGGGCTATAGCGCTCTCCTCGGCCGGGTGGGCTTCAGCGCGGTCGAGGCCGAAGACCTGTCCGCGGAGTGGCGGCCGATCGTGAGACGGCGGCTCGAGCTTCACCGCGCGCTTCGCTCGGACGCCATCGGCCGGCTGGGCGACGAGCGCTATCAGGACTACGAGCAGCTTCACGCCTTCTTCGTACGGTTGATCGAGGAGGGCAAGCTCGGCGGCGGCCGCTTCACCGCCACGCGCTGATCGCCGGCGCTAGCGGCGTCGGAATCGATTGAGCAGATCCTGGATGCCGGTTTCGAGCTCTTCGCGGGTGACGTTGGTCGAGACCGAGGCAGGATCGACTCTGATGGTCGGCGCCGCCGCAGTCCCTCCCAGATGCGCGCGCAGCTCGCCGCGCGCGTGTTGGACGCGCAGGTCCATGTTCATGCGCCCGCTGCCGAGACCGTAGTCGCCGACGACGCCCACCTTGATCACACGGCTCGTGTAGAGCAGATCGCGCGTCGTGAGAACCCCGGCCACGATCTGGTAGGTGCCCGTGATCGACTCGAAGTCGGTGGGCGGCGCCGTCACGGCACGCGGCACGTCGGCCGAGAGCACCGAGGACACCGCGCCGGCGATGCGCGTGAGGCTCTCGATGAGCCCGAGCGCCTGCGGGCCGACGACCTTTCCGGGACCGAGCTTCAGCCGGCCCGAGCCATCGAGGGTATTCCAGAGATCGCCCGCGTTCGCCTTCAAGGCGCCGGTGAGGTCGAGCGGGCCCGTCACCGCGTAGCCCTCGCACAGGAAGTCGACCAGGACCTTCTCGGCCGGCAGCCCCTTGATACTCAGGTCGCCGAGCTGCACGTGCACGCCGCGGTCGACCGTGGCGGTCAGATTGGTGCTGATCGCGCCGCCCGCAAGGGACGTCGTGGCGGGGCGGCTCTGGAGCCGCGCGCCGTCCCACGACACCGCGGCCAGCTTCAGCGCGCCGAGCGAGAGCGTGCGCCGCTTGGGCTCCGGGCACCCCGCGCTCGTCTGGGTCACGCGCAGGCTCGCCAGCTCCACGGTTCCAGAGGCGCGGGGCGCGCCCAGCGTCCCGCTCAGCGTGAAGTCGCCCTTGATTGGTCCGGCGATCGCCGGGCTCGGGCCCGCGGAGGCGGCAACGAGCGGCTCCACGTCCTTGCCCTCGATGCCGACGCGGCCGCGCAGCGGCGACTCGAGCGGCGCGCGCACGCCGTTGAGCGCGACCACTCCATCGGTGAGCTTCACCAGCAGATCGCCTGGATTCACGCGGAGCGTCCCCTTGGCGTTGATCTGCGACGCCTGACTGGTGAGCGTGAGGTCGAGGTTCTCGACGCGGTAGGGCGTCGGCGTCGTCCCTTTGCCGAGCGTGAGGTAGGTGACGGTGCCGCTCGCGATCTTCACCTGCGAGAGCACCACCGCGGCCGCGCCGCCCGCGGCACCGCCGCCGCTCCGCCCGGGACGCGGCGCGGTGCGCGACTCCGATGCCGGCGCCAGGCTCGCCACGTTGAGGTGACCGTCCGCGTGCTGGATCAGCGCGATGCGCGGCCGCTCGAGCGTGATATCGCCGAATTCCACCCGGCCGCCGAGGAGGGGCCGGAGCCTGAGATAGATCCGGCCGGTCTCGAGGGTCAGGAACGGAGCGGTGCCGAACTGCGGATCTTCGGCCACCTCGAGCTTGTGGAGCTCGACGGCCGGCAGCGGAAAAAGCCTTACCGACAGCGACTCGAACTTCACCGGCCGGCCGATCGCCTGCGACGCGCTGCTGGCGATCATCGCCTGGACCCGGGGCGTATCGACGAGCCGGGGGAGCGCGATCGCCGCCACGATCAGCAACACGGCGACGACCGCGCCGATCCCGATGAGCCACTTCAGGGCGCGCCTCAACGCGCCACCTCAGGAACGACTACGCGGTCTGGATCGCCGAAAGCCGCCAGGGCTTCGGGCCGACCGGCCGCGTGAAGGTCCAGTACTCCTCGACCTCGACCGGCGTGGGCGATCCCTCGACCACGGAGCCGGTCGAGTCGTCCACCGTGTAGTCGACGAGCGAGACGGTGAAGTACACCGTGGCCCAATCCTGGCCGCTCTCCTGCCACGCTTCGGTCAGCTGGGCCCGCCCGATTTGAATCCGCTCGATGCGGTTCGTGCGGCGGGCGCTGCGGAGCTGATCGCACTGGGCCTGCAGCCGCGCGTACTCCTGAGGCGTCAGGCGGTCCTGCACGGCGCTCAGGTCCCGGCGGGCGATCCCTTGCTGGATGTCGACGAAGGACGCCTTGGCGAGCTCGACGAAACCGTCCGGATCGAAGCTCGCGTCCATGCCGCGAATGTGCTGGATCCCCCGATCGAGGTCCGACACGCCCGCCGGCATCTCCATGGTCACAGCACCGCCTCCGGATGACCAGCCCTGTCCGGCCGCGCTCGAGGCGCTCCGGCCGTCGGCGCCGGCATACGCGGGCTGCGGCTGGCTACGGCCGCGGAGCATGCGGAACAGGAAGAACGCCGCGCCGCCGATGAGCAGGAGCTCGAGAAGCCCGAAGCCCCCGCCGAAGCCACCGCCCATGCCGCCGAACAGCATCGAGCCGATTAGCCCGCCGAGGGCGAACCCGGCGATGCCGCCCATGAGGCCACCGAACATGCCGGGGCGCTGAGGCTGAGCCATCGGCGCGGGGTTAGAGGCCGGCGGCGGCGTCACCCGCGAGGGGCTCGACGGCGAGGACGGTGAGGTTGGCGTCGAATAAGACCGTGAGCCGCGGCTCCCGCCGCTCCCGGCACGCGCCCAGACGGTCGCGGTGTCGAGGACGAGAACCGTGGCAAGTGCACATCCAAGTATGAGCGGGAAGACTCGTGTGCGCATGGAGGTACCTCCAGCGTTCATTCTATCGTGGACAGCTACCAAGGTGTGGCGATCCTCAGGGAATGAGGAGCACCTTCCCCGTCGTCTTGCGGCCTTCGAGCGCCCGGTGCGCCTCGGACGCGTCCTTCAGCGGAAACTCGAACTCGGTGCGCAGCTTGATTTTGCCGTCGCGAATCCAGCCCAGGAGCTCCTCGGAGCGCTGCAGGAGCTCGGCGCGCGTGATGATGTGGTGGTTCAGGCTGGGCCGTGTGAGGAAGAGCGAGCCCTTCGCGTTGAGCGTTTGCGGATCGAACGGGCCGATGGGGCCGCTCGACTGGCCGTAGAGCGCCATCATGCCCCGCGGCGCCAGGCAGTTGAACCCCTTGTCGAACGTTGTCTGGCCGACCGAGTCGTAGACGACCTGGAGCCCCTTGCCGTCGGTCAGCCGCTTCACCTCGGCCTCGAAGTCCTGCCTCGTGTACAGGATGACCTCGGAGGCTCCGGCCTCGCGCGCGAGCTTCGCCTTGTCCTCGGTGGACACCGTCCCGATGACGCGCGCGCCCCGCATCTTCGCGATCTGGCACAGAAGCAAGCCGACGCCGCCGGCCGCCGCGTGCACGAGACAGGTGTCGCCGCTCTTGAGCGGATAGGTCGAGCAGGCGAGATAGTGGGCCGTCAGCCCCTGGAGCATCGCCGCCGCGCCCTGACGGGTGGTGATTCCGGCCGGCAGCCCCACGAGGCGCGCCGCCGGCACCACGGCGTACTGGGCGTAGGCGCCCGCCACGCCGGTGTACGCGACCTTGTCGCCCACCTTCACCTCGGTCACGTTGGACCCGACCGCGGTGACCGTGCCGCCGGCCTCCAGACCGAGCGTCAGCGGCAGGTTGAGCTTGTACTGGCCCGAGCGCTGGTAGACGTCGATGTAGTTGATGCCGGCCGCGTCGACCTTGACCGTGGCCTCGCCGGCTTTGGGCTGGGGCTCCGCCACGTCCTCATAGCGCAGAACTTCGGGACCGCCCGGCGTATTCACGCGAATGGCTTTCATGGGATCGTCCTCCCTAGGGTTCGGCTCCTGCGCCGCGAATTATAGCAGGGGCGCCCTGAGCCCGGCGTCGGCGCCGAGCCGCCCGCGGAGCCAGTGGTACATCGCGTAGCACTCGAGCGTGAACGGCGGGAAGCCGAGGTAGCCGAGCACGGGCATCTCGAAGATCTTGACCGAGCCGAGGTATGGGACGCTGTACGTCCACCGTGTCGCCGCCCAGTAGTTCCAGAATTCCCACAGCACGCCACAGATCGCCCCGGCGGCCAGGAGCGCCAGCAGTCGCGAGGCGTCACCGAGTGCGAGATCGGCGAGCCAGGAGGGCCGCCCCCGGCGATAGTTCAGCGGCTCGAGCAGGAGCGCCCAGCCAACCCAGACGAGCGGCACGAGCCAGGCCGAGACGAACAGCAAGGGCACCGCGATGCTCACCGCCCCCGCCGCCACGGCGAGCCCCAGCAGCCGCGGCGACGGGCGCCAGGGCGCGACGCGGGCGCGCGTGAAGAGCGTCGCGCGCAGGACCGTCGCGGTGAGGAACATGCCGGGAAAGATCGTCGCGAAGGCCCAGTCGTAGCCGACCCGCCGCACGAACAGATTGGGCTCGAGGCCGTGGTAGCGCCACCAGAGACCGGCCGCGGCCTCGCCACCCTCCCAGAATCGCGGCGCGTTGTAGAGCTCGAACAGCCACCAGCAGACGATCGACGCCAGCGCGACGAGCACGCCTTCGACGCGATCGGTCGTGAGGTAGGAGCGTCCGATGAGACGCGCGGCCAGTCCGTCCATGAAGAGGACGTAGCCCGTCCAGACGATCGGGGTGAACCAGCCCGCCACGAGCGGCTCGCGCGCGAGCAAGAGGGCCTCCGCCCCGACGACGATGCCGAGGCCGACCCAGCCGTGCGCCCGCACGACGGGGGCTGCCCTCCCCTATCGCATCGCAGCGAGATCGATCGTGAAGCTGCTGACGTCCCGGCCATCCGCGTCGCGGATGACCAGCGTGAGGCGAGAGCTCGCGGTCAGGTCCTTGGTCGGGAACCGGTAGGTGCAGCGCGCCACGTAGGTTCCGGCCTCCGTGCGAGCCGCGGTGCGCTCGTTCTGCACGAAGGCGGGTGCGATCTCCTGACCGCCCGCGAGGAGCCGCGGCGCGTAGAAGCGCGCGAAGTCCTCGCGCGGACCGCGAAGCTGCGCCAGGATCACCAGCCGGTCCTGCTGGCTCTTGAGCAGCTTCTCCGGCTCGTCCGATTTCAAGGGCTCGTTCTTGAACGCGGCCTGGCGCGACGCAATGACGATGCGATGAAACGGGGTGAGGACGGTGACGCTGTCACCCGACGGGTTGGCCACCCGCCACTCGGCGTCGAACGACTCCTGGGTGACCGAGCGCGCGCCCACCCGGATCGCGTCGCTCCGTTGCTCGGGGCCCAGCGTGAACGACACCGCGAGCGCCCCCGGCGGCCCCACGACGAAGAGACCGAGGAGGCACGCAGCCGCGCGGAGCCTCATTTGATCTCGCCGACGGTGACGAGGCTGAAGGAGTCCGGCGGAAAGTATTTGGCCGCGACGTCCTGGATGTCCTTGGCGGTGACGCGGCCGATGCGCTCCTTGTACCGATCCGCGTAGTCGAGGCCGAGCCCCTGATCCTCGACGGCGGCGAGGAAATCGGCCACCTTCGCCGACGTGTCGAGCCGGAACGGGAAGCTCCCGATCAGGAACTGCTTGGCGAGCGCCAGCTCGCGATCGGACACCGGCTCGCGCGTCATCCGGGCCAGCTCATCGCGGATCATCGCCACGACCTTCGGGACCTCGGCCGTGCGAGTTTGGGCGCTCACGGCGAAGGCCGCCCCGTATCGCGCCGGCGAGACCCAGCTGTAGACCGCGTAGGCGAGCCCCGATTCCTCGCGCACCTTCGTGTAGAGCCGCGACGTCGACCCGCCGCCGAGCACGTAGGAGGCGACGGAGAGCGGGAAATAGTCCGGATCCGTCTGCCGCACCGCGCGCCGGCCGAACATGAGCGTCGACTGCGTGAGCTCGCGCTTGACCTTCTCCTCGCGCGGCGTCATCGCGGTCGTCGGCGGCGTGATCGCCGGTGGCGCATCGGACGGGCGCGCCCACGAGCCGAAGCGCGCGGTGATCTCGCGGCGCGCCTCGTCGACCGTGACGGCGCCCACCACCGCGATGATGGTGGCGTCGGGGCGCGCGTGCCGCGCGTAGAACTTCACGACATCGTCACGCGTGAGGCGCGCCACCGATTCGCGGGTGCCCTCGACCGGCCGGCCGTACGGGTGACCCGGGTAGACCAGCCGTGACAGGGCGCGGGTGGCCAGCGTGCCCGGATCTTCCTCGGAGCGCTGAATGGCCGCCCGGATCTCGGCCACCTTGCGCGTCACTTCCGGGGCGGGGAAGGTCGGCGAAAGAACGGCCTCGGACAGGAGATCGAGCCCGAGGGCGATGTCCTTCTTCTGGACGGCCAGCGCGGCGGTGAGGCTGTCGCGGCCGGCCCCGGCCTCGAGGCTGCCGCCCACGAACTCGATGGCCGAGTCGATCTCGGGCCCGGTGCGCTTGGCCGTGCCCCGCGTCAGCACGGAGGCCGTCAGGTTCGCGAGTCCGGCCTGATCTTCAGGGTCGAAGACGGCACCGGCCCGCGTGAGGACGCGGACTGCGACGATCGGCACGGCCGGTCGCTCGGCCACGAGCAGCACGATGCCGTTGGGCAGGACCTCCCGGTGCGCGAGCGGCGCGGCGCCGCCCGGCGCCGCCGCGAGGACTCCCGCCAGGGCGACAGCACCCGCGAGCGCCATTCGCGTTCTGGAAGCGCCCGGGCTCATCGGGGCTTCGGCAGCAGCACGCCGACGGTCTTCCGATCCGGCGCGAACCAGGCATTCGCCACGCGGGTCAGATCGGCGGCGGTGACCGCGCGGATCTTGCTCATGAAGGTGTCCTTTTGCGCGTAGCCGCCGATCAGCTCGAAGCGCGCGAGCATCGAGGCCCGGCGGTGAACCGAGTCCTCCTGGAAGACGAACGAGGACTCGATTTGATTCTTGGCGCGCGCCAGCTCCTCGTCGGTCACCGGCTCAGTCTTGAGCCGCTCCATGTGCTTGCTCAGCTCGGCCTCGAGCGTCTCGGGCTTCTGGCCCGGCATGGGCGTGGCCCAGAACCAGAAGAGGCTCGGGTCGAGGGCGAAGTACGAGTAGTCGCCGCCCGCCTCGAGCGCGAGCTGCCGCTGGTAGACGAGATCGCGATAGAGCCGCGAGGCGCGCCCTCCGGACAGGATGGTCGACAGCACCTCGAGGGCGGGCGCGTCGTTCGAGCGGTGATTCGGCACGTGCCACGCCATGTAGACAATGGGAAGCTCGGCTTCCTTCGTCACGACGACCCGCCGCTCGCCGTTCTGCGGCGGCTCGACGGCGAGCACCGGGGGCGGAGTCTTGCCCTTGGGAATCTTCCCGAAGGTCTTCCTGATCTTGTCGATCACGGCCTGGGTCTTGAAGTCGCCGACGGCCACGACGATCGCGTTGTTCGGGACGTAGTACGTCTTGTAGAACGCGCGAATCTCGGCCGGCGTGATCCGCTTGATGTCTTCCATCCAGCCGATGATGGGAAAGCCGTAGGGATGCGCCTTGAACGCGACCGAGCCGACCTCCTCACCGAGGAAGCCGCCCGGGTCGTCCTCGGTCCGCGTGCGGCGCTCCTCGATGACCACCTCGCGCTCGGAGGCGATCTCCTTGGGATCGAGCAAGAGGTTCTGCATGCGATCGGCCTCGAGGTCGATGACGAGGTCGATCTTGTCGGCGGCGATGTCGACGTAGTACGAGGTCACGTCCTGCGAGGTGAACGCGTTGTCCTGGCCGCCGTTCTCCTCGACGAGCCGCGCGAACTGCTTGGGTCCGCGCGTCGGCGTGCCCTTGAACATCAGGTGCTCAAGGAAGTGCGCGATCCCGGTCGCGCCGCGCTGTTCGTCGCGCGAGCCGACGCGGTACCAGACCTGGAACGACACGATCGGGCTCCGGTGATCCTCGAGCAAGAGGACGCGCAGCCCGTTGTCGAGCGTGGAGGCGACGACCCGGTCCGCCGCCGGCGCCGAGGATGCGGCGAGGAGCACGAGGATCGCGAGGAGAGAGACGACGCTGCGCACCGGACTGATTATACCGAACGGTGTCTACCCGACCGTTGTATCATCCACCCGATGCGCTCGTCCGGCATTGCCGCGCTGCTGATCGCCGTCCTCGCGGTTCCCCGATTGGTCCTCGCGCAGCCGTGCACGGAATCGCTCGCAACGCTCTTCGAGCGGGTGTCGCCCACCGTCGTCTCCATCCAGGCGACCAAGATCAACAAGGCGAAGCCGCAGCGCCGGTTCGAGACCGTGGTGGGATCGGGCGTCGTCATCGAGCGCGACGGCCAGGTACTCACCAACGCGCACGTCGTCGACGGCGCGGCCTCGCTCTCCGTCACGCTCGATTCCGGGGCCAAGACGCCGGCCCGCGTGCTCGGGATGGACACGGTGACCGACCTCGCCCTGCTCCGGCTCGAGGTGACGACGCCCCTGCCCGCGGCGCGCCTCGGCGATTCGGCGTCGCTGCGTGTGGGCGATGAGGTCGTGGCGATCGGCAACCCGATGGGGCTCGAGCAGACGATGACCCGCGGTATCGTGAGCGGGCTCAACCGGATCCTGCCCGGCCTCGCCGAGCAGCCGATGATCCAGACCGACGCGCCGATCAACCCCGGCAACTCGGGCGGCCCGCTGGTCGATCGCTGCGGCGCGGTCATGGGCATCAACACGTTCATCTCCGAGGAGGCGAACTCGATCGGCTTCGCGCTGCCGATCAATGCCGCCAAGGCGGTGCTCCGCGACCTGCGCGAGACGGGACGCGTCGCGCGCCCGTGGCTCGGGCTCCAGGGCCGCGAGATCGACTCCACGTTCGCGTCGCTCTTCCGCCTGTCACTCTCCCCCGGCTATCTCATCGAGGTCGTGTACGAAGGCAGCCCCGCTGAACGGGCCGGCATCCGCGGCGGCACCCTATCGGTGGTCGTCCAGGGCGAGGAGTACCTCGTCGGCGGCGACATCCTGAGCTCGATCGAGGGCACCCCGATCAAGACGCATCAGGACTATCTCGCGAAGGTGAAGACGCTCAAGCCCGGCCAGCGGGTGCGCGTCGCGATCTTCCGCGAAGGTCAGAAGCGGGAGCTGACGCTCACCGTGTCCGAGCGGCCGCGCCTGCCCACCGACCTCGTGGACTAGCTCTCACACCAGAAGACGCCGCGCCGTCAGGAAGATCTCCCGCAGCATCGGCCGAGTGAGCTTGCCCGTGAAGGTGTTCTGCTGGCTCGGATGATACGACGCGATCAGCGTCACCCCGTCCTCGAAGCGCACCTGCGCGCCGTGGCCGAACCGCGGCGCGGGCCGCGTCGGCGCCTCACCGAGGGCGCGCCGCGCTCGCAGGTACGCGAGCCAGCCGATGCGACCGAGCCCGACCACCACCCGCACACGGCTGAGGAGGCGGAGCTCCGTCAAGAGATAGGGCTCGCAGCGGGCGATCTCGGCGGGTATCGGCTTGTTCAGGGGCGGCGCGCAGCGGAGGGCGGCCGTGATGTACGCGCCGCGGAGCTCGAGGCCGTCGCCGCGGCGCTCGGAATTCGGCTGGTTGGCGAACCCGGCGTGATGGAGCGCCTCGAAGAGCCAGTCGCCGCTCCGATCCCCGGTGAACATCCGTCCGGTGCGGTTGCCCCCGTGCGCGGCCGGCGCCAGCCCCACCAGGAGGAGCCGCGGATCCGGGTCGCCGAAGCCCGGCAGCGGTCGCGCCCAGTAGCGCTGGCCGTGGTATCGAGGAGGCGGCTTGACCGCTACTGCCTCGCGATGGGCCACCAGGCGCGGACAACGGCGGCAGTCGACGATCGTCCGGTTCAGCTGCGCGAGTGTCTCTTGCTTTGGCAATCCGGCCGGATTGTGCCACGGTGAAGAGCATGCCGTCATCGGCCGACCGCTCCGCCGCGACGCGGGTGCCCGCGCTCATCATTCACGGCGGCGCCGGCGCCGACCCGCGCGAGGGGCGCGAGGAGCTTCGCCGGGGCATGCGCGCGGCGGCCCTCGCCGGCTGGCGGGTCCTCTCTTCGGGCGGCGCCGCGCTCGACGCCGTCGAGGCCGCCGTGCGCGCGCTCGAGGACGACCCTCAGTTCAACGCCGGGCGCGGCTCCGTCCTCAACCGCGACGGGATGGTCGAGATGGACGCGTCGATCATGGAGGGCGACCGGCTACAGTGCGGCGCCGTCGCGGCGGTCCCGCGCGTCGCCAACCCCGTCACGCTCGCGCGCCGCGTTCTCGACGCCGGCCGGCACGTCCTGCTCGTGGGCGATGGGGCGCTCGCCTTCGCCCGGTCCTCGGGCATCGCCGAGAGCGATCCCGCGACGCTCATCACCGACCGCCAGCGCAAGCGCCACGCCGAGCGTGCCCAGCGCAGCACGATCGGCGGCACGGTCGGCGCGGTCGCCCTGGACCGGAACGGGACCATCGCCGCCGCGACGTCGACCGGCGGCACCGCCGGCAAGGCGCCGGGGCGTGTCGGGGACAGCGCGCTGATCGGCTGCGGCACCTACGCCGAGAGCTCCGTGGGCGGCGTGTCGTGCACCGGCGACGGCGAGGCGATCATCCGCGTGGTGCTCGGGCACCGGACCCTCGCGTATCTGAAGGACGCCGGCGATCCCGACTACGCCGCGAAGGTCGCCGTCGATCTCCTCGTCGAGGAGGGTCGCGGACAAGGCGGGCTCATCCTGCTCGACTGGCGCGGCCGCCCGGGCTTCGCCTACTCGACGCCGCTCATGCCCGTCGCGATCATGTCGCCGGCGCTCGGCGAGCCGCGGACGCCGTTTTGAACGAGATGCCGAGCATCGCTGACATCGAGGCCGCGCGCCACCGGCTCAAGGGCGCGATCCTCGATACGCCCTGCGCGTACGCGCAGACGCTGTCGGAGATGAGCGGCGTGCGCTGCTACCTCAAGCTCGAGAACGTCCAGATGACCGGCTCGTTCAAGGAGCGCGGCGCGGCGAACCTCCTGATGCAGCTCGATGCCGCCGAGCGGGCCACCGGCGTCGCCGCCGCCAGCGCCGGCAACCACGGGCTGGCCGTGGCCTTCCACGCGGCGCGGCTGGGGATCCGCGCGCTCATCGTGATGCCGGAGTGGGCGCCGCTCATCAAGGTGACGTCCGCGCGCCGCTACGGCGCCGAGGTCATCCTGGCCGGCGCCAACTACGACGAGGCGTACGGTCGGGCCCGCGAGATCGCGAGCGAGCGCGGCCTCTACTTCGTGCACCCGTTCGACGATCCGCGCGTCGTCGCCGGCCAGGGCACCATCGGGCTCGAGCTCCTCGAGCAGCGGCCCGATCTGGACGCCGTGGTCGTGCCGATCGGCGGCGGTGGCCTGATCGCCGGCGTCGGCCTGGCGATCAAGGCCGCCCGACCCGATGTGCGCGTCATCGGCGTGCAGGCCGAGGCGCTGCCGGCGATGCGGCGGGCGCTCGAGGCGAGAAGCCGCGTCACGCTGCCGTCGGCGCCGACGATCGCCGACGGCATCGCGGTCCGTCAGGTCGGCGAGCTGACGCTCGCTCTCGCCTCGCGCTGCGTCGACGAGGTCGTGACGGTGACGGAGGAGGAGACGGCCAACGCCATCCTCCTGCTACTCGAGATCGAGAAGACCGTGGTCGAGGGAGCCGGCGCGACCCCTCTGGCGGCGATCCTGAACCGCCGGCTCGGCCTGGCCAGGCGCAACGTCGTGCTCGTCCTCACCGGCGGCAACATCGACGTCACGATGATCTCGCGGATCATCGTGCGCGGCCTCGTCAAGGACGGCCGCCTCGTGCGCTTCGGCGTGATCCTCCGCGACCAGCCCGGTGCCCTCGCGCGTCTGACGGGGCTCATCGCCGAGTGCCGAGCCAACATCGTGCACATCGAGCACGACCGCGCCTTTTCTCACGCCGCGATCGGTGAAAGCCGGGTCGAGCTCACCCTCGAGACGGCCGGCGCCGAGCAGATCGCGGCCGTCAAGCAGCGCCTCACCGAAGCCGGCTACGGCCTCGAAGAACCGTACTCCTGATCTCAGAGGCTGCTGAAAAGGGCCCACCTGCTTCGTTGCGCCCTCGGCTGAGCAGCCTCTCAGTGTTCGAGGGCGGTGAGGATGGCGGCGCGCGCGCGCTCCGCCAGATCGGCCGCCGCGCGGCGCGGCTCGAGCGTGGGGTCGGGCTTGAGAACCGGGTGGTAGCTAATCTTGATAGTCCCACGACGCGGGAACACGCGGCCCGGCGGCCACGATGCGTGACCGCCGGTGATCGTGACCGGGAGCACCGGTACCTGGAGCGACGCCGCCAGACGGAACGCGCCGGGTTTGAAGCGTTCGATCTTCCCCGTGCGCGTCCGCTCCCCCTCGGGAAAGATCATGACGACGTGGCCCGCCTGCAGCAGCCGCACGGCCTCGCGCGCGGATGACGGATCGGGCGAGTCGATCCGAACCGGGAACGCCCGCAGCCGCCGGATGAGCAAGCTGAACAGCGGGATGTCGAAGAGCCGGTTCCAGGCCATGTAGTAGACCCGACGCCGGACCGGGATCGACACGAGTGCCGGATCGGCGTAGGTCTGATGGTTCGGCGTGATGATGATAGCGCCGGAGACGGGAATGTTGTCGGTGCCGGCCAGCTCGAGACCGAAGTAGGCGCGGCAGAGCCGGTGGAAGCCGGGCCGCACGAGATCCAGGAGGGGCGTTTGCACGGCCCCTAGCCTACACAAAAAACGGGGCCGGAATCCTCTTCCGGCCCCGTTGAAAGTCGTTCCTTACGTCAGTTGGTTAGTCGTCGTCGGCCGTCTCGAGATCTTCCTCTTCCCGCTCGACGTGACGACCCGCGCGCTCGATCCGGTCCTGGCAGCGAACGCAGGTCTGGACTTCCGGAAGGGCCCGCAGGCGCGCCGGCGAGATTGCCTCCTCGCACTCCACGCAAGTGCCGTACTCACCGCTCCGGAGACGCTCCAGCGCCGCGGACAGGCGGTTGACCCTATCCACCAGCAGCTCGCGCGTCGCGAAACCGATCTCACGTCGCTCGTTGGCCTGAATCTCGTCGACCTCGTCGGCGAAAGGCGAATTGTCGCCGATCGGGCCGGGCAACTCCTCGACAGCGACCGCGCCGCCCATCTGGCGGAGCCGGCTGACTGCCGTTCTGAGATCTTCCTCAAGTCGCTCGCGAATCGTTTCCATTGTCGGAGCCTCCTGGTACTCCTCTACCCCGCGTTACTTGGGCCAGCGTTGAGTGCAACCGCTGTGCCGAACATGTGACGCTCGTTCCCCGCAAAGGATTCACGAGGAATCGTCGGGGGTTAGGCGGCTCCAGGACGGCTCGCTGAGGGCGAAATGCCCTTCTGGCCTGACAGTTTTGGCGGCACGTTGGGAACATTTTGCCCACCGGTGGCGGCACAGTTACCGGATTGGTCGACGAAGGCTGGGGGGACGCGCGGGAAACGACGCCGGGAAGGGGCGGTGAGCCGAGCCCACCGCCCCTTTTCCGGAAGCGACTAGGCTCGGCTGCGGGACGCCTCGATCGCGCCTTCCTCCCAGATGCTGTGCTTGCGTGTCTCCGGCATCACGAAGATGGCGATCAGGAACATGATGGCCGGTACCGCGATGGGATAGATCAGGGCATACCCCACGCTGCCGGTCGAGAGGTACATCGAGGTCGTCACGATCGGGACCAGCCCGCCACCCCAGCCGTTACCGATGTGATACGGCACCGACACCGAGGTGTACCGGATGCGGCTAGGGAAGAACTCGGCCAGGAACGCCCCGATCGGCCCGTAGGTCATGCCCACGTAGTTGACCAGAATCACGACGATGAGAATCGACATCGT
>Ga0134127_10001247_pt1 | contig 19286 bp, 18 predicted proteins | sample KB31753_FD_96459 | JGI IMG/M metagenome (GOLD analysis project Ga0134127, IMG submission 96459) | Terrestrial soil microbial communities with excess Nitrogen fertilizer from Kellogg Biological Station, Michigan, USA - KB3-175-3 | ecosystem: Environmental > Terrestrial > Soil > Unclassified ... | reverse complement strand
TCCCTGTTGCTGTTCTTAATGGCTGCGCTCAGACGCGCTTGAGCGCCACCCAATTTTTTCTTCGGGAAGAGGATTCATGCCGGAAACCGTTCAAGTCGGTACGATTTTGGTCAAGGAATCGCCCGAGATTATAACGGGCCGCGGGGTAAGCTGATTCGGGGTTGCTGACGACGAAAGGTTTGGCGTTGTGGTCTAAACTATTTCGTGAAAGCGTTGCAAGAGCGGGCTGGCTAGGGCTGTACAACAGGTTGTTCTCAGTGGGTGATCCACTTAAATTTGCGCCGGGCGTGATGGACCCTTGAAAGCTCCGGATGCCCAGAGCTGGAGTTTCTGCCCGCGCGCGCCTGGATGCTGTTTCTGAAGCCACATGAGGCGGCGATCGGTCACGGTCAGTGTCCTGGTGTAGGTGATTGGATCCATCTTCGACTGCTGAGTGCTCTCTAGACCGGCGGTCATGAGGCCTCTTCGCAAGCTATTGAGTCAGCTTCCTCTTCTTCTTTTGAGTACCCGGTCGCATCATCCACCCTTGGGCTTTCGTTGGGGCAGCCTTCATCGCCCATTCGTAAAGAGCCATCGTCGTTTTGGCTAAGAACCTTGGGCTCATCGGGAAATCGCGCGACGTCGCCATCCGCGCGGGACCGACCTTTAAATTGGAGTCTTCTGGCGGAGAACATATGGCGATCCTTTCGAACCCACGACCCTAATTCAATCTTATCAATCCGTGCTTGCCCAATCTGGTCAATAAAGCGCACATTTCTATTCCGGGCGCCATTCTCGTCGCGAAGCATGGGCTTGCTTTGTGGAACGACGTTTTCGATCACTTCACTCGCAGGCATCTAACAAGGAAAGCAATGGGTCTACTACGGATCAAGCCGATTCTGCAAACCTCGGAACGCACGCTACGGGGACGAGTTCCGTCGCTTTCGATTGAGATCACCTGCGAATGCCCACTCCGCTGTCCAGGATGCTATGCCTATGAGACTCTCATCTCGGAACCACGAACTTGCGAAGTCTCTCCGATTTCAAGGGACAGGAACTGATCGCGCGAGTCCTCGCCCTGATGGATCAATACAAACCACTGCATCTATCGATCGTTGGGGGCGACCCGCATCCACGCGCCGCGACACTCCATCTCCGAAGCAGTGGCGTTCCGGCAATAGGCGAAACTCTACTTCTATATCGAGTGGACGAAATCGCGCGCGAACAGGTAAGCGCGTTGCGGACTCGGGCTATCGTCGACGACTTTGTTCAGCGTAAACGTCAAGGATCATTCGTCAGTTTGAGAAGTGAAGTGAGCAGAATCGGACCGGATGCATATCGTGGCTACTGTGCTCGGGTCGAACCGTCGTTTCAGGTTCCAGCAGCACTTATCGAGATGCTTCGATCCATTAGAACCAGTTTGGATCGATTCGACGAGGTGGAGTCCCTCGCGCTTATGTATCACGCCTATATGATGACCGACGCATTCCTGTGGTGCTACCGTGGCACATTCTCCGAGGAGTTCAAAATCTCCGATTCTGAAATCGCTGGATGGCTGATCCGTTTCACACCTGAGCTTGTCGCCCTATGGAGTCGGGTGCTGGCTCGCTCCGCAAGTACTTGGCGCCTTCGCTAAGCCGCGACCATCTGATTCACCAGTATTTCCTTCACAATCTCCTGCACCGTTCCTGGAAATCTATCGGCAAATTCCTTTAACCTCTGGTGGTTCAGGAACTGGATATTAAGTTCATCAAGCGGCGTTGGCAGCCCTTCCTGCCGGTTCAAGTAGATCCAATCGAGCAGCGCTTTTTCGGGCAATGCGATCTGGTACGTTGTATAGCGAGTCCGCTTTTGTTCGAAACCCCAGTAGAGATCTCTCGAAATCTTTCTGTATGAGATCGTGAGTGATGGGGTACGAAAGGTCTTTGGATACCCAGTCGTGACACAAGTAAGAATGGCAGGGCTTTGGCTCGTTATGCCTCGGTCCACTAGTGCCGATTCGAGAGAGACGTAAGAGTCCGGGCGCAGAACGTTTACAAGCTCACGGGCTGAAAAGTTTTGATTCAGCCGATTGATATAGACCTTATTAGACACATGTTCCACCAGCCCGCGATTCTCATACCTGCGCAGAGCATTGCGGGCCGCTATCTCGCGGATGTTGTATCGGCGAGCTAGATCATCCAATCGAAGGAGACTGCTCGTTCGCGCTTCTTCAGCCAGGATAGTCGTCCAATTCATATGCCTCCTAGAGCCAATCTGTAAAAACCGTTTCGAGGGAAGATCGCAGCGTTTTGAAGTCTTCTTCAGCCAGTTCCTTAAATACCTTTTCGGGCAAGATGGGGCGGAGTTCGGCTGTGCAAAGTTTAACGTCAATTCGATCGATTCTCTTGCGGATCAATTCCGAATCGATTTCATGCATTTGAATGAAATCGTCAAGATGGGCTTTAAGATTTTCTCCAAGGTTCGCCCCTCTCGCGAGTAGGACGTTGATATCAAAAGCGTCTCGCGACTTTATTATCCGGCGTTCAAGAAAGGTCTCGCATTTCTGAAACAGCAGCGCGTCGGCGCTCGGCGTGACCACGATCTTCTGATCGGAGTCCGCGATCTCCTTCCGAACTTCCTCAGACTTCAAGACTGTGCCCCCAATGCGTGTGAGGTCGACACTGAACAGACTTCTGTCGTTCGATTTGACCCAGATCTTGATAAAGTCCTTTTTGCCAGAACCAGTTTGGAACTCTAGTTTGCCCAGCCCGAAAATCTCGCCGAGAGGTTGAATGCTGGCCTCAATTACTTTGGTGATGTCTGAAACCGGAGGCAGCTCTTCAGCCTTGGCTAGGAGATCCAGGTCACGAGAGAGCCGGGGGCTGTCGTAGAACAGCACCAGGGTCGCACCTCCGAACATAACAAACCTGTCGGGAAATGCAGAAAAGAGCCCGGAAGCGCATTCCTCCAGCAGGACAAGGATTTCAGCTTCGGTCTGCTGAAACCCACGCTTCGTGTAGCGCTCTACTCTCTGCTGTAGATTCATAATTGTAAAATACAACATTTAATACGTAATTTGCAATAATAACTTTGGTAATAATCATAATTAGCACTATATTTGTTTACTTTTGCAATTAAAACTGCAAAGCTTACCAGATCGAGGGGCCCATCCAGCCCGTTCAGGAGGCCTATGCACAAACTGACTTTCTTTCCTCTCGGCAATGCCGATTGTTGCCGTATTGATCTGGAAGCAGGCGAAAAGATCCTTTTCGACTACGCTGACATGCGGTGCGCAGAGGACGATGGCGACTTGCGCATCGATCTACCGGCAGAACTGCGTGAGGACTTGAAAGCTGCAAATCGCGATTTTTATGACGCGGTTGGATACTATCGGGACCGATCTGTGGTTCTTCTCGGTTTTTTTTGCGACGCAGGTTCGTACCACCTTAACGGGAATGATTACGCATTCCTGAACAGCGGGGGTACGTTCAAGGACATCAAAGTCCCCAATGCTGCCACGAGTGAGGCGACCGGAATCAACGGCAATGGATATATCACTGCAAATGCGTTCGTGAATAGTAAACTGCGGGGCTTCACCGCACGTTGTCATTAGAAGAAGGACTAGCATTCTGGCAGGCATGCATCACCTGCCCTGTGCGGTCTTCTTCAATCATGTCAGACGTGCTCTCTGTGCAGCTGCAATACGAGCACGAGCCGCAGCGTTAAGCTTGTGCGCTGAGCTGCGGCAGGAATCCATGGCAAGAATCCGCAAACTGCCTAAGAAGTCTTTGGACCCGGTGAGTACTCGGAGATGTTCAGATTGGGTCGCCGAGAGAGGACCAGCTCCATCGGTTCCGGAAGAGCGATTGAATGTGGCGACGAAGCTATTCAGATCGGGGAAATGGTTTGCAGTTAGCGGAGCGGTATTGGCAGAAAGGAAGGTCCAGAGACTTCTAAGCAGTTCATGCGGTTGATCACCATCTATTCGCTACCGGCTTAGCACCAGCAGACCGTCATTGTTGATGGAATTGCACACATTGAAGTGGGGAAGCCCATCGCCGAGCTGTTCGTCCCCCGACATCTACGCGCGGAAGAGGCCAGTGCCCGTGAATTGGAGAACGTTAGGCTACTCCCAGATGACCTCGACATCATTGACCAGAAACGAATCCTTCGGGAGAAAATAGCTGAACTGGAAAAAGAAGATTCTGACGGTCACAAGATAGCAGCCTGACGATAACAATATGGCACTCTGAAGATAACGAAGTGAGGCCCCGCCACCTCCAATTTTTGCTTGTCATTTTTGCTTTTGGCTACCTGCGGGACGTTTTGCCAGAGCGAACCTCCTTCCAGGAAGGTGCTTTCACTATGGCGGCCAACACTCACACGAAGTGCAGCGCCCGTGTAGGGGTCAGCAACCTCGCTCGATTTCAACACCATCTCACGGATGCTGGCTTGACCACTGGCGCATTCGTGGATTCCGCAAACCAGAGACACGCCTTTCTGCTGAAAGGATCTACGCTAACTCCAATCGTGAGACCTTATGGCGCGAGTCCGGCAGGCATTAACAAGTACAACAGTGTTGTAGGCGCGTATACCGACAGCAGTGGACATGACCATGGCTTCAAACGCTACAGCGATGGCAACACCATTCATTTGAGCTATCCCGGCGCAATCAACACCGGTGCGGTAGGCATCAACGACAGTGGTGTGATCGTTGGCACCTATCTCGGAACCGATAGCGCTGAGCATGGCTTCATTTACAAAAGTGGTCAGTGGGCAAAGTTGCAGTTCCCAAACGCGTCACAGTCGACCGAGCTCTTCGGGATCAGCAACTCAGGTGTGATTGTTGGACAGGGCCAGGCCCACGCATACATGTATGCAAACGGAACAGCCAAGGAAATCGCTGTGCCCGGTTACGCGCAGACCGAAGTCAGGGCCATCGCTCCAGGTGGACTGATCGCTGGAATGGCGGGCCTGACGCATGGGTTCCTGGCGTCCTGCCACTGAACTGTAAGGCGCACAAGTTCCATCTCAGCGCTGAAGTTTGGGCAGGAAATTATCCAGCCGTTCAGGAGATGTTCATGTCAGTTTCGGAGTACAGCCTTAACAGGCTGTCGTACGTCTACAGGGTACGACATAGTGCCAGTCAAGTTTTCGTCATCGCTATAGCCTTGTGCTTGATCCAGACTTTCCCGGCCTCCGCGCAAACGCAGGCCAGCTGCACATTCAGCATTTTTCAGCTCAATGACTTGCAAACAACGGTTTTTGGTATCAATGACTTTAAGACCGTAGTGGGGGAAGCAGATTTCACATCCAAGCCCGAAAAGGGATTCATCAGGTACTCTGGCAGCGGCGTCAGCTACTATTCGGCGCCCAACTCCGCCGCAACTCGCTTCACGGGAGGGAATGATAGCGGCGTCAGCATCGGCGTTTATTCTTCGCAAAGCGCTAGCACCATTGCGAAAGGGTTCATGTTGTCGGGTTCGAGCTTCACTTCAATCGTGCATCCGAATGCAGTTTGGGGTACGACACTGACCGGCATTAACAAATACAACAGCATCGTCGGATGGTACTTGGACGCCAATGAAAATCCGCACGGGTTCAAGCGATACAGCAATGGAAGCTTCAGAATACTTCAATTCAACTCCGGCACCATAGACACAATTCCGAATGGCATTAATGACTACGGAACCATAGTGGGGTGGTACAACACCCAACATGGATTCATTTTTCACAATAACGCGTGGGCAACACTCGATTACCCGAACGCGAGATCGCTGAGGAAATGTCCAAGGAGCACGATTCCGACAAAATTGAAGCGCTGAGTGAGGAGTTAATTAACGGATGAACAAGCAAGCGGACCCACGGATAGCGCGCTAAAACGATTGGGCGAGTTAGGCTGCCTTTCCGTGGATCCGTCTAAATGCTTCAGAACTGTTATTTCAAATTGCTTACTCCAGACTTAAACGGCGAAGCATCCGAGTTGGACTTGAGATCAACGACATTCAAAGTTGATGGCATCTTCGATGTTTCCCTGTCCTTTGTACTGCGCATGCTTCGGAAATGGGCAAAGAGGCCGACTTCGCCCTGGAAATGCTTTCCCTTTGGCGGTTAGTGATAGAGGGACCGTACCTTTTTCTACCCAGTTGACCATTGCCCTCAGCAGGTCAAATTGGTCTAAGGCTTGCCCACCCCCGCAATGGCCCATCCCGGGAACAAAGTAGAATTGGCTCCATTTTGAGACCGTATCGGGACCGCCATTCGCGTTCACCATATCCTTGTAATAGCCGAAAGTATCCAGCGGAGAGAACCAGGGATCGCTGTCGCCGTGGTAAAAGATCAGCTTGCCGCCATGACTTGAGAAAGTGGTGAGGTTAGTAGCCATCGAGTCGACAAGAGGCTGAATACCAGCGAGCGCCTCCTTCTCGGCGTCTACTTCCATGGCAGTGGTTGCGGGTCCGAAGATGCCTGGGCCGGGTGAAAGAATTCCTCGAATAGGGCCACTCGCGGTAATACCTGTGTCGTATAGAAAACCGGGATAGACTTGGATTCCACCGGACGTCTTAGGACCATCGATCGCCTTCTTCACCGCGGCGACTTTCTCGGTAGTCAGACAAGATTGGCTCTGCCCCTCCTTGCACGTCAAGACGGCAGGATCGAAGTCGCACCCTAGAGGATCGGAGATCATTCCGTCAGCCACTCCATCTTTTGCGTCGCACTTGTTCAGAAGTGCGTCTGCAATCAATTTTTGATCGCTATCGGTAATAGCCTGGGTAAGGATCGGTTTGCCAGCCGCGTCTTTTGGTGCGATTTGGTTGAACACAACTGGTATCCACTTCCCGATCGCGAGGTTAGAAAGTCCGGTACGCATGGCCGGATCACCGGAAATGATGCCGTCAAATGCCATGGGGTAGCGCTGGGAAAGAATCATGCCTTCGCGGCCGCCCGTGGAGCATCCGGAGAAATAGGAATAGGCTGCGGGCTTACCATAATGCTGAGCAATGAGTTGCTTGGACACTGCTGCGACCTCAGCGTTCGCAAGATAAGCGAAATCCAGATAGGCCTGTTGATCTCTCACGAAGCTGAAATCAAACCCAGGATGGTGGCTTTTATGTCCCGTATCGGTGCTCACGACCGCAAACCCGCGCATGAGTCCGGGTACTTCTCCCGCCGCATTCAAACCAAGGGGCGGCAACACGACGCCGTTACTCCCCCCTCCACCTTGCATGAGAAAGTCGCCGTTCCACTTTTCCGGCATGGCCAAAGCGAACGTGATGCCAAACTCCTCTGCATCAACTCCAGTTCGACGATTGATCATGCCTTCTACCCGACAGTATGCGGGGAGCGGACCGATTTGCCCTGCCCATGGAACACTCTCGCTTGTTCCGGCAGCAATCGCCGCAGCCTTCACGATCTGCACCTTGGGCGTTGTGAACTTCAGCAGACTCGCACATGAGTCTGGCTGCTGAGCGTAGGCCGTCCCAATGAGCGCGAAGGCGAAGCAAGAGATAATTCGTGAGAACTTTGAATGTTTGATAGAAGAGAGCTTAGCTTGCATTGGCCCATGCTATTGGATTGTTCAGTAATACTCAAAGGCTTTGGCAAAGGAACGTCCGAGCTCATTAGTTTAGAGCCGCTCGGACCTTCACTGATTCTTCTTTGCCTAGGTAGTCGATTGTCGCATCCGGTTGCGCACTCGACGCTACTCCTGTACCGTGTCCGTCTCTGACAATCACGATCCGAAACGTTCTATGTTCCAGCATTCCGGGGAAATTGCCACTGCGATCTCCGATTGTGAGCGTGTTAGAGCTGTTGTCCCAATGAATGGGAATTACGGAATAAGCCCCGTGTTCATAGTCGTAATTGTCGCCCTCGTCTTCGTAAAGATTGAAGTCGGCGTTCGATCCCCTATAAACACGTAACTCGATGGGGTCTGCTTTCGCGGAGGCGAATTGTACAGACGGGCCTAGAGTTACGATTGAGCCCCGTTTAGCGTAAATTGGGATCCTGTCTATCGGTGCATCAGCCCTGATAGTCTGGCCGCCGTTTACCTGTTTGCCGGTCCAGAAATCCACCCAACCAATTCCCGCTGGAAGGTATAGATCTCGATTCGTAGCTCCTTCGGTAGCGACTGGGTTAATGAGCAACGATGCGCCGAACATGAACTGGTCGGATATGGTCCGCAGCTTAGGATCTGAGGAAAACTCCAAAGGTAACGCGCGCATGAGGCTTTGACCCGTGCTGGTCACTTCCCAAGCGGAGGAGTAAATGTAAGGCAGGAGGTGATACCGCAACTCATCGAACTGCGTGGCGATCTCCAGTACCTTCGGACCGTAGTTCCAGATCTCCGCGTTCGAAACCCATCCGTGAACGCGGAAGATGGGGCAGAAGGTGGCGTACTGGAACCACCGGATCAGCAGCTCATGGTAGGCCTGGTTGGTATATTGATCCTCAGGCCGAAAGAACCCGCCAGCATCCGTCGTCCAATAGCGTAAGCCCGACATACCGAAGCTCAGGCCACCTGCGATTTGTCGCTGAAATGTGAGCCAGTTTGCGGAAATGTCACCTGACCACGAAATGGCTGCGTACCTTTGTTGTCCGGCGAACGCAGAACGAGTAAAGATCACAACCCGCTTCCGGTCTGTAGTTGCCCTCTGTCCTTGGTAGATGGCCTTCGTGACATACAGGGGATAGGCGTTGCGCACCGACTCGCCGGAACCTAGAAACGTCTGACGGCCTTTGAGAATGTCGAACTCCGGCTCGGATGCATCCATCCACCAACCATCTAATCCGTAGTCGAAGATTCCCTGCTTGAGTTCCGCCCAAAAGGTCGTTTGGGCTTCCGGATTGAAGAAATCAGTCCAAGGAGTTCCAGGAATCAATAGCGACTTGGTATTCATGCGCTTGTAAATGTCCGAATCTTCTCCAAACCGCGACCAGATCGAGATGGGCACGTGTTCATTCATGGCATGGAATCGCTCCATCATCTCCTTTGGATTGGGGTAGTTGCTCTCGTCAAACCTCATTGCATTCCAGCCGTACTTACCCGAGTATTGCCAGTCCTGCACCAGCGCATCCACCGGAAGGTTCCGTGTGCGGAACTCTTGCCCAACCCCGAGAATTTCCTGCTGGGTGTGATATCGCTCCCGGCATTGCCAATATCCATACGCCCACTTCGGAAATAGCGGCGCTTGGCCGGTAAGCAGAGTTCACCAACGAGTTGCGAAGAAAGGGCGTTTTTGAATCCCTCCCTCTCTGCCATTACGTGCCGCCTCCAGGTAATCCCGGATTGTTTTTGTCGGAGGCTTCTCCTTATTGGCAGTGCGCTATGAACGACCCGGCGCTGGAGGTACCGGTCACATAACCGCCGTCGTTGATACCATTAACCGCCGTCGTTTCGCCGTTTGGTCCTAAGACGTTCTTGAACTTGCCATTCACGAAGAGAAACCCGCCCCCGACGCCGTTCGCGTCAATCCACGAGCCAACGATGACTCCCGCAGAATTGATGTCGTTCAAAGAGGTTTGGAAGGCATTGGGATAGTCGAGCGTTTTATAGACCCCATTCGCCAGCACGAACCCGTGGCTGGGATCTGGGGCAAAGGGTACAGCGTTGGAGACATACCAGCCTACAACGATCCCTGTGTCGCTGATGCTCGTGGGATTTGTGTTAATCGCCCCAGGCGGCGCGATTGGGGTGAAACTGCCATTCTTCCACATTTTGAATCCGGTCCACTCTGGACCGAAATCGGCATCGTCATTGTATTGGTAAGTTCCCACCATTGTGTCCCACTTGTTAATCCCAGTGAGGATGGTCTGGGGGGCACCGGGATAATCTATCGTCGTCGCGCTGGAGCCGGAAACAATTAATCCACTACTGAAGTCGACGTCGCCCACGGTAACGCCAGAGGCATTGCGCTTGGAGAGGTGCGTCTGAGTTGCATTCGGAAACTTATAGGTCGTGACGCCTCCGTTTGAATAACGGACGAATCCGACGATGCTGCCGCCGCTAAGCACTCCTGTGCCGACAACCGTGTTCCAACGATTGATTCCTGAGGCCGAGAAGCTTTTGAAAAATGTCCAGTGATCGCAAGTTGCTGTTCCTTGCGCGTGGCACAAAGAAGATACAGAGAACACGAGCCCTGCAATCAGAGTTATGCGGAAGTGCATGGTAATACCTCGTATGCGACAAAGATGCTGGTTTCATTTTGTGCGGCTACACAGGAAAGCATGTACCGCGAGTAGGTACTCAATCAGACGGGGTTGCTTGTTGCTCTTGCGTTTCGGTTTTGACAATTGAGTGCAGGCGATCCGACTGGGCACCTACCTTCAATGCCAACCTCTCCCCCTTCAGTTGCACGTTGCCGTGTAGCCCCCCACGCAAAAGCCAGTTGATGATGAGAATCAGTCCTCGCCGGGCGCTGATTCCCACCGCGACGAACACCGAATCCGTGGGAGTGTTCGGCACGGGAAGAACTTTGAATGTGCCGTTCTTGTACAGAAACGCAGTGGTAACCGTTTGGCCAGAAGGATGGAAAGAAAAGTAGATTGCAGGGGCAACATGGGTGGTACCTCCGAATGTGCAGAGATGCTGCCCGGAGTTGATCTGGTTGTTGAAACCTTTAGCCACTCCATAAAGGTCAGCTTCTTGGAATACTACAAGGATGGTGCAGTTTCTTTATTGCTCAGGGTCAACTTCTCATCAGGGCTGGCCAGCTAAGGGCTCAACCATCTGCCTGCATTTCCCACATCGCAGATGGTCAAAATCGAGGCGCTCCCGGTCATTGGGTTGCAAGCGGCTGTTGCCGCTATCAGGGATTCGCTCACCTGGCTTGGGAGTCGATCGCCTGATTGGAATCCAGATGCACACGTCCCGCAATTCGTAATTCTGGGATTACGAACTCGGTGAATCCGTCGTGTCTCTTGATGGCGAGGGATTCGCAACATCCACGTTCAGGCGTCTCGTAACGGATCGAAGCATATGATCCTTTGACTTGCACTTGTACGTGAAGCGGTTGTTCCACCGCGTAGTTCACAAATTCGATGGCCTGCATGGCTCCGTCATCCTGCCGATAGGGCACGGCAATCGTAGTCAAGCCATTCCACAGACTCATCAGCATATTTCCCTTCCCCAGCAGCCGACGAATGTCTTGGGCGAAAGTCTCGGGATCTGTGACGGGCTCAGAGAGCTCAAGCACTTTCCCCTGTCCGACAGCGTAGGAAACCGTATGTTCGTTCACCCGAACGGCTTCAGAGTTATGCCACGGATAAGAACCATTTGCTTCCACCAGCACGACTGTCTTGCCTTGAGTCGCAAGGTCAACGATTCGACGGCAACCTTCTGTATCAGGTTTCGCAAACACGACTACCACATCGAAACCTTCAAAGGATCCCAATTTCAGGTCGAGGGCGCTTAACACTTTGAACGGAAGATTATGACGAGCCAGCAGATTCATGTTTTCGTCGGTTGGATTGAGATCATCGACGACGACTGCGACGTTAGCGGCGGCATCGGTCCGTTGCTCGGCCGTGCGCGAGTAAAACTCTGCATGGGAGCGCACTTCGTTCCAGCGTGCCCAGGCCGCGGGATCGTGTGCGCTGAGACCACTGAGCAGGTTTTTATCAATGTTCAGAATCAAATCCGCATGAAAGGCTCCTGCCTCAGCCACGGCCAGCGAATAATCCGCTGCTGTAAGCGCCGGCGATCCCGATTCTGACGACTGTTTCCACGAAAAGCTGTAGACCGGAACCTGCCCTTGATTGGACCTCTGCTCAACCTTGACCAGAGCGAGATTCGTATCAATCCAAGGTTGGGCAGTGGGGCTCGAGACCTCGAGCACAGAGCCTCGCTTAATCACCACGCTCCCTCGCATCTGTGGCCGCTTGCCAACGGGACTGAGCACCACGAAGTTGATGTTGGGATGAGCCGATCGCAGCTTTGGCAGAGACTTATTGAGCTCTGCACTCTCAGACTGGCGACCAGTTAGGATGATGGCCTCCAGGCCACTTGCGCCTTTAGCTGCGGCCGGAGCCTGGCGCCACGGGACCTCGAGATACACCCGATAGCCCTGTTTCTGTGCCGCTCTCACCTGCGCCCAAACCGTATCACTCCAGGGCAGCACTAGGTTGTTGAAACCGAGTTCCTTCGCTGGGAGCAAATCAGCACTTGCCCAACGCACGAAAACGTCGCCCCTAGCGTAAGGGGAGACAAGAACGAATACCACGAGGAGAAACTTGGCGCCGATGTTCATGGGTTTTTGCCAGGACTGAACGGAGTCGAAAGGACTCTGCCAAATAGAATCTCGGGACCGCCGGTCACGGCTTCCACCTGTGCCTCATCTGAAATCCAAATCGCGGAAACCTCCGCCATATTCTTGATCAAAGCCCTACCCTTTTCGGGGCCGAGAAGCAACAAGGTTGTCGACAAAGCGTCCGATGCGGAAGCGGTTTTTGAAACGGCGCTGACCGTAAACACGGTTTTCAAGGGCATTCCGGTATCCGGATCAATGATATGCCCGAGTGAATAACCGCCCAGCAGACTCCGCGTGGTTTGCTCTGAAGTGGATACACTCTCATCTTTGAGCATGATCTTTGGATCTACCCGGCGTGAGGGATCCCGCAAATGCACGAGCCAGCCTTTCTGGCCAGGAGGAGACCCCATCGCGAGAATCGTGCTTCCCCCCGCACTGATCAAGGCATCGCGGACTCCCAGGACGCGCAGGACTTGAGCGGCTCGGTCCACCGCATAGCCCTTCCCGATAGCACCTAGGTCCAACTGCAAGCAGGACGAAAGGAAGCCGATACGGTTTGGAGGCATCAGTTGGATCTTCTTGTACCCGACGCAATCTCGAACCTTTTCCTGCTGGGCTTGGGAGGGCACGCCTTCGCCGAGCAAGGCTGCTTTCCACAAATCCACCAAGGGCGCAATCGTGATGTCGAATTTTCCGTCCGAAAGCTTGGAAAACTGCACAGCCTGATCGATGGCCAGATATAGGTCTGAAGGAACCTCCTCCGGATGAAAATGTGCGGAGCGGTTCAAGTTACTCAAGGCGCTGTCCGGTTTGAAGTTGCTCAAAAGGTCATCGAGACAGACGATCTCCTGAAATGCCTTTTCGATCGCGTCGGAGGCATGTTCCGGCGACTGATCGTAAGCAGCGATTTCGAAAATCGTGCCCATGACGTACTTCTTCTTATAAACAAGAACAGGATTTCCCGAGCTGTGTATGAGGGAAGCGATCAGGACGAAGCTAACCAGCGTTGCCGCTTGTCGCTTATCGCAACGCATAAACCTCACCGCTCAGACTTGCGAGATAGATATTGTCGCCGGCGAGCACCGGAACCGCCTGGACCGCTCCCGCCAGAGCAGCCTGCCACACCACCTTGCCGGTCGCGCAGTCCAGCGCGAAGGTCCCTCCCGCCTGAATACAGACAACGCCGTGGCCGATCACGGGAGGGGCGGTCACAACTTCGCCCACGACGGTCTTCCAGCGCAGGCGCCCGGTCTGAGTCTCCAGTGCGTACAGAAAGCCATCCTTGCTGCCAAGGACGGTCAGGTCACCAGACACTGCTGGCGAAGATGCGATGCCTAACCCGGTTTCGTACTTCCATCGAACCTCTCCAGCGCTAGCCGTCATGGCATAAACCCAAAAATCTTCAGAGCCGATCAGAACCAAGTCGCCATCGACGGCGGGCGAGGAGTCGATTCCTTGGCCAGTGAGCGTGCTCCACAACACTGTTCCCGAGGAAGCATCGAGACTATATACCCTGCCATCTCCGCAACCTACGTATAGCCGATGCTCGACAGCGTGAATCGTGGAATAGACTCGGCCGCCAAGTTCACGAACCCAGCGTTGGCTCCCGGTTGCAGCGTCCACTCCGTAAACCTTGGTGTCCGCACTTCCGAAGAACACGACTCCGTTGGAGACGACAGGAGAGGCCCAAACTTCAGCTTCCGACGCCGCTTCCCAAAGCTTATTTCCGACATGTCGATCAAGTGCATACACTTTGCCGTCGTCGCACCCGAAAAGCAATCGATTCCCGGAGAGCGAAGGGGTGGAATGGATCTGCCCCGGCGCCTGAAATTTCCACTTGGATGTACCTGTGCCGACGTCAATGGCGTGAACTAATCCGCCTACCGACGTGACATACAAAATGCGGTCTTGAAGGATCGGCGCGGAACGCACAGAGCTGCCAGCGTGAAATTGCCAAATAGCGCGTTCGGGCGGTCGCGCGGGCTGTTGCCCTTGTCCTCCGCTACGAGTGTTGTCTTTGAGCAGCGTGGGCCAGTCCAAGGATTTATCTTTGGGTGTTTCCGTCATCATCTACTCAGGCCGAGAGGACACGGTGATCTATCTGCTTGAGATCTCCGACGCCGAGACCGAGCTTCCCGGCTGCTGCGATATGTCCTGGCTGGCGGAAGAACAAGTTTTTCGACGCGTTACGATAAAATTCCCCACTGTCTTCAGTAATGCTATTCGCATCGTGCTGCCACAATGATGGTACGCCCCGTTCACGACGCTTTGTTTCAATGGCCTCAAGTTCAATGGTATCCAGCGCTACGGGATCCGTCGCTGCTAGAAGAATGCCGGGCTGATCGATGAAATCCTGGACTTGGGTAAGCGGACCACCGTGCCACACCTGCCGCATGCCGTCCATGATATGCAGCACGGCCTTCGAGCGTAAGGGCTCGACGGTGCACATCAGCCCGATCATCGGGCTGGTGAAGGAATGGGGGGCACGATGGGTACGCGCTACATTGTTAAATGTGCCGTAGGCCAAGTTCTTGAGCGCTCCGGTGACCCCGGCCGCCGAATGGTCTTTCATCGTCGGGAGGTTGATAATCTTCGTTAGTTCGTGAGCCACAATGCTTGCCATGAAGGAGCGGGTTTCCCATTCGCCAAAACAATTGGCGTCGCAGTAAATGCTTGGCTCGTAGCCGGTATCACCCACGAAAGCCTCCTGGATGCCCACGATTCGGATGCCCGGGGGCAGCAACGTTTGATAGCTGCCGATGTCCATTTCGTAGGAATATCGGTCATAAACAACGATATTGCGTGCTGGAACACCGACCGATTGGACTGAGGCAACGATTTCGCGCACGATTTCAGGAGAAGAACAACAAGCAGGCGCGCCCGACGGGTTGATCTTGATCCCAACGATATCGTGGGGTTCCACAAACCTTGCCCAGGCCGCCGACGCGGACTTTTCTCCTGTCAACTCCTGCATCGCATGCTCCAGCATATGACGCACAATCGGCTGCGAAATGCGATTGCGCACGATAGCGTTTGGCTGGCGAATCTCGATCACTCGGCTTGGAAAAAGACCTGGCATGCCAAGCGGCGATGGGTTGTAGTTCAATAAGCCGCGAAGTTCGACTTGTGGCACAGAAGGTGGAGTCACTTCCGCGCGGACCTTGGGATCGAGCCCCCCCGGCATCAGCAGCGAGGCGCTTCCCATGCAACTGGCTTTGACGAAAGTGCGGCGATCCATGAGTCGGCTCCTGTTTGCAGTCCGCTATTTATCGACCCCAAAAGCGCAATTCAGATTACGATAGGGCATTCTGCTTTACAACTCACCTGACAGTATTCACGAGGAATGGTGACAATCTCACGTCTACTGGATACACTTTCGCTTCGACAGCAAAAACGGAGGCCTATGCAGAACTGGATCAATATCCGAATTGCCATAATGGCGGTGATCGCAATCGCTTTGGGATCACCGGGCATGGTTCGTCCCCAAGTGCCTCAATATGATCTGCTGTTAAAGGGCGGTCATGTCATTGACCCCGCCAATCATATCGACGAGGTACGGGACGTTGCGGTTTTCAAGGGCAAAATCGCTGCGGTCCAAAAGAACATTCCCGCCGACCAAGCCGGAAAGGTCGTGGATGTCTCGAAGCTTTACGTCACGCCCGGTCTGATCGATATTCACTTTCATGTAGGCCATGGTGGCGCACCGCTGAACTGGTTTGCGCCCGATGCGCGAGTGCATCTCCTGCCACTGGGAATTCCAGCCGATCTGGCATTGCAGTCGGGAGTAACCACCGTCGTGGATGCAGGCACGGCTGGTGCAGAGACATTCCTTCAGGAAAAGGAAGAGGTTATTGACCGTTCAAAAGTGCGAGTGCTGGCGTTTCTGAACATCGTCGCCAATGGAATGAACGGCGGGCTAGAGCAGAGCCTCGATGAGATGGATGTAAAGCTTTGTGCCGACGCCATCAAGAGATATCCGGACCTTATTGTGGGAGTAAAAACCGCCCACTATTGGACCAGGGAGACTTGGGACGCGATGCACGCGCCCTGGGCTGCGGTGGACCGCGCGATTGAATGCGGCACGCTGGCCAATGTGCCCGTCATGTTCGATTTCTGGCCAAGACCGGAACGCCCCTATGCTGACCTCATCCTGAAAAAAATGCGGTCTGGCGATATACACACGCACGTCTTCGCCCAGCAATTCCCCATTCTTCTTGATGACGGAAAGCTCAACCCAATCCTGCAGGAGGCTCGCGCTCGCGGTGTGATTTTTGATGTGGGACACGGCAGCGGCAGCTTCTGGTTTCGCAATGCGGTTCCGGCTGAGAAACAGGGATTCATCCCCGATTCAATCTCCACCGATTTGCACACCGGAAATTACACCGTGGTCACCATGAACAACGTGATGTCCAAATTTCTAGCCATGGGTGTGCCTCTGGACGATGTCATTCGGCGTTCCACCGTCAATCCAGCAAGCGAGATTCACAGACCGGAGCTGGGAACACTTTCTGTCGGCAAAGACGCAGACATTGCCATTCTGGAATTGAGTCATGGCCATTTTGCCTACATCGATTGCGGCGTGACCAAAATGAATGCGGACGTACGATTGAGCACCCGCATGACCGTGCGTGCCGGACGCATTTTGTACGATCCAACCGGACTGAGCATGGTGGAATGGGAGAAAGCCCGTCCGCAATATTTTACAGTTCCCGATCGTAGCGATTCGTTACCCGCTCGGGGAGATGACTATCCGAGAGACTGAACTTCGAACGACAAAGATGCACTTGGTGGGGAGGATGCAACGATGCCACGAATGACTCGGCGAAAACTCTTAGGCAAGGGAGCGCAGGCGGCTCTCGCGGGAGGTGTTGCCCTTTCTGGAGTCTCAACCCCAAAAGGTTGGACATCAACCAAATCGGCGAATCAAGCTACGGACTACTACCAGAAGCTCGGGGTGATTCCGTTCATCAACGCGGCGGGGACTTACACGGTTCTTTCTGCTTCCACCATGCCCGATGAAGTGCAGGCAGCGATCGCACTAGCGGCGCGACAGCCGGTCAACCTCAATGAGCTGCTTGATGCGTCCGGAGCATACCTAGCCCAGCGATTGCAATGCGAGGCCGCTCTGGTCACTTCCGGCGCTGCTGCTGCGCTTGCATTGGGAACGGCAGCTTGCATCACCAGGGGAACTGACCAGGCCATTCTGAGTATTCCCACCGAGATGGCTGCTCTTAAGAGCGAAGTGATTATTCAGAAGTCTCATCGCTACGGATATGACCATGCCCTCCGCAATTGCGGAATTCGTTTTGTCGAGGTGGAAACCCTGGAGCAATACGAAGCTTCGTTCAACGAACATACCGCGATGGCGCACTTCTTTAACGCAGGGACCGGGAAGATCAGCCGGGAGGATTGGGTACGGGTGGCCCACCAGCACGGGGTGCCTTGTTTCAACGACGCTGCCGCCGATGTCCCGCCGATTTCCAACCTGTGGAACTACACGCGCATGGGCTTTGATCTCGTGGCGTTCTCTGGAGGAAAAGGCCTTCGAGGCCCGCAGTGTAGCGGCTTGCTGCTAGGCAGAAAGGATCTGATCGAAGCCGCTAAGAAAAACAATTCACCCAACTCAAACACCATTGGGCGCGGAATGAAAGTTGCGAAAGAGGAGATTGTAGGCTTGGTCGCCGCGGTCGACTGGTTTCTCAAGCAGGATGATGCCGCGATCGAGACGGAGTGCCGAACGCGGGCTGATCGCATCGCCAAGCACCTGAGCACAATTCCCAGTGTGCAGACGCAGATCTTTATTCCTGAAGTCGCCAATCATGTTCCCCACCTGCTCATCACGTATGACCCAATCCGGATTAAGATCTCCGGCGCCGAGGTCATGAAAAAGATGCGCGAAGGCAAGCCGCGCATTGAGCTGAATCCATCCACCGGAGGTGCTCCTGCGAGCGCGGGCTTACCCGGCGGACCCAACACGATCGTCGTCGGTGTTTGGATGCTGCGGCCGGGAGAAGATATGGTCGTAGCGAAACGCTTACGCGAACTTCTACAGGAAGAAAGCCGCGCGTAGCGACAGCAAGGGAGACGGAAATTCTCCGGCACAGAAGTGAACGCTAGCAAGAATTGCCGTGACAGACAGGTTAGTAAGAGTTTGGTACGGTAGAGAATGGCCATCCGAGGGACACCAGACCACCACCGTATTGTCAGCCAGTCAGCAACTCCGGGGGACGTCCATTCTAGCCCTGCAAACACATCGCAGGATTGCAAAGCCGGAATTACTCAATTAGGCTAACAATTGCTTCTTCCCAGGCCGGGATGGCGGAACGGGCAGCCGCAGCGGACTCAAAATCCGCCGGTTCTTAGCACCTTGGGGGTTCAACTCCCCCTCCCGGCACCAGCCTTAAAGCCGCGTAGGACGCGGGCCTCGCCCATATTCCAACCTCCAAAGATCCTCAAAAGGCAACAGGCTGAAAATTGCCATGTGACGCGTCTTTGTGACGAGAAGCCGGCGCATTCAGAAGTAATCCAGAGTGGTTGCGCGCCAAGTTTAGAGGCGGACAAAGAGGGTCAAACTGTCTGATGGGGTAACTACATCACGTGGACAAAGTATCCCACTTGTGGGACTCGGAATCTCGGCGGCGTGGAGCGGGGAGGCCGGAAGGTGGCGGGAGCGGTGGGACGGGCGTAGTGCTCGCACACACCGGGAAAAATTCGGCTACACTAAATGACCGTCCCCTCGATAAGCGATACGGCAATGTTTTGTCAATTATCGTCTTAGATGCCCGGTTCGACTTTGACTGGAAATTTGTAGACCTTGGGCGTAAAAATCATTCCATGGTTTTGAGCCTCCGTCGCTGCCTAGCATTCGTTTCGGCTTGCGGTCTCGTAGCGGCCTTATTCGCCTATGTGACTAGTTTCATGGGAGCAACGATGGATGTAGCATTTCGGTGGGCCATGTTTCTTCACATTGGCGTCTTCGCCCTTGTACTCCCGATGTACGCAGTCGAATATTCGACAATCAAGCGGTCGAGGTTCTTATGGGACGCGATTTGGCGTGGAGTTCCCAAATGGGGCGTT
>Ga0134127_10001244_pt1 | contig 19333 bp, 25 predicted proteins | sample KB31753_FD_96459 | JGI IMG/M metagenome (GOLD analysis project Ga0134127, IMG submission 96459) | Terrestrial soil microbial communities with excess Nitrogen fertilizer from Kellogg Biological Station, Michigan, USA - KB3-175-3 | ecosystem: Environmental > Terrestrial > Soil > Unclassified ... | reverse complement strand
CCGGCCGACGGAAAGATTCCGTATCAACCATGGGCCGCCGCACGCCGCGACGAGATGTTTTCAGCCTACGTGAACCCGATGTCGCTCTGCATGACGCTTGGTGTCCCGAAGCAAGCGTACGGGCCTGGTGTGTTTCGGATTGTGCAGACGCCCGTCTCCATTTTTATGATCAACGACTACGCGCACAGCTACCGGATCATTCCGACCGACGGCCGGCCGCATGTCGGACCGGATATCCGCCTGTACGCCGGCGATTCACGCGGGACGTGGGAAGGCAACACGCTGGTGATCGACGTCACCAATCAGAAGGACAAGATCTGGCTGGATGCGGTCGGCAACTTCTTCAGCGACAACGTGCATGTGGTCGAGCGCTTCACGATGATCGACAAGGACGTTCTGCATTACGAAGCGACCGTGACCGATCCGAACGTCTACACGCGTCCGTGGACGATGGTCTCGGGCTGGAAGCGGAACGCCGATCAACCGCTCGAAATCTGGGAGAACGCATGCTGGGAGGGCATCCAGGAAAACCTCCCTGAGGTCATGTACAGCCGCAAGCACTATCCGGGCGCGGAGGGTTTTCCGAAATAATTCAAAATTCAAAATTCAAACAGTACCGACGTTGACCATCGTTCGCCCACCACGACGGTGGAAAGCGCCGTACTATCACCCCAACGCGTCGACTTGCTTCGAGTTTGGATTTTGAATTTTGAATTTTGAATCTTAATTACTGAATGGCATCAATCACAGCCTGCGGATGGTCCGTCGCAATCACCAGTCGGTTGCCGGTTGCGAGGTAGCTGTAGCGCACGTTGATGTGCGCTTCTGCGATCTTCTGGAACACTCTCGCGGCTGCTCCGGGCTCGTCGGCGACCGGCACGAGCGCCACCTGCTGCTCCTGAACGATCCGAAAACCGTTCTCGTGAAGGCAGCTGCGCGCCGCACTGAGGTCGGGCGTCAGCACGTGGACGACCCCGTTCATCTCGGCGTATCCATCGATGTTGATGCCAGCGGCGCTGACACATCCGATGGCGGCGGCGAGCACACCGGGACGATCGGCTGCGAGGGTCACCGCCAGATCCGCGGCGAGGCGCGCGATGGGGTCGCCTGTGCCCGACATGGCTGCACAGGCTAGCGCATTTCAGCGCTTAATGGAGCAGCAATTGGATGACGCGCGTGGCGGCGTGGCTGGCGGCAATTGCGGGCGTGAGGTACCAAATCCAGAACAGGGCGGTCACGAAGATCACGGGGCGCCAGTGAAAGGTCGGCAGCCCTCCATGCGTCATCACGTGGAAGACGCATCCGAGGAAGATGCGTGAAATCGCGAGACTCAGGCCGACGCTGAGCATCAAGGTGGCCAGAAGCAGCATGGGTTGCACGACCTTTTTATCGGCGCCGCGCGCGCGGCCGCCAGAGGTGCCAGGCGGCCCCGAGTCGTGATAGATTCTGCGCCGCCGATGCGCTCCGGACCCCTGCGTTGGACGGTCGTCGGATTCGCGCTTGTCGCCGGGTTTCTGCCCGTGCGGGCGGCAGACGCGCAGCAGTCTCCCGCCATCGAAATCGCTCTTCCAAAGCAGCTTGTTCGCGGTCAAACCACGGTGGTCCACGTGGCTGTTCCGAGTCGCGAGGTCTTCCAGGGTGCCGAGGTGTCGCCGGCGGCGGGGGTGACCGTGGCGGGCGTCAGCAATCTGAAGAGATCGGAGCTGTCGCAGAACGTCGCGTGGTGGGACGTGACGATCAATGTGGCACCGGATGCCGCCCCCGGTCCACGGTCGCTCGTTCTGCTGATGCCGACCGGACGGACGACCGCCGCGACGCTCCTCATCCCGAATCACGTCCCCGCGATTGCCGACTTGAAGGTCGCATCGGCGACCCCGCAGCGCGTCGACGTGCAATTCAGTGCAACAGACCCAAGCGCCGACCTTGGAAACCTGCCGTACGTCTGGTTCACCATCACCTGCGGTGGCGAACCGACCGTGGGTGTGGTGAGGGGGAGGGCGACGGGCGCGACCATCAGCGCGTCGATTTCCCGACCGGCCGCTGCCGCATGCGATCTCGAAGTCCGCGCCACGGACACGCAGAAGAACGACAGCAATTCGCTGAAAACGAGGGTCCAATGATTCGTTCGACGCCGCTCGTGTCTGCCGCATTCATCCTCGGCATGTTGACACCAGTCGCTGCGCAGGACTGGGACGAGTTCATCAGCCCTGAGGAGCGCTTCAGCTGCAACTTTCCTGGAAAGCCGGCGGTTACCGAGACAACCTGGACGTCGCAGTTCGGCGCCGTCCTGCCGGCACGGATCTACAGCGGGACGCAGGGATCAGGGAAGTATTCGATAACCGTCGTCGACTACAACCCGATTGAGCGTCTGCTGTCGGAGCGCTCGATGTCGTGCACCCCCGGCGCCGAGACGTGCCAGGGGATCCACGACTGGGGCCTCGGCTACTGGAAGAACGACGTGAGGGGAGCGGTCGTCTTTGCGGCGAACAAGTTCTTGCAGCGCGACGTGAAGGTCGTCAACGTGATGGCCAACTTCGCGGATCTGGTGTCGGGGCAGGAACTGCAGCTCACAGACAACAAGGATCAGTCGCGCATCTTCGCATCCATCTACATGCACGACAATCGACTGATCATCCTCGAGGCAAGCGTGCCGAAAAATTACCCGCCGCCCACGATCTTTCAGCAGTCACTCAGCTGGCTCGATGAAAAGGGAACGCGGATTCGTTACAACAACATCAACTACAACGACCCTGACGTCGCGCCGCCGCGCATTCGCGGGCGGTAGCCCGTAAACCCAAGTCCCAAATCCCAAGCTCCAAATCCCAAATCCCAAGCTCCAAATCCCAAATCCCAAATCCCAAGAAATCAAAAAAAATCCCAACGTCCCGAAGGACGTTGGGATTTGGGATTTGGCTCTTGGGATTTACTTCGACAGCGGATCCGGTCTCACCTGGAACTTGATCACCTTGCTCGTTGTCCCCTTGCCGCCTTCCATGTGGAACGGCGCGCGGGTCGCGAACGTGCTGTAGACCGCCTTACCTTTCCAGCCACCGTTCGCATCATCGATGCGGCCGTCGAATCCCTTGCCGTAGTAGCCCATCGGATACGGGATGCGCAGCGTCATGAACTTCCCATCGACCAGCGCCAGCAGCGCTTCCGATTCGTTGCCGGTCGCGATCGGAATGTTCTTGCCGAGTCCCAGCATGTCGAAGCGATCGACGAAGTTGTAGTACGCGGAATCGGCGCTCGCCGTATCGACACCGCCCTTGAAGTTCGGACCTGGCAGCGCATAGAGCGACCATCCTTCAGCACAATGCTGGCCGGTCGCCTGCGGCCCGTTCAGGGGGCCCTTGCACTTGCGACGGTCGAAGCTCGCAAGCTGACCGCTCGAGAGCACGGTCCAGACGACGCCGTTGGAATCGACGTCCATGCCGCGCGGCGCGAAGCCTTGCGCCGACGCTTTCGCGTTGTTCCACGGCACCTCGTAGTACTCGGAGAGCGCCGTGTTGGTCGGGTCAGGACCCGGCACGACGCGGACGATGGCACCCGGCATCCCGAGTACCGAGCCCCACACCGATCCATCCGTTGGACTCGGCGCCACGCCGTAGAAGCCGCCCTGGATCCGCTTGTCCTTCGTCGGGTCGATTGGATCGTTGATGCCGACAAACGCATCGCGCTTGCCGTTGCCGTTGGTGTCGAGCACGAACGGGGACCAGCCCTGCGCTTGCGCCTCGTCATGCGTCCTGTCGTAGATGCGTGTGTCGAACCACGCGACGACCGGGCCGCTGCCCGTGAACCACAGCTTGTCGTCTTCGGCGAAATTCAGGTGGTGAGTCCCGAAGCAGGTGTCAACGGTCGTCATCTTCTTCGCCTTCGGATCCCACATCTGCATCTGGCGGTTGTTCTCCGCGATTGGCACCACCTTCGCGGACGGGTGAGTCGATCCGTCGCGACAGAACGCCGCCGTCTCACGCGGCCTGATACGTGCGGCCACCCAGACGCGCGCCTGCTTGTCCATCGCGAAGCTGTGCGCGACCGACTGGCTGTTCCAGATCGCTTCGTCGCCCCAGTACACGGAGGAGGCGGCCGGCGGCTGATCCGCCGCGCTCGGCGTCTTCGGATCGCGAACCATCAGCGGGATCTGCGTGGCGCTGTGATCCGCGGGGTTCACCACGGGAATGAACTGCGTGCTCTCCTCCGTGGCGCCGTAGATCGGACCGTTCGCGTTCACCGTCGGATTCCGCTTGTCGCTCGCGATTTCGTCGTGCAGGTAGGTCTTCTCCGTGCCGTAATCCCACATCGTGATCACGACGTTGCGCTCCTTGCCCTGCGGACGGGGCGGCGCAACCTGCGGCAGTTCGCCGCGGGAGACGCGATCGGTCCAGTCCGCGTACATCGCGAGCGCACGCGCGCGGCCGACTTGCGTGAAGCGTGCGCTCATTGCGCCGCCCGCCTGGCCGGACTGAATGCGGCGGTCCCATGCCGCGGCCGAATCCTCGAACGTGCCGAGCGCTTTCGGCACTTCGCGCGTCGCCTTGCCACCGAGCTGATGACAGGCCGTGCAGGCATCGGTCGCAACGATGTTGCGAACCCACTCGCCCTGACTCTTGATGTTGGGAGCGATGCCGTTGCCGGACGGCCCGGTGCCGGGGAAGTCGCTCTTCGGAGGCAGCTGCATCATCGCGAACCAGTACTGCGCCGGATAGTACTGCGCTGCTGCAGCCGCGTTCGGCGCCGTCACCGCCGTCAGGTTCAGCACTTTGCCGGGCGCGGCCTTCACCTTCGGTGAATCCACCAGCCCGTAGCCGCGGACCCAGACGTCGTAGTTACCCTTGGGCAGATCGGGCACCAGATACCGCCCCTGGTCGTTGGTGACCACGACCTTGATCAGCCGTGTCGGCAGGTCACGCGTTTCCGCGATCACCCAGACACCGGCTTCCGGGCCGCGTGCGCCGGTCACCACGCCGCCGATGTCGTCCGCGTCGATAGCGACCGCCCCGCCGCCCTGCTGGGCACGAATCGTGGTCAACGAGATGGAGAGCCCCAGAACCAAGCCGAGCAAGACGATCAGGCGTGTCGTCTTCATAACGTCCTCCCGCCTCTGGATTTCATTCCTCAAGGCCGTTGAAGTGTGCTCCCGCCCAGTGTGGCAGTCAAGGTCTCGTCGGAATACCATAGGAAACGCATGCGGCGTGCCTCGACGCCAGTCCTCGTCGTTGCGCTGCTGATCCTGGGCCTCGGCATCGGCCACGCGCAGCAGATCTTCAGCGGCTATTACGGCTACACGCCGCCGCGATGGCCGACTGCGAACACGTTCAAGGGCGCGTTCAACATGTGCCGCGTCATGTTCACCAGTAACAGGCGCGAGAAGCGCGGGTGGGACACGGACTATCCGGGTGCCGACATCAACTTCAGCGTTCGTGTGTCGGAGTTGACCCGGACGCGCGTGACGCGGCAGCCGAATCACACCGACCCTGAATACGTCGTCGTCCGGATCACCGACCAGGCGTTATTCCAATGTCCTTTCGTGCTGTTCGAAGACGCGGGAACGGCGCTCTTCAACGATCAAGAGGTGAAGCAGCTGCGCGAATACTTCCTCAAGGGAGGTTTCGCTTTCGTCTCGGATTATTGGGGACTTCAGGCGAAGGAACAGTTCGACGACCAGATCGGCCGCGTCCTGCCGCACGACAAATATCCGATCATCGACCTGCCGATGGACCATCCCATCTGGCATACGCAGTTCGAGCTCAAACACCTTCCGCAGATGTCGTCCATCCAGTCGTGGCGGCGAACAGGCGGCGGGGTGACCGAGCGAGGCCTCACTCCCGGGAACCAGAGCGCGCGCGCCGTCGTCGACAGCAAGGGGCGAATCATGGTGGTGATGGTTCACGACGACGACATCCCCGACGGGTGGGAGCGCGAGGGAGAGGAGCGCGAGTACTTTCTTCGTTTCTCGCCCGACGCCTATTCCGTCGGTATCGACGTTTTGTTGTACGCCTTGACGCATTAAGGAGTCGCATGAAATTCACGACGTTCGTCGTAGCGGTGCTCGCCACTACTTCTCTCGTTGCGCAGCAGGTGACGAAAAAGGATATTGCCGGTATCTCCACCTTCGCTCAGGTCGAGACGACGATCGCGTGTGGCGGCGCGACGAAACCGGAGGCGATCCGCGAGATCGCGAAGATGGGATTCAAATCGGTGATCAACCTGCGTCTGGCAAGCGAGCAGGGTGCCATGGTTGAGGAGGAAGGTGTCGTGGTGAAGGCGGCGGGAATGAACTACGTGCACCTGCCATTCGATGCGCAGAACCCCGACGCGCACCTCATCGACAACTTCATCGCGGCGGTCACTGCGCCGGCCAATCAGCCCGCATACGTCCATTGCGCCGCGGGCGGGCGGGCGGCGTCGCTCTGGATGGTGAAGCGGGTGCTCGCCGACGGGTGGGACGAGCAACGCGCACTCACCGAGGCGAACGCCCTGGGTCTCAACGATCGGTTCCGGCCGTTTGCGCTCAACTACATTCACTCGCACGCGAAGTAGGCTTGGCGAGAACGAAGCCGCAGGCAGATCCAGCTAAGGGAACACGGGCGATCTCTGGATCGTAAGCGTGTCGGCCGCGATGCGGGATCGGGCGACGTAGCGATGACATTCGACGCAGCTGTTCACCAGCTGGTTGTAGGCCATTGCTGCCGAGCGCTGATCGCGCTGCTGCGCCGCAGCCGCTAAGGCCTGCATCGCCTTCTCGAATGCTGCCGTGTAGTTGCGGTACTCCGTTGTCTGCAGGAACTGCCATCCAGGCTGCCGAGTCAACGATTCAAGCGCCTGAGTGCGCTGAGTGAGCGCCGCCCAGTTGCTTGTCACGACGGCAGCGAGCAACTGCTGCGATTGTGCGAGTTTCTGCTGCATCACCTGTTTGGTCTGCACCGTCTGAGCCTCCGCTCTCGAGAGTACAGCCACGACCATCGCGATTGTGGTCAGCAGGACCATGGAACAGATAGTTGACGAGCATGCTCTCGTGGACATCTTTCTTCCTATTGCGCCGCTGCGCCTGGCTATTTCGTGCCGTTCTCTCCGTGACCTGCAGTGACAAACGGGATGACCATCCCGTACGGCAGATACGCCAGCCGATCGTGATCGACCAATCCGTACATGCCCGGCTCCGGAATCGTGAACTCGACGATCGCGCCGCCTCCCGCGGGCACCCCGTAGGTCTGCACATCACGTATCACTGATGCGCCGTCCATGACGGTGTCGAGGATTGTTCCCATCACGTGAATCGCTGATGTCCCCGGTCCGACGTTGACGACGTATGCGCGAACCAGATCACCGGGCTCGACGGGCAACGGTTCGTGCGACAGACGACCGTTGAACATCATGATCGACGGCTCGTTCTTTCTCGTGAGCTCCGAATCCGTGCCGGGGATCTCTCCCGAGGCATCCGCCTCGCCGAATATCGCGCTTTCGACGATGACCAGCTCGCGGGCACCGCGGAGCAGCCGGTTTCGCGGATAGACAATCATCGCCCCGGCAAGGCCGCTCTTGACGTGATAGTCGGTGGAGGGGCCATCGGCGCAGTGGTACATGAACACGCCGGGCGTATCGACCCTCTTCTGAATCCGCATCGCCTTGCCGGGTTCGACGGGACCGAACTGCATGGTATCGGAGCGAAACGCGTGCGAGTCGAGGCCATGAAAGGCCTCTGCGTGATTCGTCATCGTGATGGTGATGCTGTCGCCTTCACACGCCTCGAGGACCGGTCCGGGCAGCGCGCCGTTATAGGTCCACGCAGCGAACTTGAGGCCCATTCCAAGATCTACGGATGTCTCGCCCGCCTCGAGCGTGAACGTTTTCTCGCGAGGGCCGTTGCAGGTCGCGATCTGCCCCTTCATCGGAGGCAAATCTGCAGCCTTGAAAGGTTCGCCCACGAAATCTTTGGTCGCGCCGAATGCGCCGGTGCATCCGGTGCCGATCAGCGCGGTTGCCACGATCATGAGCAATCGATGTTTTTGCATGGCGACGCGCTGTGCACGTTTCGAGCCGCTTGAATTTCGAGGTTTCCTTCACTGCGCGTTGGTTCCCGCCGAAGAAATTCCCGAGCGTGCGGATTTTTCGCGGGGAAGGGAGAACGACGAGCGGGGCGAGAACGAAAAGGGCCACCAGCCAGCGGCGGTGGCCCGACACATCGACGGTGATAGGGCGTTAGAGATGCCGGGGAAACAGCTCCATCATCCGCGTCACGGCTTTGTTCACTTCCTTTCTCAGCAGCTCCTGGTTGTCAATCATCCCGTCGATGCTGTCCTGCGCCCACCCGCGCCAGACGACGCGGTTCGTGCGGGCGTCGACGATGTCGAGCACGATTGTTCCTTGCTCGTACTCGATGATCACCGGTTCGCAGTTGTCGTAGCAGTAGCCGTATCTGTTGTCCACGCCGTTGACGTCGAACGTCTTGCTGATGTTCGCGTGGTAGTGCACGAGCAGATCCGGTGTGCCGGACATCGCACGCGTGTAGTGCCTCGTCTCGAGCGCTTTGCCAACCGCGCCTTCAAGGTAGTCCTTGAAGAACGGGTTGTTATCGAGTCGTGGGTCTCCCGTCGGCAGCGCGTCGGCCGGACCGAAATCCCAGGTCCGGAACTGAACGAAATCGACGCCCCGTTCGATGTGGGAGCTTACGTTCATGGTCGCGCATGCTGGCAGCGCGAGTAATGCAGCGAATGCTGCGGTAACGAAGACCAACCGTTCAGGGCGTCGCATCTGTCGAGTCCTCCGGGCTCGCTCGGACGTTGTGCGAATCGGGTGCCGTTCCTCAGCAATGATTCATCCGCGGTAAAGCGCACGCGAACCCAGGGCGACCGGCGAAAAAAACATCGGTTCCGCGAATTTCTCCCCGTGCATGCATCGCCGGCGATGCCGCGTCCACCAATTCTCCGGATATTCGGCGAATCGCCGGCGGCATTGGATGGCACCAGACCTGCCTCCACCGAGACTCGAAGGAAAAGTGCCATGTCCTATCGCGTGCTCGCAGGCGCAGTTGCTGCAGTAATCGCCATCCTGACCCTGATTCAACTGCTCTGGATGTTTGGCATGTTCTCGCCCGCCGACGCGCTTGGCGGCCGAAACGGCGCTGTATACGCGAGCGCGCTGGCGGCGTGGTTCCTCATCACGCTTGCGCCGCTGGCCGCCGCGGCGATCATCCTGCTGATGACGCGCGATCAGATTCGCGCCAAATCGTAAATGGAGAATGCGATGAGCGTCTTTTTCAATGTGTTGCTGTTTGTCGGGGTCTTCTGCCTGATCCTGTTGATACCCGAGCCCGGCGACGGGCGCGCGGCCGGCGCGCGTCGCGTCTCTGGCGACAGCCAGCCCACGCGAAAAGTCGCCTAGCTTCCCTACGCGGAGCGCTTCAGTTCCTCGCCGCACCGTGCGATGTGCACGTGGACGGGGATGCCACGGCGGACGCTTTCGGTGACGATGCAGAAGTCCTCATATAGCGCCTTGCATCGCTCGAACCGACCCGCATCCGTGCCCGCAAAGCAGGGCGTGAGATCGACATCCATGCCGTCGATGCGCAGACGTCCTTCGGCATTGCGTCCGATATGCGCGGTCACGTGGGCGTTCACCGCGTCCGGCTCCAGATGCGCCTTATTGAGGCAGAGCGTCAGGCTCGCCGATAAACACCCTCCAACCGCTGCGGCGAGGAGTCCGGCCGGCGTCGGTCCCGTGCCGGTGCCGAGCGGCGGCGCTTCGTCCAGCGTCACCGGCTGCGCCCCTGCGACGTCGGGGAACGTAGCGGTGAAGCGATATCCGCCCACCAGTTGAACATGCGCAACCGCGTCCTTTGAATCGGCGGCCATGACGCACCTCCTCGCACACGCGGTCGATGCAAGGCGGGGCCCAGGGCAAATCCCAAACCCCGACTCCCAAACCCCCCACTCCCAAGCAACATGACGAGCCACAGAGACACAGAGATTTAGAGGAAATTTCGTTCTTTGTGTCTGGTGAGTCTCTGAGGCCCGTGTTTGGAACTTGTGATTTGGGATTTTCAAGCAACGCCGCGTGATTTTTCGGGTCCCTCGGTCGCGGTCGGCGAGGCATGACTTCAAAACACTCCGCAATTTCGCGGGTCGCGTCCGCTCACCGCCGCGGCACATCCGTTGCCCTGGAGCAGCACAACGCGGAGGTCAAGACGCCATGTTCGACCTGTTTACTGGAAAGGTGCAGCACGTGCCGAGCACACCCGCCATTCCAATTCTGGTGTCCTCGACCATCCAGGGGGCCGCGCTTGCGGCCATCGCGTTGATGTCATTTATCGTTGCGTCGCGCGAGCTGCCTCCGGTTCCGGACATGTTCGCGTTCGTTGCGGAGACGCCCACGGTGGCGCCGCCCCCTCCGCCGCCGCCCGTGCAGACAGCCCGCGCGACGCAACCGACACCACCTGCCGCCAACGCGTTCACCGCGCCGATCCAAGCACCTCTCGAGATTCAACCAGAGCCAACCGGCGCTGCGATCGTGGAGACAGGGGTTCCCGGAGGTGTCGAAGGCGGCATCGTCAGCGGCATCGTCGGATCGATTCCCGCGATCGTCGAGGGACCACCGCCGCCGACACCTCCGCCCGTCCCGCAAGGTCCCGTGCGGATTGGCGGCCAGGTGTCAGCGCCGGCGCTGGTCAAGCGCGTGGAGCCTATCTATCCGGCCATCGCGCAGGCGGCATCCATCGACGGCGTCGTCATTCTCGATGCGATCGTGGACGACCACGGGCGGATCCAGAGTCTGAAGGTCTTGCGCGGTCACCCGCTGCTCGCCAAAGCCGCAATCGATGCCGTGCAGCAGTGGGAATACGAGCCTTTGACCTTGAACGGCACGCCAACGCCGTTCGAGCTGACGGTAAGTCTGTGGTTCCACTTCGACGAGAAGCCGAAGCGGCGCTCGTGACATTTTCGAAGACGAGGGGGTGTGCGATGACACGTCAATCACCAACGCTACGAGCCGTTGTGGGAGGGATCATTGCGGTGGCCACGCTGGCGGCGGCGCCGCCTGCGGCCGCGCAATACGCCGTGTTCGACGCGGATGCAGCGCTTCAAGTCTTTCACGAGAGGGTTGAGAGCTATGCGGCACTGCATCGGCGGCTGGCGCCGAACCCGTCCACGATGACGGCCGCGGATCCACTGTCGAAGCTTCTGACGCGGCAATACCTCGCGTCGGCTGTGCGAAGCGCGCGTCGTTACGCACAACAGGGCGAAATCTTCTCGCCGGAGATCGCGACGTTGTTCCGGTGGATGCTCGCGGACTCGATTGGCGAGCTCGATGGTGAGCGCTTCCTGACCGCACTCAATGGCGGCGTGCCGGTCCCGCCTGGTCTCCACCCGACCGTCAACGAGACCTACACGATGATGCCGCTCTACAGGATTCCTCCCGACGTGCGCCTTGGCCTGCCGAAGATTCCGGCCGAACTCGATTACCGGCTTGCTGGCCATGACCTGGTGTTGTGGGACATCTATGCCGGAATCGTGGTGGATTTTGTCCCCGATGTCGTGACGTCGCCCGTGGCGACGAATTAAGCAGCAACACGACCCATGCAGTAAGGAGAACGCCATGACCGACCGCAGCGAACGTGCCGTGTTGAACCATCTGATTGAGACCTGCAAGGACGCCGAGCGCGGGTTCCGGCATGTTGCGGAACATGCGGCCGATCCGGCGCTCAGGTCCCTGTTCCTTGACATCGCGTCGCAACGGGCGCGGTTTGCCGCCGACCTGCTGCCGCACGCGCAGCGTCTCGGCGGTGCGAATGCGCACGACGGAACCGCCGTCGGCTCGCTCCATCGCACGTGGATCGATCTTCGCAGCGCCATCTTTCGCGGAGATCCGATTGCGGCGATAGAGGAGGCCGAGCGAGGTGAGCACTTCTCGCGCGGCGTCTACAAGGACGCGCTCGACAGCATGCTCCCGCCAACCGCCCGGGAGTTGGTCGAGACGCAGTACGCCGAGCTGCGCAGGACGGCGGAACGGCTGCGCGAGCTCGAGGCCTGATGACCGAACAGATCGGGAGGGGGACTTATGCAGCTAGACACTTCGTATCTCGGAATGCACCTCTCGCATCCGTTCATTGCGGGCGCCTCACCGTTCGGCTATGCGGTGGATACGGTCAAACGGCTCGAGGACGCCGGATGCGCCGCCGTTGTGCTGCACTCCCTGTTCGAAGAGCAGATCGATCTGGCGCGAGAGGGGCGCGTCGCGCAGATGAACCCGGACGATCAGCGGTTCGCCGAGATGATCGGCTACTTTCCGGCGCGGACGGATTACCGGTTCGGGCCACATGAGTACGCGGACCATGTGTACCGGGTCACGCAGTCGGTGAACATTCCCATCATCGGCTCGCTCAACGGCCACACGCGCCAGTCCTGGCTCACGTTTGCGCCGATGATCGAGCAGGCAGGCGCCGCGGCGATCGAGGTGAATTGGTACGAGGTCAGTACCGATCCGCGCACGTCTGGCGCGACCGCTGAGGATGAACTCGTCGAGATGGTTCACGACGTCAAGTCACTGGTCACGATTCCGTTGGCGGTGAAGCTGTCGCCGTTCTTCACGGCATTCGCCAACGTCGCGCACCAGCTCGACGAGGCCGGTGCCGATGGTCTCGTGCTCTTCAACAGGTTTTATCAACCCGACATCGACATCAGGACGATACAGGTCGTGCCGCGGCTGGAGCTGTCCACCAGTGCCGAGCTTCCGCTGCGGTTACGGTGGATTGCGATCCTGTGCGGACGGGTCCACGCGTCGTTGGCACTCACCGGCGGCGTCGCGGCACCCCACGACGGCATCAAAGCGGTACTGGCCGGCGCCGATGCCGTGCAGCTCGTCTCGGCGCTCCTTCATCACGGTCCGGCGTACGTGGGTGTGATGCGGCGTTCGCTCGAACAATGGCTCGAATGGCACAACATGGGCTCACTGGCCGAAGCCAGAGGCCGGCTAAGCCATCAACACACGCAGGATGCTGGCGCGTGGGAGCGCGCGAATTACATCCGCACGCTGCAAAGCTGGAGTAAGCCCGCGGCGTAGCACAGCACGGCCGAGAGGGGGTGGCATATGACGACTACGACAATGGAGCAGGACTATCCGCTGTCGAACTACCCGATCACGGTATCGGTCGAGGCACAGGCTGGAGATCGGAATCGGATGACCACCGCCTTTCGTCCGATTCTGTCGATTCCACACATGATTCTCATCGGCCCCGGTGCCTGGCTTCACCGGCTCGATGCGGCGGGCCTGATCGGCGCCGCCGCGTACATCCTCGCCATCGTGAACTGGTTTGCCATTCTCGTTGCCGGCGACTCGATGAAAGGTATCCGCGATTTCCAGCTGTACTACCTTCGGTGGAGGACCCGCGCCCTTGCGTACATGGCCCTCCTTGTCGATCCGTATCCGCCGTTCGGCGACGGGCCATATCCGGCGTCGATTGCCGTGACCGAACCGACCGTTCGCGATCGGTCGACGATTGCCGTACGTCTTATCCTGGCCGTGCCGCATCTCGTGGCGCTGTTCTTTCTCGTCTTCGCATGGGCGCTCTGCACCATCGTCGCGTGGTTCGCGATCCTGTTCACCGGCGCCTACCCCGCGTCGCTCTATCCATTTGCGGTCGGCGTCATGCGCTGGACACTGCGAGTCGAAGCGTATCTGCTTCTCCTCGTCGACGATTATCCCCCGTTCATACTCGACTGAGACGTCCGTCGCAACGACCCGCAGCGCGTCCTGAATAGTCCGCAACGCGCTGCGGACTCCTTCCCGATCCCGCGTGGTGCATTCATTCATACCGAAGCAGGCCGGTGATCTCCGTTGGTACTTCTCGTGCTCCGTCTGTCACCGCGTGACATGGGAAAGGAGGACCATATGGCTCGCACGCTATTAACCGCGCTGGCCGTGGTGCTGTTTGCGGCCACCAGCGCATTTGGGCAGGAGCGCGGCACTGGCGCAGGGCGTGTCGAGATCGGGGCGTTCCCCGGCGGCGGCATGTTCTTCACCAAGACCAGCAACGGGAATGAGCCCGGATTCGGCAACTACGCACTCGGCGGCTCGTTCACGTGGAATGTGAACCGCTGGGTCGGACTCGAAGGTGAAGGCGGCGGCACGCTGGGCATGCGCCAGGCGTTGACGTTCGCCGACACCGCAAATTCGAATCAACGGTCACCGAGCACCTGGATGTATCACGGCAATGTGGTCGTCAATCCGGGTGGCAGCGACCGTGGACTGGTCCCGTATCTCACCGGCGGCCTCGGCGGGATCACGCTCTCGCCGCACCGCGAGGCGAGGCTGCTTGGCATCGAGAACGACGAGACGTTCTTCACAGGCAATGTTGGCGGAGGAGTCAAGTGGTTCGCAACGCCTCATGTCGGCTTGCGAGGCGATTACCGACTGTTCGTTGTGGAGCACAACGACACCGCGCCGCTGTTCTTTGGCAGCGAGACACGCTACGGACATCGTGTCCAGGGTGGTCTCGTCTTCACGTATTGAGGAGTCGCGGCCGCTCTTCGGGGCGGCCGCGTTCATCATGCTGGTTGAAGAATTCCTTCCCGAGTACGACGTATCAGATTCGGTGGCAACTGTCGTCGGCGCGGATCTCGCGACGACCTGGGATGCGCTGATGGAAGTGGATCTGATCGATGTCGGCCGCAAACGGCCGCTCGTCGGCATCCTCGGCGCGATTCGCATCTTGCCAGACATCGTCAGCCACATGCTTCACGGCGAGACACCGCAGCGTCCTCCGGAACACCTTCGCCTGCGCGACATCACAACGCTGCCAATGGCTAACGGTGGGTGGGTTCTTCTCGGCGAGCGTCCTCAGGATGAAATCGCGCTGGGCCTGGTCGGCAAGTTCTGGCGGCCGGTCATTGAGTTCGCGAACGTGCCGGCGGATGAATTTCGCGAATTCGCAGAACCCGGGTTCGCGAAAACGATCTATTCACTGTCCGTGCGCTCTCTTGCCTCGCATCGCACGTTGCTCTCGGGCACGATGCGCACCGCGACAACGGACACGCACGCGCGGCGCTGGTTCCGGCGATATTGGACGTTGGGCATTGGCTCGGGCGCGCACATCCTCGTGAACGGGTTGGTCGATGTGACGCGTGAGATGGCCGAACGGCGCGCCTGAAACGTGCTGAGGCACGGCGGATCGAATGTTTGCAATCGTTGTTGGCGTACTGGCATTCGCTGTTCTGGTCGCGGTTGGCGCCCGGCTCACGTTCGAGCGCCGAATGGAGCGCGAAATCGAGGTGTTGCTTGCTGACGCTCGATCTCCGGTCCGACGGCTCGTCACGAACCAAGACCTTGAAGCCCTCCCCGGCGCCGTGCAGCGCTGGTTGCGTCACTCGAATGTGGTCGGCAGCCGCGTACCCAGAATCGTGCGCCTGCGTCAGGACGGTCAGTTCCAGATGGAGGGACGAGGATGGAAACCCTTCGAGGCAGAGCAGTACTTCACGATCAATCCGCCGGCCTTCCTCTGGAAGGCGACGTTCCGGATGGCGCCGCTGCTATGGGTGACCGGTCGGGATCGATATCGTGCGGGCGAAGGAAGTATCGAGATGCGCGTCCTCTCACTCCTCCCGGTGGCGAACAAGACCGGCGGTGGCCTCAATCAAGGTGACCTCCTTCGGTTCCTCGGCGAACTGCAATGGTTCCCGGCTGCCGCGCTGGAGGAGTACATCAGATGGGACGCTATCGACTCGCACTCGGCACGCGCCACGATGACGTATGGCGGGACTGCTGGATCGATGACGTTTCGATTCGACGCGTCGGGCCGGCTGATCGAGTCCACGGCGGTTCGCTACAACGACGCGCGAGGGCGGAACGAACCATGGGTGAATCGAAACGATTCGGATCGGGAGTTCAGCGACATTCCGGTGCCGGCCGCTGGCGAGGCCCGGTGGGAGTACGAGGTCGGGCCGTACCCGTACATTCGGTGGCGCGTCACCTCGATCGAATACGACCATCTCAGTCGTTTCGAACGTTGGCGCCACTGGCGAGTCGCCGAAGGAGGATAGGGTTGGTCCGTACCGGTGCGAAATGGGTGGCCGCGGCCTGCGGAGCTGCCGCCGCAGCGTACGCCACATACGTCGGCATCACCTGGTTCCGCTACGGTAACGTGACTCCGCCGACCGCCGAGGAAGAAGACTCGCTGCTCGATCGCTTTCTCCCTGCGTATGAAATAGTGGAACGCCATCAGATCCGAGTGGCGGCACCGGCCGCCATGACGCTCGACGTCGCTCGCGATACCGAACTGCAAGCGTCGCCTGTCGTGCGGACGATCATTCGAGCTCGTGAAGTCATTCTCGGGGCGAGCCCTGACGATCGTCGGCGTCCGCGTGGATTGCTTGCGGAGACGCAGTCGCTCGGGTGGGGTGTGTTGGCTGACATTCCCGGACGCGAAGTGGTCGTCGGGGCTGTGACCAGGCCGTGGGAGGCGAACGTCACGTTCCATGCGCTGCCGCCAGATCAGTTCGCGGCATTCAAGGAAGCTGGGTACGTGAAGATCGCGTGGACCATTCGCGCGGACCCGATCACCGCGTCTGAATCAGTCTTCCGGACCGAAACGCGGGCCTTTGCCACCGACCCGACCGCGCGCGCCAGGTTTCGACGTTATTGGTCTTTCCTGTCGCCAGGAATCATTGTCATTCGGTGGGCGGTCCTTGGGCCGGTGAAGAGGGAGGCTGAACGTCGTGCTCGCGAAGCCAGATAGATATCTGCAACGATGCGCGACGTGACGACGGTGCTCATGAGCCTGATGTTCCTGCAGGCACTCCTCGGTCTCCTGATGCCCGATCAATACAGGGATGTGGAGTGGATTAGAGCGACATGGTACGGGAACGATTGGATAACGTTGGTCGCAGCTGTCCCGCTGCTTTCGTTCGGAGCACGCCTTTCCGGATCCGGGTCCATTCGTGGACGGCTTGTGGTAGCTGGCGTGGCGGGGTATGCCGTCTACAACTACGCCTTCTACCTGTTCGGTGCGGCACTGAACAGCTTCTTCCTACTCTACGTCGTGAACTTTGTGCTCGGCATCGTGACGCTCGGTCTCGCTGGTTCGCGCGTCGATCTCACCGCTCTCGCCACCTCCCTCCATAGCGGGACTCCGGTGCGTCTCATCGGCGGGTATCTCGTTTTCATCGCCGTCGGACTTGCCATCGTGTGGCTTGGTATCTGGGGAGCCTACGTGTTTGCAGGTAGGCCCACTCCAATCGATCCCGAAGCGTTCAAAGTGGTCGCCGCGCTCGATGTTTCGCTGATGGTGCCGGCCCTGGCGGTTGGAGGTGTGCTCTTGTGGAAACGGCGACCCTGGGGATACGTGATCGCGACAATGGCGACGATTCAAGGCGCGCTCTACCTGCTGGTGCTCTCCGTCAACTCGGCGATTGCGATCCGCCGCGGCCTCGCCTCCGCGCCCGGCGAGCTCTCAATCTGGGGACCGCTGACCCTACTCACGACGGCAGCAGCGGTCGTCCTGCTTCGGAACGCAGGCGTGGCCGCAGCTCACCGCTCACAAGCACCGCGACTGCCCACGTGACGACAAGCATGCTGATGACGGCCGCTGTGAACCCCGCAACGGCAGGTGACGCGGTCACGAAATTGAACGACGCATGCCAGAAAGCCGCCGCCAGTACGCTCCCTCCGCTTCGGTTGTAGAGCCAGGTCAGTACGATCGCTCCCGCGAACAGGCCGAAGAAAAATCCTGGCACGATGCTGAGCCCGATCGCCGCGTAACTTGGCAGATAGAAGAACGCAGGCAGATGCCAGCCCGCCCAGCCGATGGTCAGCAGCACAGTGCTGACGGTCGGCGAATGGCGTTGCTGCAACCGGGGCAGCAGAAAGCCGCGCCATCCAGGCTCCTCTCCAAGTCCGTTTGTCGCGAACCACAGCCACCACGCGGTGAACCCGAGCTCCGGCAGGAAATTCACGCGACCGAGGTCGTGCCACGATGCCGCGTTTTGACCGGCTGCGCGCGCTGCGAGCGGCGCGATGGCGAACAGGGCCAGCGGTGATCCGAATCCAATAGTCCACCAGAGCGATCGAGACAACAGTGGCTGGGTAGTCTGGCGTTGCGCACCGCTGAGCGGTTCATGCAGTAGCGACGCCGTCGCACGCGCAGCGAGAGCGGGCCCAAACGCCATCAGATAGTGCAGCGTGAACGGCAGGTTCGTGTGGGTGATGCCCTGTGCCTGCAGTGCGAGAGGCACCGCGACGATCCACGAGATCGCGTACGCCAGCGTTAAATACGTCGATAGCGGATGCCGCTTGAGCCATGTGTTGCTCGTCGACGCCGCTCGCACGAGAGTGGCCTATGACGCGCGCTTCAGGGTTCGCCGATTCGCCACCGGCAACCGTGCGCGGCGGCGCAGCGGCGGAATCGCAACGACCGGCACGGCCGTCGTCCGCATCACCCCTTCTGTGGTTGATCCAAACAACAGTCGCGACGTGCGGCCCGCTCCGCGATAGCCAATCACAATCAAGTCGCAGCCGTGGCGTTCGGCCACGTTGACGATTTCGCGCGCGGGTGCGCCGGCCTGCGTCATGGCGGTGCACGCGGGTGCCGGTGTCGCGCCGCGAAACGTGCCCGTGACGAACCGTTGCAGTTCCGTTTCGGTGGCAGCAATCATCGTGGGCGCTGTAGTACGGGCCGCCATGACCGCGGCGAGCAGCGGGTCATCAACGTACAAGACGATCAGGTGTGCGTCCGACAGTCGCGCCAGCATCGCCGCGTAGCGCAGCGCCGCACGAGAATTGGCGGAGAAGTCGACGGGGCACAGGATCGAACGAAAGACTCGCGGAAAGACGTCGCGTGACATCGGAATCACCTCGTCCATTGCAACCGCAAGTGAAATGCCACCGGGGATGGGTAGATAGCCGTATGTCCGGCGCGCTGATGGCGGTCGCTACGGCGTCCGCCGGTGCGAAATTGTGCGAGATGTTGAGAGTAATTCCCCAGCCCTGCCTGCCCGTTACATGTCGTAGATCCGCCTCGGCGGAAAGGCGGCGCGCAGAGCGTTGACGACGGCGGCGACGTCGATCACTTCTTGAGCGACGGCACCTTCGACGGGCGTCAGCCAGCCGGCTGACGCCAGCATCATGCCTCCGATGCTGAGCGCCATGCCGCCCACCGCGCTTTCGAGGGCGATGGTTCGCATGCGACGGCTGACGTGGATGAACTCGTCAACCTTCCGGAGCGAGTTGTCCATGATCACGACGCCTGCCGCCTCGCTTGTCACGTCGCTGTTCTGCCCGATGGCCACGCCAACTGTCGCCGCCATCATTGCGGGTGCGTCGTTGATGCCGTCTCCGACATAGAGCGTCT
>Ga0134127_10001242_pt1 | contig 19349 bp, 14 predicted proteins | sample KB31753_FD_96459 | JGI IMG/M metagenome (GOLD analysis project Ga0134127, IMG submission 96459) | Terrestrial soil microbial communities with excess Nitrogen fertilizer from Kellogg Biological Station, Michigan, USA - KB3-175-3 | ecosystem: Environmental > Terrestrial > Soil > Unclassified ... | reverse complement strand
TCCCTCCGGACGACCCGTTGAAGACGTAAGGCCCGTGCCCGGTCTCCTTCGCATAACTCTCGACAACCCTTTCGATCGCCTCGCGTGATCTCTCATCGCCCAACACTGCAACTGTTCCACCGCTCCCACCTCCAGTAATCTTCGCGCCAAACAGTCCCGCTTCTCTTCGTACTAACTCGACGATCAGATCGGTTCCGGTGGAGTTCAGCCCGAGTGCCGTATAAGCGCGATGAGACTCGTACATCAGCTCGCCAAGCTCGTCGTAACCTTCGTTGCGTTCCAGCAGATCCACGAAACGCTGAACGCGCGCATTTTCATAAATCGGATGCGCTGCCGGCATCCTGACGGCGTACTCTTTCCGCGGGTCAATCGATGTCACCGGATCGATCGTCTCTTTATAGCGCGTTAAGAACGTCTCACCCGACATACGTTCCGGCAGTTGCGCGAGATACTCACTTTCGAATTCAGCCGGTGAGATATTTGCGAGGTATTTATAATCCGCTCTTAGATCTGCGATAATCCGCGCCCCCATGAAAGCACCAGCGCGCACCGAGCCATAATCAGCGCCGCCAACCGAGTGACGTATTCCGGAATCCAGGCCCCACAGCATTAGTTGCCGCGGCAGTGTGATCATCCTTTTGAGTTCAGCCGGTTGGCAGAGCAATAAGACCAAGCGATTGTGCTCTCCAAATACAGCCGTCATCTGGTCCATCACACCGCAGGGGGCGCCAACTACCAGGTTCTCGACCTTTTGACAGAGCAGTGCTTTGTCACGAGCTTCGATTCTGATGTCGAAAGCCTCCGCGACTGCCTGCATGACGGCTACTTCCAAAGCCGCCGATGAGCTCACGCCTTTTCCCGGTGGCACTCGCGATGAGATCAGGATATTTGCGCCGGATGCGAAGCTCAGCTTCCGTTCGCGCATCAACACGAGAAACACGCCTGCAACGTATGCGGCCCAACAAGTGGCAGCGTCCTGCTGAAAAAACTCGCGTGCTGCTTCGTATTCCAGTGGTCCATCAAGAACGCTCATCGACATGGTGAATGAGGAATGACGAGGTTCGTCGTCTAACAAGGTGACGATGTTGAGTCGGCGCTCCTCGTTCAATTGGATGGCGACAAACGTCGCTTCAGCGATCGGTAATTCGAGTACGTGTGAACCGGAGTAGTCAGCAATTCCGCCCATCACGTCCAACCGGCCGGGAGCGCGAGTGACGATCAGATCCGCGTTGGCGTTGAATAGTTCGCGAGCAGGAGGGAATGGATGGTCTTCGAGGGTGTTGAGGAGATCTAAGAAGTCCTGTACGCGATACATAGTCTTAAAACTCGGAAGCAATTGGTAGGGCCGCCCCTACAATTGAAGACCGCGCTGGTGTAGAGCCGTTTGCAAAAGAGGTTCAACGGTTGCGCGGATGCGTTCGTTGGCGTAACCCACCCAACTAACGTCAGGCTCGACGGCGAGACGAGCGTTGAGAAGACCACCATCGACACGAGTCACGATCACTCCCGCCTCACGTGCGATAAGCTCAGTGCACAAGTCGTACGGATGACAACACAAAAGCCTCGCGAGTCCGCGTTCTCGCGTGACGGGCTCCATCTGCGCTCTCAGATCGGCGGTGAAGCGATCGTGCCCGGCTATCAACTCGTAAAGCTGACCGGCCGTGGAGGTGTACTGATCTTCGAAGCACTGTGCTTTGCCGGTTTGGGCTCGGCCAAGTGCTCCACGGACAATCTCGTCATCGATAGCAGCCAGCACGTCTCGCACGCCGGGGAAGAAGCGAACTACCTGCGAATAACTCTGCGCGATGTCGGTCGCAGTCGAGGGACGCAGCTCAAGTGCGCGATGCTCGCCCGTTAGGCGATTAAAGCGTTCCGCGTGAAACCCCTCACTGCGAATGGCCCAAAGCACATCGGAGAGGTGTTGCTTCGCGAGCGGGATCTCCGTTTGCACCGCGAGCTCTATATCGTTCAAGCCTGTGCCTGGACCACGATTCGGAGCGATGCCGGTAAGTATCCAGCCACTGCGTTTTTGATACATCAAACCGCGCGTTCCATCGATGGGGTCCACGATGATTCGCCAAGCGACATCTGACTCTGCTGTGCCGCGCGGCACAGTGATGTAGCCATCACTCAATCCTTCAGCTATGAGTATGACAGGCGCAAGCGGCGCCACTTCTCGCTCGCAGAAATCGATCAACCACTCTTCGCTGACACGATCGAGCGCGAAGATCGTGTCGCACTCCTCTTCGCCGACGACCGTTGCCAGTTCGGCTACTGTGGCGCGTTCACACGCTTCCACCACCGATGCACGAATCCTTTCGTGCAAACTACGCACCGGTTCAAGAAGCTGTCGAATGTCGCGCGCGCCTTCTTTTGTCATTTCAACGACTCTTTGTAATGGACGTTTGCCTGCGCTCGCAGTTCCGCCGCTTTTTCGTCTGGTGAAGTGTCGCTGAGAAAATTTCCACCGCCAATTTCGGGCCCAGCAAGAAACTTCAAGAGATCCGGTTTGCGCAACGGTGGATGAAACTCGATATGAAAATGAAAACCACTGTAATCGCCGCCGTCAGTGGGCGCCTGGTGCAGCGGCATGACGTAAGGAAAGGACATCTCCCAGAGATTGTCGAAACGGACCAGCACGTCTTTCAGCACACTCGCGAAGTCTTGAACCTCGCGCGCAGAGAGCGTCGCGAGATTTTGGTGCGTCTTTTTAGGAGCGACAAAGACTTCGTAAGCATACCTCGCGAAGTATGGCAAAAACGCAATCGCCGTTTCGTTTTCGGCGACGATGCGAGTGCCTGACTGCTGCTCGGCGGCGATGATGTCCTGGAAAAGCACGCGACCTGTTTGGTCCAGGTATTCGCGGCTTACGCGAGCTTCAGTTTCGATAGTCTTGAAGACGAAGTTCGTCGCGTAGATCTGGCAGTGCGGATGTGGATTTGAGACCCCAACGACTTCGCCTTTGTTCTCGAAAGTGAGCACGTGCTTGATGTCCGGCATGCGACCGAGTTCGTCGTACTGTTCTTGCCAGACGTGCAGCAACTGTTGAATCTCATCGATAGTGAGCTCAGCAAGAGTCAGGTTGTGTTTGGGGCTGTAGCAAACAACGCGCGCGACCCCTCTAGCCGGGCGATTCTGATAGAGACCCGTTGATGGTTCGATCACGGACGGAGTCGCGAGCGACACACACGGATGATCGTTATCGAAAACGTGAGTCCGCTCGTATTGAGGATTAACCGCGCCGCTGACGCGCGTGTTTCCTGGGCAGAGATAACAGTCCGCCACATACGGCGGCAACGTCGGCACGCTCTTCTTTACAGTGCCGCCACTCCAAGGGCGGTCCTGCCGGTGTGCGGCGACTATCACCCACTCTTCCCGCAGTGGATGCCATCGCTCTTCCCAGGTCATAAATTCTTACTCACCTGTGTCATCTGCGGCCTAGCTCGATCGTCGTAGTCGAACGTCCAAGCGGAATCGTAAACGCGTCGCGCTCGTTAACGAAGTCCTGCCGCGGCGTGTAAGCTCCCACCTCTGCGAGCCGCGCCGGTTGCCGCAGGCGAAGTCGAGCATTTGGTGTAAAGCGATCGGATTGAGAAAACGTTACTCTCACAATCCTCGATTTCGTGTTAACCGCGACTCTCTCGAACGTGCCTGCATCAAGCGTCAACCACAAACCGAGAGGCGCGATGTACACGCGCTTGCGAAACGAATCAAGCGGCTGCACATTCACCCAGTTGCCGCTTACGCTGATGTTTCCTCCAAACGATTGCCAGCCAAACTCAGGATGATCGATCACGTACGTAGCGATATTGAAAGCATGCCCAAAGAAATTTGGGCCATAGTCTCCACTGTAAGGATCCCACTTCAGAGTTGACGGAAACGAATGAAATGCGACGGAGGCAAATCCTTCCTGATCGATGTTGGACAGCGCGCCCATCGTACCGCCATAGCCGACCCGCAGAAGATACTCATCGTCCGGATGTTCACGATAGTGCGCGAGCACCGGAATCGCATTGAGTCCAGATCCGTAATGATGCAACTGCCGTTCAATCCTTCTGATCTTGCCACCGTACAGAAAGTCCCAGTAGCGCCGCGCGTTGCCGTTGTAACCCCAGTGTGGCAAGGTCGGCATGTAGCCAATGATCGAGTTTAGTGACACGAGAGCTTTGTCTGTGTAACCAAAATACTTGCACCACGCGTAAACTTCTTCCTGACCAGTCGAATCCCACGCCATCTCGCTGCCGAATGGATACGGTTCCTGCTTCCAACGATCAGTACGTTCCTTCATCAAACTCCCGATGACATGGGCCTTCTCCTGCCAGGCCTCTCTTTTTAGATCTTCCAACAAGGCGACCAAAATATCGCCCTCCATCAAGCCCAGCTCAACGTAGCCGACGCGACGACGCCCGTCCGCCTGCCGGCCAAACATAAACTTTGCGGTTTCATATGCCTGATCCAGATACCATTCCCACGAATGGTTCGTAACCAGGCCCTGATGGTTCCGCGCCAGGCGATACATTGACCAGTAAGCCGCGATCACATGCGGATAGTTGTATCCGCGCCCGATCGATTCAGCGTCCGCTCGCTTCCAACTGGTCCAGGTGGTCCAGTTGAGGGCCGGATCGTATTTAAATTGCGGCATAACTTGCGGCGAGTAGTAAAACAGGCTCTTTCTTACGCCATACTGCTGTGGTCCTTCACTGTATTGAAGACCGCCCCACAAAACGCGATCGATGAACTGTTCATACTTTGCGATCTCTTCTCTACGTGGCTGGCCAAACTCCTTCATAGCCGCCGCCAGCCATGAACCGGAACCACCTTCGTCTCCGAGCCCGGCGATCCACACGCGGCTATCCTGCGTCACGATCTTATCTGCTTCACGATCGTAACTCATGACGGAAGGGCTGCGATGAAATGGATCGTTTGGATCGTCAAACCATTGCCGTGTGAAGAGGAAGTTTCCCAGATCCGCAACTGCCTGGGCCGATGGCTTGATCACGTAATAGCTGATGGATTGTGTAGAGCCGTCGTCGTAGGTGAGCGCGAGTCGCGCACGGCCCCACGTTTTGCCACGCACTCTAAACGCTCTCCATTTTTGTGCTCGCACGCCGTCTTCTTTAACTTCGAGTGCGCCCGCCGGCTCGATCGTGACGTGTTTGACTTTGCGGTTAACGAAGAGGCGGCCGTCGATATCCACCGGCAGTATGTAACCCGGATTCCGATCGCGACCGGCCGGTTGTCCTGGGCGAGTGTTGCTTCGATGTTTCGAATTTCATCAGCCAGCAGAAACTTAACGCCGTAAGTTTTTGTCTCGCCCGGAGCCAACGTTGCCATTGTTGGCGGGTTCCATGGAACGACGCCACGCCAATCCTCTTCAGCAAAAGCACGCGTGTGGACCATCCACGCGAACGCGCCTTCGAATGTTTGACTCGGTCGTGTAGGCTCGCTAAGCAGTTGATAGGCCTCGAATGGAGTGCGGCCATCCGGCACCACGACGAGTGAAGGTCCAGCGCCGCTTAACCGTGTTACCTGTAAATATCCAGCGTCTTGTCCGATGTAAGGATCAGAAAAGGAACACTTCTCGTGCGCTTCTTTGAGGTTACGGCCCGTAATAATGTTGTTGAAGACCATCGGAATGCCGAGTGCGCCGAGTTGAACAGTTTGAGCGGTCTTGTTCTTGAGGTCAAAGCGCAAAACGAGCCGGCCGTTATCGACAATCCACGAACGTTTGATTTGCAGCGGGATATCCGGAGGCAGAGTGGGTGACAGATCAGCCGCTGCGAGTGTTGGCCCAACCGGAGTCAACGGCTCAACGGCGTTACGCGACTCAGCCGTATCGTATTTCTGCCATGGTCCGGAATTGCCGGTGCGCACGCGAAGGATCAAATCTCCGAGATGGTGATAGCGATTCGCAGCGCGTTGTGCCAGACGATCTGAGGGCGTGAAGTCGAAGCCCGGAGTGTTCTTTGGTTCGAGCGCAGCGACTGTTTGCGACTCCGTGGTAAGCCGGAGTTTGAAATCGGGCGTGTCGAGATCCAGCGTCTGTGCGCTGCCAACGGAAAATATCCACAAAAAGGCGCAAAAAGCACAAATGATTTTGTTGGCTACTTTCATCTTTCGTCAGCACGAACCATGCGAACTCCGAAAATCGTCGCCGTCTCGTTACCTCCAGAGGCCTGGAACCGCACCGTTACTTTCTTCTTGTCTTTAACAAGCTCCGCGGGAATCTTGTAATCGACATCGTAGAATCGTCCCGTCGGCCCCCCGGGTGGGTAGCGTTCGATCACGCCCTCACCGATGCGTTGTCCATCAACAAGTATTTCAAACGATCGCTTCGTGCGCTCTTCAGGGTTATAAGTCAAAACCAGCGCCATCGCTTTGCCTGATTCAACCGGGAGATCGAACGAAAACCACTTCCTCGAACGTCGCCCAACGCGACCCAGCACGCGATCTGGCGCAGTGTCCTCGCCTTGCTGGTTAAACTGCTTTTCTACAGCATCTCCAGGCGGCACGAAGGCCACGGTCGCAGCTTCGAGTTTTTGTCGCTTTGCTTTTTCCGCTGCCAGCTCGTCTAGCTTTTTGGTCCAACCGCCAGTGTCGTACAGATCCCAGTAGACGGAGTAAGTTCGCTTGTGCAAACGATAGAAAGGGACGAACTCTACATCGCCTGGTTGGCCCACGCCGACAGTGCGAAAAACACCAACATTGTCAGGCACTGGCTGTAACCATTCCGTCAGCGGCTTTTCCGCTGCAACCAGTGACGGAGGCTCCGGTGGTCCACCACGGCGCTCTGGTCCAAGATCGCCGGCGAGAACGAGTGGTCCCCACATCAACGCCGCGCGATGGTTGTTGTCCGCAAGTCCCTCGATATGTAACGTCTTTGGCAGCGTAAGGGAAACGCTATCACCGGTTTTCCACCTTCGTTTTAATTCGACGTACGATCCGGGACGAGGCAGGGCCGTCACACTCTTTCCATTCACCTTCACCGCAAACCCCTCACCCGCCCACGCCGGCCGCCGCAAAGCGAGTGTAAAAGCCTTCGGGCGTTGCAGAGTTAACTTCAACGACGCTGCGTCGCCTTCCGGAAACGTCGTCGTCATCGTGACTGTTACGCCCGCGGCTTTCCAGCTCGCGGTGGATGGAACATACAGATTGATCCACATGCGATCGCGCGACTCATAATAAATTCCATCACCGTGAAGGCTATGACTCTCCATTCCACTGCCGACACAACAGGTAAAGCTGCGAAACATGTCCTGGTACTCGTGGCGCACTCCTCGACCTACCGGCACCATGTAACACGTGCGGCCGTCTTCAGGATCCATCGACGCGAGGATGTGATTGAACAACGCTCGCTCTTCAAACTCCGCGTACTTGATATCAGGATGAATGGCGAAGAGACGGCGAGTCATCTTCAGCATGTTGTAAACATTGCACGTTTCGCTGGTCCGTCCATCCACGCGCTCGGCGAGCTGGTCCGGTGGTCCAAAGTATTCGTCTTTTCCGTGTCCGCCTGTGGCGTAAGTGTGATCGTTGACGACTGCGTCCCAAAAGAAGTCGGCCGCCACACCCGCGGGCTGATCGCCGGTGTAAATATATTGCATCAACACCCCAAGCATTTTCGGAACCTGTGTATTGCCATGCTGTCCGGCGAGCTTATCTTCGCGGCGTTTAAGTGGATCGAGAAAGGCGTGATGATCGAAGCGATGTGAAAGATTTAGCCATTGCTTGTCGCCAGTGTCAGCATAGAGATCGGCCAGCACTTCGTTCATGCCGCCGAATTCAGTGTTGAGCATCTGCTGAGTCTGTTCGGGAGTGAGTTTGAGGAGGATAGTTTCAGCCCAGGCGGCAAACTTGATCTCGAGTTCAAGCGCGGTCCGGTTGCCGGTGTAGCGGTGAGCATCTCGAAGACCGGCAAAAGTTTTGTGCAAGGTGTACCACGGAGACCAGAGGCCATTCAGATCGAAGAAGGTTGATTTGATATTTCCTTTCGCGACTTCCGCAAACTTTTCTCTGAGCCCGTCAACCGCGCCGAGATATCCATCGCCGTTCTTGTCCTGAACTTCCTTCATCTCCTTAACGAGATAGTCGGCTCGCTCTTTGAAACGCGGATCGCCGGTAGCAGCAAACATCAGCGAAACGCCGGAGAGATAGTGACCGGCGATGTGCCCGGTGAGATTTTTGCCGTCGCCATCCCAGCCCGGATAACCCTGTGCCTTTGGTTCGAGGCCGGCGCGCTTGCGGTAATACGCCATCATGCGATCAGGTTCGAGCTTGAGGAGATATTCGGCGTTGAGATCCTGCGCGCGTTTCAAGGGACCGCCGGTTACGCGCACGGACGATAGAGGCAACGGCCGCGCAACGTCTGGGATCGCGTTCCGGATCGCTTGCGCGTGGGCGCCGCTCGTCACTACAAGGACCACGAGCGCTCCGACGAGCGTCTTGATAATCATTGGAGCAGTATTGTAGCAGCTAAGAAACTGTCATAGCCGCAGTCAATTTAGACAGGATTTGCAAGATTTGACAGGATTAACATGTAAATCATGGGAAAATCTTGTCAGTCCTGTTTACTGACTGACTTTGCATAAAACGCGCAACCGTTCTAACTTAACGCCACGATGTGTGGCAGATTCACTCTTAAGACACCGGAGCGGGTAAAGTTCGAGCGACTCGTCAATACATTCGGTCTCGATAATATTATCCCGCGTTACAACATCGCTCCCAGTCAAAATGTCCTCGCAGTCCTCGAGCGTGACGCGATTCGAGAAGTCACGCAACTTCAATGGGGCCTGATCCCGTTCTGGAGCAAAGACGCCAAAGGCTTCATCAATGCACGCGTGGAAACGATCGATCAAAAACCAACCTTCAGCGAGTCGTTTCAAAGAAGGCGATGCCTGATCCCGGCGGACGGTTTTTACGAATGGGAGCGCGCTGGTAAGAAGATCTCGCAGCCCTACTATTTTCAAATGAAGGACGGCGCGCCTTTCGCTTTTGCCGGCGTGTGGGACCGTTGGAAATCGAACGGGAACACGATCAATTCCTGTGCGATCATTACCACTACGGCAAATGAACTCTTAGCAACCATCCATCACCGCATGCCCGTAGTAATGCCTCCGGAATTACACGACCTATGGCTGAATGAAGAATCACGGGCCGCGGACTTGAAAGAGATCCTCATCCCTTTTCCCGCATCTGAAATGACCAGCCACGCAGTCAGTCGCGACGTTAATGACACGAAGACGGACGACGAGCACCTCCTGCAACCCGTTGACCCGACGATCGGCGTCAATCTCAGATTGTTTTAGACAAAATGATTGTGCAGTTGCGGGCTTTTGTGCGATCCTTGTTGCGGCCCGTTAAACTCGTGCCAGCCCTGCGAAACCTCATCCGATAAACACTTCAAACGCTCGAAGTTAAGCATTTCCGGTCTTTCGAGAGGTTAATATGTCTATTCGTAAAACCGTTGGCTGGGTGGTTTTCGCCGCTCTGATGGGGGTCCTGCTTTTTCAGGCGCCGCGCATTGCGGCCGATGCTTGTTACATGGTGGGCGCGAGGTTCTATGCAGCGGGAAATTACAAGGCTGCCGCAGGCGCATACAGTGGCGCGATACGTCTTTACCCTCAATTTGCTCGCGGCTACGTTGAGCTCGGCTCGTCTTACCTCAAATTAAAAAAATACGCACTCGCGGAAGAAGCGTTCCTCAAGGCGAAGGGCATTGATGATGAATCATGTGCTTCCTGCGGGTTGGGAATGACCTATAACCTCATGGGTCGTTACGACGCGGCCGAAAAAGAATTTCAGCGCGCAGTGAGTCTTAATCCCAACGATGTTTGTGCCTACGATCAGTCGGGCCAAATGTATTACGACCGCGGCAAGTACCCGGAAGCGATCGCTGCGTTCAAAAAGGCAGTCACGTTAAGCCCACGCTACGGAACGTACATGTATCTCGCCAACTCATATGTCTATGCACGACAGTACGAACAGAGTGTTGACGTTTACAAGCAGGCGATTCAACGTGATCCCAAGGACCTGCGTGCTCACATCCAGCTCGGAGTCGCATACGACTGTCTACGTCAATACCAAAACGCGGCTGCTGAATACGAGCAAGCAGTAAAGCTGGATCCGAATGATGAAAAGGCTCGTTATCACCTGGCCCTCGCGTACACGTCGTTGGGCAACAAACCGGCTGCACGCGCGCAGTACGAGAGTTTGCGAAAGCTTGATCCGGAAATGGCCGCTGAGCTTATCCATGATGGTGGTTTGTTAGAGGCAAAAGAGAAAGGTAAGGAGAAACTCTACTTCGTGCCGTTGAGCAGTTTCTCAGCAGCGTCGTTATCCAAACTCGCAAACTACTGCAAACAGAAAACCGGAATCGAAGTGACTCTCATACAACCGGTGCCTTTCGCACTTTCCACGATCGACAAGCAGCGCCAGCAAGTCATCGCGGAAGAAGCTATAGATTTAATTAAACTTCGCTACCCAAATCTGGCCGCGGATCCAAATGCGATTGTCATTGGTCTGACTGACGCGGACATGTACATCCGCAAATACGACTGGCAATTCGCTTTCACTTACCGGAAAGAGGGACGATTCGCAGTCGTCTCCACCGCACGCATGAACCCCGTCAACCTCGGAGCGCCTGCTAACGATGTACTGCTCGAATCGCGTATGCGCAAAATGGTTTTGAAGGACATCGGCCTTCTCTACTATCTCTTCACCTCGAATCGCAACCCAGAAAGCGTTTTGTATGAAGGAGTCAAGGGAGTAGACGATCTCGACAAGATGGGTGAAGACTTCTGAGCGATAGGTTGTTGCACGTCTCACGTCTCACGCCTCACCGCGAATAATTCACTCGTGATCTTTTTGCAACATAGTTGCAACCTCAAAACGAACTACCTACGCTACTGTGCGCGAATTGCTTTGCAGTAAAAATCACAGTTCGCGCCCACTCCTCATTGATAGCGTATGACTCAAATGCATCAGCACTCCAAATAGTGATCTAACTTAACCTCGCACAGATCTCTCACGAAAGGTATTCCTCATGGACCCACGCGTGCGACAAGCTATCGATCTGTTTTCCGAAGACTTAAGCCGTCCCCTCGATGTAAAGGCACTAGCGGCTTCCTTAAACCTCTCATCTTCCCGTTTGCGACATCTCTTCAAAAAGGAGACTGGCCTGACACCCGCGCAATACTTAAAACGTCTTCGCATCGAAGGTGCGAAGACTTTGCTCGAGGGGTCGTTCCTTCGCCTCAAAGAAGTTATGCCTAAAGTGGGAGTCACTGATGAAAGTCACTTCGTCAGAGACTTCAAGAAGGCCCACGGCCTGCCGCCGATCACGTATCGTGATCGCAGTCATAAGCGAACAAGCAACCGGGCCAATAAATAGCCAACGCGGCAAATTAAATCGTGTTGCGGACTGCGCTACGCGCCTCTAGAGTTCTTGTTGTTCAGCAGGAGCCCGACCGCGTAGCGCATCAGCATGAATGAGGCGCCCTCAACTCAATCACCTGATTGGGAATAACACCTCATCTTCTTTAACTATGAATTAGCCGCAGGAACTTTACAGAAGGAGTAACCTCATGAAACACAGCAGAACCTCTTGGAGTGTTCGTCGACTCGTTGAACTCACTTTCGTCGTCTCTTTTCTACTGGGCATCCTCGTGCCCTTTATGGACACGATTCCAGCAAAGGCCGGCAAAGCGAATGGCCCAGACAAGACTGCTAAAATCTCGACCGCTCCCAACCCAGCCCCGCAGACCTACAATCAAGTTGGCAAATGGGACCCGACCCTTATCTCGTTGGATACAGTTCCCGTGCATATCAGCTTGTTACCGGACCAACGCCTGCTTTACTGGGGCCGTGACAAGAACCCGTCGGACCAGTGGGACAACGCAGGCTCATGTCTGACTTATACGTGGAACCCCGTGACCAATGCGAAATCCACGATCCCAAACAACACAACGAATCTCTTTTGCTCGGGCCACTCATTCCTGCCCGACGGACGCCTACTCGTGTCGGGCGGTCATTCACGATGGGAGACTGCACCGGATCAGGAAGGGATCGGAGAGGACGATTTGAATGTCTTCGACTACCGGTTCAATACCTGGACACGTGTGGGGTTAATGCCGAGGGGACGTTGGTATCCCACAAACGTTACGCTCGGCACAGGCGAGACGGCGATCTTCTCCGGCACATATTGGGACGGCATCTCGATGCAGACGGCATGGTGGGACGAGTCTTTCCGATCCGTGCCTTTTTCCGTAGTGAACCCAAGCGCCGATGTGTTTATGTTGAATGGGTATATCCGGCCAACTACGACAATTGCCGATCCGGCAGTCGAACTCTATCCGTATGCCCACCTGGCGCCGAATGGAAATGTTTTCCTCGCCGGACCCGGATCCGGCACAAGCAGGTTCTTCGACCCGAATGCTAACAGTCTTGCTGGTGACTATGCCCCTTCCGCGAATCCCACACCTCACCACTTTGAAGGTTCCGCGGTCGTCTACGACGGCACAGCCGGGAAGGTGCTCATGGTTGGAGGCCGAGATACCGTCGGAGGCGTCGTTTCCAACGTCGCCGAGACAATCAACCTGTCGCAAACACCCGCCGTGTGGAAGACATCGGAACTTAGCCCTCCACAGGTCGCCGCACTGAATATCAAACGGAAATTCCACACAGCCACAATCCTGCCAAACGGGCAAGTGCTCGTGACGGGCGGTACGCAGTGCAAAGGTGGCCCGAGTATGTCCTGCTCACCAGATGGTCCAGCTTACAATCCGGAGTTATGGAACCCCCCGACCGCGACGACATCCGATTCGTGGACCACTATGGCGGCTTCTCCTGCTCGGCCCGGCTACCCGTCAGGCGTTCCCCGTATTTACCACTCGATAGCGGTCTTGTTACCTGACGCGCGCGTGCTCGTGGGTGGTGGCGGGTTGCCGGCGGACAAGGGCGAAGTCGTTGCCGGTGTGACTGATCCCTGCCCTTCAGCAGCTGGCTACAACAATCCTGTTGGTTGTCGCAACTACGGTCATCGCGATGCGGAGATCTACTCGCCGCCTTACCTGTTCAACTCGAATGGAACTGAAGCGACGCAACCAATAATCGCATCAGCTCCCAACGTGGTCTCTTACGGTCAGACGTTCACGGTCAGCGTCTCCAATCCATGGAGCATCACAAAGGCCAGCCTGATCCGCCTCCCTTCCGTAACTCACGGATTCAACGCCGACCAGCGGATCAACTTCATGACACCTTCCGTAAGCAGCGCTTCATCGATCAACTTAGTCGCACCCGACAAGGCGAACGCCTGCCCGCCCGGATATTACATGCTGTTCATTATCAACTCGGACGGAGTGCCCTCGAAGGCGAAGATCATCCAGGTGAAGCAGGATGACGGTTACCTCGATGGCGCGGACTGCAACCAGATCTGGGGATGGGCCTGGGACCGCAACAGTCCGAACACTCCTGTTTACGTGAACATCTACGACGGCAACACTCTGATCGCGGGCAGCGTTCTCGCGAACCTGTTCCGTCAGGATTTGCTCAACGCAGGCAAAGGGAACGGCAATCACGCGTTCGTCATCAACACGCCTGCTTCTTTGAAAGACGGTAAGCCACACTCGATCAACGTGAGGTTCACTTCAGGCAGTAACAACCAGAACCATCTGAACTCGAGCCCACGACCAATTGTCTGTGGCGGATCCATGTTCCCCGAAGCCAGCTATCCTGTGACGGTTGCAGGCGCGGCCGGACAAACCTGGGAACAGTCGATCCAATTCACTTCTTCACTCCCCGGCAAAATCACTGGCATCCGTTTTTACAAAGCCAGTAGCGAATCTGGATCACACTCGGGTCGCATCTGGAGCGACAACGGAGTGCTGTTGCGTGATCAGCCGTTTCCACCTGAGTCGCCATCCGGATGGCAAGAGCTTCAGTTGTGGAGCCCGTTAACAATCACGCCCGGAGTTAAGTATCGCGTGTCTTACAACGTGAACTTCTTCGGCGCAAAAGTTACGGGCGCATTCGGACCGCCGATTACTAACTGGCCACTAACCGCTTACACCGGACTCTACACGACGCCTGCCGGCACGTTCCCGAACACTGGCAGCGCGAGCAATTTCCTGGCGGATGTCAGGTTTAACTCACCCCAGTAATAAAGACGTGGGATTGGCTGGACCGGAAGCTGCATTCCGGTCCAGCCCTTTTTCCGGTTCGTAATTGAGGAGGTAAGAGATGTTGTCTCAAAGTCACAAAGTATACGCGCTGGTCCTGTGTGCTCTTTGGTTTTCGCCGGCCGTAGCGCAGCGCGCAGACCAACAACCCGCAACCAGGCAATCACGGTCGTTAGGAAAGCCAGGCGTCATTAAGGTGGGCCAAAACGAAGTCGCGATTCCTGACGTCGAAGTACAGGACCAGTACGGACGGAAAGTACACCTCTACTCTGACCTCTTTAAGGGCCGCGTGGTGGTGGTCAGTTTCTTCTTCACGAGATGCACATTAGTCTGCCCGCTCCAGGGAGAGGCACTCGCCAAACTTCGCACCGTGCTCGGGAAAAAGTTAGGGAGAGAAGTTTTCTTCATCTCGATCAGCAAAGATCCGAAGAACGACACACCGCAACGGCTCAAGATGTGGAGTACGCGATACGGCGTGGTTGCCGGGTGGACGCTCGTCACCGGCACAGAGGCGGTGATGAGCCACGTCTTGTGGGAACTCATCGGCGAGCAGCCGGGCCCGCAATTACACAACGCGGTGCTGTTCGTCGGCAACGATCAGACGGGCATCTGGGAGACCGCTCCGGGCCTTTCGTCGCCCGGGAAACTCCTCGATGTCATTGAGCGAGTCTCGCGCGGTTCGAGAGCGCGACTGTAAGTGAACCGCTCTTTCAGCTTCAGGAAAGGTTTCTCCAACCAACTGTAAGACACTGCGGCCAACGCCACTGTCAGGAGAAAAGAGAGCACAACGCGAAGTCCGAAGCTGATCGGAATTCCGAGCACAGGAACGGACAAAAAGTTCATCATCAAAACCAGGCCCAACAAGTGAAAAACATATAAGCCGTAAGAGATACGTCCCAGGTAGACTAACCATGAGAAGAGCGGAACGCGCAGAAGCGGCGCGTCGGTTCGTAGCACCGCGATCAGCAACACGACGCTCGCCAGTCCGGTAAGTGCAAAAGTAGCAACGCTCGTTGTGCCGTCCTGGCCCAGATATCTCGCTACCAACCAAAAACCTCCGAGTGCCGCCAGACATAACACGACGCGCAGTAAGCCGTTGATTTGCGGAGCACGCCCACGAAGCGTGAAGGCGAGAATCGCGCCCAGGGCAATCGGATCGAGCCGCGCGAGTGTGTTACACCACACGCCGGGATGTTCGACGCCGTAGGCCGCGAGCAGAATTCTCGTCAACAACGCCAGTACCAGCATCCCTATGGCAAGCTGTTTGATCCGATCGATTCCGAAGAACCGTAGCAGCAGCGGCCAACCTATGTAGAACTGCTCTTCGACCGAGATACTCCACAGAGGACCGGCAACCGAAAACGGAATTCCGTTCGTTGCGCACGCCCAGTTACCGACGAAAAAGACGAACGACACTATGTAGATCAGCCCGAATCTCTCGGCCGGAAAGAAGCTGGGGACCACGAATATTGTGAGCGCGAGGAACGTGAAATACAGCGGCCAAATCCGTAACGCGCGCCGGATATAAAAAGCGGAAACGCTGAAGCTGCCGCGGCTCGCGTGTTCACGGAGCAAGAGCTCAGTGATCAGGTACGCGCTTAAAGCGAAAAAGAGATCGAGCCCGAAGGCGCCGGCTTCCTTGGCGGTGAGTAGCCATTGAGTCGCAGCCGGGGAGAGTCCGTGATTTATGTAGAGACGTGCATCACGAGGCAGAGCGTGATGCATGAAGACCCCAAGAAAAGCAACAAACCGCAGGACATCCAGTTCAGGATGGTAGAAATCGTGTCTGTTCTCAACTGTCGGGTACGAAAAGTACTTCAAGGACCGTGTCGGGTAACGCATTCTTTCCCCTTGCTCTGCCACTAGCGATGATGTGGCGAACATTACACCGGGGCCGTTTAAGATGTCATCACAGGTTCATGCCGTTTTTGGGTGGCAGGATCCTTCTATCGCCACTTGTCTGAGAAAAGACTCGTAATCGCTCCGATATTTCATCGCGAACCCGGCGAAATACTGCTAGCCGTGCGTGTTCGTCGCCTTCTGTTGCCGCGGGATCGTCGAAGCTCCAGTGGATGCGTTCGGTTTTACCGGGAAACAATGGACACTGCTCATTCGCGTTGTCGCATACAGTGATCACGTAGTCGAATTCCTCGTCAGCAAACTCGTCCACTGATTTTGAATGGTGATGAGAGATATCGATGCCGATCTCGCGCATTGCCGCTATCGCTTCCGGCCTGACGTGAGTTGGCGACACTCCCGCACTCGCGACTTCAAAGCGATCGCCCGCCAGATGTCGCAGCAGGCCCTCAGCCATCTGGCTGCGCGCAGAGTTACCGGTGCAGAGTATCAGGACACGTTTGCGGTTACTCATATGCGCAAGCATCACTCACGGATGGATATATGTCAACACGTATATGGAATTTTCTATTTGTGTTAGGATACGAAGCGATATGACGAGGAAGCTAAAAACCTTTGATAAGGAACTATTCTTTCGTGCACTCGCGGATCGCACACGACTTCGTTTGCTGAACCTAATGGGCGGAGATGAGGTTTGTGTGTGCTTTTTCGTGGAGATTTTAAAGACGAACCAACCCAAAATCAGCAGACATCTTGCTTATTTAAGACGCGCGGGAATCGTAGACGCGCGGCGCGAAGGACAATGGATACATTACCGAATTGTCGAACCTGACGATCCGGGCGCAGCGAAAGTGTTGAAGGACATGATGTCGTGGCTGGTTAACGATCAGGAAATGCAGCGAGATCGGCAGCGCCTCGAACGAATCTGTTGCGCGCCGCAACTCCCTGTCAGCATTCAGGGCGCCCCTCGCCCCGCAAGCCTCGCACAGACAGGTTAATTTCACGCAAAGACGCAAAGAAGACGCAAAACCTTTTCAGATTGCGTCCGCAAACGCCTTTCGTCCGGCTTCCTTCAGCGCCTCGACCATTTGCCGGTAAGGCGCTGCACCATAACTAATCCTCGCGACGCCTAACTGGGCCATAGTCTTCGGCGGCGGCGTATCCGGAAGCACGAGGATATTTACTGGAAGCGTCGAACGCTCGCACAGTTTCTCGATCAACTCCGGATCTCTGAGCCCCGGCGCGAACAACCCACTTGCGCCTGCCCCGGCATAGGCCTCGGCACGCCGCACAGCCTCTTCTAACTGGTCGTCGTCGTGTTTGGCCGGATACGTCTTCAGAAAAACGTCGGTACGAGCATTTATGAAGAGCGGAATCGACGCTTCTTCTGCCGCCTCGCGGATCGCTTTGATGCGTGCGGATTGATCCTCAATCGTGTGCAATCCGTCAGCGCCGATAATTCGATCCTCAAAATTAATCCCAATCGCACCGGCAGCGATCACGTTTTTGATGTTCTCTTTTAACTCTGCAGGATCTGTCGCATACCCGGTTTCAAAATCGAGAGTGACGGGCAGCGCAACGCTATCGACGATTCGCTTGATACTTGCAAGTACCAATGGCAACGGAATCTTCTCGCCATCGTCGAAACCATGTGCCGCAGCGACGGACCAACTGCCGGTTGCAATCGCTTTTGCTCCGGCCTGCTCGATGGCCCGAGCGCTTCCGGCATCCCAGATATTGAACAGGATCACGGGCGAGCCTTTTACGTGCAGATTTTTAAACGCCTCAGCTTTTTCTTTTTGCGTCATAATTCGTAAACCTTGGACTACTTACCGAGCCCTCCGGCTCAAGCCCCAGCTAAAGTCAGACTGGCCTGTTCTGTAGTGACAACTCATGCAACTGTTACCACCCGCTCCGGCAGCATCGCTTTGCGTTTGAAAGTAAGTTTCCATCGTCGTGTTGACTGCGTTGTTTACGGGAAACGCAGCCCCCGCGTTCTGTGGATACACACCACCGTTCTGCATCAACATAAAAGGTTTGCCTTGACCGGTGCCCGGAGTCGCGGGCCACTGCGTAACGATGAGCTGGTAGTACTGCCACACCGTGCCTCTCAAGAGTCTCCGGTAGTAAGCGTTGACGTCGCGTGTTGACTGGCCCTGCGGCGTATCCGGGATGGAATTGACGCGCGTTACTTGCACGGGCGATGGCGCGGGCGGCGGCTGGCCCGGACTCGGCAACGATGGTTTGTAGTTGTAGCCATCGGGACTCTTAGGAGTGTCGGTCCCATTGCTGAACGAATACCCGTTTGGTGGTGGCGAGGGTTTTGGAGTCACGTCCGGATCCGGCGGAACGTTGTCGACTTGCTCAAACGTGGACCACACCCACTCTGTAAATGGATCGATTTTGTGCGCGATGTGAAGTCCAACGAGCAACACGGTCGAGGGCGTGCATGTTTGCGTTTGCGGATTGTAAATCTGCGCGTTGATCGCGTAGAAGCGTTTGGGATCGTCCTTGGACGTACCGATGCGCCACGCAGCTTTAACCATGATCGACCCCAGCGCCGACGTAGTGGTCATCGGCATCTGCACACCAAACTGCGCGTTCTCTTTGAGCGCCAGGTTCTTCAGCAGGTAAAGCCACGAGGAAGGATCCGAGTCCTGCCCGCGAATGAAATTGTACTGAGCCTCATCGTAGCGAATGTCGTAATAGACGTAGTTGCTTCGCTGGTCTATCAACGGAGATGAGAATGCCTCCTTCGTTTGCATGAGCGGCGTATCACCCTTGGTGGTGAAGATCAGAGTTTTCTCATTAGGTGTTGCGCCCGGACATGGACTCAGAGCACTGGTTGAGGAATCCCACGGGCTGGGCCGGTGATCCTTTTGTCCGAAGAGATCGAATGAGTCTTTATATGTTCCCCACACTACGGGTGCGCCGTTTGGCGAGCTGAAAAATACGTTTGGATTGTTTGGCTCATTCGGAACGCCGCGCGAACCCGAAAGTGCGGGCCAGTTCAGGGCAATGAAAGATTCCCACGAGAAGTTATCGAAGAAAGGTCGCGCGTCCTGAGGCGTGGAAGGATTTCCGCTTATCACAACTTGCCGCGGAATATTTCCACTAATGACCGGCGAGGGCATCGCTTGTGGGAACCCTTGCGGCCAGGGCGGCAACACTGCCGGAACCGGCGACGCGTTCGCGGTTGGATTCGGGTTAGTGTTTGCGGGTGGATTTTTCTGGCAACTGTAGCTAGCGAGAGTTATGAAACCGATACCTGCCAGGAGAAGAAAGATCTTTTCGTGGCGACGGAGGGGCGTGCCCATA
>Ga0134127_10001241_pt1 | contig 19358 bp, 20 predicted proteins | sample KB31753_FD_96459 | JGI IMG/M metagenome (GOLD analysis project Ga0134127, IMG submission 96459) | Terrestrial soil microbial communities with excess Nitrogen fertilizer from Kellogg Biological Station, Michigan, USA - KB3-175-3 | ecosystem: Environmental > Terrestrial > Soil > Unclassified ... | reverse complement strand
ACGACGAACGGCTGGAGCGAGCGCGTCTTGAGGTAGCTCACCAGGAACCACACCGCGAACCAGCCGCTCACGAACGCGGCGATCAGCGCGGCCATCAGCGGCCCCAGCTCACCGGTGGGCAGGCCTGTCTTGGCGAGCTTGAGCGCGTTGTGCGCGCCGGCGCCCGCCGTGATCGGAATACCGAGGAGGAAGGAGTACCGGGCCGCCGTCGCGCGGTCGAGGCCGCCCAGGAGCCCCGTGGTGATCGTGATTCCGGAGCGCGAAGTGCCGGGGATGAGGGCGAGCGCCTGGGCGAAGCCGACCGCGAGCCCCTGGCCCCAGGAGACGCGCTCGAGCGGATCGCCAGGCGCGGTGGGCGCCGGGGCGGCGCGGCGATCGGCGATCCACATGACGATCGCCCAGCCGCCGGTGGCGATCGCGATGATGATCGGCCAGCGCAGCTGGCTCTCGATGACCTTTCCGAAGAGGAGACCCGCCAGCGCGCCAGGAATCGTGGCGATCACGAGGATCACGGCCAGGCGGCGCGGGACGGAGCCGAAGAGCATGCCCAGGAGCTCGCTCCGGAAGTACGCCACGAGGGCCCCGAGCGTGCCCAGGTGCATGACCGCATCGAAGGCGAGGCCCTGATCGGGCCAGCCGAACACGTGGGGCACCAGGATGAGATGTCCCGAGGACGAGACGGGCAGGAACTCGGTGAGGCCCTGGACGACGCCGAGGACCACGCCCTGCGTGTACGTCACCCGACGATGTCTTCGCCGCCGTCGACGCCGATCACGTTGCCCGTGATCCAGTACGTGTCCGGATGGGAGAGAACCACGATGGCGCGCGCCACGTCCTCGGTGGTGGTCATCCGGCCGCTCGGGTTGCGCCGCCGGGCCTCCGCGATGATCTGGTCGTGGCGCGGGATCTTCTGCAGGGCCGGCGTGTCGGTCACGCCCGCGCGGACCGCGTTCGCGGTGATGCCCTGCGGCCCGAGCTCCGCCGCTAGCTGCCGGATGTGCGACTCGAGCGCCGCCTTCGCCGCCGACACCGGGCCGTAGAAGGGCAGGACCCGCGTGCCTCCGGACGAGGTCATCGCGTAGATGCGGCCGCCGCGCGTCATGAGCCCGCGTCCGACAACCTCCTGGGTCCAGTAGACGAGGCTGTGTGCCATGACGTCGAGCGTCATGTCCATCTGGGACTGGTTGACCGCTTCCTTCATGGGGTCCGCGACATAGAGCTTGAGCGTGCCGAACGCGAGGGAGTGGAGGAGCACGCGCACGGCGCCGGCTTCACCGCGCTCCTCGAGCACGCGCTCCATCTGGCCGACGACCTCGGCGCGCTTCTCGGGATCGGCGGCGTTGACGTTGAAGAACACCGCCTCGCGGCCGAGCCCCTTGATCTCGCTCACGATCCGCTCGACGTTGCCCACGGTGGCCTTGCGATCGAGATGAACGCCGAAGATGTTCAGGCCGGCGCGCGCGAGCGCGAGGCTGGTGGCCTCGCCGAACCCCGATGACGCGCCGAGCGCGAGGGCCCAGCCGTTCAGTTGGATCATCGCGTCTCCTCCCGTGAACGAGTGCATTCTATCGTAGAATCGCCTGGAGCCATGCCGAAGACCGCCGGAATCATCCTCGTCGGCAACGAGATCCTCTCCGGCAAGACGGTCGACGCCAACGCCGCGTACCTCTGCCGCGAGCTGCGCGCCCTCGGCGTCGACGTGCGCCGGATCACGGTCATCCCGGACGAGATCGAGCTGATCGCCCGCGAGGTCGCCACGTTCAGTCGCGATCACGACGTGGTCTTCACCTCGGGCGGCGTCGGGCCGACCCACGACGACGTCACCATCGAGGGCGTCGCGCGCGGGATGGGCGTGAAGCTCGTGCGCCACCCGATGCTCGTCGCGATCCTGGAGCGCCACTTCCGCGACCGATTGACCGAGGCGCACCTGAGGATGGCCGAGATGCCGGAGGGCGCCGACCTGGTCGGGGGGGAGATGGTGCGCTTCCCGACCATCCTCATGCGGAACGTCTACATCCTGCCGGGCGTGCCCGAGATCTTCCGCCAGAAGTTCGAGGCGATACGCGAGCGATTCCGCGACGAGCCGATCCACCTGAGCAACGTCTTCGTCGCGATCGGCGAGGGGGTGCTCGCGGACTATCTGAACGGGCTCCTGGCCGACTATCCAAACCTGCTCCTCGGCTCGTATCCCGAGCTCTCCAATCCCGAGTACAAGGTGAAGGTGACGCTGGAGTCGCGGGATCGCGGCTACCTCGAGGGCGCGCTGGCGGAGTTCCTCCGGCGTCTGCCGGCCGGCGCGCTCGTGAGGGTCGCCTAGCTCGAGCGGTGCGCGGCGTCCCGCTCGGCGTCGCTCTCGTCGCCCTCGGGCTTTATCTGATCGGGCTCGGCGCCGCGCCGTTCCTGGATCCGCCCGAAGGGTTTCACGCCGCGATCGCGCGCGAGATGGCGCTCGACCGCGAGCGCATCCTGCCGCGCATCGACGGCATTCCGTACTTCGAGACGCCGCCGCTCCTCTACTGGCTCCTCTCCGCGTCGTTCGGCGCCGCCGGCGTCACGCCGCTGGCGGCTCGGCTCTGGTCGGCGCTCGGCGCGGTCGGCTGCGCGGCGCTCACGGCCCGCCTCGGGGTCCTGCTCGGTGGCCCGCGCCTGGGGCTGCTCGCCGGGCTCATCGTGGCCGCGAACCTCGGCATGTTCGTCCACGGCCGCATGGTCTCGCCCGAGATTCCGTTCACGTTCTGCGTGACGCTCGCCTGGACCGGCTTCGCGTTCGCATACCTGGGCGACCGTCGCCGCGGGCTCGCCATCTTCTACGTCGGGCTCGGCCTCGTGGCGCTCGTCAAGGGGCTCCTGGCCGCGCTCGGCCCGTTGCTGGTCGTCGCGGTCTTCTTCTGGCTCACGCGCGAGCGCCCGCTGAGCCCGTGGGGGCCGTGGTGGGGCGTGCTGTTCGCCGCCGTCGTCGCGCTGCCGTGGTACTTGGTGATGGAGACGAAGAGCCCCGGCTTCCTCGGCTACACGCTCCTCGACAGTAATTTCTACGGCCTCGCGCGCCAGCGCACGGTGCCGGACGAGAACGTGCCGCTCGGCTCGCTCGAATTCCTGGTGGTGACGTTCCTGGCGCTCTTGCCCTGGTCGCTCGCGCTGCCGTGGGCCTTCGCGCGCGCTTTTCGGCGCCAGTGGGAGAGCGCGACGGCGCGACTCTGGCTCGTGCTCGGCCTCTGGTCGGCCGCCGTTCTCGCGGTCTTCGTGCTGGTGCCCCAGCGGCTGCCGCACTCGGCGCTGCCGGCGTTTCCCGCGCTCGCGCTCCTGGTGGCGCGCGTGTGGGACGAGCGCGTCGAGGGCGCGCCGGGTCCGCCGTCGGTGCGCGCGCTCCTGGTGCCGGTAAGCGCGCTCTTCACGCTGGTTGCTGCCGGATTCGTCGCGGCCGCCGCCGGATTCTTTCCGCTTTCGGCCGCCGCCTTGTCGAGCCTCGACATCACCACACGCAACCTGACCGCGCGCGGCCAGCGGGCGCCCGGCGTGCCGTTCGAGGCGTGGACGCCGCTCTTCTATTCGGGCGCGGCCGTTTTCGCGCTCGGCGCCGCAGCGCTCGCGGTCGCCGCCTGGCGGCGCGCGGTGGCGATGGGCGTGGGAGTTGTCCTGGCGGTGACGATCGCCTTCCTGCCGACGGTGGTGGCCGACGGCATGACCCGGTTCGCGCGGAGCCGTTCCATCCGACCCTTGACGGCGGCGCTCGTCCCGCGGCTCAAGCCGGGCGACCTGGTCGTGCACGAGGGCACCATCGCGGCCAGCGCTTCGATGCTCCTGGTCGTGCCTCGCCCCGTCCACGTCGTCAACGGGCTCTATTCGAATCTGGCGCGGGGCGCGCCGCTCGACGCGGGCGACGTCTTCTGGGACTCGCCCCTATTCGAGCAGGCCTGGGCGGGGCCAGGCCGCCACTTCCTCATCTCGGCGGTAGACCCGGCGCGCAGCGTAGTGCGGGCCCTGCCGCCATCAGGGGTCCATCTGATCGCCGAGGCCGGGGGACGGCGGCTCTATTCGAATCTTGGCGATCAGGGGGCAGAAGGCCGATGATGGCCTCATGAGCGAGGCGCGGACCTTGCCCAAGGTCGTGGTCGTCATGCCCGCCTACAACGCCGGACGGACGCTGCGCCTGACCTACGAGGAGTTGCCGAAGGACACGGTGAACCTCGTCATCCTGGTCGACGACGGCTCCACCGACGCGACGCTCGAGGTGGCGCGCCAGCTGGGTCTCGAGATCTTCGTCCACAACCGCAACTACGGCTACGGGGCGAACCAGAAGACGTGCTACGCGGAGGCTCTGCGGGCGGGGGCGGACATCGTGGTCATGGTGCACCCCGACTACCAGTACGACCCGCGACTAGTCCCGCGAATCATCGAGCCGATCGTCGAGGGCGAGGCCGATGTGGTGCTCGGCTCGCGTCTCAAGAGCGGCTCGGCGATGGCGCAGGGGATGCCCTGGTGGAAGTACCTCGCCAATCGCTTCCTGACCGGGCTGGAGAACCGAGTCTTCGGGCTGTCGCTCTCCGAGTACCACACGGGCTATCGCGCGTTCAGGCGCGACGTGCTCGAGACTGTCAACTTCGTGGCCAACTCGGACGGCTTCGTCTTCGATCAGGAGATCATCGCGCAGGTCGTCGCCGCGCGCTTCAAGATCGCCGAGATCGCGGTACCCACGCGGTACTTCCCGGAGGCATCGTCGGCGAGCTTCCTCGCCTCGGTCGTCTACGGCCTGCGAATCCTCGCCGTGCTCTTCTGGTTCACGCTGAACCGGCGCGGCGTGCGGCGCTCGCGCCGCTTCGACAGCCTCCGCGCCCGCTACTCCCGCCTGCGCTGATCGCGCGCCCGGGCCCGCCCTTCAGTTCGTTTCGGCCCTCTCGTCGTCGTCCGGCGTGCGCGTCAGGATGTGCGAGGCGTGATGGTGGATCAAGCGCCATCCCTGAGGGCCGTGCTCGAACAGGTTGGTCGCCAGGATCGAGGTGACGGCGAGGCGGCCCTGGACCTCCGAGAAGATGTTCTCGGTGCACGTCACCCACCCAAGGTCGCCGCCGGCGGCGGCGCGCACGTCCGAGAGCGTGAAGCGCATCTCGGCGGTGTTCTCGAAGATGGACTCCCACGAGGAGCGCACCGCCGCCCAGCCGACCAGGAGCGGCCAGCCCGGATGCACACACTGCACGTGCTCGCCGTGCGCCCATACCTGGTCCATCCGCGCCAGGTCGAGCGTCTCGAACGCCTGATAGAAGCGCGCGTTGGCCTGCTCGACCTCGGCGAGGTCGATCATTGCGGGCCAGTTGTCGCCGCCGGCAGGCGCACGACGAGCGTCTCGCCTTCGAGGTCCAGCGGCAGTGGCGTCAGCCGGTCGCCGACGCACGGGCCGGCCGTGCAGCGGCCGCTGATCGGCTCGAAGACGGCGCCGTGCGTCGAGCAGATCAGCGCGCAGCCGTCGTCGGTGAAGAACTCGTTGGGCCAGAGGTCGAGGGGCGTGCCGACGTGGGGGCAGCAGTTGACATACGCGCGGAAGTGACCGTTGTGGTTCACGACGAAGCCGTTCACGGCGCGCCCGGCGCGCTCGAGACGAAAGACCGCGCTGTGGCCGGGCGGTACCGTCGCGACAGCGCAGCGCCACTCGTCCGGGCCCGCCATGACCCGGATGGTATCATCCATGGGTATGCTTGCCATCGACGCGCGCGACGTCGAGAAGACCTTTCGCTCCGGATGGCCGCGGCGGCGCGAGACCCGCGCGCTGCGCGGCGTCTCGCTCACGGTCGAGCGCGGCTCGATCGTCGGCGTGCTCGGCCCCAACGGCGCCGGCAAGACCACGCTCCTGTCGATCCTCGCGACGCTGCTCACGCCCGACCGCGGCACCATCACGGTCCTCGGCCACGACGTCGTGCGCGAGGCGGGCCTGCTGCGGCGCCGCCTCAACATGGCGAGCGGCCGACCGTCGTTCCTCTGGAGCCTACGCGTCGGCGAGATCGTCGCGTTCTACGGGCGGCTCTACGGCCTGAGCGGCCGCGCGCTGCGCGCGCGGGTCGACGCGCTCATCGAGCTCACCGAGCTCGGGCCATACCGTCGCGTGCCGTACAGCGACCTCTCGACCGGATTGAAGCAGCGGGTGGCCCTCGCCAAGTCGCTCGTGAACGATCCCGAGCTGCTCTTCCTCGACGAGCCCACGCTCGGCCTCGACCCCGACGTCGCGGCGCGGATGCGCGCCCACATCGCCCGACTCCGGCGCGAGCAGGGGATCACCATCGTGCTGACGACGCACTACATGCGCGAGGCCGACGAGCTCTGCGACGAGATCGCCTTCATCAAGGGCGGGCAGATCCTCGCGCGCGGCACGCCCGGCGAGCTCAAGCGCCAGATCCGCCTGGGCGAGGTCGTCGCGCTCAAGCTCGACCCGCCGCGGGTGCCGTGGCTCGCCGAGACGCCCGGCGTGCTCCGCTGCGTCGAGGTGGACGGCTGGGTCGAGTGCACGGTGGACGAGGCCGAGAAGCGGCTGCCGGAGATCCTGCGCCTCCTGCACGCCGACGGCGTCGTGATCCGTAACGTCCAGGTGCATGAGCCCGAGCTCGAGGAGGTCTTCGTTGAGCTGGCGCGGTGAGCTCCTGGCCGTCTGGGCGGTGACGCTGCGCAACGCGCTCATGGGCGCCCGCAACGTCTTCTTCTTTTTCGAGCTGCTCTTCTGGCCGATCGTCGGCGTCCTCTCCATCGGCCTGATGTCGCGGTTTCTCGAGCTGACGTCGGCCCAGGCCTCGTTCGTCCTGATCGGCACCATCGCGCTGTCGATCGTCAACGTCTGCCAGCTCGAGGTCGCCTACGCGGTGCTGCTCGACGTCTGGTCGAAGTCGCTGAAGCACCAGTTCCTCGCGCCCATCGGGATTCGCCACCTGACGCTCGGATCGTGGGTCATCGGGATGCTCCGGGGCCTCCTGGTGTTCGGGCTCTTGGCGGTGCTCGGCCGCTGGGCCTTCGGCTTCAACGTGGGTCAGCCGGGCTGGATCGCGCTCGCGACGTTCCTGCTGGGCTGCTTCCTCACCGCCTGGGTGGTCGGCGTCGCGGTGTGCGCCCTCATCACGCTCTTCGGCAACCGCGCCGAGGCGTTCGCGTGGGCGAGCGTGAACATGGTCCTGGTGCTGGCGGGCATCTACTATCCGATCTCCGTCCTGCCGGATTTCATCGCGGCGATCGCGAAGGCGATCCCGCTCACGTACTTCCTCGACGCGTACCGGGCCTACTACGGGTTCGAGTCTGAGTTCGCGGCGCCGATCGCGACGGGCCTCGCGCTCTCGGCCCTCTACGCCGCGCTCGCCCACTGGGCGTTCCTGGCGGCGATCCAGCGGGCGCGCCGGACCGGCCTGCTGCTCAAGATGTCGGAGTAACGCGGCTGGATCCCGCTCTCTCGGCGATTGCCCTCGGCTTCCTGCTCGGTCTTCAGCACGCGACCGACCCGGACCATCTCGTGGCGGTGGCGACGATCCTGACGCGCGAGCGTCGCTTCGTCGACGGCGCGATGATCGGCGTGCTGTGGGGCGCCGGCCACATGACGACCCTGACCATCGTGGGCGCGCTGATCATCGGGCTGAAGCTCACCGTCACGCCCGCCATCGGCAGCGGGCTCGAGCTGGTGGTAGCCGGCATGCTGATCCTGCTGGGCGTGCTGCGACTGCGCGACGCGGTCCGGAGCTTCTCGTCGGTGCCGGCTGGCCATCTGGTCGCGGACCACGAGCACGGCAGCGAGGCCGGGGTCGTCCACAGTCATCCCCATCAGCACGCCGACCATGCCCACGAGCACGCGCACGTCCATCCGTCGAAGCTTTTGTCGGCTTTCGGATGGCGCAGCGGCTGGCCGGCCGGCCGCGCGGTCGTTGTCGGTGCCGTGCACGGACTCGCCGGCAGCGCCGCGGTCTCCCTCCTGGTGCTGGCGACGCTGCGCTCGACGGCGAGCGCCGTCGCGTACCTGCTCATCTTCGGCATCGGGACGATCATCGGGATGACCGTGCTCACCGCGGTGATGGCGTACCCGGTGTCGCTCGCGCTCCGCTTCCGCCGCGCCCGCCAGGCGCTCGCCTTCTGCGCGGGCGTCGGCTCGATCGCCTTCGGCCTCGTGTACGGCTACGCCGTGCTGTAGCGGAGCTGCCCGGCATGCCGGACCCGGCGCCCGCGACCCGTATCGAGACCGACAGCATGGGGCCGATCGCGGTCCGCGCCGACCGCTACTGGGGCGCCCAGACCGAGCGCTCCCTCCATCACTTCGCGATCGGCAACGACCGGATGCCGATCGCGGTAGTCCACGCCCTGGGCCTTCTGAAAAGGGCGGCCACCGCGGTCAACCGCGAGCTCGGCCTCCTGGACGCGCGCCGCGCCGAGCTGATCGCGCGCGCCGCCGACGAGGTGATCGCCGGCAAGCTCGACGCGCACTTCCCGTTGTCGGTCTGGCAGACCGGGTCCGGCACCCAGACGAACATGAACGTGAACGAGGTGATCGCGAATCGCGCGATCGAGCTCGCCGAAGGAAAGCTCGGGAGCAAGGACCCGGTTCATCCCAACGATCACGTCAACTTGTCCCAGTCGTCCAACGACACCTTTCCCACGGCGATGCACGTCGCCGCGGCCCTCGAGATCACGCGGCGCCTGGTGCCGAGCGTTCAGGCCCTCCGCGACGCGCTCGCCGCCAAGGCCCGCGAGTTCGCCGGCATCGTGAAGATCGGCCGCACCCATCTTCAAGATGCGGTGCCGCTCACGCTCGGTCAGGAATTTTCCGGCTACGTCGCCCAGCTCGACGGCGCGCTGGCGCGGATCGACGCGACGCTGCCGGGGCTCCTGGCTCTCGCGATCGGGGGCACCGCGGTCGGCACGGGGCTCAATGCGCCCGCCGGCTTCGGCGACGCCGTCGCCCGGAAGCTTGCCGAGCTGACCGGTCTCTCGTTCGTCTCGGCGCCGAACAAGTTCGCCGCGCTTGCGGCCCACGACGACCTCGTGATGGCGAGCGGCGCGCTGCGCACCCTCGCCGTCGCCTTGATGAAGATTGCCAACGACCTGCGCTGGCTCGGCTCGGGGCCGCGCAGCGGGCTCGGCGAGCTCGCCCTGCCCGAGAACGAGCCGGGATCGTCGATCATGCCGGGCAAGGTCAACCCCACGCAGGCCGAGGCGCTCACCATGGTCGCGGTGCAGGTGATGGGCAATGACACGGCGATCGCCCTGGCCGGCTCGCAGGGCAACTTCGAGCTGAACGTCTTCAAGCCCGTCATCATCTTCAACTTCCTGCACTCGGCGGAGCTCCTGACCGACGCGTGCGCGCGCTTCCGCGAGTTCTGCGTGGACGGGATCAAGGCGAACCGCGTGAGGATCGCCGAGCTCGTCGGCCGCTCGCTCATGCTGGTGACCGCGCTCGCTCCCCATATCGGCTACGACCGCGCGGCGGCGATCGCCAAGAAAGCTCACGCCGAGGGGCTCACGCTGCGGGAGGCCGCCCTGGCCTCGGGTCACGTGACCGCCGAGCAATACGACCGCTGGGTGCGTCCGGAAGACATGGTCTGAATCTCACGCGGGACCGCCGGCGTCCAAAGCCCCATGAGCAAGTTCCACGAGGGCGAGCGGGCCGTGCAGTCGCGGTCCGGTGTGGCGGACGAGGCCGGCCGGCTCGGGCGGGGCATCACGAGCGCGATTCCCGACGCCGCGCGGCGGTTTCTGGAGTCGCAGCGCCTCGCGGTCCTCGCGGGTGTCGACCGGTCGGGGCGCGTGTGGGCGTCGATGGTCGGTGGCGCGCCCGGTCTCATCACGGCGCCGAGCTCGAGGATGCTGCGCGTGGCGGCCGGGCTGCCGGACGCGGATCCCCTGAGCGAGGGCGTGGCTCCCGGCCGGCCGCTTGGCGTCCTCGTCATCGATCCGGAACGGCGGCGCCGGCTGCGCGTCAACGGCCGGGTGGTGAAAGCGGACCGTCAGGCGATCGACATGCAGACCGTGGAGGTCTTCGGCAACTGTCCGAAGTACATCCAGGCCCGCGCGCCTGAGCCGGGCGCCGAGCACCAGAGAGCCGGCCTCGCCGTACGCAGCCATGCGCTCACCGAATCTCATCGGCTCGCGATCGGGCGAGCCGACACGCTCTTCATCGCGAGCGTTCACGCCGACGCCGGAGCCGATGCGTCGCACCGCGGGGGCCAGCCGGGCTTCGTGCGAGTACTGGACGAGCGATCGCTGCTGATTCCCGACTACGCCGGGAACAATATGTTCCAGACGCTCGGCAACATCGCGGCGGACCCGCGCGTGGGGCTGCTCTTCGTCGACTTCGATACTGGCACGACGCTCCAGCTGACCGGACGGGCGAGGATTCTCTGGGAGCCCGAGGCGCTCAATGGTGCCGTGCGCGCGGTCGCAGTGGAGATCGACGAGATCGTCGAGATCGAGGGGCAGGGCCCGCTCGGCTGGCGCTTCGTCGGGTACTCGCCCTTCAACCCGCGCTGAGCCGCGGGCGTCTCAGGCGTTCGGCCACGAATCGACCGGCCGGTCGGCGAGTGACGTGGGCATCGTCGCGAGCGCGTCCAGGACAGGTAGCCGACAGCAGGATCGCTGCGGCAGTTCGCGGACCCAATGTTCAGCCAGTCGCGAACCATTCCGTATGACCCGACGTTTGACGTTTGTCGCGCTCGAGGTCCTGAGCTGCTTCGTGTCGGCCGAGGTTCTGCGATTGCGCGGCGTAGGCCGCGCTGGTACTCGGGGTCAGAAGCGGACGGCGAGGCCGCCGGTGAAGGTGCGGGGGTTGCCGGCGGTGTAGTGGATGTCGGGGACGCCGGCGGCGGGCTCGCCGCCGAGGCGTGAGGTGAAGAAGAACTGCGCTTCACGCCACTCGGTGTTGGTGATGTTCTCGATGCTGAAGAAGGCCTCGATCCACTTGTAGCGATACCGGGCGACGAAGTCGAAAAGGAGATAACCGCGCGCCTTCTGCGTGCGATCCTCGTCGGCCCAGCGGTCGGCCAGATAGCGCATCGCGAAGCTCGCCGCCAGCCCGAATGGCAAGCGGGCCGTCAGGTCGGCGCGGGACGTCACCAGCGGGGCCAGCGCCACCGCCTGGCCCGTGTCGAACTCGGCGTGGCTCGACGTCACGTCGCCCGAGAACGTGAGCCAGTCGAGCAGCTTCGCGCGCATCGCGAACTCGAATCCCTGCCGGTGGGTCGGCCCGCGCGCCTCGGTTGTGCCCTCGTCGCCGACGAACACCAGCTCGCTGGCGAGGTTGAGCCACCAGTACGTCGCCGAGAGCTCGACCCGCGGGATGACCTTGGTCCGCACGCCGAACTCCCAGCCCATTGCCGTCGGCAGCGCCGTCAGGGTGGGATCGGAGATCACCGCCCGCGCGTCATTGCTGTGATAGCCCGTGCCGAAGTTGCCGAAGAACTCGGTATTCCACCACGGACCCAGCACGAGGTTGGCCTTCACGTTCGGGCGCGCCTTCGTGACGTAGCCGTTCGTGTCGTCGCCGGTCGTGTTCACCCGCGTCCATGCGTTGTAGGTGAAGATGTCGCCGCGTGCGCCGGTGACGAAGCGGAGCCAGGGGACCGGTACCACATCGAACTTCACGAACGGCGCGTAGGACTGCTCGACGATGCTGACGTCCTGGGTGCGCCCGGTCGGGTGGCGCTGGATGGACGTGCCCAGCACGACGCGCGGCGTGTCGATGCGGTACTGGAAGCCGGCGGTGCTGATGAGGCTCACGCCGAACGGCTTGCCCTGGTGCTGGTACTGGGCGTCGATGCCGCCGAGCAGGCGGCGGTCGCGCTGGGTGATCTCGTCGCCGTTCTCGGGATCATTGAGGAAGAAGGTGAAGTTGTTGAACAGGTTGAGCGTGTAGTAGCTGCCGTAGCCGCGGACCGCGATCGTCTGGGCCTCGTCGAGGCGCCAGGTCCAGTCCACGTTGAGGTTGAGGCGCTGCGTCTCGCCGCCCTCGTTCGCATCGATGGCGCCGAATCGCGAGATGAGGCCGGCTCGGACGGCCCGCACCGGGATCTCGCCCGAGCCGTGCCAGGTGGCGTAGTAGTACGAGGCCCAGGCGGAGAGATCCATGCCTGGCGTCAGGCTGCCCTTCGCCTTGGCGAGGATGTTGAACCGGTTGTAGCCGTTCGGGTGCTCGAAGGGACCGTCGCTGTGGTAGTACTCGGCCGCGATCAGCGTCTTGAGCGCGTCCTTCGTCGGCGAGAGCAGCGTGAGAAAGCGCATCGTGCTGAACGAGCCGCCGGACGCCTCCGCGTAGTTCTCCTCGACGAAGTCGCGGAGGACGAAATTGACGGCGCCCGCAGTGGCGAAGTCGCCGTACTCCACGAAATAGGGCCCCTTGAAGCCGTCGAGCCGCATGACCGTCTCGGGAATCAGGAAATGGAGATCGGCATACCCCTGGCCGTGCGCGTGGCTGCGGAAGTTGACGGGAAGCCCGTCGACGAAGATGGCGACGTCGGTGCCGTGATCGGCGTCGAAGCCGCGGAGGAAGTACTGCTCCGCCTTGCCGCCCCCCTGGTGCTGGCTGATCACGAAGCCGGGGATCAGGCGCAGGAGGTCGCCCGGCCGGCCCTGCGGGAGCAGCTCGAAGTCTTTCCCGGGAATGAAGACCTCCGAGGACGAGGAGAGCGGCGGCGGCGCGGTCACCGTAACGGGCGGCAGGGGAGTTCGCTGCTCGTCCAGGAAGGTCGGTGGCGGCGCTTCCTGCTTGACGGGCGGCGGCGACTCCTGCTGGAGCGGCGGCGACGTCTCCGGCACCGGCGGAGGAGTCTGCTGGCCGAATGCAACAGCCGCCGTCAGTACGCCGGCGACCAGAATCAGCCTCGTGACGGCACGCGGACCAACGGCCGAGCAACGTATGAACATTGCCGAAAAGGTAATACCACACGACGCAGGGCTCATCCAGTACATTCCCGATCCATGAGAGAAGAGCGGGCCGTCCGGTTCACGGTCTCGCTGCCGGCCCGGCTGATGCGGACGCTGGACCGTCTCCGCGCCGGCCGGCGCTACGGCAATCGAAGCGAGTTCGTGCGCGATCTGCTACGCGGCGAGCTCGTCAAGGAAGAATGGGCCACGGCGCCGGGGGAGACGGTGGGGGTCCTGACGCTCGTCTACGACCACGAGACCCATGCGCTCGCGGACAAGCTGGCGGACATCCAGCACCACGGCTTCCGGTCGATCACCGCGAGCCTGCACGTGCACCTGGACGAGCATTCCTGTCTCGAGGTCATTGCGCTGCGGGGCTCGGCGCGGCGCATCCGCACGATCGCCAATGAGCTTCTCGCCGTCAAGGGTGTACGCTACGGACAGCTCGTTCCAGCGACGCGTGGCAAACGTCTGACTTGACCGATTACCGCGGCACCCGCACGAGGTGGTACGGGCCGCGATAGCGAGCGAGCTTCGCTCGGAGCCGCTCGTGGTGCACTCGACCTCGTGGAGGCACGACGCCGAGAGCCGCGCGCTGATCCTGACCCACGTCGCCGTCATCGCCGTGACGAGCTCGCCGCGCGGGCTCGTGGAGCAGCGCGTCGAGCGTGCGCCCCTCGCACGCGGCGGCGCCACGACGCCACCGGCTCGGATGCGGACCGAGGCCGTACTGAGCCATGCGATGGAGCACCTCGCCTCGCGAACCTTAGAAGCTCCGGCACACCTGAAGCAGAATTCAGGTGCGCTTCAGGCTCTCTTCAGCCCTCGCCGCGTAGGGTACGTGCGATGATCCCGGTCTGGTCCTTCCGCCTCGCGCACGGCCTGATCGTCCTGACTCTCTCGATGAGCCTCGCCGACTTCATCGAGGTCCAGGCGCTCTCGTCGGACGATCTCCGGAAGCGATTCAGGCTGCAGCCGTCGTGCGATCCGGCGGTGACGGCCTCGATGACTGATCCGTCCGCCAGCTCCTTGATGGTGGCCATCGAATGTCGCTTCAAGACGCCCTCCTCGACGACCTCAGAAGACTCGAGTACCACCGAGAGTCCCTAGCGAGCCTGCGATCCAGGGCACGACCCACACCGAGGACGGTGTCCTGCCCACGCAGGATGCGGTGCATGAAACTCTGGAGGTCACGTACGGAGTGGTTCGAGAGCGAGCTGGCGCGAAGGTCAGCTATCACGTCACCGCTCGCGTGGTGACCGGCCTCAAGCACTTCTCGGTGGTCGACATCGATCTGGGGCGCGGTGGGAACCGTTTCGGTCCCACGCCCGCGCCGGAGCCTCCCCGGCGATGAGGATCGTCGTATCCGCGATTGGGGTGGCGGCGGTGGTGGGCCTCAGCGCGTGCGCTTGGACGCCCGCGGATCGGCTGCGGAACGAAGCCTTCCTGGACATTTACTGGACGGCGGCGAAGCAGTGCGAGGCGCTCTACACCACGATGCACGTCGAGCGCATCGCTAACGACGGCGGCCTCTCTGTTTCGGCCTCTTCCGACTCCCGCACTCAGGCCCAGCCCTTCCGGGAGTGTTACTGGAAGAGTGTGGTGGAGCTGACCGAGAAGCGGCGTGCTTCCGGGCTGGCGGTGCCCGAGGGTCTCAGTACGCATCCGGACATCGACATCGACTGAAGCGAGCCCGAAGCACACCTGAATTCTCCTTCAGGTGTGCCGGCGCTTCAGGTTCGCTAGGATAGCCGCGATGCGGCTGCTCCTGATCGAGGACGACCGGAAGGCCGCGAAGCTCCTCGCGCGGGGACTTCGGGAAGAGGGGTTCGTCGTCGACGTCGCCCCGACCGGCGAGGCGGGCGAGGAGCAGGCCGCCGTCAACGATTACGACGTGATCGTGCTCGACTGGCTCCTGCCCGGCAAGGACGGTATCGCCGTCTGCCGGTCGCTCCGCGCGCGCGATCTGGCGACCCCGATCCTGATGCTGACGGCGAAGGACGACCTGGCCGATCGCGTGACCGGCCTCGGCACCGGGGCCGACGACTACCTCACGAAGCCGTATGCCTTCGCCGAGCTCCTGGCACGCATCAGGGCCTTGCTGCGCCGGTCGCGTCACGCGAAGCCGGTCGTGCTCCGCTTCGGCGACCTGGCGCTCGACCCGGCCAGCCGCCGCGTGACGCGCGGCGGCGCGGCGATCGCGCTCACCTCGAAGGAATACGCGATTCTCGAGGTGCTGATGCGGAGCGACGGCGAGACCGTGAGCCGGACGCATCTGGTCGAGCGCGTCTGGGACGAGGCGTCGGAGGTGCTCGACAACCTGGTCGACGCGCACGTGAGCCATCTGCGGAAGAAGATCGATCGTGGCGAGAACCCCTCGCTGATCCACACGGTCCGCGGTTACGGCTACCGGCTGGGCCCGCCGCCGACCGTTGACGCATGAGGCCGCTCAGCTTCAAGACCCGCCTCTGGCTGGGCCACGTGGCGGTGCTCGCCGTGCTGTTGACGCTCACCGCGTTCGCCGCCGACTGGGCGCTCCGCCGCGCGGTGCTCGGCACCGTCGTCGACGACGCGATCCTCTGGCTCGCCTCGACCGAGGCCGCGGCCATCCAGGCCGATCCCGCGAAGCCGGTACGCGTGCACGACATCGCCCCGGGTGCGGGACCGCCCTCGTTCGTGCGCCTCGACAAGTTCGTCCAGATCACCGACCTGGACGGCCGGGTCGCCGCGCGCAGCATGACGCTCGGCACCGCGAGTCTGCCGACGTCGCCTGGACTGCTCGCCCGTCTGCGGGACGGCGAGACGGTGTTCGCGACGGTCACCGATTTCGGCGAGGAGCCGATCCGGATGGTGTCGCTGCCGGTCGAGGTCGGCGGCAAGCGCTACGCCATCCAGGTGGCGATGTCCCTGGACGATGCCTACGCAGTGACGCGGGCCGGCCGGTGGCTCTTCCTCGGGATGTCCCTGGTGATTCTTACGGCAATCGGGCTGACCAGCGCGCTCCTCGCGACGAACGCGCTGCGCCCGATCGACCGGATGGTGCGGCGCGCGCGCAGCATCGGCGAGGCAAACCTCGCCGATCGACTGCCTCACCCGGGAACCGTCGACGAGATCGGCCGACTCGTGGAGACGCTCAACGAGATGCTCGGGCGCCTGGAACAAAGCTTCGAGGTCCAGCGCCGCTTCACCGCGGATGCCTCGCACGAGCTGCGCTCGCCGCTCTCGCGACTGCGCGCCGAGCTGGAGGTCACGCTCCGCCGCCCGAGGTCGCCGGGCGAGTACGAGGAGACGCTCCGCTCGTGCCTGGAAGAGGTGCAGCGGGTCCAGGACCTGATCGAGGAGCTCCTCGAGCTGGCGCGGATCGACGCCCAGCAGCCGGAGTCGGCCAAGCCCGTCGCGATCATCGACATCGTCGAGGCGGCGGTGGCGGTGGTGCGACCCAAGGCGGAGCAGCACGGCGTCGCGGTCGCGGTCGGTGGGCTTCCCGAGCTACTGGTGCATGCGGCGCCGGTGGCCGCGAAGGTCGCCCTCGCCAACATCCTCGACAACGCCGTGAAGTTCTCGCCGTCAGGCGGCCGAGTCACGATCGCCGTCGCCGCGGCTCCCGCCGAGGCGATCATCGCCGTCTCCGACACGGGGCCGGGAGTCTCGCCCGAGGACGCCGGGCGGCTCTTCCAGCGTTTCTTTCGCGGCAAGGCGTCCCGCTCGACCGACGCGCCCGGAGTGGGCCTCGGGCTGGCGATCTCGCGCGCCCTCGTCGAGCGCCAGGGCGGACACATCTCGGTGGACGCCCGCGCCGAGACGGGCGCGACGTTCAGCGTGCACCTGCCCCGCGCCTGAAGAAAATTTCATCTGTCCTTCATGATGCTTTCAGGGAGCGCCCGGTAGACTCTGTCGGTCGTCGAGCTTCAGCCGATCGGGGTCGAGAGGACGAATGGGCGCGCGAGAGACCGTGGGAGCGATGTGCGTGCTGGTGCTGACGCTCGCGCCGGCCGCTGGCGCCCAGGAACCGCGCACGCTGTTGACGCTCGAGGATGCCGTGCAGCGCGCCGTGCAGTACAACGCGACCCTGCGCGCCAAGGAGCGCGAGCACGCGTCGACCCGGGCGAACGAGGTCACGGCCGGGCTCCGGCCGAATCCAACCGCGTCGTACATGGCCGAGCAGCTCGGCAGCCCCAATGTCAGCGCCCAGTACACGGTAGCGCTGTCTCAGACGATCGAGACGGGCGGAAAGCGCGGCAGGCGCATCGACAGCGCCAGGGCCGCGACCCGAGTCAGCGACTTCGAGCTGGCGGACGTGCGCCGGCAGGTGATCGCGCAGGTCAAGAAGTCGTTCATGGACGTGCTCGCGGGGGAGGCAACCGTGAAGCTGGCGGCGGACAACCTCGCGAGCCTGGACGAGATCGAGCGCCTGAACCGCCTGCGCGCCGAGAAGGGTGAGATCGCCGAGCTCGAGCTTCTGCGCATCCAGACGCAGCGGTTCTCTTTCGAGCGCGACCTGGCCGACGCGCGACGCGCCCTGACGGCGGCGCGGGTTGCCCTGCGCAACGCGCTGGGCTCGGAGGCGCTCAAGGGCGACTTCGACGTCGCCGGCGAGCTCGTCTTCCGCGACGTGCCGATCGACCGGGATCGGTTGCTCCAGCAGGCCCTGGAAAGCCGGCCTGATCTGCGGGCCGCGGCGGCCGGCCGCGAGAAGGCGCGCGCCGACGTCAACCTGGCGCGCGCGAACGCGTGGTGGGATTTCGCGCCGCAGGTGCAGTACCAGCGGATCGGAGCGGACAACACGTTCGGGTTCGGCGTGAGCGTCCCGATCCGCATATTCGACCGAAACCAGGGGGAGATCGAGCGCAGCCGCGCCGAGGTCGAGCGCGCCGATCACCTGCGCGACGCGGCGATCGAGCAGGCGCGCGCGGAGGTCGAGACGGCGGTGGCTTCGGTCCTGACCGAGCGGGAGAAGGCGCGCCAGCTCGGCGAGGTCTACCTGCCGCGCGCCGAGCGCGTCCGCGCGACCGTCGACTTCGCATACCGTCGTGGTGGGCTCAGCGTGCTGGACCTGCTCGACGCGCAGCGGACGTATCGCGAGACCGCCCTCGAGCACGTGCGCTCGCTCGGAGACTACTGGAATGCCGTGTACCAGCTCGAAGCCGCCGTCGGCGGCCAGCTCATTCCCTGACATGCGCGCCCTCGCGCCTGTCCTGCTGGCCCTGATCTTCTCCGGCTGCGGCGACGCCTCCGACGCCGCGAAGGCCCTGGCACCCCGCCCGACGGCGGAGCCGGGCGTCATCACCATTCCGGCGGACTCGCCCCAGCTCGGGCAGATCAAGGTCGCGGCGGTCGAAGCGATGGACGTGCCCCAGGACGAGGTGGTCGCGCCGGCGCGCGTCGGGATCGATCCCGGGCGGCTCTCGAAAGTGCTCCTGCCGGTTGCCGGCCGGATCGAAGCCGTCCTGGTGAAGCTCGGCGAGCGCGTCGAGCAGGGACAGGCCGTGGTGATTCTCGATAGTCCGGACGCGGACGCCGCGGTCGGCGCCTGGCGCACGGCCGAGGCCGCCGAGCGGCAGGCGACCGCCGCCCTGACCAAGGCGGAGGCGGACTACGAGCGGGCGCGCGACTTGCTCGAGCACGGCGCGGCGTCCCAGAAGGACGTGCTGGCCGCGCAGAACGATCGCGCGCAGGCGTCGGCCGCGCTCGATACCGCGCGGGCCGGGCGCGAGCAGGCGCGGCGCAAGCTCGAGCTGCTGGGCCTTCAGCCGACGGTCTTTCACCAGCCGGTCACCGTCCGCGCGCCGATCAACGGCACGGTGCTCGACGTCGGGGTCGCGCCCGGCGAGTACCGGAACGACACGACGGCGCCACTCATGAGCATCGCGGACCTGACGCGGGTCTGGCTGAGCGCGGACGTCGCCGAGCCCGCGATTGCGCTGGTGCGCGTGGGGGACGCGGTCGAGATCAGGCTGGTCGCATTCCCCGGCGAAGTACTCGCCGGCCGCGTCACCCGGATAGCCGACGTCCTCGATCCCCAGACCAGAACGGTGAAGGTTCACGTCGAGCTGCCCAATCCCGGCGGCCGGCTCCGCCCGGACATGTTCGGAACGCTCCGCCACATCGCGTCGCGGCGCCGGGCCCCGGTGGTGCCGCTGGCGTCGGTGATCCAGCAGTACGGGCGCGCCGTCGTCTTCGTCGAGCGCGAGCCGGCGCGGTTCGAGCGCCGCGAGATCGTGGCGGGCGCGCGGGAAGGCGAGCGAGTCGCGGTCCTCGCCGGCCTGACGCCGGGCGAGCGCGTCGTCGTGGACGGCGCCATCTTGCTGAAGGACCGATAGCCTGCTCGCGCGGCTGCTCGACCTCGCGCTCGGCCATCGCCTGGTCACGGTCCTGGGCGCCCTCGTCGTGGTGGCCACCGGTACCTGGGCGTTCGCGAAGCTGAAGCTCGAGGCGTACCCCGACATCTCCGACCCGGGGGTCGTCGTCGTCACTCCGTACCCCGGGTT
>Ga0134127_10001237_pt1 | contig 19383 bp, 17 predicted proteins | sample KB31753_FD_96459 | JGI IMG/M metagenome (GOLD analysis project Ga0134127, IMG submission 96459) | Terrestrial soil microbial communities with excess Nitrogen fertilizer from Kellogg Biological Station, Michigan, USA - KB3-175-3 | ecosystem: Environmental > Terrestrial > Soil > Unclassified ... | reverse complement strand
GGCTTGGCTAGGGTTGAGACGCCTTGGGTCCCACAACCCGAACCCGCCTGTCGTGGCTCGCCATGGTCCTTCTCCTCACAGGCTGCGCCGGCGCCAAGACCACGGTCACCCCGGAGCCCGCGCCTCCCGCGCCGCCGGCGGCTCCGGCCGCGGCTCCGTCGACACCAATGAAGGCGCGGATCTCCATCCTTCGCATGGAGGTCAAGTCCGCGACCGCGCCCGCCGCCGTCGGCGACGGACTGGCGGAAATGCTCGGGGCGGCGCTGGCCCAGACCAATCGCTATGTCATCACGCCGCGGGACGCGGACCTCCTCGTGGTGGGCGTGGTCACCGAGTTCGCGCCGGCCGGCTCGGCGCCGGGGACGCCGGCCCAGGTTGCCATCGAGCTGGGGTTGCTCGACGCCAAGACCTCGCAGGTCTTCGGATCGGGGACCGTGCGCGGGCGCGCCGGCGATACCGCGGGCCTCGGCCCCGGTCTCCAGCCCCCGCTGGGCGCCGCGCTCGGCCGGTACGCGGGGACCTCGCTCGAGAAGGCCATCCGCGCCGCCATTCAGGACGCCGCGCGGCTTGTCACCGGCGGCACTCCCACCGCGTACTTCCGTCACTCGGCGACGGCGGCTCGGCCCGGGGCGACGGAGCCGGTCGCGCCGCCACCCGCCGCCCCGGCGCCCACCAGCCCTCCCCCCGCCGCGCCGGAGCGCCCGGCGCCGGCCCCGCCCGTCGCTCGCCCGGCGCCGGTTCCGGCCCCCCCGCCCGCGCCGGCGCCCAAGCCGTCGGCGCCCGCGCCGGTGATCGGCACCCGTTACGTGAAGGCGCCGACCGCCAATCTCCGCGACGCCTCCGGCACCATGGGCAAGGTCATGGTCACCATTCGACAGGGCACCCGGCTCGACGTGCTCGAGAGCAAGACCGGCTGGCATCGCGTGCGGATTCCCGACGGCAAGGAAGGCTGGATCGCCGACTCGGTGACGGCCCCGACGCCCTGAGGCGGATTACCTAGACGAGCGGCTTACCCCGCATGGCCTCGATCTTCGGCCTGACGATGGTGTCGCGGCACTGCGGGCAGATCGAGTGAGTGAACTGGGCCTTGGTGTGCCCGGCGATGTACTGCTCGACCTGCTGCCAGTAGTTCTTCTCGTCCCGGATCTTCTTGCACCAGGCGCACATGGGAAGAAGTCCCTGGAGCTGCTGGACCTGGGCGAGCGCCTCCTCGAGCGCGATCACCCGAGCGCCCAGGGCCGTTCGAAGCTCGAGGATCCTGACCCCCACCTGGACGCGGGCCCTCAGCTCGGCCGGATTGAAGGGCTTCGTGATGTAGTCGTCGGCGCCGGCCTCGAGCCCGGCGACGATGTCCTCGGGCCGGCCCTGTCCGGTCACCAGGATCAGATAGGGCGGGGAGGCATCGGCCCGGTCCCGGACCTTGCGGCAGACTTCCGGCCCCGTCAGGCCCGGCATCATCCAGTCGACCATGGCGAGAGACGGGCGCTCGGCGCCCTCGAGCCGCTCCCAGGCGGCGAGGCCATTGTCGACCTCGCTGATCTCGTGGCCCGCCGGCTCGAGGGCGGCCCGGGCCAGACGTCGGTACATCAGCTGGTCGTCGGCGATCAAGATCTTCATCGGTACGTCGCGACCATAGTCACCTCGGACGCCAGCGCGGGCTCGATCAATTCGTGGCGGCCGCTGGGCGGGACGGTTGGGGAAGCACGCTCGGAGACCCCTGAGCGCCAGGGGGAACGGGGTTCTCGCCAGCGTATCTCATTGGTCGGAGAACCCCATACGAATATCTGCTGTCCCGGGCTCATACCCGTCTGGGGGATCTCGCGGGCCCTGGGTTCGTTTTCCCCTCGAAGCGCCCCGGCACGCCTCATTTGCCCAAGCGGCAGGGTTACCAAACTCTGTGGAACCCAACCTGTCGTCCAGGTGACACAGGATATTTCTCTTTTAAATCCCTAGTTTTTCCTTGACACCCTCCCGGCCAGTCCGTAGGATGCCCCTGCAAGTGGGGCAATTTCCCATGAAGTGGAGTCAGTGCCCAATTAAACGGCGTCAGGGCCTTGGCCGGGAGAATGAGTGTTTCGCGGACATTTCAGGCACACGATCGACCCGAAGGGGCGCCTCAGCATCCCGGCGAAGTTTCGTGAAGCGCTGGACGGCGACCTGGGCGAAAAGCTGGTGATCGTGCCCATCGAGCATTCCCTCGAGGTGTATCCGCTTTCCGCGTGGCGCGAGATCGAGGCGAAGGTCGCCACGCTCCCCAAGTTCGACGAGGACGCGCGCAAGCTGAAGTACGCGTACCTCTCGCGCGCGCAGGACGTCACGCTCGACGCGCAGGGCCGCATCCAGCTCTCGCCCGACTACCGCGAGCGGGTGGGGCTCGACAAGGACGTGCTCGTGATCGGCATGCTCGAGCACTTCGAGGTGTGGAACCCCGAGCGCTGGAAGCATCTCGGCGAGCAGCGCGAGCCGCTCGGCGAGCTCTTCACGCGCGTGGCGCAGAAGGGCGTGTGAGCGCGATGGATCCCGCCGCCGTCCACGTGCCCGTCCTCGCCGACGAGGTGACGCACCTCCTGCGCGCGCGCCGCGCGGGCTGGATGGTGGACGGCACCGTCGGGCTCGGCGGCCACGCCGAGCGTCTGCTGGAGGCGAGCGCGCCGGGCGCGCGGCTCCTCGGCCTCGACGGCGACGCGGAGGCGCTGAGCCGGGCGGGCGCGCGGCTGGCGCGCTTCGGCGACCGCGCGGTGCTGCGTCACGGCAGCTTCCGCCGTCTCGCCTCGCATGCCGCCGGCGCCGGCGTGACGGAAGCGGAGTCGGTGCTGCTCGATCTGGGGCTGTCCTCGTATCAGCTGGCGGCGTCGCGGCGCGGCTTCACCTTCCAGGGTGACGAGCCGCTCGACATGCGCTTCGACAACACGCAGGGCCCGACGGCGGCGGAGCTGGTGAACGGGCTGCCGGAGGCGGAGCTGGCGCGCATCCTGTTCGAGCATGGCGAGGAGCCGCACGCGCGGCGCATCGCCCGCCGCATCGTGGAGGCGCGGGCGTCCGCCCCCCTCCGCACCACCGGCGAGCTGGTGGCGGCGGTGAAGCGCGGCGTACCGCGCGCGGCGTGGTCGCGCCGCCTCCACGTCGCCACTCGCACCTTTCAGGCCCTGCGCATGGCTGTGAACGACGAGGTCCAGGCCCTGCGGGACGCCCTCCCGCAGGCCGCCGCGCTGCTCGGCCGCGGAGGCCGACTGGGCGTGATCTCATTTCACTCGGGGGAAGATCGCATCGTGAAGCGCACGTTCCGCACGCTCGAGACGGACGGGTTCGGCGAGTTGCAGCCGTCGCCGGTGGTGCCGCAGCGCGAGGAAACGACGGTGAACCCGCGGGCCCGCAGCGCGAAGCTGCGCGTGCTCCAGCGGCTGGAGGCGGCATGAGCATGGCGGCCGCGCGCGAAGGGACGGGTCGCGGAAGTCGGGTGTTCGCCATGTCGCTGGGCTCCGCCGGGCAGGACATGGCGGCCCGCTTTCACCGGGAGCGCGATCGCGGGCGCCTGCGCCGGATGGGAGTGGCGGTGGCGCTGGGCGCGGTGCTCATGGCCGGGCTGCTGGGCGTGGTGGGACTGCGGGCGCAGCAGGTGCGCCTGTCGTATCGCCTCGACGCCCTCCGCACCACGCGCGCGGAGACGGAGGAGCTGAACCGGCGGATGAAGGTCGAGCTGGCCACGCTCCGCTCGCTCGCCCGCATCGAGGACAAGGCGCGGCACGAGCTCGGCATGGTGGCCCCCGGGAAGGATCAGGTGCAGCTCGCGCGCGAGTTCGTGTCCGCCGGCGGCGGCGTGAGCCGCGCGGTGCCTTCGCGCACGGCGGCCGCCGATCGCGGGACCCCGGGAGACCGGACCCTCCGCCGATGATCCCCCCGCTTTCCGACCCACCCGTCATGCGGCCATGAGCCTGGCCCGGACGGGGAGCCTGAGGATCCGGACTCTCATCGTCGCCGGCATCTTCGCCGGCGCCTTCCTCGGGCTGCTCGGCCGGCTCGGCTACCTTCAGGTGGTCAAGCACGACGAGTACCTCCGCCTCGCCGAGAACCAGCACGCCAAGACCGTCGCCCTCCGCCCCAAGCGCGGCGCCATCCTCGACCGCAACGGCCAGGTGCTGGCGGTGTCCTCCGGCGCGGAGTCGCTCTACGCCCTGCCGCACAGGGTGGACGACGCGACCCGGCTGGCGCGCCGTCTGGCGCCCCTGCTCGGCGAGCCGGCGGGAGAGATCGCCCGGCGGCTCGATTCCGCCAAGCGCTTCGTGTACGTGAAGCGCCGCCTGGCGCCCCCCGTCGCGCAGGCGGTGCGCGACCTCAAGGAGCCCGCGCTGGGCTTCCTCGAGGAAAGCCTGCGCCTCTACCCGAATCGCGAGCTCGCCGCGCACGTGGTGGGCTTCGAGGGCGGGGAGGGCAAGGGGCTGGGCGGCATCGAGCAGGCGTGGGACGCGCACCTGGCGGGCCAGGAGGGGCGGGCCCTGGTGGAGCGCGACGCGCTGGGCCGCGAGGTCACCGGCGCCCCCGTGGTGCTGAAGGCCGCGCTTCCCGGGCAGGGCGTCATGCTCACGCTGGACGCCACGCTGCAGTACATCGCGGAGAAGGAGATCGACGCCGTGTGGCGCCGCACGCGCTCGCGCGCCGCCATGGCGGTGGCGCTGGACCCGCGCACCGGCGAGGTGCTCGCCATCGCCATCCGGCCCACCTTCAATCCCAACGCCTTCAGCGCGGCCAGCGACGACGAGCGGCGCAACCGCGCGGTGACCGATCCCTTCGAGCCCGGCTCGACGTTCAAGGTGATCCTCGCCGCCGCCGCCCTCGAGGAGGGCGTGGTGCGTCCCGGCGATCGCATCTACGGCGAGAACGGCGCCATCACCATCGCCAGCGCCACCATCCACGACTGGAAGAAGTACGGCTGGCTCACCTTCTCCGAGGTGCTCCAGAACTCCTCCAACGTGGGCTCCATCAAGGTGGGGCTCTCGCTGGGCAAGGAGCGCTACTACAAGTACATCAGCGGCTTCGGCTTCGGGACATCCACCGGGCTGGGCCTGCCCGGCGAGAGCCGCGGGCAGCTCCGCGCGCCGGACCGGTGGTCCGGTCTCTCGCTCGCCACCATGTCGATCGGGCAGGAGATCTCGGTGACCGCGCTGCAGATCGTCTCCGCCTTCGGCGCGGTGGCCAATGGCGGGCGGCTGATGCAGCCGCAGATCGTCCGCGCGGTGCTGGACGGGCAGGGGCGCGAAGTCCGGGGCTTCGAGCCCAAGGTCGTGCGCCAGGTGATCTCGCCCGAGACGGCGCGCACGCTCACCGGCATCATGACCCGCGTGGTCTCGGACGGCACCGGCCACAACGCCGCCATCGCCGGCTTCGAGGTGGCGGGCAAGACGGGCACCGCGCAGAAGCTCGATCCCGCCACCCGCCGCTACTCGCGCGCCCCCGGCGTGCTGTCCTTCGTGGGCTTTGCCCCCGCCGACGATCCGCGCATCGCGCTCATCGTCATGCTCGACGAGCCGAAGAACGAGCAGTGGGGCAGCGAGGCCGCCGCGCCCATCTTCGCCAGCATCGGCCGGGAGGCGCTCCGCTACCTGCACGCGCCGCCGAAGGACACCGCGCCCGTCCAGATCGTGCGCCCGGAGCCCGTGACCGCTCCCGTCGAGCCGTCGCCGGCGACCCTCTCCGCGCGCGGCATCGCGCGCGCCGTCGGCGCGCCGGTACTGGCGGGGGTGGCGGAAGCGGGCGAGCGCGCGCCGGCCGACGGCGTGATGCCTGCGGTGGTGGGACTCTCGCTGCGCCACGCCATGGAGTCGCTGGCGCCGCTCGAGGTGCGGCTGGAGGTGGCGGGGCGCGGAGTGGTCACCGGCCAGGCCCCCGCGGCGGGCGCCCCCCTTCCCACCGGCGCGCTCGCGCGCCTCACCCTCAGCCCGCCCAGCGCGAGGCGATGAGCGCTCCCGTGGCCACCGCGATTCTCCTCGACGCGCTCCCGGACAAGACGGTGCTCGGCCGACCGCCGGCTACCGTGACCGGCATCGCCTACGACTCCAGAAAGGTCGCTCCCGGCGAGTGCTTCGTGGCGGTGGCGGGCTACAAGCAGGACGGCCGCCGCTACATCGCCGACGCCCTCGCGCGCGGCGCCGCCCTCGTGGTGGCGGAGGGCGCCGATCCGCTCGCGGACCAGCCCACCCCGCGCGTGCTCGTGCCCGCCGCGCGCGAGGCCCTGGCGCGGCTGGCCGACGCCTACTGGGCGCACCCCTCGCGCGCGCTCACTTTGGTCGGGATCACCGGGACCAATGGCAAGACCACCACGTCGTTCCTGGTGGAAGCGCTCCTGCGCGCGGCCGGGCATCGCACCGGCCTCATCGGCACCATCCAGTATCGCGTGGGGGATCAGGCGGTGGACGCGAGCCAGACCACGCCGGAGGCGGTGGAGCTTCAGGCGCTGCTCGCGCGCATGCGCGACGGCGGCATCACCGGCGCCGCGATGGAAGTGTCCTCGCACGCGCTGGCGCTCTCCCGCGTGGCCGGCACCGAGTTCGACGTGGCGGTGTTCACCAACCTCACCCAGGATCACCTGGACTTCCACGGTACGCTGGAGGAGTACGCGCGCGCCAAGCGGCGTCTGTTCGAGGCGCTGGCGGCGGGGAAGAAGCCGCGGCGCGCGGCGGTGGTGAACGCCGACGATCCCGCGGGCGCGGGCATGGTGCGCGGCCTGTCCCTCGACACCCTGCGCTTCGGCATTCGCGGCGCCTCGGAGATCTTTCCGCGCAAGTTCACGTCCGGCATCGACGGCATCCACATGGAAGTGAAGACGCCGCGCGGGGAGCTCACCATCACCTCGCCGCTGGTGGGCGAGCACAACGTGATGAACCTGCTGGGCGCGGTGGGAGTGGGGGTGGCGCTGGAGATGCCCCTCGCCACCATCGGGGCCGCGCTGGCGGCGGTGACGTCGGTCCCCGGCCGCTTCGAGCGAGTGGAGGCGGGGCAGACCTTCCTGGTGGTGGTGGACTACGCGCATACCCCGGACGCGCTGGAGCGCGTGCTGACCACCGCGCGCCGTCTGGTGCCCAGCGGGGGGCGCCTGGCCGCGGTCTTCGGCTGCGGGGGCGATCGCGACCGGGGCAAGCGCCCCATCATGGGCGAGATCGCGGCGCGGATCGCGGATCGGGTGTGGGTGACCTCGGACAATCCGCGCACGGAGTCGCCGGAGGCCATCGTCGCGGAAGTGATGGTGGGCGTGGCCCGGGCGGGCGCGGGCGCCGGTGCCCATGTGGCGATGCCGGACCGGCAGGCGGCCATCCACGACGCGCTGGGATGGGCGCGCGGCGGCGACGTGGTGGTGATCGCGGGCAAGGGACACGAGACGTACCAGATCGTCGGCTCCTCGGTGCTGCCGTTCGACGACCGGGCGGTGGCGCGCGCATTCCTGGAGCGGACACCATAGGGAGACGCGGGCGGATGTTCACGGTGGAGGATGTGGTTCGCGGCACGCAGGGCGCCCTCGTGGGGGGCGACCTCGGCGTGCCCGTGAGCGGGGTGTCCATCGACACTCGCACCCTGCCCGTGGGCGCCGCCTTCTTCGCCATCCGGGGCCAGCAGGACGGCCACCGCTATGTGAAGGACGCGATGGCGCGGGGCGCGGCCTGCCTGGTCGTCCACGCGCTGCCGGACGATCTTCCCGCCACGGTGGCGGTGGTGCTGGTGGACGAGACGACCAGGGCCCTGGGCCGACTGGCGGCCTTTCACCGCGCGCGATTCACGCTGCCCGTCGCCGCCGTCACCGGCTCCAACGGCAAGACCACCACCAAGGAGATGATGGCGGCGGTGCTGGGCGGTCTGGGCCCGGTGCTCAAGCCGGAGGCGTCCTTCAACAATCAGTGGGGCCTGCCCCTCACCGTCCTCCAGCTCACCGCCGCGCATCGTGCGATGGCGCTCGAGATCGGCACCAACCGGCCGGGCGAGATCGCGGCGCTGGCGGACATCGCGCGGCCCACGGTGGCGGCGGTCACGGTGGTGTCCACCGCGCACACCGAGTTCCTGGGCTCGCTCGACGAGGTGGCCGCGGAGAAGGGCGCGCTGGTGGAGGCGGTACCGCCGGAGGGCGCGGTGGTGCTCAACGCCGACGACCCCCGCGTGCTCGGCATGCGGTCGCGCAGCCGCGCCCGCGTGCTCACGGTGAGCGCGCGTGAGCCCGCCGACGTGCGCGGACTGGACGCGACCGAGGACGCCGACGGCGGCCTCGCGGTCACGCTCGAGATCGCCGGCGCGCGCGCCACCGCGCGGCTCGCCTTCGCGGGACGGCACAACGCCGTCAACGCGCTCTGCGCGGCGGGGGTGGGCCATGCGCTGGGCCTGCCGCTGGCCGCCATCGTGGCCGGGCTCGAGACGGCGCGCCCGGTGAAGGGCCGCTGTGTGTGGCGCCAGGCGGGCGCCATCCGCATTCTCGACGACACCTACAATGCCAACCCGGCCTCGGTGCGCGCGGCGCTGGAAACCCTGCGCGGCGCGCGCGACGCGCGGCGGCTGGTGGTGGTGCTGGGCGACATGCTCGAGCTGGGCGATCTCTCGCCCGCCGCGCACCGGGAGGCCGGCCTCGCGGTGGCCGACGCGGGCGCCGCGGAGTTCGTGGGGGTGGGCCGCCAGGCCCGCCTCGCGGTGGAGGCGGCCCGGAGCCGCGGGCTCGCCGAGGCCCAGCACACCGCCACCTTCGAGGACACGGTGGCGCTGCTGCTCAAGCGGCTCGCCCCCGGCGACGCGGTGCTGGTGAAAGGCTCGCGGGGGATGCGGATGGAGCGGGTGGTGGATGCGCTGCTGGCCCGGCTCGGAGGGGAGGATGGCTGATGCTGTACCTACTCCTCGTGCCGCTCGCCAAGGATCACATCGCCTTCAACGTCTTCCGGTACATCACGTTCCGGGCGGCGATGGCGACGGTGTCCGCGCTGGTGATCTGCTTCGTGGTGGGACCCTGGGTCATCCAGCGGCTGCGCGAGCTGCAGCGGGGCGGGGAGACCATCCGGGAGGACACGCCGGAGCGGCATCGCGCGAAGGCGGGGACGCCGACCATGGGCGGGCTCGTGATCCTCGCCGCCGTCCTCGTCTCGACCTTGCTGTGGGCGAACCTCGCCAACCGCTACGTGTGGACGGTGATTCTCGTCACCGCGGGGCTGGGGGCCATCGGCTTCCTCGACGACTGGAAGAAGCTGCGGACGCGCAAGGGCATCTCGGCCCGGCAGAAGTTCGGCGCCCAGATCCTCTGGGTGGGACTCCTCACCACCTCGCTCTACGTCTGGCCGCCGGACGGCTTCACCACCGGGCTCGCCATCCCCTTCTTCAAGGGCTGGCTCCTGACCCTGGGCCTCCTCTGGGTCCCCTTCACCCTGCTGGTGATCGTGGGGGCGTCGAACGCGGTGAACCTCACCGACGGGCTGGACGGGCTGGCCATCGGGCCCATCGTCATGGCGGGCGGCGCCTTCGCGCTCATCGCCTACCTCACCGGCAACTTCCGCGCCGCCGAGTACCTGCGCATCCTGAACGTGAAGGGGACCGGCGAGCTGACGGTGTTCTGCGGCGCCCTGGTGGGCGCGGCGCTGGGCTTCCTGTGGTTCAACAGCTATCCCGCTCAGGTGTTCATGGGCGACGTGGGCTCGCTCGCGCTGGGGGGCGCCATCGGGACCCTCGCGGTGCTCACCAAGTCCGAGCTGCTGCTGCCGCTCATCGGCGGCATCTACGTGGTGGAGGCCGGCTCCGTCATCATCCAGGTGGCGTCCTTCAAGCTCACGGGCCGGCGCGTGTTCAAGATGGCGCCGCTCCACCATCACTACGAGCTGCAAGGCTGGGCGGAGCCCAAGATCATCGTCCGTTTCTGGATCCTGTCCTTCATGCTGGCGCTCCTCGCCTTGACCACGCTGAAGCTCAGGTGACGGGCGACCATGCTGGAGACTGAGACCGCGACCATGGAAAGAGGGACGGCGTACCGCCACTGGCTCGAGGGGAAGACCGTCGCGGTGATCGGCCTCGCCCGGAGCGGGGTGGCGGCGGCGCGGCTCATCGAGCGACTCGGCGGCCGCGTGCTGGCTTCCGATGCGGCGCCGCGCGAGGCCTGGTCGCCGGAGGCGCGGCGGCTCGAGTCGCCCCAGATCAAGGCGTGGTCCGGCCATCCCGAGGAAGCCTTCCGCGGCACCGAGCTCGCGGTGGTGAGCCCCGGGGTGCCGCTGGAGATCCCGTCCCTGGCGGCGCTCCGCGCCCGCGGGGTGCCGGTGATCAGCGAGCTGGAGCTGGCCTTCCGGGTGATGGAGTCGGACGTGCTGGCCATCACGGGGACCAACGGCAAGACCACCACCACCGCGCTCACCGGCGAGATCCTGCGCGGGCAGCTCCGGCCGGTGCTGGTGGGCGGCAATATCGGGACCCCGCTGTCGGAGCGGGCGCTGGACTTCCCCGCCGCCGGCATCGTGGTGGCGGAGACGTCCTCCTTCCAGCTGGAGGCGACGCAGACCTTCCGGCCGCGAGTGGCGACCGTGCTCAACCTCGCCCCCGACCATCTCGACCGTCACGGGACCTACGCGCGCTACGTGGAGGCCAAGCGGCGCATCTTCGCCAACCAGACGGAGGCGGACTGCGCGGTGCTCAACGCCGACGACCCCGACACGGTAGGGCTGGCCGGCCACACGCGGGCCCGCGTGCTGTGGTTCAGCCGCCAGCGCCCGCTGGATCACGGCGTCTTCGTGCGCGACGGCTGGGTGGTGGCCAAGCTCAACGGCCACGCGGAGCCGGTGGCGCCGGTGGCGGAGATCACGCTACGGGGCGCCCACAACGTGGAAAACGTGCTCGCCGCCACCGCGATGGCGATGTGGACGGGCATGGAGCCGGCGACGATCCGGAAGGGGATCGCGATGTTCCGGGGGGTGGCGCACCGTATCGAGCGGGTGCACGACGCGCGCGGGGTCACCTTCTACAACGACTCCAAGGGAACCAACGTCGCGTCCACCATCAAGGCCCTGGAGAGCTTCCCGGAGCCGGTCATCCTCATCGCGGGCGGCAAGGGCAAGGGACAGGATTTCGCCCCCCTCGCCGCCGCCGCGCGGGGCCGGGTGCGGAACGCGGTGCTCATCGGGGTGGACCGCGACCAGATCCGCCGCGCGCTCCACGGCGCGGGCGTTGCCACCGAATACGCCGAGTCCATGGAGGAGGCGGTGCGCCTGGCCTCCCGCCACGCCCGCATCGGCGACGTGGTGCTGCTCTCGCCCGCCTGCGCCTCCTTCGACATGTTCCAGAACTACGAGCATCGCGGCGAGGTCTTCAAGGACGCCGTCCGGCGCCTGATGCCGGGGGGAGCGGTCTGATGCCGCGCAAGCTCTCGCCCGACATGTGGCTCTTCGGGGTGGTGCTGGCCCTGGTCTTCTTCGGGGTGGTGATGGTGTACTCGGCGAGCGCCATCGTCGCCGCCGACCGCTTCGGGGATCCGTTCTTCTTCCTGAAGAAGCAGCTCTTCTGGGCCTTCCTGGGCGGCGGGCTCCTCTGGGCCGCCCTGCGGCTGGACTATCGCCGGCTCGAGCGCCTGGTGGTGCCGCTCCTCGTCGTGTCCATCGCCCTGCTGGTGCTGGTGCTCCTGCCGCCCTTCGGACAGGCCATCAACGGCACCCGGCGGTGGTTCCGGATCGGGCCGCTCTCGTTCCAGCCGGTGGAGCTGGCGAAGTTCGCGCTGGTGCTCTATCTCGCCTCCTTTCTCACGCGCCGCGCGGCGGCGCTGCGGAGCTTCTGGCAGGGGCTGTTCCCGATTCTCCTGGTGGCGGGAACCATGGCGCTGCTCACCTTCGTCCAGCCGGACCTGGGCAATAGCCTGGCGCTGGTGGTGCTGACCCTCGTGCTGGCGTACCTCGCCGGCGCGCCGTTCAAGCACATGGCCTGGGTGGCAGCGGCGGCCCTGCCGCTGGTGGCGCTCGCCGTCGCGCTGAAGCCCTATCGGTGGCGGCGCATGGTGGCGTTCGTCAATCCCTGGGACGATCCGCAGGGGAGCGGCTTCCAGATCATCCAGTCCTTTCTCGCGCTGGGCTCGGGCGGCCTCACCGGCCGGGGGCTGGGCGGCTCGAAGCAGAAGCTCTTCTATCTGCCGGAGCCCTACACCGACTTCATCTTCGCGATCGTGGGGGAGGAGCTCGGGCTGATCGGCGCCGTCTGCGTCATCGCGCTCTTCGCGGTGCTCATCTGGCGGGGGCTCCGCGTGGGCCTGCGCGCGCCGGATCCCTTCGGCAGCTACCTCGCGCTGGGGCTCACCGTGATGCTGGCCACCCAGACCCTGGTGAACCTGGGCGTGGTGATGGGCGCCCTGCCCACCAAGGGGCTGCCGCTGCCGTTCGTGTCCTTCGGCGGCTCCGCGCTTCTCATGACCATGTTCTCGGCGGGAGTGCTGCTGAACATCTCCCAGCATGCCACCGGCGGCGCCGCGTGGGAGGAGTCCCCCGCCCATGTTTAAGCGCTACCAGCAGGTCCACTTCGTGGGCATCGGCGGGGTGGGCATGAGCGGCATCGCGGAGGTGCTGCTCAACCTCGGCTATCGCATCACCGGGTCGGACGCGCGGCGCGGCGAGAGCGTGGAGCGCCTGGAGCGGCTGGGCGCCAAGGTCTTCATCGGCCACGAGGCCTCCCACGCCGACGGCGCCCACGTGGTGGTCTACTCCTCGGCGGTGGCCCGCGACAATGTCGAGGTGCAGGCGGCCCGCCTCCGCGGGGTGCCGGTGATTCCCCGCGCGGAGATGCTCGCCGAGCTGATGCGCCTCAAGTACGGCATCGCCGTCGCCGGCACCCACGGCAAGACCACCACCACGTCCATGGTGGCGGCGGTGCTGGCCGCGGGCGAGTTCGACCCCACGGTGGTGGTGGGCGGGCGCATTCATGGATTGGGGGCCAATGCGCGGCTGGGGCAGGGCGAGTTCCTGGTGGCGGAGGCGGACGAGTCGGACGGCTCCTTCCTCAAGCTGTCGCCCACCATCGCCGTCGTCACCACCATCGACGCCGAGCACCTCGACCACTACGCGAATCTCGATGCCATCAAGGCCGCCTTCCTCACCTTCGTGAACAAGGTGCCCTTCTACGGCGCCGCCGTGCTGTGCCTGGACCAGCCGAACATCCAGCAGATGATCCCGCAGGTGGACAAGCGCGTGATCACCTATGGGCTCGAGTCCAGCGCGGATCTCACCGCGCGGCGGCTCAGCTTCGCGGGCAGCACCTCCCGCTTCGAGGTGGTCGAGCGCGGCCGGCTCCTCGGCGCGGTGGTCCTCGAGGTCCCCGGCCGCCACAACGTGCTCAACGCCCTCGCCGCCATCGCGGTGGGGCTCGACCTCGAGATGCCCTTCGACGTCATCGCGCGCGCGCTCGCCGGCTTCCGCGGCGTGCAGCGCCGCTTCCAGATCCGCGGGGAAGCCCGCGGAGTCCTCGTGGTGGACGACTACGGGCACCATCCCGCCGAGATCCGCGCCACTCTCGCCGCCGCCAAGGCAGGGTTCGACCGGCGCGTGATCACGGTGTTCCAGCCGCATCGCTACAGCCGCACGCAGCACCTCCGGCAGGAGTTCCTCACCGCCTTCAACCAGTCGGACGTCCTGATCGTCATGGACATCTATCCGGCCGGGGAGGCGCCGATACCCGGGGTGCACGCGCGCGATCTCGCCGAGGGCATCGCCGCTCACGGCCATCGGGAAGTCCGGTACATGAACGGCGATCGCGCGGCGATCGTTGACTACCTGTGCGAATCCACGCGCTCCGGGGATCTGATCCTGACCCTCGGAGCCGGTGATGTGGGCGCGCTGGGCGCGGAGGTGCTGGCCCGTCTGGGCGCACCGGGCGACCAGCCCCAGAGGAGATAACGCATGCTCGGAGAGATCCGTGGCGAGGTGCGTTTCAAGGAACCCCTGAGCTTCCACACGTCCCTGCGCATCGGCGGCCCCGCCGATTTCTTCATCGTGCCGCAGGACGTGGAAGACATCCGCCTGGCCCTCGCCTTCGCGGACAAGGAGCAGCTGCCGGTGGAGGTGGTGGGGGGCGGCAACAATCTCCTCGTGCGCGACCGCGGGATCCGCGGCGTGGTGCTGAAGCTCGAGGGCTGCCTGGGGCGCGCCGAGTTCCACGGCGAGGAAGCCATCGCGGGCGCGGGGGTGAGCCTCTCCGCGCTCATCCGCGAGGCGGCGGCGCTGAACCTCGGGGGGCTCGAATGCCTGGTCGGCATTCCCGCCACCATCGGCGGCGCGGTGGCGATGAACGCGGGCACGGTGGACGGCTGGATCGGCGACTTCGTCTCCGCCGTCTATTTCCTCCACGCCGATGGCACCCTGGGCGAGTACAAGCCCGGCGCGGGTGCCTATGGATACCGGTCCTTCGCCGCGCCGCAGGGCGCGGTGCTCATCGGCGCGCGGCTGCGCCTGCAGCGGCGGCCCTACGCCGAGATCCAGCGCGACATCAAGCTGCGGCTCAAGCACAAGAAGTCCACCCAGCCGCTGGCGCTGGCCTCGGTGGGCTGCGTGTGGAAGAACCCCCAGGGCGAGACCGCCTCCAGGATGATCGAGAAGGTCGGGCTCAAGGGCAAGCGGCTCAACGGTGCGGAGATCTCCGCCAAGCACGCGAACTTCATCGTCAACCGAGGGGGGGCCATGGGCGCGGACGTCCTGGCCCTCATGGATCTCACCCGCGAGCGGGTGCAGAACCATTTCGCGATCCGGCTCGAGCCCGAGATCCGCGTGCTCGGCGAGGGATAGGCGAGGGCGCCATGGCCCGTCTCTCCGTGCTGTCGCCGCGTCGCCTTGATCGCGAGCTCGAGGACTGGGGCGAGCGCCGAGGCCTGGTGGGGCGCCAGCGGGTCGATCGCCGCCGGCGCCTGGTCCGCCGCGCGCGGCGCCTCGCTCCGGTGGCGCTGGCCGCGGTGGCCGTGCTCGCGCTGTCGGGAGCGGGCGCCCTGAGCGTGCGCTGGCTTCTGACCTCGCCGCGCTTCGCGGTGGCGGAGGTGGAAGTGCGCGGGGCCAGCCGCCTCGGCGCCGAGGAGATCATCGCCGCCTCGGGCATCCGTCGCGGCGTCAACCTCTGGCGGCTCGACCCCGCGGTGGCGGTGGCGGGAGTGGAGGGGCTCACCGCGGTGCGCCGCGCCGACGTGATCCGCTCCTTTCCGAACCGTGTCACCGTGGTGGTGGAGGAGCGCCGGCCCTTCACCCTCGTGCACGCGGGGCGCCTGCACTGGATCGACGAGGACGGGATGCCGATCGCGCGCGAGGCCAATGCGGTCGCCCCGTCCTTGCCCGTCATCAGCGGGCTCAGCTCGGAGGAGATCGCGTCCGCCACCCGGGCGCCCTCGGAGCGCCTGCTCACCGGCGTCCAGCTCATCCGCACGCTGCTGCGCGCGGGGAGCCCGCTGGTGGCCCAGATCTCCGAGGTGGACGTGAGCCGCCGCGACGGACCCGTGCTCTATACCGTGGACGGGATCGAGGTGCGCCTGGGCGCGGAGGAGTGGGACGCCCGCATCCCGCGCCTCGCCGGCGTGCTCGCCCAGGTGGCCTCCTCGGGCCAGCCGGTGACCGCCATCGACCTCCGCTTCCGCGATCAGGTCGTTCTCAAACCCGCTGTTCGCTGAGGAGGCGCATGGGCAGAGCGAAGGGACGCGCGGTCATCGCGGGGCTCGACGTGGGGACGACGAAGATCTGCTGCGTGCTGGCGGAGCCCACGCCGACGGGCGGGCTGGACATCGTGGGGGTCGGCGTCAGCCCCTCGCGGGGACTGCGCAAGGGCGTGGTGGTCAACATCGATTCCACCGTGGAGTCGATCAAGCAGGCGGTGGCCGAGGCCGAGCAGGTGGCGGGCGTGGAGATCGCGTCGGTGGTGGCGGGGATCGCCGGCGGGCACATTCGCGGCATCAATAGCCGAGGGGTGGTGGCGGTGTCCGGCAAGCTCCGCGAGGTGAGCCAGGCCGACGTGGACCGGGCCCTCGAGGCGGCCAAGGCGGTCAACCTTCCTCCCGACCGCGAGATCATTCACGTGCTGCCCCAGACCTTCGTGGTGGACGATCAGGACGGAGTCAAGGAGCCGGTGGGCATGTCGGGCGTGCGGCTGGAGGTGGAGGTGCACCTGGTCACCGGCGCCGTCACCTCGGTGCAGAACGTGATCCGCAGCGTCAACCGCGCCGGGCTCGCGGTGCAGGACATCGTGCTCGAGCCGCTGGCCTCCTCGGAGGCCGTGATCTCCGCGGAAGAAAAGGAGCTGGGCATTCTCCTGGTGGACCTGGGCGGGGGCACCACCGACGCCGCCCTCTTCCGCGACGGTGCCATCTGGTACACCGGCATCCTCCCGCTCGGCGGCGACCATATCTCGAATGACATCGCGGTCGGGCTCCGCACGCCCACGTCGGACGCGGAAGAGCTGAAGAAGCGCTATGGGTGTGCGTTGACCGCGCTGGTGCGCGAGGACGAGACCATCGACGTGCCCAGCGTGGGCGGCCGCAAGCCGCGCCAGCTCTCGCGCCAGATCCTGTCCGAGATCGTCCAGCCGCGGGTGGAGGAGATCTTCACCCTGGTGGCCCGGGACCTGACCCGCGCCGGCTTGCAGGATGTGGCGGCGGCGGGGGTGGTGGTGACGGGCGGAACGTCCATCATGCAGGGCGTCCCGGAGCTCGCCGAGCAGATCTTCGACCTTCCCGTGCGCCGGGGCGCTCCCGGCAATGTCGGAGGACTGGCGGATGTGGTGCGGAGTCCGATATATTCGACAGCGGTGGGCCTGGCGCGGTATGGCGCCCGGGGGCAGCGGTCCGGTGCGCCCATCGATGGCGCCGACGGCTCACTCGGGAATCGTCTCCGTGACTGGCTCGGAAAGCTTTTCTAACCGTGGCCAAGAACAAGGAGACGAGGATGGAGCAAGCACGGGGACGGCGCCCGATGTTCGAGATCGACGAGGAGCGTGAAGTCGCCAAGATCAAGGTCATCGGCCTCGGCGGCGGCGGCTCCAATGCCGTGAACCGGATGATGGCGGCCCGCTTCACCGGCGTCGAGTTCATCGTCGCCAACACGGATCTCCAGGCGCTTCGCTCCTCGCCCGCGCCCTACAAGATCCAGCTGGGCGCCAAGCTCACCAGCGGGCTCGGGGCCGGCTCCAATCCCGAGGTGGGGAAGAGCGCCGCCCAGGAAGACCGCGACGAGATCCGCCAGGTGCTGGAAGGCGCCGACATGGTCTTCGTCACCGCGGGGCTCGGCGGCGGCACCGGCACCGGCGCCGCGCCGGTGGTGGCCGCGGTGGCGAAGGATCTGGGCATCCTCACCGTGGCCGTGGTGACCAAGCCCTTTCACTTCGAGGGGCGCCGGCGGCAGCAGCAGGCGGAGACGGGCCTGGCCGAGCTGCGCGCGGTGGTGGACACCCTCATCAGCATTCCCAACCAGCGCCTGCTCGCCGTGGTGGATCGCGGCACGCCGCTGGTGGAGGCGTTCAAGGTGGCCGACACCGTGCTGCTCCAGGCGGTGCAGGGCATCTCGGACCTGATCCTGGTGCCCGGGCTCATCAACCTCGACTTTGCCGACGTGCGCACCATCATGTCCGGCATGGGCATGGCGCTCATGGGCGCGGGCACGGGTAAGGGGCAGAACCGCGCGCTGGACGCGGCCCAGAAGGCGGTGGCGAGCCCGCTGCTCGACGAGACCTCCATCGAGGGCGCGCGCGGCATCCTCATCAACTTCACCGGCGGCAGCGATCTGTCCATCCACGAGGTGGAGGAGGCGGCCAAGATCGTCCAGGAAGCGGCGCACGAGGAAGCCAATATCATCTTCGGCGCGGTGATCGACGAGACGCTCCAGGACGAGGTGCGCATCACCGTGATCGCCACCGGCTTCACCGAGCGGAAGATGGAGACCGGCCCGTCCACCACCAAGGTGGTCGACCTGCCCTCGCGGCCTTCGCGGGCGCCCGCGCCGGGCGCGTCCTGGCGCCGCCGCGTGATGCCCGACGCGCGCGCCGAGGGTGGCGAGCAGAGCAGCGTGGAGGAAGACCTGGACGTGCCGGCCTTCCTCCGCCGCCAGGCGGACTAGCTTCAGGCGGCTGAAAAAGGCCCACCTGCGTCGTTGGCGCCCTCGGCCGGCGCGCTCAACGTAGAGAGACTACGCCTCGCGCGCGGCCGTCGGGCGCCGCCTCGCATCTGGACCTTTTTGAGCCGCCTGAGAGTAGCCGCTGCGGGCCAGAAGGCGAGCGCCGGCAAGCCGCGTGAGAGAATGGGCGATGTGATCGCCTTTCTCACCCGGCCCAGCGCGCCGCCCACGCAAGCGCTCCCGCGGCTGCGCGGGGTCTCCGCCAGCCTTCGCCCGCGCCTGGTGGTGGCGCGCGTGGGGCAGGCCGGGGATGCCGCCGTGCTGGCCGAGCGCCTCACCATCATGAAGATTGCCGCGCGCCCCGCGGAGCGGGAGCCCGGGGATCCCCTGGTCGCGGGCTGGCTGGCCGCGCCGCCGGATGAGCCGGCCTGCGTCGCGGCGGCGTTGCTGGACCTCCTGCTTCTGGGCGGCGGCTGGCCGCTGCTCGATGCGGTGCTGGCGCGGCTGGAATCCCTGCCGGCCGGCGCGTCGCGGACGCTGCGGCTCGAGGCGCTCGGACAGCTGGCGGGCGTGTGCCGCGCGGACGCCCCGCTCCCGTCGCCGTCGAGCTTTCTTCCCGGCGGCGCCCCCTTCGCCGCATGACCGCGGTCGGCGCGCCGCCATTCCTCACCTCCGCCCTACTCGAGCGCGCGGGATTGCCGCATCTGTTCACCACGCGGCATTTCCCCGGCGTGGCGAGCACGGCCGACGGCGGCGAGCCCTTCACCGCCGAGGCCCGGCCGCTGCTCGCCGAGCGCGGGCTCGCGGCGGCCCCCGCCTATGCGCGCCAGGTCCACGGCGCCCAGGTGCTGGTGGCGGAGCGAGAGGGACGGCTGGGTGAGGCCGATGCCCTTCTGACCGAGCGCGCGCGGTTGCCGCTGGCCATCTTCACCGCCGACTGTCTGCCGCTGGTCATCTACGACCCGGCGGGGCGGCGTCTCGCCGCCGTTCATGCGGGCTGGCGCGGCACCGTGCAGTCGGTGACACGCGGCGCGGTGGATCGCCTGGTGGAAGCCGGCTCCCCCGCGGACGGTCTCGTGGTGGCCATCGGTCCCTCCATCGGCCCCTGTTGCTACGAGGTGGACGGGCCCGTGATCGAGCAGCTGAGCGCCGCATTCCCAGGGGGCTGGCAGCGCTGGACCACACCGGCGGGGCCCGGGAAGTGGATGCTCGATCTCTGGCAGGCCAACGAGGATCAGCTCGCGGCCGCCGACGTGGACCGCACCATGATCGAGAACCTGCGGCTGTGCACCGCCTGCAACCTGGATCGCTTCTTTTCCTATCGCCGCGAAGG
>Ga0134127_10001234_pt1 | contig 19394 bp, 20 predicted proteins | sample KB31753_FD_96459 | JGI IMG/M metagenome (GOLD analysis project Ga0134127, IMG submission 96459) | Terrestrial soil microbial communities with excess Nitrogen fertilizer from Kellogg Biological Station, Michigan, USA - KB3-175-3 | ecosystem: Environmental > Terrestrial > Soil > Unclassified ... | reverse complement strand
GGCTGAGGGAGGTGGAATGTGTCTTTGAGCACTCACTCACGGCCGAGAAGGAGATGGAACGGCTGCGCGTGGCGATGGAGGCCGCCGAGTCCGAGACCCGGCGGCTGCGCGAGGGCGTGGCCCGGATGCGGGGGGAGAACGCCCGCTGCATGAAGGAGCGCGAGGACATCGCCGCCGCTCTCTCCCAGTTCATGGGCGAGGTGCTGACCAAGCTGCGCGGGCGGCCGGAGTGGAGCGCGGCCTCGATCGCGCCCCCCAAGGCCTGAGCGCTACTTGACGGCGTAGGTGGACAGCTCGCCGCCCTGCGCCCCTTGCCGGTTGGACTCGAACTTCACCGGATACTTCGCGCTGGGAGCGAACCACACCACGTCGGTGAATCGGAAGGCGGTGTTCCCCGACCCGCCGCTCCAGGTCCGCTCCATCTTGTACGCCTTGAAGGTCCCCGCCTTGGTCTTCACCTCTTCGAGGGCGCTCACCACCACCGCCACGTCGTAGCGGTCGGGCTTGCCCGCCACCAGGCCCTCGGCGGAGAACTTCCAGGCCTTCTTCACCTCCAGCGGGAACGCGTAGAACTTCCAGGCCGGACCCAGCGGCAGGAAGCCGAGCTTGGCCAGCTCCACCGGCTTGCCCTCCGCGTCGGTGACCTTCCGGATGGCGAGGTTCCGGTCGTAGTAGACGTTGCAGGTGGCGCAGGAGCGGAGCGAGCCCGTCATGACCGGCCCGCCGTCGTCGAGCTTCACCACCTTGATCTGCCGCCCGTCCGTGAAGGCCCAGGTATCGCCCACCGCGAAGCTCGGGGCCGGCGCGGACTGCGCGGCGGCGTCCCCGGCGCCGACGAGAAGCGCGAGGAGCAAGAGCAGGGGCGCGAGCCAGTTCAGCATGGAATCCTCCCGGCGCCGCCTTGAGAGGGCGGGGCGGCCAAGGGTATGATGGCGGCCATGAGCGAGCAGGCGCGCTCGAGGCGCGTGCTGGGCGCGGTGGCGATCGTGCTCGTCGTGCTGCTGGCCTTTGCCGCCGGCGTGGCGACGGAGCGGATGCGCTTCGACGCGCAGCGCGGCGACCTGCTGAAGCGCTGGGATTCGGCCCTCAAGGCCCACCAGAAGCAGATCATGCAATCCGAGAAGGACGGCCGCTAGCCGCGGTCACCGCGGCGCCACCAGCGCGCGGGTCAGCAGGAGTCCCAGCGCGCACGCCCCCAGACAGAGCCCCGTCGTGAGCAGCACGTTCACGGCCGCGGCGGCGGTGCCCCGCTCGGCGAGGCGAATCGTGCCGTAGGAGAAGGCGGAGTACGTGGTGAATCCGCCCAGCACCCCCACCGCAAGCACGAGCCGCAGCGTCTCGGGGACGAGCGGCGTCGAGAGCGCCGCTTCCTGGACGACTCCAATGAGGAAAGAGCCCACCACGTTGACGATCATGGTGCCGTAGGGAAAATCGACGCCGAGCCAGCGGGCCGCCGCGACGTCCACCCCGTAGCGGGCCGCGGTGCCGCAGGCCCCGCCCAGGCAGATGAGGAGCAGGCGCAAGCCGGCGGGCTCAGAGACCGGGCGGCCGGCGCTCTCGCCACGGCGCCTCTGCCTCGAAGGCCGCCGAGGCGGCGAGCACCGTTCGATCGGCGTGACGCCGGCCCACGATCTGCAGCCCCACCGGCAGGCCCCTGGCGGTGAAGCCCGCGGGCACGCTCGCCGCCGGCTGGCCGGTGAGATTGAACGGGAACGTGAAGGGCGTCCAGCCCATCGGCGAGACGGGCTGGCCCGCGATCTCGCGGATGGGCGGCGCGTCGAGCGGAAAGGCCGCCACCGCCAGGGTGGGAGTGATGAGGAGGTCGAAGCGCGCGAGGAAGCGGTGCACCTCCGTCCAGAGCTCGCGCCGCCGCAGCATCGCGCGGAGATACTGCTCCGCCGTCACGCGCTCGCCCGCGCGCAGGAGCTCGACGAAGGAGGGGTCGAGCAGCCGCTCGCTTTCCACCAGACGGTCGCGGTAGGCGGCAAAGGCCTCCGCGCTCGCCAGGGTGCGAAACATCTCCTCGGGATCGTCCCACGTGGGCATGACAACTTCGACGTGGCAGCCGAGCGATTCGAAGCGTATGGCCGCCTCCGCGCAGAGATCCGCCACTTCGGGATCCACCCGGCCATGGCCGAGATCCGCGGACCACGCCACCGAGAGGCCGGCGATGCCCGCGTCACAGGCCGCGAGATAGGACCCGCCGCCGTCGGCGGGGAGCGAGTGACGGTCGCGGTCGTCAGGGCCGGCGAGCACGTCCAGCATCAGCGCGGCGTCGCGCACGGTGCGGGTCATGGGCCCGGTATGGGAGAGCGTCTCCCAGCCCGGCAGGCCCGGTCCCGAGGGCACGCGTCCGAAGGAGGGCTTGAGGCCGTAGATCCCGCAGAAGGACGCGGGGATGCGGATGGACCCGCCGCCGTCGGTCCCCACCGCCAGCGGCCCGAGACCGGCGGCCACCGCCGCGCCGGCCCCGCCGCTGGACCCGCCCGCGGTGAGCGCGGGATTCCACGGATTGCGGGTGGGCCCGAAGAGCGGGCTGTCGGTGATGCCCTTGTGACCGAACTCGGGGGTATTGGTCTTGCCCACGATGATGGCGCCCGCTCCGCGCAAGCGCTCCACCGCCACCGCGTCCTCTTCCGGCACGTGGTCCACGAGCAACTGCGAGCCCGCGGTGGTGCGCATCCGCCGGGTGAAGAGAAGGTCCTTGATGGACACGGGCAGGCCGTGCAGCGGCCCGAGCTCTTCGCCCGTGAGCATCCCGATCTCCGCCGCGGTGGCGAGATCGCTCGCCTCCTCGGCGGCCACCGTGCAGTAGGCGTTGAGCCGCGGATTCAGGGCCTCGATCCGCGCGAGCAGCGCCGACATCACCTCGACGGGCGAGACTTCCTTGCCGCGGATGAGCCGCGCGAGGTCGAGGGCGGACAGCCAGCCGAGATCATCCCGCACGAGTGGCATTGTAACATCGGGTGCGAGGAGGCCTCATGGACCCGGCGCATGTGGAGCGGATGGCGCAGGCGCTGGCCCGGCCCGAGATCCTCGCCCACGATCCCGACGGCCTCGCCGCCCTCCGCCGCGCGCTCGAGAGCGGCGACCCGCCCATGAGCGCGGGCCGGCGCGGCGCCCTCGTCGGCTATGCCCCCAGCGGGCCGCGCCGGCGCCTGGTGGAGCTCGACCGCCGGGGGCGCCTGGTGGCCGCCTATCGCTGGCGCGAGGATGGCGCGCTCGCATGGGCCAAGTGCCTCAGCGCCGCCGGCGACTGGATCGGCGTGGAGCCGGGCGCGGGGGCGCCGCGCGCCTGGGGGCGGTCCGACGTCGTCTGGCGCCTCGCCCCCGATGCGCCCTGGGCGCCGCGCGAGCCCATCACCGTCTTCGAGGCGGTGGACTGGGTCCGGCTCGAGCATGTTCCGCCGCTCGCGGAGCCGGCGCGCCTGCCCGCCCATGCGGGCACCGCGGTGCTCGATCTCCTCGCCGGGCTCATGAAGGACCAGGGACTGGCGCGCGTGCGCTATCGCGGCCCCTATCCCAGCGAGACGCTCTTCACCGCGCTGCTCGAGTGCTTCCGCCACGATCCCGCCGAGCCCGCGCCGCTCGAGCGGTTTCTCGACGGGGGCGAGCTCGATTGGCTTCCCGCCCCTCACGAGCGGCACTGGGTGGCCGAAGATGTCTGCGTGCAGACGCGCGAGGATCTGGACAAGGTGGTGTCGCACGGCATCGCGTTCTACAGACAGGACTGGCAGGCGATCACGCGGCGCGAGCCGCGCGTCATCCGCGCCGTGGGCGCGCGGCGCATCTGCTCGCTGTGGGCGCTCGGCCGCACCCTCGAGGATGCGCTCGTGCTCTCTCCCGCGGGCGAGGTGCTGGAGGTGCCCGCGCCGCGCGACGACCCGCGCGCGTCGGTGCCCTTCAAGCCTCTGTGGACCGCCGCGCTCGCCGCGCTGATCGCGCATGAGAGCGCGCCCGCGCTGGACGCGAGCATCGCCGAGACGGTGGCCGCGCTCGCGCTCGAATGGGGCGCGGTACCAGGCGACCTGCTCCGCATAGCCGGCGCCCGCGCCCGCGTGAGCCGGCGGCTCCTCGACGCGGGGCTCGAGTGGATTCGCGAAGCGCCGCCCGGCCCGGAGCGTGGTGGGCGAGCGGGGGTGCTGGCCCTGGAAGTGGCGCGGCTGCTCGCGCCGGAGATGCGGCGCCGCGCCCAGGCGCGGCTGGAAGCCTTGCCGCCGGACGCGCAGCAGCGCGCCTGGGAGTCGGCGGAATCCGCCCCTCCGCGCCCGCTGGGCGAGCCGGTGGGCCGGCTCCTGTCCTTGCTGGCGAGCGGGAGCGGCTAGGCGCGCGCGGGAGCGAAGGCCGCGAGCCAGCGCCGCGTGCGCGGCGCGCCAGGTCCCGGAGGGGCGAGATCGCGGCGCAGCCGATCCAGATCCGCCGCGGTGTCCACGTCGTACCAGGGGGGCAGGAGATGCTCGCGGAGCCCAAGCCCGCGGGCCCGCGCGCGGGTCGCCTCCAGCACGCCGTCCGTGCCCCACGCGATGCCTTCGAAGAGCGCGGGGGCGGGCCGGGCGAGGCCGATGAGGTAGTAGCCGCCGTCCTCCGCCGGTCCCAGCACCACGTCGGCCGCGCCCTCCGCGAGAACCTGCGCGGCCTCCGCGAGATAGGCGGAAGGCAAGGTGGGCAAGTCGCTGCCGACGAGAAGCGCCGCCCGGTGGCCATCGGCCAGCAGCCCCGCCACGAGCCGGGCCATGCGCGCGCCGAGATCTCCGTCTCGCTGCGCGACGAGGCGCAGACCCGGCGGCGCCAGCGCCGCCATGGCGCGCAGCGCTCGCGGCGGGCTATAGGCGAGCACGGGGACCAGGCCGGGCAGCGCGATCGCCGCCTCCAGGCCGTCGAGGAGGAAGCAGCGGTAGAGGAGGGTGGCCGGCGCGACGCCCAGCGCGGCGTGGAGCCGCGACTTCACCGTCTCCGATCCCGGCGCCCGTGCCATCACGGCCAGCGCCGGGAGACGGGTCATCGGGCGGTTCCGCTCAGGTGGTGTGGACGAAGAACCAGACGTTGAGGCCGACGAAGGCGGCGATGGAGGTGATGGACAGCACCACGTAGCCCACGAACACCACTTCCTCGCGGGTGAAGCGGCCACCGGCCCGGAGACGTCTCCACAGCCCGCCGTTCACGAACGCGATCGACTCGCTCTTCAGCCGCGGCAGGCCCAGCCAGTCCACGAGGACGTGGTAGCCATCCATCTCGAGGAAGCAGAAGGGATAGAGGCTGAAGAAGAGCGACTGCGACTGCAGAATGGCCGAGGCCACCAGGAAGGACTTGAGCAGGCCGGGGCCGCACTGGCTGGCGAGGTAGATGTAGAGGCTGCCGAGGAAGAGGTGGACCAGCGGGCCCGAGATGCCCGTCACGATGCGCGCGCGCCGGCTGCCCATGAACACGTCGGTGACGTCCGCGTAGAAGGTGGGCAGGAAGCCGTGCAGCATGGTGAAGCCGAACTCCTTCACCCGGCGCCCGTAGTGCACCAGCGCCAGCGCATGGAGCATCTGGTGGAGGATGAGGGTGAGGAAGAAGAAGACCTTCACCAGCAGGAGCGCGATCACGGGGTGCTCGCCGAAGCCCGCGTAGAGATCGCTGCTGTCCTGCCAGATCTCCCGCGTGCCCTTGAAGCCGAGCAGGGTCACCAGGGCCAGCAGCGCCAGGCCCACCGGGGTGAAGATGAGGAAGGCGCCGTAGCGGTAGACGCGGGTGAAGGCGTCGTGGGCGGTCCGGCTGCCCACGGTGAGCCGGTCCAGCGCCTTCAGCGTGGCCTCGGCGGCGCGGGCGGCGGGATTCTTCCGGTTGGCCGCGAGCATCGCGCGCAGGCGGGAGATCGGCCGCATGGTGAGGAGCTCGGCGCGCTGGAGCTTGTCGATGAGGGCGTGGATGATGTCGAAGTCGAAGGCGCCGAACTTCAGCACATAGGCCACCGCCAGCTCCTCGACGGAGGTGCGCCCGTTCATCTGGTTCCAGAGAAAGTATTCGGGCTCGGAGAGCTCGATATACTTCTCGGTGACCCGGTTCTTCACCATGTAGGTCGTGCTGCGACGCACGTTCGAGCGCATCTCGGCCACCTCGATCTGGCCGTCGGGAATGCGCTGCGGCCGCGCCTGGCGATAGGCGAGGCTCGACTCGACTTTGGTGACCTGAAAGTCGTCGCCCGCCTCGGAGCGGACGAGGAGCTCGATCTTGGCGCGCTTCGGCTTCTCGGTGCCGGTGGTGCTCAATGGCCGCCCACGCCTGGGTGTTGATCGACGTTGAGCCCGGTGGCCTCCAGCCCCCAGCGCGTGACCTCGGCCACCAGGTCGGAGGAGTCGCGCAGCCGCTTGATGAAGACCTGCACGAGCTGCTTGAAGAACGCCGTGGCCGCGCGCGGATTCTCCTTGATGAGCTCCTCGAGGTTGTCGCGATCGAGCCAGTACAGCACCGTGTCCGTCTCCGCCTGGATGGTGGCGGAGCGCGGCTGGCCGTCGAAGAGGCTCATCTCGCCGAAGAAGTCGCCCGGGCCCAGGCGCGCCAGCACCTGCTCGACGCGGCCCGCCACGAACTTGGACACGATCACCATGCCGGTGTGGATGAAGAACATCTCGGTGCCGGCATCACGCTCGCGGAACAGCGCCTCGCCGCGGCGAAGGCGGCGCTCCTCGAGGCGGGACCAGATGGCTTGCCGCTCACTGTCGGCGATGTCCCGGAACAGGCTCACCTGCCGGAGGAAATCGAGGTCAGCCGACTTCGCCATGGGGAGGTCCGGGAGTCGGGGGGTGGCGAGCGCTCAGGTTGCCCAGCGCTTCATCAAGATCGACTGGAACGCCTGGGCCCGCTCGGCCGCGCTGCCGCTACCCGACCGGGCCACCGCCTGCATGAGGGCGCTTCGCTCCTCGGGGTCCAGATCGAAGCCGGCGAGCACCGTTTCCGGATCGCGGACGAGCTCGGAGAGGAACTCCTTCTCGATCATCGCGCGCCCGATGAGGTCCCGCATGCCCGGCCGGCCCATGTCGCCCCCGATAACTGCGTGACTTTCTTGATGGTCTTGCATCGCGTCCAGCAATCTGAGTCTAACAGACCCCTGCGCCTCTTGAAAGAGGCATGCCGCCTTGGGGTAATATGGTCCGCTCAGGAGGCCCCCATGCCCGAATCCATCCCCGCGTCTCTCATCATCGAAACCCTCAAGGACACCTTCCGCGACGCCCGCGCGGCCCTGGCCCGGGAGAACGCCGAGCCGCCGCGCCACGATCACCTCGGCTGGATCCTCAGCGTGCCCGACACCCACCAGAAGACGGTGCTGGCCGCGCTCGACAAGGAGCAATCCATCCGCACGGTGACCTGCGCCACCGAGGACGAGGCCACCGCCATCGGAGCGGGGCTCTACATGGGCGGCGAGCCCGTGGTTCTGATGATCCAGCACGCGGGGCTCTACGCCTCGGTGAACACGCTGCGGGGCGTGGCCATGGACGGCAAGATCCCCATGTTCTACATGGTGGGCCTGCTGAGCCGCGAGAAGGACAAGGACCCGCGCGAGTCCCGCCACTCCATGGTCCGCTACGCGGAGCCATTGCTCGACACCTTCGGGGTGCCGCACGCCCGCCTGGAGGGGCCGAACGACGTGCATCTCATTCCCGAGTACTACCGGCTGAGCCGGTCGCGCCGCGGCCCCGCGGTGGTGCTGGTCGGGCTGGAGACCTCATGATGGCCACCAAGCCCATGCCGCCCATGAAGCCAGAGGACGTGCTTCAAGTGGTGGCCGCCGCCCGCGGCGACGCCATCTGCGTGCCCACCATGACCACCTCGCCCGCATGGCGGACCATTGCCCCCGACGATCTCTCGGTGGGCTGCGTGGGCTTCATGGGCGGCGCCTCGTCCATGGGGCTCGGCCTGGCTCTCGCCCGGCCGGATCGCCGGGTCATCGTCCTGGACGGTGACGGCTCGCTCCTGATGCAGCTCGGATCGCTGGCCACCAATGCCGGCGCCGCGCCGCGGAACTTCGTGCATCTCCTCTTCAAGAACGGCGTCTACCACACCTCCGGGGCCCAGGGCATTCCCGGCGGAATCAGCGTGGACTTCGTCCTGATGGCGAAGGGCGCAGGCTACCGGCAGGTGCTGTCCATCGACACCCTCGACGAGTTCAAGCGCCGGCTGCCCGAGCTGCTCAAGGCGGAGGGGCCGGTATTCGCCGAGCTGCACACGGGGCTGGCCGATCAGACTCCGATGACGGCGCGGGGCGGGGTTCCCTTCCCCGAGCAGGTGGAGAGCCTCCGCGTGCGGCTCGTCCGTCCGCGCAAGACTCCCTAGACCGCGCGGTCCGCGGCCGGGGTATCGAGGACGTCGCGCACCTTGAGCGCGAGCGTCGCCGGCGAGTACGGTTTCTGCAGGAACACGATCTCGGGATCCAGGACACCGTGGCTCACGATGGCGTCCGCGGTATAGCCCGACATGTAGATGACACGGAGCTCGGGGCGCCGCGCGGTCAGCAGCGCCGCCAGCTCCCGCCCACTCTTGCCCGGCATCACCACATCGGTGAGCAAGAGGTCGATGCGCCCGGCGTGCCCGTCGCTGAGCCGGCAAGCCTCGACGGCCTCGGCCGCCACCAGCACGCGGTAGCCGTGCATCTCGAGAATCTCGAGCGCGAGCGCGCGCAGCTCCGGCTCATCCTCGACGAGGAGAATGGTCTCGTGGCCCTGCGGTAATGCCCCCGCCCCGTCGGGGATCTCGGCGGCATCCGCCGGCACATCCACCCGGGGGAGGTACACCTTGAAGCAGGAGCCGCGGCCCGGCTCGCTGTACACCCAGATATCACCGCCGCTCTGCTTGACGATGCCGTACACCGTGGCGAGCCCGAGCCCGGTGCCCTTGCCGACCGCCTTGGTGGTGAAGAAGGGCTCGAACAGGCGGGCCTGGGTCTCCGCCGACATCCCGGTTCCGGAGTCGGTGACCGCCAGCATCACGTAGGAGCCGGACGGCGCGTCGATATGCTGGCGGGAGAAGCTCTCATCGCGCTCGACGTTCCCGGTCTCGAGCGTGAGTCGGCCCCCCTCCGGCATGGCGTCGCGGGCATTGACCGCGAGGTTCATGAGGATCTGCTCGACCTGGCCGGGATCCGCCATCACCCGTCCCAGGCCCGGCGCGGGCCGCGCCACCAGGGCGATGTTCTCGCCGATGAGCCGCCGCAGCATCTCCGCCATGCCCCCGATCACGCTGTTGAGGTCCAGCACCTTGGGCTGCAGCACCTGCCGCCGGCTGAAGGCGAGGAGCTGAGCGGTGAGCTTGGCGGCGCGCTGAGCGCCCTGGGTGATGATGTCCACGTGGCGCAGCAGTGGATCGTCGGGCCGGAGCTGAAGCCGGAGGAACTCGCTGCGCCCCGTGATGACGGTGAGGAGATTGTTGAAGTCGTGGGCCACGCCGCCGGCGAGGCGGCCCACCGCCTCCATCTTCTGCGCCTGGCGGAATTGCTCCTCCAGGTCCGCCCGCTCCGCCTCCGCGCGGCGGCGCGCGGTGATGTCGCGCGCCACGATGATGTGGCCGTCGAGCCGCCCGTCCGCGGCGGACAGCGGCGAGCCGGAGGCAATGACCTCGATGGGCGCGCCCGCCGCGGTCTTGAACTCGGTCTCGATCCGCTCGGGCAGCCGCGTGTCGAGCAAGCGAGTGGCCAGCGCTCGCGGATCGGCGACGCTCTCCGCGAACAGGGACGCGAGCGGTCGGCCCCGCATCTCCTCCGCGGAGCGCCCGAGCAGCCGGCGGGCCCCGAGGTTCCAGGAGGTGATCCGCGCCTCCAGGTCCACGGTGAGGATGGCCTCTTCGGTCTGCTCGAGGATGGTCCCCAGCCGGCGGTTGGCCGCCTCCTTGGCCTGCAGCTCGCCCAGCACTCGCTCCAGGTTGGTGGCCATGCTGTTGAAGGCGCGCACCGTGGGCGCGATCTCCGCCAGCCGGGACTCGGGCATGCGCACCGAGAAGTCCCCGGCGCCGAAGCGGGCCGCGCTCTGCCCCAGCGCTTTCACGGGCCGCAGCGCGATCGCGAGGATGAGGTTGAGCAGGACGAGCAGCACCGCGATGAGAAGCGCGGACATGGTGGCGCTGCGATAGATCTCGTCCCAGATCTCGTTCTCCAGGCTCACCGAGGACGGCGCGACGGCGAGGATCCCGTAGACCATGCCCCCGGACTCGATCCTCGTCCGGGACTCGCTCGGATCCAGCGGCAGGATGCGCCGCAGCAATCTCGGGGCCCGGGCCGCCGGGAGATAGGCGGGAGACACGTCCAGGATAACCCGCCGGCCGTCGGCCTCGTAGAGCTTGACCTCGCGCCAGGCCTGATCGAGGTTCAAGGTGCGGAGCGTCTGCTCCGCGGTGGCCAGATCATTGACCACCAGGGCGTTGCTCAGCATCGGCGCGACCCCGGCGCTCAACCGCTGGATCTGGGACGCGGTGCGCTGCCGCGATATCTCGATGCGCTCGGTGAGCTCGATGGCGAGGGCCCCCAGCTCGACGCCGATGACCGCCAGTCCGGTGAGACCGAGCAGCAGGGCTCGAAGGCTCGACCTCATTGCCCGATGGCGCGGTACACCTTCCGCACCCCGTCATAGTCGCGATCGGTGGCGGGATCGAACCCCTGGGAGCGGGCGCGGGCCAGCACGGGCGCGGCGGCGGGATCGGACTTCATGCCGATCAGCGAGTGACGGACGCGCTCCACCACCGCGGCCGGAACGCGCGGATGCGCGATCACCGCGAGGTCGGGATACTCGTCGGAGACGTAGATGCCACGAAACCGCACGTCCTCGCGCCCCTCGTACTGGACGAGGAACCGCGAGTTGACCGCGGCGGCGTCCACGCGACCCGCCTTGAGCTGGGCGAGCGCGCCTTCCTGGTTGGCGGCGAGCACTTCCTGCATCGTGACGCCCGCGCGCTTGAGCGCCAGCACCGGCACCGCGTAGGCCACGAACGCGTCGCGCGAGGGAAAGGCCACCCGCCGTCCCTCGAGCTGACGGAGGGTGCGGATGGGGCTGTCGGTCGCCACCGCGATCACGCCGCGGATGGGCTCGCCTCTCCAGCGCGCGATCACCTTGTAGCCGATGCCGTCGAACTCGGACTGGAAGTTGTGGTTGGTGAAGACGAAGTCGAGCTCGCCCCGGCCCATCATGGCGTCGGTGTCCTCGACGGTCGGCCCCATGCGGAGCTGCAGCGGGACGCCGACGGCGGTGGAGAGGTATTGGAGAATGGGGTTCCAGCGCTCGGCGGTGAGGGACGCGCTCTGCTGGTTCAGGACGCCGAAGGTGAGGGGCCGCTCCTGCGCGCCCGAATCCGAGGCAAGCATCAGCAGGAGCGCCAGCCCAGCAAGAGCAAGGAGCATCTTCACAACGACGAACTTCGGCGTACGGCCCACCCGTCCATAGCATAGCCCCCTTTGGGGGGTGATCAGGCGGGAACTTTAGGGCTCGGCGCGAGCCCGTTCGGCCATCAATTCCGCGATGGCCCGGGCCACCGGATCGGCAGCGGCCTCCAGGCCGCGGATGGCGCCCGCCCGGTCCTCGGCGGGGCGGTTCTGGCTGAGCTTCGCCTTGCCCTCGAGACGCTCGATGGGCAGCTCGAAGGCGACGATGGCGCGAATCATTCCCGCCACATAGTCCTGCGCGAGCGAGTCAAAGCGCCACGGCGCCTCGCGCGCGGACTCGTAGGTCTCGACCATGCGCGCGAGCAGCGCGGTGACCCGCGCCGGCTCCTCGATCAGCCGGGGCCGCCCCGTGGCATGCACCGCCACGTAATTCCAGGTGGGCACGCTGGGATGGGTGGCATACCAGCCCGGCGAGACATAGGCATGAGGCCCCTGGAACACGGCGAGCGTGGGGTGGCCTTCGGCCAGCAGGCGAGCATGGGGATTGGCGCGCGCGAGATGCCCGACGATGGTCCCATGCGGCCCGCGATCCGCGTCGAGCAGGAGCGGCAGGTGGGTGGCGAAGGGCAGCCCATCCGCTCCCCCGCTGACAAGGAGGGCGAAGCTCTCGCGCGCCATCAAGGCATGGCACCAGGCGGTATCGGCGGGGTCGAAATGCTTGGGCACGTACATGGGCAAGCCTCCGGCGGGGTGGAGGGTGAGCGTCAGCTCGCGAGATAGCGGCTCGGCGGGGCGCCGAGCGCGCGCTTGAACATCGCGGCGAATGCCGAGGGCGACTCGTATCCGAGGTCGAGCGCGATGCGCGTGACCGGCTCGCCCGCCGCCAGGCGGGCCAGCGCGGCCAGCAAGCGCGCCTGCTGGCGCCACGCGGCGAAGGTGAGCCCGGTCTCGCGGAGGAAGAGCCGGGCGAGCGTGCGTCCCGAGCCGCCCGCTTCCCGGCCCCAGTCCTCCAGCGTGCGCGTGGAGCCCGGGTCGCCACCGAGCGCGCGGCAGATGCGGGCCAGGCGCGGATCGCGCGGCATGGGCAGATCGAGGCCGAGGGTCGGGAGTCCCGCGATCTCGTCCAGGATCAGCGTCATCAGGCGGCCCGCCGCTCCGCGCTCGTCGTAGAGCACGGGCAGCGCGCAGGCGCGCAGGATGAGCTCGCGCAGCAGCGCCGAAACGGCGATGACGCGCACGCGCGCGGGCATCCGGCCGGCGGCGTCGGGCCGGACGTACAGCGTGCGCATGGCCACCGCCCCCGGCAGGCGGATCTCATGGGCGACGCCCGCCGGCATCCAGACCGCGCGCTGCGGCGGCACCGCCCAGCTTCCCTCGTCCGTGCTCACCAGCATCACGCCCGCGGCCGCGAAGATGAGCTGGGCGCGCGCGTGCAGATGACGGGCGATGTGCTGGCCGGCGGCAAAGTCCTTGGCCATGGCCGCCACCGGGCGGGGCACCTGCTGGTAGTCCGCGGGATCCGTGGAGCGGGGCCGGGCGGGAGTTTGTCCTGATCTCGGCATTTGTTGTCTTTCTACAGTGAGTGAGACAAGGGAGCAAGAGGTACAGTAGGGGCCAGCCAAGGGAGGCTCGCATGCCCCGACTCAGCGCCACCTCGCTCCTGCTCAATGCCGGCCACGCCGTCGACCACCTCTTTCTTCTGATCTTCGCCACCGCGGTGGGCGCCATCGCCGCCGAGTGGGGGATGGCCTGGCAGGACCTCATGCCCTATACCGTGGGCGCCTTCGTGATGTTTGGCCTGGGCTCCCTGCCCGCGGGCCGGCTGGGGGATCTGTGGGGCCGGCGCGTGATGATGATCATCTTCTTCGCCGGCATGGGCGCGTCCGGGCTCCTCATTGCCCTCGCGCCCGGCGTGTGGCCGCTGGCCGCCGCGCTCACTCTCATGGGCATCTTCGCGTCCATCTACCACCCGGTCGGGATCCCCATGATCGTGCAGAGCGCCAAGAACCCCGGCTTCACCATCGGGGTGAACGGGCTGGCGGGAAATCTCGGCATCGCCATCGCCGCCATCCTGACGGGATTTCTCGTGAAGCACCTCGGCTGGCGCGCCGCCTTCGCGGTGCCCGCCCTGTTCGCGCTCACCTGCGCGGCCCTCTTCGCGCTGCTGGTGCCGCGCGAGGAGGCCCCGCCCGCCAGGCGGCCGAAGAAGGCGCTCGACCTGCCGCCCGGCGTGATGGTGCGCGCCTTCGCGGTGATGACGCTGGCCGCCATCTCGGGCAGCCTGATCTTCAACTTCACCACCAACGGCAACGGGCAGCTCCTGGGCGAGCGCCTGCGCGGCGTGGTGGACGACCCGGCCACGCTGGGCATGCTGCTGGCGGTGGTCTACACGGTGGCGTCGCTGGCCCAGCTCGTGGTGGGCAAGCTGCTGGACCGCTTCCCGCTCAAGCGCATCTGGCTCCCGGTGTCGGCGGCGCAGATCCCGCTCTTCCTGCTCGCCTCGAATGCCACCGGGTGGCCGCTCTACCTGCTGATGATGAGCGTGATGGTGTTCGTCTTCGGCGCCATCCCCTTCATCGACGCGCTGATCGTCCAGTACGTGGACGATCGCCTGCGGTCGCGCGTCACGGGCACGCGGCTGGCGGTGTCCTTCGGTGTGAGCTCGCTGGCGGTCTATCTCCTGGGGCCGACGGTCAAGGCGGCCGGGTTCTCGACCCTGCTCCTGGTGCTGGCGGGGCTCGCCGCGCTGACCACCATCTTCATCTCGATGCTGCCCGGCCGCCTGACCTCCGCGCCCGCTCGCGCCGCCGCGGCTCCCCTGGGCGCGACCACCCGCGCCGCCGGCTAGTCAGGAGCCGGCGGGGGCGCTCCGCGGCCGGCCCTCCGCGTCCGCGTGGGCCAGGAGCCCGCGCGCGATCTCGGCGCGCCGCTCCACGATCACGTCGGCGCCCAGCCCGGCCAGGCGCTCGGCCTCGGCGGGAGAGTCCGCGCGCGCGATGATGGTGAGCGACGGGCTCGCGGCGCGCGCGTGCTCGACGATCTGGCCGGCCTCGAAGACATTGGGGATGGCGATGAGGAGCTTGCGCGCGCCGGCGACATCGGCGGCGGCGAGGACGTCGGGGGCAACGGCATTGCCCACCACCAGGAACATCTCATCGGCGAGGGCGCTCTCCACCAGGGCGTCGGCGTCCTCGATGACCACGAAGGTTTCGCCGCGCTCCCGCAGGCCGCGGGCCACCAGCCGAGCCACCCCGCCGTAGCCGACCAGGATGAGGTGATCGCGGCGACCCGCGCCGCGCGCCGGAGCCACCGTCGCTCCGGCGCGGTCGGTGATGGCGGCGCCCCCGCCCCACCGCCGTACGATCCGATCCACCGCCGCGAAGACGATGGGGTTCAGGACAATGGAGATGATGGCGCCGGCGAGGATGAGATCCCGGCCCCGCTCCGGAAGCAGCGCCAGCTCCACGCCCAGCCCGGCCAGGATGAACGAGAACTCGCCGATCTGGGCCAGGCTCGCCGAGATGGTGAGCGCGGTGTCGGCGGGATGGCGAAAGAGCGCCACGATGGCGAAGGCGGCCAGCGACTTCCCGACCACGATGATGAGCACGGTGAGGACCACGGGAATGGGATCGCGCAGGACCGTGGACGGATCGAAGAGCATGCCCACCGAGACGAAGAAGAGCACCGCGAAGGCGTCGCGCAGGGGCAAGGTCTCCTCCGCCGCCTGGTGGCTCAGCTCGGACTCGCCCAGGATCATGCCGGCGAAGAAGGCGCCCAGCGCGAAGGAGACGCCGAAGAGCCGCGCGGCGCCGAAGGCCACGCCCAGGGCGATGGCGAGCACCGCGAGCCGGAAGAGCTCCCGCGAGCCGGTGCCCGCCACATAGTCGAGCAGCCCCGGGATGAGCCGCTTCCCGACGATGAGCATGAAGGCCACGAAGGCGATGACCTTGCCGAGCGTGAGCCCCAGGGAGATGAGCAGGCTTTCGATCGGAGCGCCCGGGGCGGCCGGCGTCAGCACTCCCGCCAGCGCGGGCAGGAGCACCAGGGCGAGAACCATGGCGAGGTCCTCGACGATGAGCCAGCCCACCGCGATGCGGCCCCGCTCGGTCTCGATGAGCCGCCGCTCCTGCACCGCGCGAAGCAGCACCACGGTGCTGGCCACGGACAGCGCGAGGCCGAAGACCAGGCCCGCCGCCGCCGACCAGCCCAGCCCGCGGGCGAGGACGAAGCCCAGCGCGGTGGCCACCGCAATCTGGACCACGGCGCCGGGCAGGGCGATGGCGCGCACCGAGAGCAGGTCCTCGAGGGAGAAGTGCAGGCCGACGCCGAACATGAGCAGGATGACGCCGATCTCCGCGAGCTCCGGGGCCAGCGCTTGATCGGCGACGAATCCCGGCGTGAAGGGGCCCACCAGCACGCCCGCGAGCAGATAGCCCACCAGCGGCGAGATGCGGAAGCGCTGGGCAAGAAGGCCGGCGAGGAAGGCCAGGCCGAGGCCCATGACGATGGTGGCGATGAGCGGCGTGTGATGCGCCACGACGACCTAGGTCCGCTCCCGCCGGTCGGGGAAGGCCATGCGCGGCCACTCTAAGAGGCCGACGCGCGGACGGTCAAGCCGAAACGCGCCGCGCATCGCGTATAGTAGGGCGCGGTGAAAGTGCACGTGACGCGGATCACCGTCGAGTGGGCGCACTGCGACGCCGCCGGCATCGTCTTCTACCCGTACTTCTACTTCTGGTTCGACGGCGGCACCGAGCGGCTCTTCAAGGCCAACCGGCTCTCCTACCCCGAGCTGCGCCGCGACTTCGGCGTGGAGGGCATGCCGCTGCTCGAGACGGGCGCCCGCTACACGAGCGCCTGCCGCCTGGGCGACGAGCTCGAGATGCGGAGCTGGGTGGAGGAGTGGTCGGGCCGCACCTTTCTCGTCAAGCACCGCATCACCCACGGCGACGGCCGCCCCGCGCTGGAGGGCTTCGAGCGCCGCGCGTGGGTGGTCCCCGACCCCGCGTCGCCCAAGGGTCTGCGCGCCGTCGCGGTGGCGCCCGAGGCCATCGCCCGCTTCGTGGACTGATGACCCGACGCCTCGCCATCGCGGCGTCGGTCGCGCTCGCCGCCGCCGCGCTCGGCTTCGGCCTCTGGCGCGCGCTCGGCGCGGCGTGGCTGGCCGACGACAGCTTCATCTCCTTTCGCTATGCCGAGCAGCTCGTGCGCGGCCATGGCCTCGTCTACAACGCGGGCGAGCACGTCGAGGGTTACACCAATCTCCTGTGGACCCTCCTGGTGGCCGCCGGGCTGCGGCTCGGCATGGCGCCGGAGACGTCCGCGAATGCGCTCGGCCTCGCCTGCTGGCTCGCCCTGGTGGCGCTGCTGGGCTGGCGGAGCTGGCGCCGCGCGCGCCCCGGCGCGTTCTTCCCGCTGGCCGCCGCGCTCGTGCTCCTCATGGAAGATTTCCAGACCTGGGCCACCGGGGGCCTCGAGACCAGCCTGTTCACGCTCCTGGTCGTGACCGGGCTGCTCCTCGCGAGCCGACGCCATGCGCACCCGCGCCGCCTTGTGCTCGCGGGGGCGATCCTGGTCGCGGCGGTGGCCACGCGGCCCGACGGCGTCATCTTCGCGGCGGTGGCGGTGGTGGGCGCCTGGCTCGTCAACGACGACCTCTACCCGCGCGAGCGGTTCAACCTCGTCGCCACCCTCGTCCTGCCGCTGGGCGCGGGCGGCCTGGCCCTGGCGGTCTTCAAGCTTCTCTACTACGGCGATCTCTTCCCCACCGCGTTCTACTCCAAATCCGCCCTCGATCCCTACTACACACAGGGCCTCTACTACGTGTATCTCTTCTTCGAGAAGAACTGGTTCCTCCTGCCGCTCGTCCTCACTGTGATCGCGCTCGCCATCGCGGCGCGTGGCCGGCCGCGGCCGCCGTTCACCCGCACTCACGGGGTGCTCCTGGCCGCCTTCCTCGTCTTCACCGCCTACGTCGCGCACAGCGGCGGCGACTTCATGTTCGCGCGCCGATTGATTCCCGCGCTGCCGCTGCTCTTCATCGTGGTGGAGGACCTCATCGCGGCGCTCGGGGGCTGGCCGGTCCGGGCGGCAGTGGCCGCGCTGGTCGCGGTGGGCGTCGCGCTGCCGTACCCGATCTATGCGACGCCCACCGAGCGGCTCCGCGGCGTCGCGAACGAGCCCGCGTACTACACGCCGCCTCTGGTCGAGCTGCGGCGCGCGCAGGCCCGGGTGGCCGCGCGCGTCCTCGGCGGCGCGCCGGTGCGGGCGATGTACGAGGGCGGCATGTGCATGTTCGGCTACTACAGCGGGCTGCCCTACCTGGTGGAGATGACCGGCCTCACCCAGTACTCCCTGGCCAAGGCGCCGCTCGAGGCCCGCGGACACGTCGGCCACGAGAAGGTGGCGAGCCCGCAGTGGATGACGGACCATGACATCCACTTCATCTTCGCCCAGCAGCCGCCCGATCCCCAGGCCGGGGCGCGCGTGGACGAGATCGTCTTCGGGGGCATCCTCAAGGCGCGCATCTGGACCTATGTGGACGCCATCATGGATCCGCTGCGCGGCCACCCCGACGTGCGCTTCGTGCCCATCGAGGGCACTCTCCGCGAGGCGCAGCGGCATATCGAGACCGCCTCTCCGGAGGAAGCGCGGCGGATCTACGCGGTGCTCCAGCGCTACTATTTTCAGGCCGCCGGCCCCGAGAAGAAGCCGCTGGCCGACGCGCTCTTGAAGCGCGTGGAGGCGCGCCGGACCCGCTAGGCCGAACCTCGCTCAGCGACGGTACGGCCGCACGCAGCGGGCCGGATCGGCCTCCGCGAGCGCGGGATGCGGGGCGCCGGTGTGGATGAGATCGGCCACCAGCTTGCCGGCCATCGGTCCGCGCCCGAATCCCGAGGAGGCCAGGCCGCCCACGATGTAGAGCTGGTCGTGGCCGGGGAGCCGGCCGAGCAAGGGCTTCCCGTCGAGCGGAAAGGGCATGAGGCCCGCCCAGGTGCGGGCGACGGGAATATCGCGGAGGAAGGGCAGCACCTCGGCGGCATGCCCGCGGTTGACCGCGATGCCGCCCGCGTCCGGCGTCTTGTTGAAGCCGACGAGCTGGCGGTCACCCCCGAAAATGATGGCGCCCGCGCGCGTTTGACGCCCGTACAGATGCCGCATCAGCCGCATGCTCCCCCGGTGGGTGAGAAACGGCGGCGTGACGTCGTCGCCGCCCGGCGCCCGCTGCCAGTGCATGATGGACTCCGATGAGCCGATGACATGATCGACGCGGACCGGCAGGGGCCCCGTCGCCCACATCTGCCCGCGCACCGCCACGATGGGGATGTCGAGCCCGAGCCGCACGCCCAGCTTCGCGCACCAGGGGCCGGCGGCGAGCACCAGCGCGCCGGCGACCAGCGTCTCCTGGTCCGTATTGACGCGCCAGCTTGCGCCGTCCCGGAGGAGGCTTCGCACCTCGCGACCCGTGAGCACGCGGGCGCCCCGCCGGGTTGCCGCCGCGGCAAAGGCCCGCGTCGCCTTCACCGGGTCCGCCTGCGCGCGCTCCGGATAGTGCACGTAGCCGGGCAGATCCGGATTCAGCTCCGGCTCGAGCTTCCGCGCCGTTTCCGCGTCGAGCAGCTCGGCCGAGTGCCCCTTGCCGGTCAGCTCGCTCACGCGCTCGCGCGCCCACGCCAGCTGCGACCTGGTATGGATGGCCTGGAGATAGCCGGACTGACGGAGCTCGATGTCGAGCCCCTCGTCGCGCTGAAGCGCCTGGAACAGCTCCAGGCTGCCGGTGGTCAGGTGCACCTGGAGGTCCGGCGCCCGGCCCCACCCGGTGGCGTCGATGGACCCCGCGTTGACGCCGGAGGCCTCTCCCGCGAGCTCGCCGCGCTCCACGAGGGTGACGCCATGACCGTGGCATGCGAGCTGATAGGCCGTCGCGACCCCCGCGATGCCGCCGCCGATGACGAGAACGTCGGAGTGGCTCATGGCGATGCTCGAAAGTGTAGCAGAGCAGCGACCGGCGCTTGACGCGACCGCCATCCCCGGCGCAGGATCGCCGCCG
>Ga0134127_10001232_pt1 | contig 19416 bp, 20 predicted proteins | sample KB31753_FD_96459 | JGI IMG/M metagenome (GOLD analysis project Ga0134127, IMG submission 96459) | Terrestrial soil microbial communities with excess Nitrogen fertilizer from Kellogg Biological Station, Michigan, USA - KB3-175-3 | ecosystem: Environmental > Terrestrial > Soil > Unclassified ... | reverse complement strand
GGTCGAGGCCCGGGTGGGAAAGGGCACCTGGACGTACGTCGGGCTCGGGCTCTTCCGCGAGCTGCCGGCGGGCGTCCCCGGGGCGTACCGCCTCCTGGCCAACCTCGTCTCGCGGCCGCGGCCCTAAACAGGGCCGCGTCCCCCGCCGTGGTACCCTCATGGGCCGAACGGCGGTCTCTTCGCAACGGCCCGGCTCGTGGAGCACTCTCTCTCGTCGCTCATCGCCTCAGCCGAGGGCGGTGATCGGTCTGCGCTCGACGCCCTCTTCGCCGCGCTGTACTCGGAGCTGCACAGGATGGCCCGCCGGCAGCTGTCACGAAGCGCGGGCGAGTTGACCCTGGGCACCACGACGCTCCTGCACGAGGCCTACCTCGACATGGCGGAGCGAGAGGGCGGGGCGTTTCCCGACCGCGGCCGCTTCATGGCCTACGCCGCGCGCGTGATGCGAGGGCTCGTCATCGACTACGCCCGCCGCCGCCAGGCCCACAAGCGTGGCGGACAGTTCGAGATCGAGTCCCTGGCCGACGAGGTCGCCGATCCCGCGGTGGACGACCGGGAGTTAACGCGCATCGGCGAGGCGCTCGATCAGCTGGCCACCGTCGATCCGCCGCTGGCCCAGGTCGTGGACCTCAAGTTCTTCTGCGGTTTCTCGTTCGCCGAGATCGCCGCCATGCAAGGCCTGTCGGAGCGCACGGTGCAGCGGCACTGGGAAAAGGCGCGGATCTACCTCCACGGTGTGATCGGACCCGCGGGATTCCTCACGTGAGCGTCCCCGACAAGCATCGCTGGCGGGTCCTCAGCCCTCATCTCGACCGCGCCTTGGAGCTCTCCGGCCACGAGCGCGCCCTGTGGCTCGCATCGCTGCGCGCCGAGGACGCGGCGCTGGCGACGGACGTCGAGGCGCTGCTCGACGAGCACGGTGTCCTCGAGCGGGAAGGCTTCCTCGCCGGCGTATCGCCATCCCGGCCTGCGCCGGCCTCGCCGGCCGGTCTGGCGAATCCGCCCGATCGGATCGGCGCCTACCGGATCCTGCGCGAGCTGGGGCGGGGGGGTATGGGGTGCGTCTATCTTGCCGAGCAGGAGGGCGAAGGCTTCCGGCGCCTGGTGGCCCTCAAGGTGGTCGAGCCGGGCAGCGTCGGAGCGGGGGCCGAGAGGCGATTCCGTGACGAGCGGCGTATCCTGGCCGGCCTCGAGCATCCCGGTATCGCCCGCTTCTACGACGCGGGTCGTTCGTCCGACGGGCGCTGGTTCCTCGCGCTCGAGTACGTCGAAGGGCTGAACCTCCTCGAGCACGCCCGGAGGCGCGATCTGCCGACCGAGGAGAGGGTCCGGCTCTTCCTCGAGGTGCTGGGAGCGGTCGAGTTCGCGCACGGACGGTCGATCGTCCATCGGGATCTCAAGCCCAGCAACATCCTGATCGGGGCGGACGGTCGGCCGCGCCTCCTCGACTTCGGCATCGCCAAGCTGCTCGATCCCGGCTCTGACGCGTCCTCGGTGACCGAGACGCGTACCGAGCTGCGCGCCCTGACCCCCGCGTACGCGAGCCCCGAGCAGTTCCGGGGCGACCCCGTGACCCCTTCCTCCGACGTGTTTTCGCTCGGCGTGATGCTCTACGAGCTCGTGGCCGGGTTCCGTCCGTTCGCGGCCACCTCGACATCCCGGGCGGCCCTCGAGCAGGCTGTCCTGACCGAGGACCCCGACCCACCCAGCACCGCCTCGCGAAAGGCACAAGCGAGCCGCAGACCGCTCACGGCCCGCGCCGGGCTCCCGTTCCGTCCCAAGGCAACGAGGCTCGGTCGGGACCTCGACGCGATCTGCCTGAAGGCGCTGCGCAGGGAGCCGAACGAGCGCTACGCGACGGTCGCGGCGTTCGCCCAGGACCTCCGCGCCGGCCTGGAAGGCCGACCCGTCGCGGCTCGGGCGGGCCGCCACCGCTACCGGATGACGCGTTTCGCGAGGCGGCACCGGGGCGGTCTGGCCGCGGCCTCGGCCCTGGTGCTCGCCGGGGTGGCGGTGATCGCCACCGCTTCCTACCGGCACGCCGAACAGGCTTCGGCGCCCCCGACGCCGCGCGCCTTCCCGCTTTACGGTTTCGACAGAACGCCCATCGCGGAGCTCGAACGCCGCTTCGCGGCGGCGCCCGCCGGCGTCGAGGCCGGCGCCGGCCTCGCGCTCGCGCTGGCCATCAACGGACGTGCGCAAGAGGCGCAGTTGATCGTGGCCAGGCTGCGCCAGATCCCCGGCCGGGAGCAGGACCCGCTGACCGACTACGCCGAAGCCAGGATCTACCAGAGCAGCGAGCCGCAGCGCGCCCTGGTGCTCTTCACCCGCGCCCGAGACCGCGCGCTCGCCGACGGTCGCGGGGAGCTGGTCGGCGAGGTGCGCGCGAAGCGCGGCCACCTGCTGTCGAGGATGGGCGATCGGGCCGGGGCGCGCGCCGAGATGGAGCTGGCGAGAGCGGACCTCGAGCGCGCCGGCGACCGGCGCGCGCTTATCCCCCTGCTGAATGACCTCGCGACCGAATACCTGCATGAAGGCCGGATGGCCGAGGGCGAGGCCCTGCTGGAAAAGGTGCTGGCGGAAGTGGTGAGCAGGAACGGCGTGCAGGCCGGGAACACCATCCGCTTGAACCTGGCCCTCGTGGCCGGGCAGAGGGGGCGTCCCGACCTCGCCGAGCCGAGGCAGCGGCAGGTGATGGAGCAGCGGCGCGGGTCGGCCTCGCCGCGGATGCTCGCGGAGGTCATGCACGACCTCGCGGACACGCTCCACGACCTGGGTCGAACCCGGGAGGCCGATCCGTTGCTCGACGAAGCGATCGCGCGATTGCGCAAGAACGGACCGCCGTCCAGTCTGGTTGAGACGCTCTTCTCGCGCGGCTCGATCGACGTCGACCGGGCGCGGCTCGACCGGATCGCGGAGACGGTGCGCGAGATGGAGGCCGCGGCCAGGGCCGAGGGCGCCAAGGCGTCCCTCGGGCTCGCCCACGATCTGCAGGGCCGCGTCGCGGCGGCGAGGGGTGATCTCGCGTCGGCGCGACGCCACCTGTCGGAGGGAAGCCGCTTGCTGGTGGATACCGGCGACCTCGACCGGGCCGGAGAGATCGACCTCGTGTGGGCCGCGGTCGAGCACGCCGCCGGGAATCCGGCCGCGGCGCTGCGGCTGGCCGACGGCGCCCGGGCGAGGCTGGGGGAGCGCGGAGCGGGTCTGCCGGTGGGATTCTTCGCCGCGGTACTGCACGCGAGGATCGACGCAGAGTCCGGACGGGCGGACGACGCTCGCCGCCGGCTGAAGGCGCTGGGAGAGGGGTCGGAGCACTCGCCCAGCGTCGCACGCCGCTTGGCGTTCCTGGGCGCGCGGGTGGCGTTGGCCCGCGCCGAGGGCCGCTTCGACGACGCTCGCCGGGACCTGGAGTCCGCGCGAGACGCCGCCGAGCAGGCGGACAGGAAGCTGGACTTCCTGAGCCTGCGGCTCGAACTGGCCGAACTCGAGCTCGGGAGCGCCCGGGGAGGTCGCCAACCGGCTCTCGCAGCCGCGGAAAGCGTCCGACGCGAGGCCGCCGCGCGGGGGCTGGGAGCCCTGGTCGCCCGCGTTCGGCGCCTGGGAGCGGTCACGGGCACTCCAGCGCCGCCGCGCCTGTAGCCCTCTCGGACGTTGTCGCCTTTTTCCGACCGTTTTCGATCTATACGGGTAGAACACGTTTTCCTGTTGTGGGAAGGCCGGGTGGCGGCGAGGGCCCCCACCGAGGCGATCCAGTCCAGTCCTGTGGCAAACGGAGTGTGGGGGCAGTCATGCGAAAGCAGTGGGTGCCGATACTGGCCGTAGCCGCCATGGCGTTGGGGGCGGTGGCCCCGGCCTTGGCGCAGCTCGTCGATCGCACCCTGGCCCCGAACACGGCCAACGAAGGGATCGCCAAATCCCTGCAAGATGAGATCGGCGCCGGGCGCGGAGATTGGTCCACGCCCGACTCGTCGTCGTTCATCATCGCCCGCGACCCCTTCCGGGCCATCAAGCGGGGCCGCCAGATCTTCCAGCGCAAGTTCACCCGCACGCAGGGGCAGGGCCCGCTGTTCGCCGATGGGTCGGGAAATATCAACGTAGACCTCGCCATCGGGGCCGGACTGTCGGACAGCTGCGCCTCGTGCCACGGACGGCCGCGCGGATCCGCCGGCTTCGGCGGGGACGTCGCCACCCGGCCGGACAGCCGGGACGCTCCCCACCTGTTCGGACTCGGGCTGAAGGAGATGCTGGCCGACGAGATCTCCGGCGGGCTTCGCGCGATCCGCGCCGCGGCCCTGGCCCAGGCCGCGGCCACGGGACAGCCGGTCACGAGCCAGCTGGTGGCCAAGGGGATCTCCTACGGCTCGATCACCGCGAACCCCAACGGCACGGTGAACACGTCCCAGGTCAAGGGCGTCGATGCGGACCTGCGCGTACGCCCGTTCTTCGCGCACGGGGGCACGATGTCCATGCGGGAGTTCGCGGTGGGTGCCCTCAACGCCGAGATGGGCCTGCAGGCCGTAGACCCGGACCTGCAGGCCGCTTCCCAGGGGGCCGTGGTGACCACGCCTGCCGGCATGGTGCTCGACGGCTCCCGCGACGCCGTGGAGACCCCTCCCGCGCCGAACGGCTCCGCGGACCCGGACGGCGACGGCGTCGTCAACGAGGTCCCCGCCGCGCTCGTGGACTATCTGGAGTTCTACCTGCTGAACTATTTCAAGCCGGGGCACGGCGAGCCGCCGCCGGGCGCGCAGGCCGGCCGGGTCCGGTTCGTGAGCCTTGGCTGCGGGTCCTGCCACGTGCCCGATCTCACCATCGACCACGACCGCAGGGTGGCCGACGTGGAGACCGTCTTCGACCCGCAGCACGGCGTGTTCAACCGCCTCTTCGCTACCGCCACCGCCCTGTTCGTGGAGGAGGACGACGGCCAGGGGTGGCCGACGGTCAAGAAGCCGATCGGCGAAACGTTCGTCGTGCACGACATCTTCACCGACTTCAAGCGACACGACCTGGGCCCCGCCTTCTACGAGAGGAACTACGACGGCACGACCCGGACCCAGTTCCTGACCACGCCGCTATGGGGCGTGGGCTCCACGGCTCCGTACGGCCACGACGGGCGTAGCACTACCCTGGCCGAGGTCATCCTGCGCCACGGGGGCGAGGCCCAGGCGGCGCGGAATGCGTTCGCGCAGCTGGGCGCGGGCGACCGGCGTCAGGTCCTGGAGTACCTGGACACGCTGGTGCTGTTCCCGCCCGACGACACGGCCTCCAACCTGAACCCGGCGAACCCCACCGCGGAGGGATTCCCGCAGGCCGGGCACGGCAGCATCAAGCTGCCAGTGTTGTTCAACGACCCCCTGGACCCCGAGTGAGCGCCGGGGCCACCGCAGGCCGATCGTAAAAGAATTGTGACGTAGCGGCCGCTCGAAGGCCGGTACGTCAACACATATCCGTCTCTGTGAAAACACGACTCCCCGCCACCGGATTCTTGACAAGGTCCCGGCCACGGCCTAGTTACAAGAGTGAGGCATTTGTGATCCACGGAAGGGGACCGCCGGTGGCAGACGTTACTTTCTTGGTGAACCAGATCCGCGATCGCGATCCCGGTCGCGGTGTCCTGCTGGAGGACGAGATTCGCCAAGCCGCCGGAGCCGTGGAGCCGGGCGAGACCCTGCAGTGCCGCATCTATATCGACGCCGTCACCGGCATCGAGACGGACATCTTCTTCAGCGTTCGCATCGGGCAATCGGGATGGGCGCGCCGTCTCCCCCCGCTCTCCATCGAGACCCCGCCCATGGCCGTCGGTCTGCTGCTCACGCGGATGTTGCGCCGGTACCGGCGCACCCCGTTCGAGGAGCCCCCCGGCCACTGACGGCAAAGTGACGTGGATCACGAAGGCGCGCGGCCTTGCCGCCAGTGCTTGACATCCGCGACCGCACGACCTAGTTAATGAGATACACCACTGTGAGTCGCTCTTGGCACAAGTCTCGTTCCTGGTAAATCAAATCCGCGATCGCGACGCCGGGCGGGGCGCCCAGCTGGAGGACGAGATCCGCTCGGCGGCGGGAGCCGTGGAGCCGGGCCAGCACCTCCAATGCCGCATCTACCTCGACGCCGTCCCCGGCATCGAGGGCGATCCCTTCTTCAGCGTACGCATCGGGCAGATGAACTGGTCGCGCCGCCTCCCGCCCTTGTCCATGGAGACGCCGCCCATGGCGGTGGGCCTTCTCCTGGCGCGGGTCCTGCGGCGCTTCCGGCGCGAGCCGGCGCCGGCCTAGCGCCGGTCCGAGCGGCGCCTCGATCCCTCCCGGCGCTCGGGATAGACGAGCAGGCTGGCCCGCGTCAGCGCTCCGTCACCGAAGCGGCGAGCCACGGCGTCCCGCACCCGGTCGGCGGACTTCGCTTCCGGCTCTTCCGCGAGGTCGAGCGTGAGCTGGCGCGCCGCGCCGAAGCTCGAGGCGTAGACGCCGAGCAGGCGCACCTTTCCCGCGGGAAGCCGCTCGAGCAGGGCCCACGCCGTGTCGAACAGGGCGTCGCTGCGGTCGGTGGGCGCGGGAAGGGTGGTGGCGCGGGTGACGGTGCGGAAGGCCTCGTCCCGGTGCTTCAAGGTCACCGTCGAGCATTGGAGTCGCTGCTCGCGCAGGCGGCGGGCCACGCCGTCGCACAAGCCCAGAAGCGTTCGCCGATGCTGGGCGCGGTCGGCGGTGTCGCGGTCGTAGGTGTGCTCCTGGCCCACGCTCTTGGCTTCGCTCGAGTGCGACTCCACCTCCCGCTCGTCCAGCCCCCGGGCCAGGCGCAGCAGGTCGTGGCCGTGCGTCCCGAAGCGGCGCTCGAGCACGGCCTCGCCCTGCGCAGCCAGCTGGCCGATGGTGTGGATGCCGGCCTTCATCAGGCGCTCCTCCATGCGCGGCCCGATCCCCCAGAGGCGCCGCACGGGCAGGGGCGCGAGGAAGGAGGCTTCGGTGCCCGGGGGGACCACCACCAGGCCGTCGGGCTTGCGCAGGTCGGATGCGATCTTGGACACCAGCTTGTTGGACGCCACGCCGACAGAGGCCGTCAATGAGGTCGCGGCGCGCAGGCGCTCCTTCAAGCCGCGGGCGATGGCCTCGCCCGTGCCCAGCGCGCGCCGGCTCCCCGTGACGTCCAGGAAGGCCTCGTCGATGGAGATGGGCTCCACGCGGTCGGTGGTGGCCCGGAGGACCTCCATCACCTGCGCGGAGACGCCCGCGTACTTCTCCATGTCCACGGGCAGGTAGGCCGCGTCGGGGCACAGGCGCCAGGCCTGCGAGATCGGCATGGCGCTCCCGATGCCGAACCGGCGGGCCTCGTAGGAGGCGGTCGAGACCACGCCCCGGCCGCGTCCGCCCCGGGGGTCGGCCCCCACCACCACGGGCCGCCCGCGCAGCTCGGGGCGGTCGCGCTGCTCGACGGCGGCGTAGAACGCGTCCATGTCCACGTGGAGGATGGTGCGGGGACGGTCGGCCACGAGCTCATTCTGCTCCCGCGCCGTGACGGACGGAGTCCGTTCGCGGCGCTACGTCAGTGGCCGAGGGCCCGGCACTGGCCGCTCTGCACGCAGGGCTTGTCGGGCTCTACTACGCAACGGTCGGAGGCGCCCGGCGCCGCCTTGAGGACCTGCAGGCTGGGATGCGAGTGCACGTGGACGTGCGCCTCGTGGACGGGGGCGTCCCCCTGCAGCCGCGCCACCGCCGACTCCAGCGCGGCCACCCGGGACTCCAGGTCGGCGTGAGGCGGCGCGCCGGGCGCCGCGCCGATCTGGGCCAGCACCTCCTGGGTCAGCTCTCGGATGCGGGCGTCGTCCATGGCCGTCAACCCAGCTCGACCGCGTCCACCACGCCGATCACGGCGGCGTCCACCGCGGCCACGCCCTTGCCCAGGATGAGCTGCGCCGAGCGCCCGTCCTGGATCAGCAGCACCCGATCGCCCACGCCCGCGTCCACGGAGTCGATGGCCAGCACCGCCGCGCCCCGCGGCGCGCCGTTCACGTCCTCGGGCTGCACGAGCAGGAGCTTGGTTCCTTCGAGCTTGGCGTTCTTCTGGGTGGCCACCACGTTGCCCACCACCCGCGCGAGCAGCATCAGCCCTCGCGCCTGGGATCGACGATCCCGACGATGGCCGCGTCGGCCGGCACCTCGGCCGGCAGGAAGGGGAAGGAGGCCTCGCGCCCGCGGACGTAGAAGACCTCCTCGGTCACGCCCGACCCCACCGAGTCGATGGCCACCAGCGGCCGTCCCTGCGGGGTTCCGTCCGCCCGCACCGGCTGGATGACGAGCAGCGTCCGGCCCGACAGCCCCGGGTCCTGGCGGCTGGCCACCACCGTCCCGATCACGCGGGCCAGGTGCATCAGTCCTTGACCTCGACGGTGTCCACCACGCCCACGATGGCGGCGTCCACGGGCGTGTCCTTGAGGCCGGAGGCCATGCGCGCCGAGGAGCCGGTAACCACCAGGACCTTGTCCGCGAGGCCGGCGTCCACGGTGTCCACCGCCACCATGTGGGCGGCCTCGTCCTTGCCGTGGGGATCGATGCTACGCACGAGCAGGAGCTTGGCGCCCGTGAGGCGCTCGTCCTTGCGGGTGGCGACGACGGTGCCCACGACCCGTCCCAAGATCATGCGGGGACCGGAAGGATGCTACTTGGCGGCCTTGCCGATGGGCAGCACGTCCTCGAGGTTGCCGTGCGGCCGGGGGATGACGTGCACGGACACCAGCTCGCCCACGCGCCGCGCGGCGGCGGCGCCGGCGTCCGTGGCGGCCTTGACCGCGGCCACGTCGCCGCGCACCAGCGCGGTCACGTAGCCGGAGCCGATCTTCTCGTAGCCGACGAGGGTGACCTTGGCCGCCTTGACCATCGCGTCCGCGGCCTCGATCATGGCCACCAGCCCGCGGGTCTCGATCATCCCCAGCGCTTCACCCATGCTGCCTCCTGGCCGCGCCCTACCGGGCCTGTGCTCCGCCGTTTCGGGCATGACTCTGAACCGCGGCGGCCTGGGAGTCAAGCGCGTACTGCGCGCGCTCGCGGCACGCCGCCGAGCAGAAGTGCTCGGTCCGTCCGGCCACCGTGCCGACCAGGGCGCGGTCGCGGGGCACGAACGTGTTGCACACCCGGTCGCGTACGAGCTCGGTGGCGGTCGCGCCGTCGGCCGGACGCGGCCGGCGGAAGGAGGCGAAGAGCCGCAGCCCCAGACGGACCACGAAGAGCACCATGAGGAAACGGACGACCGCGACCAGGATGGGTACCATCGGCCGCTACCTGCGCTCCACGGGGATATAGGCCACGTCGCGGGGCCCCGTGTACGCGCTCTCCGGCCGGATCAACCGATTGTTCCCGAGCTGCTCCAGGACGTGCGCCGTCCAGCCCGCCACCCGCGAGACCGCGAAGACGGGCGTGAACAGGTCCGTCGGGATCCCGAGCGCGCGGTACAGCGAGGCGGAGTAGAAGTCCACGTTGGCGTAGAGGCCCTTCTGCGCCCGCACCACGGCCTCCACGCGCTCCGACAGGTCGAACCAGCGCCGCTCGCCCGTCTCCTCCCCGATCTGGCGGGAGAGCCGGCGCAGGTGCGTGGCCCGCGGGTCCTCGGTGCGGTAGACCGCGTGGCCGAAGCCCATGATCTTCTTCTTCTGCGCGAAGGCGTCGCTGACCCAGGCCTCGGCCCGGGCGGGATCGCCCATCGCCTCCAGCATCTGCATCACGGCCTCGTTGGCGCCGCCGTGCAGCGGGCCCTTGAGCGTGGCCAGGGCCGCGGTCACCGCCCCATGGATGTCGGCCAGGGTGGAGGCGGCCACGCGCGCGGCGAAGGTGGAGGCGTTGAACTCGTGGTCGGCGTGGAGGACGAGGGCCACGTCCATGGCCCGGGCCTCCGCCGCGGTGGGCGCAGTGCCCTTTAGCATGGCCAGGAAGTTCGCGGCATGGGACAGGGCGGGGTCCGGGGCCACCGGCTCCTGGCCCCGCCGCAGCCGGTCGATGGCGGCTACCGCGGTGGCCATCTGCGCCGTGAGGCGCACCGCCTTGCGGGCGCGCGCGGCCTCGCCGTGGTCCTCGGCGTCCGGATCGAAGGCCCCCAGGGCGGAGATCGCCGTGCGCAGGGCCGTCATGGGATGGGTCCGCGGCGGCAGGACCCGTAGCACGGCCAGGACGCCCGCGGGCAGCGCGCGCTCGCGCGCCAGCGCGTCCCGCAGCTCCTGGAGCTGGGGCCGCGTGGGCAGCGTCCCCCGATGGAGCAGGAATACGACCTCCTCGAACGAAGACTTCTCGGCCAGCTCGTGGATGTCGATGCCCCGGTAGGCCAGGATGCCGCGCTGGCCGTCGATCGAGGAGATCCCGCTCTCCCCGGCCACGACGTTGCGCAGCCCGGCCGCGGGCTTCGGCTCGGCCTGCCCGTCAGCCATGCTGCCCACTCTCCAAGTCCGACCAGCGGAGGAGCACCGTGCCCACCGTGAACCCGGCCCCCACCGAGGCCACCAGGACCAGGTCCCCGCGGTGCAGGCGTCCCTGGTCGAGGGCCGTGCCCAGGGCCAGGGGGATGGTGGCGGCCGTGGTGTTGCCGTACTCGTGGATGTTCTTCACGACCTTGGAGTCGGGGAGCCCCAGGCGCTCCTGGGTGGCATTGATGATCCGGAGGTTGGCCTGATGGGCCACGAAAAGATCCAGCTGTTCCGGGGAGACCCCGTTGCGGTCCAGGATGTGCCGGCTCACCTCGGCGAACTTGCGGACCGCGTACTTGAAGACGTGCGCGCCTTCCTGGCGGACGACGTGCATCCGCTTCTCGACGGTCTCGTGGGAGGCGGGGAGGGCGCTACCCCCGGCGGGCATGTGGAGGTAGCAGGCCCCGGAGCCGTCCACCTCGTTGAGGAAGTCGATGATCCCGGTGTCGTCGTCCGACGGCTCCAGGATCACGGCCCCCGCGGCGTCGCCGAACAGCACGCAGGTCGTTCGGTCCTGGTAGTCGAGGATGGACGTCATGACGTCCGCGCCGATGACCATCACCTTCGAGTGGACGCCGCTCTCCACGAACTGCGCCCCCACGGTGAGGGCGTAGACGAAGCCCGAGCAGGCGGCGGAGATGTCGAACCCCCAGGCCCGCGTAGCCTTGATCTTCTCCTGCACCAGGCAGGCGGTGGCCGGAAAGACCATGTCCGGCGTCACCGTGCCGACGACGATGAGGTCCAGCTCGGAGGCGGCGATGCCGCGCCGCTCCAGGGCGTCGAGGGCCGCGGGCACGCAGATGGCGCTCGTGGGCGTCCCCGGCTCCACGATGTGCCGCCGCTCGATGCCGGTCCGCGTGCGGATCCACTCGTCGGAGGTGTCCACGAACTTCTCGAGGTCCGCGTTGGTCAGCACCCGCTCCGGGACGAACCGTCCGAGGGAGGTGATGCGGGCGCGCGGCTTCTTCGTGCGCGGGGGCGAGCTCATCCGAACCTGCTATTAGTACCGGGCTCGTTCGGGCCGGTCAAGCTCGCGGCCGGCGTAGAGCCGGGCCAGGCGCTCCGGGGCCCCGCCGGCGGAGTAGAGGGCGAGCAGCCACAGGTTGCGCAGGCTGGTGGCGAGCATGCCCCGTCGCTCGAACCGGCGTGCGCTGGTGAAGGCCCGCGCGGCGGGGAAGCCCAGCGGGCCGGCGCGCCGCAGGCGCCGCGCGAAGTCCACGTCCTCCATCAAGGGGAGGGGCCGGAAGCCGCCGACGCGGGAATAGGCCTCGCGGCGGGCGAAGAGGCCTTGGTCGCCGTACGGCAGGCCGAAGAGCCCGCAGCGCAGAGCGACCCCGGCCTCGAGCCACCGGTAGCGCAGCCGCGTCGGCTCGAGCGCGAAGCGAAAAGCCCCGCCCACCACTTGCGGCGGCAGCGACCGTAGCGCCCCGGCCCACCCCGCCTCCAGCCGCGTGTCGGCGTGGAGGAACACCAGCCACTCGCCGCTGGCCAGGCGCGCCCCCGCCGCCAGCTGCGTCCCCCGCCCGCGCTCCGACGCCACCACGGTCGCGCCCGCGGCCGCGGCCTCGGCCCTCGTCCCGTCCGTGGACCCGCCGTCCACCACGATGACCTCGGCGTCGTCGTGGACGGACCGTACGGCGTCGCCCACGCGTCCCTCTTCGTCGAGGGCCGGGATCACGACGGAGATCGACTCCGCAACCACGCCTGAGGATACCCCCAACTCTTCGCGACGCCATCGGGTCCGAGATGGCCGCATAATCCTGCGCATGCCGTTCACCCCGGCGGACATCCTGGCCCTGATGGAAAACGACGTTCCGTTCAATCGCTACCTCGGCATCCGCGGCGAGTCGGCGGAGAAGGGGAGGAGCGTCCTCGTGCTGCCGGTGCGGCCGGAGTTCGTCGGCGATCCGCGCCGCCCCGCGCTGCACGGCGGCGTCGTCTCGGCCCTCATCGACACCGCCGGCGGCGTGGCCGCCTGGTCGGCGCTGGAGGAAGGCGAGTCCGTCTCGACGGTGGACCTCACGGTGGACTACCTGGAGCCGGCGCGTCTGGGTGGGGAATTGCGGGCCGCGGCGGAGCTGCTGCGCAAGGGGAACCGGGTCTGCCACGTCCGCGTGCGCGTGACCCAGGACGGGCTGCTGGTGGCCGAGGGCCGCGGGGTCTACAACATCCACCGGGAGCGGCGAGGCTAACCGCCCTATTCCTTCACGAGCAGCTTCCGGGCCTCCTCGAGCTCCTTCCTCTTCTCCTCGTCGACCGTGGGGTACTCCAGCTTCAGGCTCTCCAGGGCCTCCACCACGGCGTCCGCCACCGCCATCCGCATGAACCACTTCCGATCGGCGGGGATGACGTACCACGGCGCGTGCTCCGTGCTGGTGGCCGCGATCATGTCCTCGTAGGCCTCCATGTACTCGTCCCAGTGCTCGCGCTCCTTGACGTCGCCGACCGCGAACTTCCAGTTCTTCTCCGGGTCGTCCAGGCGGGCCAGGAACCGGTTCCGCTGCTCCTCCTTCGAGACGTTGAGGAAGAACTTGCGGATGAGGGTGCCGTTGCGCGCGAGGTAGCGCTCGAAGGCGTTGATGTCCTCGTAGCGCTGCTTCCAGATGCGATCGCCCAAAAGCTCCGAGGGCACCTTCTGGCCGGCCAGGATGCCGGGGTGCACGCGCACGATCAGGACCTCTTCGTAGTAGGACCGGTTGAAGATCCCGATGCGGCCCCGCTCGGGCAGGCAGCGGTTGGTGCGCCACATGAAATCGTGGTCCAGCTCCTCGGCGGAAGGGGACTTGAAGGAGAAGACCTGGGTGCCCTGGGGGTTCACCCCCGACATCACGTGCTCGATGGTGCTGTCCTTGCCCGCGGCGTCCATGGCCTGGAAGATGAGCAGGACCGCCCACCGGTCCTGGGCGTACAGCCGGTCCTGCAGCTCGCGCAGGCGGGCGATGCCCTGGGTCAGGCGCGTCTTGCCGTCCTCCTTGGAGCCGAACTTGCCGGTGTCCGCGGGATCGTGGTCCTTCAGCCGGAACTTCTCGCCCTCGCCGACGCGGAACTTCAGGACGCCCATGGGTCAGGTCCTCCGTTGCGGGAGCGCACGGTGCCGCGCGCGCATTGTACGGCGGCGTCAGTCGCGGCGCAGCCCGATGCCCAGCCGCTTGACCCGCTCGTAGAGCGAGCTGCGGGGGACGCCCAGCCGCCGGGCGGCGCGCTCCACGTGCCCGCCCTCCTCGGCCAGGACCCTCTCGATGTGGCGGCGCTCCACCTCCTCGAGGGTGCGGCCCGAATCGTCGTCGGCGGGCGCGGCCTCCACGGGCGCCGAGAAGCGGACGTCCTTCGCGCTGAGCGTGTCGCCCTTGCCCAGGATGGCCGCCCGCTCCAGGACGTTGCGCATCTCGCGGGTGTTTCCCGGCCACCGGTAGGCCTGCAGGGCGGCCAGCGCGTCCTCGGAGAGCGAGAGATGCGGCCGGCCGACGTCGAAGCCGATGCGCTCGAGGAGGGCCCGCGCCAGCACCGGTATGTCCTCGGGGCGCTCGCGCAGCGGCGGGATCTGGAGGGGCAGCGCGCTGATCCGGAAGTAGAGGTCGCTGCGAAAGCGCTTCTCCCGCACGGCGGCGGCCAGGTCCTGGTGGGTGGCCAGGATCAGGCGCACGTCCGCCTCGCGGTCCCGCACGTCGCCCAGCCGGCGGAAGCGGCCCTCCTCCAGGACCTTCAGGAGCTTGGGCTGGACCGCGGCGTCCACGTCGCCGATCTCGTCGAGGAAGAGCGTGCCGCGGTGCGCCACCTCGACCAGTCCCTCCTTGGCCGCGACCGCCCCGGTGAAGGCGCCCTTCTCGTGCCCGAAGAGCTCCGTCTCCATGAGCTCGCGCGAGAGGCTCGCGCAGTTGAGGTCCACGAAGGCCTCGGCGGACCGCGGCCCGCGCGCGTGCAGCCACCGGGCCAGGACGCCCTTGCCGACGCCCGTCTCGCCCAGGATGAGCGCGGGGCTGTCGGACGCGGCCACGCGCTCCGCCTCTTCGGCCAGGGCCCGCATGGCGGCGCTGGGCAGCACGAAGGGATCGGTCTCCCGGCGCGCCTCGCGCCGCCCGCCCGCCACCTGCCGCTTGTGCATGCGGCGCCCTTCCAGGAGCCGCTCGACGATCACCAGCAGCGCGGGGAGCTCGACCGGCTTGGTCAGGAACTGCTCCGCTCCTTCCTTGACCGCGCGCACGGCCAGGTCGATGGTGCCGTGCCCGGTCAGGATCATGAGGGGCACGGCGGCGTCCAGGGCCTTGAGCTTCGGCATCAGCTCGAGGGCGTTCCCGTCGGGCAGCGAGTAGTCGAGGATGACCACGTCGGGGCGGCGGGCACGGAACATGGCCTCGGCGGCCGCGCAGTTCGCCGCCTCGTCGACCAGGAAGCCCTTGGCCTCGAGGAAGTCGCGCAGGCCGAAGCGCACTCCGCCCTCGTCGTCGACGATGAGGACGCGGCTCCTAGGCAAGGGCCTTCACGTCCTCGCGGCGGACGGGCTCCAAGGGCAGGCGGACGGTCACCACGGCTCCTCCCTGCGGCCTGTTCTCGGCGCGCATGGCCCCGCCGTGCATCTCCACGATGCGCTGGGCGATGGCCAGCCCGAGGCCGGTGCCGCCCGGGCGCCGCGTGAACAGGGGGCGGAACACGTGCGGCAGGTCGCCGGACCGGAACCCGGGGCCGCCGTCGCGCACCGCGCACTCGATCCAGCGCCGGCCCTGCGCCTCGCGGACGGCGGCCTCCACGCCGACGCGGCCCTCCCGCGGCGTGTGGAGCACGGCGTTGTGGATCACGTTCTGGAAGACCTGGGCCATGCGTTCCGGATCCACCACCACGTCCGGCAGCTCGGGCGGCATCTCCACGGCGATGGCCACGCCGTTGGCGCTGGCCTCGGCCGCGCAGGCCCGGACCGCTTCCGCCACCACCGACCGGAGGGCGGCCCGCGTCGTCTCCATGCGCGGCGGGCGGCCGTACTCCAGGAGGTCGCGCATGAGGCGGCTCAGCCGGTCGGTCTCCAGGCGCAGGACCGGGAAGTATTTCTCCAGGCCTGGCGTCTGGCCGAAGCGGGCCTCGAACGCGTCGAGGGTGGAGGAGATCGCGAAGAGCGGGTTGCGGACCTCGTGGGCCACGCCCGCCACCAGGGCACCCACCGCCGCCATGTTCTCCTCCCGGCGGAGCGTCTCCCGGAGCTCGAGCAGGCGGGTGGTGTCCTTGGCCACCACGATGATGCGGCTGGCGGCCGCATCCTGCTGCCGCTCCACCCTGTAGGCCGCGACGTCCCAGCTGCGGCCGGTCTCGGAGTCGACGGCCTCCGCCCAGCGCGGCTCCCGGTCCTGGCCGACCTCGGCCACCAGCCGCGCCGCCGTCTGCCACGGCTCGCCATGGGCCAGCGAGCTGACCAGCCGTCCGTCGATGCTGGCCTCGGGCTCACCCAGCACCGCGTGCACCGTGGCGTTGGCCCGCACCAGCCGGCCCTCGAGGTCGAGGATCATCACCGGCGAGTCGATGGCGTCGAACGTGCGGCGCCAGTCGGACGCGGCGGCCGCCAGCTGCGTCTCCGACTGCCGCAGCGCCGCCGTGCGCTGCTCCACCCGCTCCTCCAGCTCGGCGCGGTAGCTCTCCCGCATCTCCATCTCCCGCCGCACCTCCTTCTGCATCCGCTGCCCGTACACGACGGCCCCGCCCACCATGATCACGATCAGGGCGGCGATCAGGAACTCGAAGCGTTGCAAACCCCGCGCCGCCGCGTTCTGCTCCGCGAACAGCCTCTGCTGGATGCGGCTCACGTCGCTGCGCAGGTCGTGGAAGGCCGAGAGCACGTTGGCGTACTTGCGGTCCATGCCCGCCATCTGCCGGGCCGCCTCCTCCGGCTGGCCGGCCGCGAACGCCGCGAAGATCGTCTCCGCCTCCGCGGTCATCTGGGCCATGGCAGCGGCGAGGCTATCGAAGCGGGCCAGAAGCTCGGTCTGTTCGTGGGGATGGACGTCGGTGAGGTGCTGGCGCAGCCGGGTCACCCGCGCGGCGAACTCCAGCCGCGCCCGCGCCATGCGGGTGGATTCGGCGGCCACGTCGTGGGTGTCGAAGACGTCGTTGCCGGGGGCGTTGACGGCGGCGGCCAGCCGCTGCAGCTCCGCGTACTCGTCCACGTGCCGCGCCCACTCCTGGTTCTGCGCGACGGCGCGGCTGTAGCTGTCGAACAGGCGCTGTGTCAGGAGAAGCGATGCCGACACGGTCAGGACGTCGAAGGCCGCCAGCACGTAATAGAGGACGTGCCACCGGACGCGTGGGCGCTCGGCCGGTGGGGTCAGCGGCCCCCCGCTCACGCCGAGGGCTCCTGTCCAGGATCTGGACGGGCGGTCCGGGGGACGGACCGGACGCACCGGTCTTCGGACGTAAGTCCTTTGATATCAATCGTTGGCATGTGGCGGTGCGCTTGCAATATAGGCCGGCGGGAGATGAAACCCCCGCAGCGGCACTGAGGCCGGGCGGAAACAAGAGGACGAACATGAACCCAACTGTCCGATTCGCAAAGATGCTCGCCCTGATGCCCGTCGTGGCCCTGGCTGCCGCTTGCGGTAACAGCGCCTCTCCGGGTGCAGCGACGAGCCTGCCGAGCAGCGCCCTGGCCACCGATTCCGGCGATGCCTCCACGTCGTCCCTGGTGCCCGTCTGCACCGTGACCAGCGTTGCCCTCCGCACCGAGGACGAGACCAGCCGGTCGATGATCTGGGTGCAGGCGCAGTACCGGCCGAACCAGGCCACGGTGGTGAAGTGCGCGGCGCCCGTCTGGACCGCGGACCGCAAGGGCCTCGTCGTGGATAGCGCGAACCCGTTCCGGGCCGGCTACGCTCGGACGCTGAACGGCATCGTCAACGTGACGGCGACCGCGCCGAACGGCGTGCAGAGCTCGATCCGCGTCGACCTGGGCGGCACCACCGATTTCGCAGCGCCGACGGGTAACGAGGCGTGCCGCCGGATCGAGGACGTGAACCTGCGCACGGTCAACAGCATCGGTACCCGGGTGCGCGTCCAGGCCGTGTACTCGTACCCGCGGCCGACGACCGCGGGTTGCACGGTCGCCCCGCGCTGGGAGTCCAGCGGCTCCGGCCTGACCGTGGAGCGCGACGGCTTCTACGCGTCGATCGAGCGGCAGGCGCTGGCCAGGACCACGATCACCGCGACGGCGCCCAACGGCGTGGCGCGCAGCTTGACCTTCTAGGAGACACTGGCGTCCGACCGGCGGGGGCGACGCAAGTCGCCCCCGCTTTCTTTTGCCCGGCATCCCCCGCCCGGCGCTCGCCACGTCCCAGTCTAGCGTTCTATCCCGGGCTCGCCCGGGCGGCGCATCACCAGACCTGGACGCGCTCGTCCGGCGCCAGATAGAGGGCCTGGCCGGGCTTCACCCCGAATGCGCCGTACCACGGACCGATGTTGCGCACGGTGTCGGCGCGGTACTCGTTCGGGGCGTGGCCGTCGCCCAGGACCTGCTGGCGCAGGGCCGGCTCGCGCACCTTCTGCCGCCAGGACTGCGCGAAGCTGATGAAGAACTGCTGGTCGGGCGTGAGGCCGTCCACCACCGGCCCGGGCCGGCCGGCCAGCGACAGGCGGTAGGCGTCGTAGGAGGCGGCCAGTCCCGCCACGTCGGCGATGTTCTCGCCCAGGGTCAGCTTTCCGTTCACCGCCAGGTCCGGGAAGGGCTTGTACGCGTCGTACTGCCGCGCCAGCCGCGCCGACGCCGCCTCGAAATGCTTGCGGTCCTCGTCGGTCCACCAGTTCCGGAAGCGGCCGGTCTCGTCGAACAGCGCGCCCGAGTCGTCGAAGCTGTGGCTGACCTCGTGGCCGATCACGGCCCCGATGGCGCCGTAATCCATCGCCGCCGGCCGGGTGGGATCGAAGTAGGGCGGCTGGAGGATGGCGGCGGGGAAGTTCAGGGCGTTCATGACCGGCAGGTTCACGGCGTTGACGGTCTGCGGGGTCATGACCCACTCCGAGCGGTCCACGGGCTGGCCCAGCTTGCGCAGGTTGCGCTCGTACTCGAACCGCTCGGCGCGATCGGCGTTGCCGAAGGCGTCCGCGCGGTCGACCTGCAGGCCGGAGTAGTCGCGCCAGGCGTCGGGGTAGCCCACGCCCACCTTCAGCACCGCGAGCTTGGCCTTGGCCCGCGCCTTGGTGGCGGGTGACATCCAGTCCAGCGCGTCGATGCGGCGGCCGAAGGCCGCCATCAGGTTCTTGACCATCTCCTCGACCCGGGCCTTGGCCGCGGGCGGGAAGTACTTTTCCGCGTAGAGCCGGCCCACGGCCTCGCCCAGCGCGAAGCTGGTGGCGTCGACCGCCCTCTTCCAGCGGTCGCGCTGCTCGGGCGTGCCCGCGAGCACCGTGCCGTGGAACGCGAAGCGCTCGTTTCCGAGGGCCGCCGGCAGCACGTTGGCGAAGCGGTCGATGGCGTGGAAGGTCAGGTATTCCTTCCAGGTGTCGAGGGATTCCTTGGCGGCCAGAGCGGCCAGGCCGGTGACGGCGCTGGGCTGCCACACCCCGAAGTCGCGGGCCGCGGCCAGGCCGGCCGAGGAGAAGAACTCGTTCCAGTCGAGCCCGGGCGCCTTGGTATCGAACTCGGCCCGCGCCCAGACGTTGTTGGACTTCTTCACGTCCCCCGAGTCCTCGCGGCTGGCGTGGGCCTGGGCGATCTTCTTCTCGAGCTCGAAGATCCGCGCGGCCTTGGCCTGCGCGTCGGGCACCCGCGCCAGGCCGAGGATGCTGGCGATGTGCTCCTTCAGCTTGCCCCGTATCTCCTCCATGCGCGCCGAGTCCTCCACGTAGTAGGCGCGGTCGGGCATGTCGAGCCCGCCCTGCATCAGGAACGGCAGGTAGCGGCTCGGTTCGTTCAGGTCCTGGGCCACCCACACCCCGAGGACGTTGTCCGTGTACATGTCGGTGGCGTTGAGCGCGTCCACGTCCGCGCGCAGCGTCCCGCCCAG
>Ga0134127_10001229_pt1 | contig 19429 bp, 37 predicted proteins | sample KB31753_FD_96459 | JGI IMG/M metagenome (GOLD analysis project Ga0134127, IMG submission 96459) | Terrestrial soil microbial communities with excess Nitrogen fertilizer from Kellogg Biological Station, Michigan, USA - KB3-175-3 | ecosystem: Environmental > Terrestrial > Soil > Unclassified ... | reverse complement strand
CCCCGCCTCCGCCCGGAACGCCTCCGGCGCCACCAGCGCCACCCTGACACAGGGCTGCACCGGTTGCAATGTCACCACCGCCCCCACCTCCGCCCGAGCCCGCGTGGAAAGCGTCACCAGCAGCTCCGGCGGTGCCCGCGGTGCCGCCACCGGCGCCACCGGCGCCGCCGTCGCCAGACGTGGTGTCAGCGGTGCGGAATCCAGACCCACCGCCGTTGGCGCCAGCACCTTCGGTTCCGGTAGAATGTGCTCGTCCACCGCCACCACCACCGCCACCGCCGTAGCAGGAGTTGCCGCCGGCTCCACCTGAGGTAGGAGCGCCACCAGAGCCTGATTGACCACCGCCAGAGGCGCCACCCTCGTACGCAGGCTGGCCGTTAAATGGCGAAGGGCTGTTAATCGAGCTGGCACCGCCAGCACCGGAGTTTGCGCCGCCGTTGGCGTTGACAGGCAGGTTTGAGGGGGCGCCGCCTTGGGCCAGAGCGGCACTGACCCCGTTAGCACCCGCGCCCATCGCGCCACCACCGCCACCGCCACCGCCGGCACCGCCAGCTACCGATGCTGAGCCTCCGCCGCCCTGACCGGCCTTGAGCAGGGTGCCGAACAGTGACGGACCCGAGCCTGCGCTGCCTGAGTTGCCGCTAGAGTTGCCCGCTGCGGGCTGGGCGCCCTTGGCCCCACCAGTCCCGATGGTGACCGTGATGGGTAGCGTCAGCTCCCCGACACGAAACCACCGCTGTTGTCGTGCGCCACCGCCGCCGCCGGCCCCACCCGCGGCGCCGGTGCTCTGTGCCGAACCCGAACCCCCGCCACCGCCCGGCCCCGTCAGAGTCACCCGCACCATCTTCGTGCCGGAGTTCAAGGCCGACAGCGTCCCGGACGCAGTAAACGTCTGGGTGGCGAGCAACGCCAGTGCCGACGCGTCGCCCGTGGCCCCGGTCGCGCCCGTGGGGCCCGTGGGGCCCGTCGGCCCCGTGGGTCCCGTCGGCCCCGTGGGTCCCGTGGCCCCCGCCGCACCGCCCGGCCCGCGCCACCAACCCTCGTTCGTGGCGTAGAACACGTGGGCCCCCACGGTCGTGGCCGACACCGTCGAGGCGCCGTCTACCAGCCCGGTGGTGGCGAGGATGGTCACCGTGGCGGTCTCGACCACCACCGTGATGGTCTGGCCCGCACACGGGCGCGGAGCGGGCAGCAACACGGTGTCCCCGGACTGGGCGCGGATGAGGTCCCCCGCCTGGGCGGTGACTCGGTTACCCCGACGGTCGCGGTACCGCTGACGCGGGGGGTCCACCGCCGCGAAGGCGTCGGCTACCTTCCGGAACTCGGCCAGCTGGCCGCGCTCACCGTCGATTTTACCGGGAGCGGTATAGGCCACGGCCGCGGGCCCTCCGGGGCCGTAGTGGCCCGGCGGACACGACGCGCTGGGCGGTCTCGACGATGCGGCGTTCTAGCTCGGCCTTCTTGGCCATGGCCAGGCCCGCGGTCTCGTGCTGGTCGTCGTCCCGTGCCGCGAGGGCAAGCACGACGTCCCACACGACCCAGTCGTGCCAGTCCGGCAGGCCGAGGAACACGTCGGTCGCCGCGTCCATATCCACGAAGTCGGGCAGATACCAAATTTTATATTGGCCCGCCGACGCCGCGGGGAACAACGCGATGGCCCCAGCGGTCGTGCCGGTCGTGCCGTTGCCCTGGGGGATGGCCCGCACTGCGAACTCACACGGCGAGCCGTACAGCGCGGGGTAGATACCCCCAGCGTTCCGGCGTTGGGCCCACGAAATCGGCGCGAGCGGGCGCCAGTCTCCGGTGGCCGTACCGGACGCCACGTCGACACCGTGTATCTGTACGGCGTCGGCGGGGAACGGGACCTCGGAGTACGTCTCGCCCGTGACCTGGGTACCCGCGAGGGTGGTCGCGGTGGTCGACGTCAAAAAATACGGGAGGCCCTTCGTGGTGATGAACGCACGTAGGGACCGGATGGAGGCGTTCAGCCGCCGCGCGATATCCGCATCGGGATGTCGCGCGGTCAGACCTTCGGCGTCGCCCAGGTACCGGACGTCCGCAATCAGCCGCGTCTGGTCCCGAGATTCCATTACGAGCCGGTCAGCTCCTCAGCCGGGGGCGCCGCGACGGGGCCTTCGCACGCCCGGAGGGCGTCGGTGAGCGCGCGGACCTCGGTCTCGGTCGCACCGGCCGCGGACAGCGCCGCGTCCAGGTCGGCCTGACCGGCGTACAGTCCTCGCAGCAACTCGGCCGTGTCGAGCACGTCGCCGAACACGGGCTGGAGGGCGTCGACCTGGCAGTTAAACTTCGCGACTCGCGCACTGGGGGCGCTCGCCAGGAACCCAGCGCAGCCCGTCGAGGCGTACGCCGTGAGGGCGGTCGCGATGACGGCCACGAGGGCCTTGAAGGTCTTTGAACGCAAAAATTGGACGAGGGCCTGTTTCATTTTCAACCACCGGGCGTGAGATAGCCGAACGCTGCTAGGAGTAGATGGGGAGAATCCCGGAACATTCCGAGACCCTTGTTACAGTTAGAGCACAACCACCCACGGAAAAATCCCGTGCGGTGGTCATGGTCAAAATGGAGACTGGTGTCGGTCTTGCAGATTTCACAGGGGCCAGACTTGGCCTCCCCTGTGACGTGGTCGGGGTGGACCCCGATATTGATACGGCTCACCACCCGGGCCCGCTCCACGCGCTGCTCGGGCGTCAGCAGGGGCCGAACCCGTGGCTTGGCGCGTTGTCGCTCGCGAGCCTTGGCCTTCAACGCCTCGGCGTTGTCCAGGTAGTACTGCTTGTTATAGGCCTTCTGGTCGAACATGGAATGAAAAAGGGCGGGGATGAGCCCGCCCTTTAGTCTAGCACGGCTGGTCGGCCGCGTCAGTAAGAGCCGGGTGTCTTCGGGGGTGATATGGCCCCCTTCGATTCCGGGCCGGGGGCGCCCGGTGGCGTGGCGGGGGACAGCGCGGGCTTGGCCCCGGACTCGGCGATTTTGAGTGCCTCGTACGGGGTACGCAGCCGGGCCGGGACTTCGGCCCGGTGTGGGGCGGTTAGGACCGGGCCGCCCTTGTGGGACTTGGCCATGTTACCGCGTACCCTTCGGGCCGAGGCCCTTCTGGGGCGGGGCCGCGATGGTGCCCTTCGATGACGGCTTGCCGGCGGACTTGCCGGCGTAGCCGATTTCACCCTTGTTCACCGGCTTGGTGTTCAGGGCGGGGAAGTCGGCCGACTTGAGGCCAGCCGACGCACAACCGTATTCCTTCTTGCCGCCGCTCATAGCGCTACGTCTCCGGACGGGTACAGGTAGAAGTCGAAGGCCCAAGAGCCTCCCGACGACGCATTGATTTCGTAGGTCAGGACGTCGCCCGAGGCCAGCACGACGGGGACCAGGAGGTCCGTCGAACCGAGCTGGACGACCTGTAGGGTCACCCCGTTCAAGGCGAGCTTGACCGCGGTGGCACCCACCGACGCCGCGGTTACGCGGACAGCCGGTAGGTACGCACCGGTGGCCAGGGCGCTGGTGTACAGCGCCGTGGCTCCGACATTGCCCGAGCCTGATACCGGAATCATGGCACCGGCAGGAGGACGTTGATGATGAGCGTCAGAGTACCGATGACATCGGCCAGAGCACCGTCGGTCGTCGCGGTGACGGTCGCCAGCTGACCCGCACCGGTGGCGAAGTTCAGGATGTCCGAGTCCAGGGCGAAGTATCGTGCGTCGGCCGCCGCGATGCCAGTCTGGACCGGGGGACACACCTGCACCCAGCCGACCGCGCCGGTCCCGCCCGGCGGGAAGGTGAACGAGTAGTTCCCCTCCGCTACGTACGTGACGGTGCACCCGGCGCTGGACAGCGTCTGGAGCATTGCGACCGAGCCGTTGGCACCGGTGAACGACAGCACGTGCTGTTCGACCCGGCGGCCGATGCGATTCACGACGTTCGGATACGGAGGACGAGCGACGGAGTTGGGAGCGTTGTCAGCCATGGGAATCAACCACCTTCGAGAATGAAATAGAGGAACACTTCGTCGCCGGTGGCAACGTCGAGTGCGGTACCGTCGTGCAAGAACGTCTTGAACGAGTACGTCCCGGACGTCGGGACGATGGTGGTCACGGTGGCGAAGCCCGCCGCCGTGGCCGTCAGGAGTTGGATGTTGAGGATACCCCGGGCTGCCTTCGGCATGGTCCCGGTGTAGACCCCGGTGTCACCAGTGATGGTGAACCCCGGGGCCGAGCGTGCCGCCGCGATGGTCGGCACACCGTTGACGAAGGTCACGCACACGGTCAGCCGGCACTCGCGCTTGTACGCGGAGTTGGACTGGTTGTACGAGGCCTGTTGGAGCGCGTAGGAGGTTGCCATCAGATTACACCGCGAACCGGCAGTGGAGCCAGGGCTCGCGAACAATCATCTGCGGGAAGCAGATGAGCCGGAACTCCAGGTCGTTCGAGTCGGCCTGACGGAGCATTTCGAGCCCGTCCGCGTTCGCCACGCCGGGGAGACCGTCGAGGTGCCGAATCATGATTTCCGGGAGGTCCAACCCGTAGATGAACGTCGGGTCCTGGTGCGGCTCGGCGATGATTTCGGCCATGCCGTTCACCGTCGCGATTTGCACCGAGCGAGCGCCGCCGGTCAACATCGCGCCGATGTCGGACACGAGGCCTTGGGCGTGCAGCGAGCGGACGATTCCGAACCACACCTCAGACTGGGCGACGTAGGTCAGCGCCTTGCGGCCGGCGAACCGGGACTGCATGTAGCTGGCCGAAAACCCAATCTTGTGCTCGGGAGAGAGCGACCCGATGGGGCCCGTCGTGGGGATGCGGACACCGGACAGCGCGGAGTCCACCGAGCGGTCAACTGTGCCGAACGTGTCGGTCGCGACCGCGGGGGTAATCCAGTCCGACAGCGTCTGGCAGAGCAGCTTGTTCGTCAGCGTCGACCCGGGGAGGGTGGGCTTGAACTGGCCGAGGGGGAAAATGGAGACGTCGGCGCCGACCGTGCCCCAGCCCGCGGGGATTTCCGGGGTGGTGGAGCCGGGGGTGTCCGACACCACCAGGGTGCCCGCGTCACGGTCGACCGACAGCACGTACGCACGCTGGGCGGCGATGTTGCTGGGGAGGAGCGTGTGGGACAGGCTCGTACCGTCGTTGGCGCTGGCAACCAGCACCTGACCGCGATAGAAGTTCGCGATATTGGTCGCGTCAACGTTGCCCGCCGCGTCCAGGAGCGTGATGACGCCCGTGCCCATGTTCGTCAGGTCCGCGAGGGAGAAGCGGTACCCGGACGAGCCGAGAATGATTTGGGCGAAGCGTTCACCGAAGTACTCGCCGTGCTTGTCGGTGGCGTGGGTGAGGTTGCGCAGGTAGGCGCCCTTGTTCGTCTTGCCGGCGACGAGGTCCTTGTACTTGATGCGCAGGGACGTCTCGATTTGGCCAGTGGGCAGGAGCCACTCACCATCGTGCGACGCCGCGCCGGGTGCAGTACCCGCGCCGTTCGTGCCGACCTGGCCCGCGACTTCCTGGGCCGAAGCCAGGTCGCCCGCGATGCCCATGCCGCCACTAAGGGTAAAAAATTCACCAGTTACCGCGCCCTCCACCGCCGACTTAGAGAGCCGGTCGACAAGGGGGGAAGCACGGCCTACAAGTGTGTGTAGCTCCTGAACTTCCTCATAGTACTGATGTAGGGCAGCGTCGGCCCATGAGCCTAGGGACATTGGAAAACCTCAAACAGGGGGGTGAAAAGGGTTGCTTTTCGCTGTTTAAGGCCGCCAAATGCCATCGGAAGTGCTTTACGCGAGGACCCGTTCCCGCGACTGCTTTAACGACCGCGCAGTTCCAGGTCGTACTACTAGAATAGCACCGCCCGGCCGGGCGGTCGAGGAAAATCGTATCGGCTAGAGATTCGACAGCGGGGCCTGCCAGTACACCGTCACGCTGGCCGCGGTCGTGCCCGCGTCGATGGTGTTGAACGCCATCCGGATGGTGTAGTTCCCGGCGACCTTGAACGGCATCACCACGGACGTGCCGTTGTTGTCCGTGTAGTCGAAGTGCTGGTCGGCCGCGGAGATTTCCACCACGACTTGGCACGGCATGTGGTAAATCTTGGCCGGCGCGTCGACGTTGGGGCTGCCCGACACCGTGCGGGGATAGGTCGTGAATCGTTTGGAGTACGACGGAGGGAAGTGCAGGTCGGTAGTCGGGTGGGCCACGCTCAGAGTCTAGCACCGCCCGGCCAGGCGGTCAACCCCTGGACACCGGGTTACGGCCGGGTTAAGATACGCCTAGAGTCCTGGATGGCCAGGATACCACCCCTAGGGGTGACGGGTTACCATACCCGGATGCCCTACACACGCCGTTCCGGACCGTTTCAAACCGCCGTGGCCCACTCCCCGAACCCCGTGCGGCTCCACTACATCACACTCACGGGGTCCGCGGGCGCCGTGGCGACGGATTACGGGCTGTCATCGCCCGGAATGTCCGTCGTACGCACGGCCGTAGGCCGATATACCATCACATTCCCCGGCGGAGGCGGTCCGCCGTCACCTGCGCGGGGCTGGCTGACGTGTTCGCTGCTGAATCCGACGGTCCAAGGCACGTTGCTGACGTGTTACGCGGCCGGAGTGCAGGATTTTCAGAACGGCATCGCCCAAATCCGGCTCCTGAACGCCGCGGGCGGGGGTGTGGACCTGGTGGGGACGGCTACAGTGCTGGTTTACTGCCTGTGCGACCACCCGAACAACTGACGTAGTCGGCGTGGAGACGCCATGTGTGGTCCTCCGCGGGGGTCAGGGCCGCGTCGATGGCGTTGGCCAGGTCATGCATGGCCTGGGTTCGGTCGGCCCGGTACAACGCGAGCGTGCGGCGTAGGTCTATGGGCCGAATAGGCGTCCCCGGGAAGGACAGCTCCTCTCCGTTGTACACTTCGTACACGACGCTGGGCCAGTGCATCCGCATGTAGCACTCGACGAAGGTCTCCGCCCACATCACGGCCGCTCGATTTCAGCGCACACCGACGCCCCGACGGAGTCCGGGCGCCCACCGTACGTGTCGCGGTGGCCCACACCGTGGGCGGTTTCGACGCACACCGTCGTGCGGGTGACACACCCCGTGGCCCACAACGCGCACGCCACGAGCAGGAACCCCAGCGCCCACGCGATGGCGAACTCGACGGCGACCGCGGCCCAGTCCTTCATGGCCGGTTCAGCTCCCGGTCGGTCAGTTCGAAATGTGGCAGGTCGACCAGTCGTTCGTCGTTGGACCGCCCGTCCTGGTCCCAATCCCCACCCCAGCGGACCTCGATGTCCAACTCGTCGGCGACGGCCAGAACGTATCCCGCGAGCCGGGCGAACGCCGCGGGGTCACCGTAGTCCGTTGGGTACGGCGCGAGGTCTACCGCCACTGACGGCATCCGGTTGTGCTTGGAGTCGGGGTAGTGCTTGGTGGACTTGCCCGTGCGGAACGCCAGCTCCTGCTCGGCCTCGCCACGGTGGCCGCACGTCACGGAGAAGTCGAACGTGTGGCGACGGTCCAGGCGGGCCATGGTCTCCTCGACCAGGCGGCGCAGTTTCGGGTGGCAGTCAGCGAGTCGTGCTCGCGACGTGGGTCCTAGGGGCATCGGTGGTACTCGCAATCGCGGCGGTCGATGCCGCATGGGCAGATGGCTGACGGGGTTGGGGTGGCCTTGATGGGGGCCGGCGCGGGAACCGTGGGGTGGTCGAACTCCATATCCTTACTAAAATCATAGCCGGGCCAGAACCTGGGGTAGTTTACCATCATGGCCTCATACGGGTCGGATACGCCACCGCCGGGGCCCATGACCAGCGCCGACTCGGCCCGGAGCCGGGCCAACCACGGGCTACTACGGACCCACTCGGGGTCGGCCGCCTCCCGCTCCGCGTAGTACCGACGGTACGCTTTGGTTAGGGCGTTCACTGGGCGCCCGCCTTCGCGGCGCGGTTCCGCTCGGCTCGGGCGTCGTACACGGCCTGGGCGGCCGCACGGCGCTTCCGGAGCATCCGGTCCAGCGCGTCGGTGCCGCCGGGCTGGTATCGGGCGCAGGCGGGGTCGTCGGGGGCTAGGCCATGTTGTTCGGCTAGTCGCCGGTCCAGGGCGTTCCGCGCCGCGATGTCGCGGGACAGCTTGGCGCGGGTCCGGGCCGGCAACCAGCCGACCGAGGTCATTCGCTGGGTGAACGTGGGGGCTGGGGCCGACACCGTGACCGTACCGCCATCACGGTCGACGGACGACACGTAGCCGACGCCGGTCGGGGCCATGGTGTCATCCGTGGACCAGGTCCACATCTGGCCGAGGTTGAATTGGGCCGTTGGCTCAGTCATCGGATGGTCTCCAGCGCGGCCTGGGCTTCGGCCTCAGTCACCAACGCAATCGCGTCGCGGACCTCCGCGATGGCGAAGTCCAGCCCGACCGGCGCCGAGCCGAACTGGCGCACGGCTTCGTCAGCGGCTTGGGCCTCGGCGAAGGCCGCGCCTTGGGCCAGCCGGGCCGCGCGTTGGCGGGCGATGGCGGCGTCGTAGCCGGGGAACTTTCGGGCTCGGAGGTCTTGGAGTTGTTCAAGGAGGGTCATCAGGCGCAGTCCTTTCCGGGTGTACCCGAAGCATAGCGCATCGCCACAAGGGACGCCATCGGTCCGCCACCACGAGCGACGTGGGCCGCCGCGGCGTTCAAGTCGGCCAGCGCGTCGGCCTGGGCGGGGGTCAGTCGTAGGCCGCCCGTCACGACCGCGAAGGCCAGTTGGCGGAGTTGGGAGGTCAGGAGGTCAGCCATCAGTCGGTGAACTCCGGAAGCAGGCGGTCGCGGTCGCGGACGAGCAGTCCCGGCCGGGGTGGGTCCACTACGGCCAGATACGGGATAGCGCACCGAATTACGCACTCGTCCGAGTAGTCCGACCGGGTGACCGACACGACCGCATCGGGCCACAAGTGGTGGATGTACTCCACGGTCGCCCGCAGTAGCCTCCCCCCGTCAGCCACGTGGCTCCCCTTCGCGGGACGGGTGCTGGGTGGCCGACGCAATCTGGCCGTCGCGATGGCGGACGTCCGCGTATGTCCACGCCTGGGACGGCGCTGGGTCGGCACCCCGGCCGACCGAGGTCACGGCCCGGATGACCACTCGGGCGACGGCCTTCGCTAAGGCCAGGCCGACCTGCTGGAGCAGGCCGGTCACCGGTCACCCCGGCGGGGGCGAGGGAGCGGGACGGGCGTGGCCGTGGTGCGGCACGACGGCAGGTCGCCGTCGAGTTCGAGCGCTAGGACGCGGTCGTTTAGGGCGTCGTACCGGGTCTGGAGTTCAGTGACGCGCCACGGGTCGGCCTGTGCGGCCCTAGCGGCCGTGACGGCGTCACGGGCTCGTTCGAGGTCTTGGAGGTGCCGGCGAAGGCGAAGGCGGGGGTTGGACACGATACCCAACTCTGCCACGGCCGGGGCCGACGCGCAAGGGCTAAGGCGACGGCCGGGCTAGTGGGTGACCCGGCGACGGCCGGGCTAGTGGGTGACCCGGCCCCGGGGTGCGCCCCCTACCGGTCCACTAGTCGGCCGTCGCCTTAGCCCCCGAGCGGCCGGAAGGCGTCCCCCGGGGCGTCCCCGGACGGGACGGCCTCGCGCCGGGCCCAGGGGGCCAGTAGGCGGGCCGCGACCGGGTCGGCCAGGGCAGACCCCACCGCCGAGGCCAAAGCGCACGCTAGGGCCCATTGCGGCCCGGGAACGGGCTGTCCCTTGCCACGCCACCCTAGCCACTTCTCGAACCCGTCTAGGAGACGGGCGTCCGCCGAAGCGTAGGGCAGCCGGGCGCAGGCATCCCACACTGTGCACCGTAGGCGCCAGAATTCTGGCGCCCAGTAGCGCGGGGGACGGGCGGGGTCTCGGTTAGCCACGGGGTAGGGCGGTCACCGACGCCAGGCTCCCGGGGTGGGGCCAGTCCGTAGGGTGTACGGCCGTGGCCGACTTGGTGGCGAAGCGGACCCCCTCCGTGCGCTGGCTGGGGGGCACGGTCCACATGCCCCTACCCTTGGCAGAAAAGGCGAGCGCACCATTCATCTCCGACTGGAACACGAGCTTGATTACGTTTTTCACTGGGAACCTCCTACGAGTAGACATCCTAGCACCGGCCATGGCCGGAGCCATAAGAACGGCGGGCCGTTCCTAGGGGTGGGGGCTGGCGCCCCCACATGCGCGCGATGACCGGTGCGTAATTGGTTACGCACCTTTACGCCCCGGCGTTGGCCGGGGCTGTGTGGGGCGGGGGCTTAGGCGTCACACCCACTCGATTCCCAACGTCTGCAGCACGGCCGAGGCCCAATCGCCGGCCCATTCCTGGGTGTCGTCGCATTGTGCATCGTGGAACTCAGCAACCGCCCCGTTCAGATACTCCCACAGTTCATCGCACGTTAGGTCCACATTGCCGCACCGCTTGCAATTGCGAATCTGATACACGCCGCCCTCGCCCAGGTCGCCAGCGAAAGCGTCGACGAACTCATCATACGTGGGGAGCACCCCGTAGGTGAGGCGCATACGCATAGCGGACTGGAACAACGAAACGCGGGGTAGGGTCGCGACGGACTTCGCCTCAGTGGTATCGTACGATTCGTCGAATGCTTCGCTACACGCACAAGCCACGTGGCCGCTACCATCACACCCGTATTCGTCGTCCGACCCACATTCACCGCATGTGCCTGGGGTCACGGCTCGCCAACCAGTATTCACAGACTTCGCCATCTTCGATTCCTTCGGTTACGGGCAAGCGCCCTGGACAAGTCACATCATAGCGTGACTAGACCAGGGCGCCACAAGAACGTCCGGCCGTTCTTACTCGGCCGTCTCCCACACCACGGCCCCGTTACGAACCACACCGAATCGCACGCCTCCTACGGCCCCTAGGAGGCGTCGGTAGACGCCCCAGCCTACTCGGTCCAAGCCACCGTACTGACGAGCAAGGCGGGCCTGTTCCGTGCCAGCAATCGCGTGCGCGGCCAGCACCTCGAAACCGCCGGACAACCCGGGGAGCATCCGGCGCGCGGCATCGGCATCGGCTTTGGAGAAGCAATCATCCTGCTCGTCCCCCAGCTCAGTGGACAACATGGGGCCTGAGATAATGAACGACGCGAATGCACCGTACTCCGCCTCACTCGCATCGTACACGCGGCATCCCTCCTTGGCTTCGGCGAGGTAGCCCGGCCGAGTCCAGGCCCGGCCGTCCGCATACGTGCCGCTGATGGGCTCCAGCGTACCACCGCTAGACGAGCACCCCGGCCGGCTAGCGTGCCACCCAGCCTTGCCTCGGCCGATGACGGTGTACAGGTCGGTACGGGTCAGGATGACACAGTGGTGGTAGGTCGTGAGGCCGGGCATGCGCGGGAATGCAACCCAGTCGTGGGTGTCCTTGCGCCGGTATTCGGTCACACGACCACCCGAACCCAACACACCGGCATCCCGGAGCGCCGCGCCGAGTGCCTTGCGGTCGGCGAACACAGAGTCGTGCAAGTGAATCTCGCGCTCGAACGACTCATGACGGGACGATACAGCGTGTACGTACTGGACAGAATAGGTCGCCATTGTGTTTCTCCGAATCCTTCTGGGCGTGCGCCCTGTTGCAGTCCACATCCTAGCGCGGGTTCGGCGGGTGTCCATAAGAACGGCCCGCCGAACCATCTGCGCTCCGTCGTGGGTCAATACGGCAAGCTAGGGTCCAGCCCGAACAACTCCCCGTCGAGCGCGAAGGCCACGGTGTGCTGCTCACACTCGCGTCCGTACTGCACGAGGCACTGGCGCAACTCCGGGAGCCGCATCAGGAGCGCCCCACGGTCCACGTACGTGCGTAGCACCGTTGTTGGCTCAGTCTGGAGCCTACCCAGCGTCGGAGAGAACCACGACCCCGTAGCGGCGAACTGAGTGCATCCCCCGCCAGCCTTGGCCAACTCGGTCGCTATGGTCTGCACCCAGTGCAGGTACACCGACCCCAGTAGCGGCTCCCCGTCTTTCGTTTGGCTCGCGATGAATACCTCCAGCACGACCGCGTTGTCCGGCGTGAGTTGGGTTGCCTTGAGTCCGATGATGACTGGGACGTTGGACATGCGCATGTTACTTGCCCGCTTTCGGTACAGTGATTGCTTCAGGGAAGCACGCCTCAATGAATCGCGCGGAATCGAAGCGCGCGTTCGTGGCTTCGAGCCGACGCGCAGTCGCGGATGCCAAGTCGAGCCGGTCGAGCGCCGTTACCGCCGCGGCCCGAATAACACTGGCAATGAACTCGAAGTGTGCTCGTGTCATCTTAGGTGTGCTCATAGTCGTAATTCCTTTTCGGGGCGGCTCGACCTTCGCCTTAGCGTCGGCCCCGTCGTGTGTGTTCGTTGATACTGGCACCGGTCGCGCCGCCCGTCCAGAAGAACGGGCGGCCGTTTTTGAGGGTGGGAGGTCTGGGGTGGGCCCGAAGCGCAGCGTAGGGTCCCACCCTAAAGGGGAACGCCGGAACGAGCAGGAATCCTGCTCGTTCCCTGAACGTTCCCGGGAACGAGTTTTGCGCCGAATCGGAATTATTCTGAGCCATTATGGAATTACCAATATTCCGTTCTGAATCACGACTCCGAGCTGACGTGCTGAGACTACGACGTCTTGCTTGCGCCGGCCGAGTAGTTTGGCGAGGTCTGCAATATTCCGTATTGAATCACTGGTCACTGAGTCAACAATGGCCGCCTTGAGTTCGATGTCCTCCGGCTCGGCGGCCGGCTGAGCCCTGGCGTGCAACTCGAACGACCCCGGTGTGCCACCTGGTAGCTTCTCCACATACGTCTCCCACACCATCGCTTCGGTCTGGTGATTGCGTGACTTGACCAGTTGGAGGCACGGCCGGGTTTCGGGGTTCAGGTCTTCGCGCTCGAACGACCAGTGGACTGAACATGCCGCCGTGATAGCGCTCGTCCCGCGGGCCGACTTCATGCGGTTTTCGTTATTCTTGCCTGAGTGGTGATTGAGCATGAACGCGCACCCCGTGGCCTCACTAATCTGCCCCAGTACACCGAGCGGCTCTGCGAAGTCTGAGCTATTCTCGTCCACCCCGAGGCACGCTACGCGGAACGAGTCGATGATGACCAGGCTGCGCCCGACCGCTGCGCGTGCCAACGCCTCGACCGACTCCCGGTCAGTGAGCCGCCACGACGGCAGGACTGAGCACACCAGGCCGGCTGAGCGCTCCAGACCGAGTGACCGGTACGTGCGGAGGGTTTGCTGTGTGCCTTGTTCCAGGTCAATGTGTGCGACTGAGCCGTGGCGTACGGGGAAGTGATTCAGGAATCTCCGCCCCGGCGTTGCTACTGAGAGCGCGAGGTCCTGTAGCGTGGTCGTCTTACCCGTGCCCGAGTATCCGGTGCACAACCCCGGTGCGCCCGGTGCGAATGACAACGCCTCCACCAGCCATTGCACGTCGGGCAGGTCGTAGTCCAACATCTCGCCGGCTGTGACCCAGTGGAACGGCGGGTCGGCTGAGCCTAGCCGTGCGACCAGCGCAGCTGGCTGAGCGGTCGGCCCGGCCTCAGCCTGCGCCGCGGCGATGATGGCCGACACGTCTTCGTGTGCCGGCCGCTCCGGCGCCCATACCCCGGGGCCGAGTTCCGCGTCCATGACGGGGAACCCCACGATACGGTCGCCCGCGCGGCGCTTGGCCGCGGCGCGTAGAGCGTCGTCGGTGTGCTTGGCGAGCTTGGTGTCAGCGCTGAGCCAGGCCTGCATCCACTGCGCGATGTCCGCGTCCGCCCAGCCCCACTCGGCGAGCGTGGCCCCCAACGCGCCCGCCAGGCGGTTCGTGCCGTCTGGGTTGCTGAGCCACCGGCACACGAGGGCGTTCCGCGCCGTGGGGGAGGGGTCACGGCGGGGACCGTCGGTGAGCCGTGACAGCAACTCCCCATGCGTGTCGAACACCCGCGCCGTGGCCTCAGCAACGATGGGGCGGACCGGTGGGGTGGCCGTCTCGTACGCGGGGTGGTACCAGTCGGATAGGCGCAGCGGGTCTCCACCGTACGCCTCAGCGTACTGGGTGTCGTCGCCCATGGTGGGCACGAACGCCGGTTGCGAGATGGCGCGTAGATGCGCGCCGGACCACGGACACGACGCCCGGGTTAGTTCCTCCGTGGTGTACTCGCGGTCGAGTAGCACCCACACGCGCCACCGCTGCGCCGCGTCGGTGTGCCGGTCGGTCGTGTGCGCGCAGTACTGGTACGCGCCGAGCGCGGCCCAGTCCGGCCCGTCGGGTGCGTCGTCGTAGTCGATGGCAACCACCCGGGTGGGCTGAGCGACCGCGTTCGACCGCGGGCCCGGGACCGGCGCGGCCACCCAGTACCCCGCGGCGCCCTTGGTGCGGTGGTCGGTGACGCGGGATAGGAGATGGTCCAGGAGTCCGGCGAACGGGACCGTGACGAGTGTACCGACCGCGCGGGGCCGGTTGATAGGTGTGTCGAGGTATTCGGTGATTGTTACGTCCACGTCGGGGAGCATAGCACGCATCGGCGGGGTTGCACGCCGCCGCGGGCGTGCTAGTGTGCCCAGCATGAGTGAGTACACCATCAATGGTCACCCCGCCGGCTACTCGATTGGCGTAGCGGCACGGGTATCAGAACAGTACGCGGAGCAACTACTGGGGCTACAGCGCCGCGCCGAAGCCGCCGAAGCCAAGCTCGCGGCCGTGCGGAAGGTCATTGGCACGGCGGAGTATCTGGATTCGGTCATGGCCAGCACTAAGGTATCGCGCATCCGTGCTCTGCTAACCCCCACCCCGAGCCCCGGTGCTGGCACGGGAGAGGGTGGCAAGTGAGCCCCTATTGCTACTTATGTGCTGGCGCCTGCAAGTGCAAAACCACAGCAGAGTATGCGGCTTGGACCGAGATTGAGGCGTGCTTCAACGCATGCCAGGGCATGGTCCTGCATTCTACGGTGGAGAGCGACCGATATTGGGAGATGGCGGAGCGCCTCATGAACATCTTCGCGGAGGCCAGCGGTTGCCCTGTGTCACGCGCCACCGACGACCCCACCCCTCTCCCCGGCGCTGGCCCGGGAGAGGGGACGGAGCCGGTGAGCTGTCGATTCGTCAACAGCAACGGTCGCTCGCTGGACCCATGGTGCGAGCCCCACGAACGGAGCGCCATCTGCTGCCTCACCGCCGCGCAGGCGGTGCTGGATGCGTGCTCGGCGATAGAGGACATCGAACGGTGGTTATGGTCGCCGGATGCACGGTATGTTGCGCTGGCACGTGCCGAACTCGCGCGGAGGCGGACACCATGACCTCCTTTAGTGTATCCGCTTCCCAGTTGAAGCTGTACCAGCTCTGCCCCCGGTCGTGGTACCTCAAACACGTTCTGCGCGTGCCGGACGACCAGGGCGCCGGTGGGCTGTACCTCACCCTTGGTAACGACTTCGACCGGCTGGTGCAGTTGCACGTTCGCGACGGCGTCACGGGGGACTCCGGGGCCCCCAAGCTGGCGAACCGTCAGCTCACCGAGGCCGGGCGTCACCTACCGCTACCGCGCACCGCGGAGGTCCAGTTCTCGTACGACATCGACGCGGGCGGGTTCCACGTACGCGGCAAGCCCGACATCCGCCGACCGGCCTGGGTGAAGGACACCAAGACGACCAGTGACCGCGGGCCGGGGCGCGGGAAGGACAAGGATTCCCCGCCGTACGCTCTGACCGACGCCCACACCCCCGGGGGTAATGTCCGCCCGCTCGCGGACGACGTGCAGGCCCGGCTGTACGCCTGGTGTGAGTTCCAGCTCGACCCCGCGCTCGCCAGCGTGTACGCCGAGTGGGTGTACGTGTCCAAGGCCGATTGCCCGGTGTGCTGGACGTCGGCCGTGGACTTCGACCGGGCCGACACGTTGGCGTGGTTCGACACGGTCGTGCGGCCTATCGTGGCCCGCATGATGGCGTATACGAAACTGCATGCCGAACACCCGGGGAACTTGCACGCCGAGGATATCGGTGCTAATCCTGATTCGTGCCGCCGCTGCTTCGTGCGGGCGGCATGCCCCGGCGCCTTCGATGGCGTCAACGTTTACGGTATCACACCACCCAAAGAACCGAGGAAACCCAACATGGCCTTCGACTTGTCCAAACTACGCACCCCCGCCACCGCCACCGCCACGGCCCCGCCCGTCGTCGACCCGGTCGCCCAGCTGGAAGCATCCATCGCCGCCGTGTGCGACCAGGTCGCCGCGGTCGCCATCAACCGCCCCGCGTCGGAGCGGTCCGCGTGTTCCGTCCGTGTGGAGCCGGACCTGACGGTCACCGAGCGCCCGCTCGTGGTGCACTCCATCGAAGGCTCGGCCGCCGCGCTGGCGATGCTGGCCTACGAACCGCCCGGGCACGACGACTCGGCGAACGCGCCGTCGGACGTCACCGGCGAGACCGCGGCGACACCCCCAAAAGCCCGACGCGGGCGGCCGCGGACCCGTACCGCGCCTGGGGCCAGTGGTGCTGCTACTGCGGTGGCTGCGGAACCGATTGCCGTTGTGATTGACCCGGACCAGTGCCCAATCGAGGGCCACGGCCCAAAAGGCCAGGCGGCCCAGTTGGCGGCCGACCCGACGGACTCGAACTGGGCGATGAGGACCATGACTGCTCCCGCATGTGCGCCGAGTGCTGGCGACCGCGATGTGGCTGTGAGTGCCCTGGTGGTACAACTGGGTGAGCTGGTGGGTCAGCTCGCCGTGCTCGCACGGGGTGCCCTGTGACCGAAGCCGAAGCCCTCGCGTTGTGGGTACTGGACTGGGTGGACGACGGCGACCGCCCCGGCCTGCAGGACCCCGCGGACTTCGCGGCGTCCATCCGCCCGGACGACGAGCCGCCCACGCTGCGGGTGCCGCCACACGGCCGGCGCCCGGTGTTCACCGACGGCGCGGTGTCGGAAGTCCCGGAGGTCCGGTACGACCTGGAGCACGCTACCATGGTGGGGCTGCTCGCCGCGGGGTACGCTGACACCACCGGCCCCAACGCCATCGCCGTATACGGGGGCCTGGAGCCCGCGGAGTCGGACGCACTGTGCCTGGCCCGGGGCGAGTTGTGCGCGTGGGCGGATAGGCTGGGGCGTCGATGACCCGCACACGTGAGCCGAACCCGAACTGCCCCCGATGTGGGGGCGCGGGCCACTACTACTGGGATGCGCCTGTGTACCACAACGAACGTCAACGCGAACGCGCCGAGTGCAACTGCTGGAGGCCGGTTGTCCAGCCACTAGTCACGTGTGGGCGGCCGCCCTTCCCGCTGGCGGTGGACCGATGACCGCCCCCGCACCGCACGAGTGGCAGCTCGCCTGCGCCGACGCCTTCGTGCGGTGCGGCGGGGTCGTGGTGGACCGGGAGCCCGGTGCCGGCAAGACGTACGCCGCCGCGCTCATCGCGCGGCGGTGCGCCCGGCCCCTGGTCGTGGCCCCGGCGTCGGTGATACCCCAGACCATGGCGATGTTTCGCTCGTATGGGGTGGGGTGTTACCTCGCGAAGGATGACCCGGACATGCTGGCGTCGGGGACTGTCGCGTTCGCGTCGTACACATGGCTGACCCGCGCCGAGCAGCACGACTTCCTCACCCGGTACCGCCCGTCCGACGTGCTGATGGACGAGTTCCACAAGGCCCGCGGACTCCGGAACTCGGCGCGGGTGCGGCTGGAGCGGTACCTGATGGCGAACCCCGCGGCGCGTGTCGGGGTGTTCTCCGCGTCGCTCATCACCGACCGGGTCACGGACTATGGCCCGGCGTTCACGTGGGCGTTGCGGGGCCGCGTGCGGGACCTGGTGCCAGCCACACGGGCCGGGCTGGAGTCCCTGCAAGCCCGGTTCGACGAGTCCCCCGACCAGTACGCGGCGTTCCTGGAAAAGCTGTCCGCCCGCGACGGCGTGTTCCGCGACGGCGACGGCATCGGCCGGTACACCGGGCGGGTGGTCGTGCGGGTCATCCGCCGGGAACCTGCGCTCACCCTACCCGCGGACTGGTCCCTGCCCGACGGGTACTTCCTCACCAGCCCGTCCCAGGCCGCCGAGGCGGCCCGGCTGCTCGCGTGGGGCGCCTGGATGCGGGTGACGCCGCGCCCCAGCGAAACGTACCTGGCCGAGCGGCGCCATTGGGCGCACGTGGTCCGCAGTGTCATCGCCACGGGTGCCGCCGATACGGAGTTCCAAGTCCGCGCGTTGCGCCCCGAGGCGTGGTTGGAATGGGCCGAAGCCGAGGCGGCCGAGCCGGAGGCGTCCGAGGAAGTGGTGTGGGCCGCGCCGCTCAGCATGCCCCCCATCCGCGCCGGCATCGTGTGGGCCGACCGTCGGTGCCTGCAAGACGGCGCAGCTGTACGGTTGGCCTGCCCACTGCACCGTGAGCTGGGCTACGACGCGGACGGAGTACGCCTGGACGAGACCCGGGCCCCACTGGTGGTCGCGTCCATAGAGGCATGCCACCAGGGCATGAACGCCCAGGCGTTCAACCACTCCCTGGTGCTGGAGCCACCGTCGGACCCCGAGGTGTGGAGACAACTCATTGGCCGTACGGCCCGCCAGGGCCAGACGTCGCCGGTCGTCACGGTTGACATCGTAATCAACTGCCGTGAATCCGAATCTGCCTTGCGCACGGCTATCGCGCGGGCTAAGGTATCAGGTAAGCCGAATTCGATTTTGCAACTAGACGGAACCGACTGGTAACCAGTCAGAAAGCAGTATCAACATGAGCAATTCAATTGTTACCACCACGTCGAGCAAGGATGAGCTGGCGATTTTGGCCGCCTCCGACGACCGCGAACTCCGGTCACAGGGCCTCGACGATTTCCTCCCCTACGACGTGGCGTTCACCATCTCGTGCCTCATCCTGGAGGTCAAGCCCCGCAAGAACCACGACAACCGTGGCGTGTTCGTCACGCTGAAGGTCACCGCGTCGGACAACCCCGACAACGTGCGCGTGGGCAAGACCTACGCGATTGCCTTTTTCGACCAGCACAAAACCATCCCGGAGTTCGTCATCGCCAAGATGATGGAATCCCGCCGGGAGTTCGCGGCCGCGCTCGACCAGGTCGACTGCACCGACGACTACAAGGCCGCGCCGACCCTGCTCAAGCTAGCGAAGGAAGTCGAGCCGCTCGACATCCCGTTCACCATCCGGAACAAGTACCAGCGGACGACCCGCACCGGCAAGGCCATCCACGAGTTGCAGTTCGCCCTGGGGGTGAAGTAACATGCTGCCCTCGGTGATTCAGTGTGTGGAGGAACCCCTGGGCGAGGGTGAGTACACCGGGACGTGCGTTGGCAAGGTGACGCTGTTCAACAGCAACGCCTACCGATGCGTGTGTGTCGAGGAGCTGGTCACCGGCCGTATCCTCACCCGATACGAGTACGTCGAATCCGACGACCCCGCCAGCCTGGTCGGGGGCTGAACATGTCCAAGGTCGTCACCATCGTGCTATGG
>Ga0134127_10001227_pt1 | contig 19476 bp, 15 predicted proteins | sample KB31753_FD_96459 | JGI IMG/M metagenome (GOLD analysis project Ga0134127, IMG submission 96459) | Terrestrial soil microbial communities with excess Nitrogen fertilizer from Kellogg Biological Station, Michigan, USA - KB3-175-3 | ecosystem: Environmental > Terrestrial > Soil > Unclassified ... | reverse complement strand
TGGTCGTCCACCACTTCGATCTGCATCGACTCCGGGCCCGGGTCCTGCGCGAGAACGCTCTCGAGGGTGGCCGGCAGAAACGGATTGCAGTTGAAGGTCGGAATCATGACGGCCCACAACGGCCGGGTCATGCCGGCCGGGACCGGATGGACTTGCGCGCGATGCGTCGACGCATTCATGGACGGGCCGGTGCGCCGGCCGGGAGCAGCAGGCGCGCGATGAGCGAAAGCACACGCCTGGCCGTCACGTGTTCGTTGAACGGGCGGCCGCCCAGGTATCGCTGAAAGCAACGCCAGGCCCGCGCGCGCTCCCGACGACGAACGTACTCTTCGGCCCATTCGAGGAAATAGTTCGAAAGGCAGCCCCGGATCAGCGCGTCGTGCTGGTAGCCGAGATTCGCGTTCATGGTCAGGTAGAAGTCCCGCGTCCTGTCCAGTTTCTCCCACTCGTTGAACTGGGAATAGAGTCCGCCGGGATGGTATCGATAGACGCCGAGCACCTCGTCCAGATAGCCGATATCGCCGCACCGGGCGCTCAGGATGTGGAGGGGCCAGTCCGTGATCGGGAACAGCGAGTCGTACCAGGCCGGAATCTCGCCAAGGGCGGCGCGGCGGTACATCACCGAGCACGTCGCGATGAAATTGCCCCGCCAGATGTCGTTGAACGTGGAAAACGGCGGATGCCCGTCCGGAGTCCAGTTCCACGGCTTGCCCGCGCCGCCTTCCTGCTCCACGCGGGCATTGTGAAAGCAGCTCGTGCATCGTGGCTGTCGATCCAGGAATGCCGCCTGCTTTTCCAGCTTGTCGGGCGAAATCCAGTAGTCATCGCCATCCAGCAGCGCGAGGTATTCGCCGCGGGCGGCGCGGATGCCTCGCGCCACGACCGCGTTGCTGCGCAGGTTGCTTTCGGAGAGGAGGAGCCGGATGCGGTCCGGATACTTGCGCTGGTACCCGATGACCTTCTCGCGCGTTCCGTCCGTGGAACAGTCCTCGCTGACGAGGATCTCCACGCCAGACGATGTACGCTGCCCAAGCGTGCTTTCCAGCGCCTGGGCGATGAAACGCGCATGGTTGTATGTGACAACCAGCACCGTAACTTTCGGCGCCTGCCCGGTCATGCCCGCCGCAGGTTTGCTGCCCGGATACGCAATTCCGCCTCCAGCCACAGCGCGCGCAGCCATGCCGGCAGGAAACGAAATAGGGCGGGCGACATGCGCAGCGCTGTCGCGAGGCGAAGTGCCTTGACGTTCGCCGCGATCTGCTTCAGCAGGGGCTGCGGCGCGTACCTCCGCATGGAACGGATTCCGGACTGCTGGGCCTTCAGGTAGTCCGGCTTGCCCTCGATGAACTGTCGTTGACCGGCAAATGCGCTCAACGCGCCATTCAGCATGCGCGTCGGATCCATGCTCATCGCCGCATCGTGGCGGCGATATTCCGCGACGACCTGGCCGTGGCTGTGGACGGGATGGCCTCGGGCGATCCGGAGGTACATCTCGTAGTCCTCGCAGGTGGGCAGCCCGCTATTGAAGCCGCCGACCGCCTCGAAGGCTGCGCGACGGTACATCACGGTCGCGTGCATGCCGACGTAGTTACGCTGCAACAGGGTGCGATAGGCGTCCGATTCCGGCGGCCATCGTTCAAAATCGGGCTGTGGCGTGCCGTCCTCGAGCATCATCCTGTAATGACCGGAGACAAATGCGCACTCAGGCCGAATGAGGAAACAGTCGAGGCCGGCGCGAAGCGCATTCGGCAGCAGGCGGTCGTCCGCGTCGAGGAAGATCAGGAACTCGCCCCGGCTTTCGCGAATGCCGGAATTACGCGCTGCCGACAGCCCGGAGTTCGGCTGACGGACGTAATTCACGGCCGGGTATCGCGCCGCGACGCCCGCGGTATCGTCCGTGGACCCGTCATCGATGACGATGACTTCACGGCGCGCGTGGGTCTGCGCGAGTGCGCTCCTGATCGCGTCACCGAGATACCGGGCCTGGTTGTAGCAGGTGATGACGATGGAGACGAACGGCTCCTCCCGCCGGCGCCGCGCTGCTTCGAGCAACGCAGGATCGGTCAGCGCGCTCAGGAACTCGCCGCGCATTCGATCGAGCAGGCCGGCCGCATGCGCGCGGGACGCCTGCGCCCGCCCTCGCGCGGGCTCCGAGAGGCAATAGTCCAGTCCCGAACGCAGGGCGTTGTCGTTCGCCGCTTCGACCGCAAGGACGACCGGCCACTGCAGCACCTCGGCCTGGCGCCGCACTTTCGCGCCGCCGGGTTCGGGGTCGATCGCCACCACCGGCACCCCGTTCTTGAGAGCGAGCACCATGCCGTGGAGACGGGTGGTGACGACGGCATCCATGCGCGCGAGCTGCGACTCGACTTCCGCGGCGTTCCTGAGGCCGGTGCTGTTCATGTCCAGGCGCGTGTCGATATTGACCGGCACCATTCCGCCGGAAGCAACGAGGCGGTCGATCGCAGCGTCGGCCTCGGCGACGGATGCACCCTCGTAGGCTTCCACTCGGCAGATTCCCACGCTGGGAACGCGGGCGGTTCGGAAATTGGAGCCAATGTCGTGGTGAGCAGCGCGGGCGGCGAATGCAATGTCGGGGTGGGCCGCGCGATCGCTGTCTCGCTCGATCAGAAAATCGAACGGGTTCCAGGTTCCAAGCGGCAAGAGCATCGAGAGATCGAGCCCGATCAGGTTGCAGCGCGCGAAGCGGGACAGGAATTCGGTTTCGAGCTCACCACGCTGAAACGGCCCGCAGACGAAAACGACGTGTGAGTAATTCGCGGGATCCGCAGTGCGCCAGTCGCGACCGCTGCCGACCGGTTCGACCATCGCGACGTCGACTTCGAAACCCGCCTGGCGCAGCCAGTCGCAGGCAACCTCTCCGGCCAGTACGTCGCCCGCAGTCGCGTGTCCTTCCGGGAAGCTGAACCAGCCTCCAACCAGCGCTCTCAACACGCGCCTGTCCAGCGGTGAGGCATGTACACGCTGCCATATCCGGGAGTTGCAAGCACCGGCCGGGACCCTGAAATTCCGGGATCGACGTCCAGCATCGCAGCACTTTCCACGTGGTCCAGCAGCTCATCCCGGCAGTAGAGCGCCGCATTGATGCGGTACCGACCCGGCGTCAGGAAAAGCTCGCGCAGCTCACACACGAATGAAGGCGTCCCGTCGGTTTCCGCCGTTGCGTCGGACCGTTCCGCGCCTGTAGCGGCCTGCAACGCGGAGTCGAAGCAGGTGATCGCCTGACCGATCGAGTCGTAGATCGTGAAGGAGCAGGTCAACGCTGGAAGTCGCCCTGTCGCATGGAACAAGAACCGCACGGCCTGGCCTGCCTCGACCCTGCTGGTAAGCTCGTCACTCGAGTCCCTGATTTCCAGGCGCGATAGGCGCACCCTGCCGGTGCCGCGGCGCTGGCGGCGCTCCAGCAAGTCGGCGGAGACGGCGGGCTCGAAACTGTCCAGATACTGCGCCACCGCAGACTCCACCGGTCCGTCGCAGACGACGCGGCCGTTGTCGAGCAGGATGCCGCGGCCGCACATCGACCGCACGAGTCCCAGGTTGTGGCTGACGAAGACGATGGTGCGGCCCAGCTTCGAGACCTCGGCCATCCGCTCGAGGCACTTCTTCTGGAACGCCGCATCCCCGACCGCGAGCACTTCATCGACGATCAGGATATCCGGCTCGAGATGCGCGGCGACAGAGAACGCAAGTCGCACATACATGCCGGATGAATATCGCTTGACCGGCGTGTCCAGGAACTGGGCCACTTCCGCAAAGGCCACGATCTGGTCGAACTTGTCACGAATCTCGGTCTTGGCCATGCCGAGGATCGCGCCATTGAGAAAGATGTTCTCGCGTCCCGTCAACTCGGGGTGAAATCCCGTGCCAACCTCCAGAAGGCTCGCCACGCGGCCGCAGATCCGGAGCCTGCCTTCCGTCGGTTCCGTGATGCGACTGATGATCTTGAGCAGTGTCGACTTGCCCGCTCCGTTCCGCCCGATCAGGCCAACGGACTCGCCCTGCCGAATCTGCAGGGAGGCCCCCCGCAGTGCCCAGAATTCCTCCAATGGCAATTCGCTGGCGGCCGACGCGGCAGACCCCGCGCGGAAGAGGCGACGCAGGCCGTCGCCAAGCTTTTCGCGCAGGGTGTCGTAGCCGGCGGCGCGGTGGTGCAAGAGGTATTTCTTGCCCAGGCCTTGCGCATCGAGGATGACTTCGGACATGCCCGGCCGCGTGCTAGATGACGTCCGCGAGGCGGCGCTCTGTCCGGCGGAAGTAGTGCAGTCCGCTCGCGAGCAGCAGCGCCGCAACGGCAATCGAGAAGGCAAGCGCCGGCCAGTAGAGCTCCGTCGCTCCCCGCAGGATGGCCCAGCGGAAGCCGTCTATGACGCCGACCAGCGGATTCATGGAATAGAGCATCCGCCACTCCTGCGGCACGACGCTGCTGCTGAATCCCACCGGCGAAATGTAGAGTCCGAGCTGGGCGATGAGCCCGACGATGAAGCGGAAGTCGCGATATTGCGCGGTCAGTGCCGCGAACCAAAGGCTTGCGCCGAATGTCAGGACGACTGCAAGCAATGTGAAGAGCGGCAGCGCCAGGATGCGCAGGTCCGGAGCGAAGCCGTACCACGCGAGCAGCAGCGCCAGCACGCCGCAGGAGATCGCGAAGTCGACGAGGCTCACGATCATCGCGCTGCCCGGCACGATAAGCCGCGGAAAATAGACTTTCGAGATCAATTCGACATTGTTCACCAGGCTGTTGCTGCAGTCCGTCAGCGCACCGGCGAAGAACTGCCAGGGCAGGATGGCAGCGAATACCAGCAGGGGATAGGGGATCCCTCCTGACGGAAGCTTCGCGACCCGCTCGAAAACGACGGTGAGCACGAGCAGCGTCACCATCGCCTTGATAAGCGCCCACGCGATGCCGACGGCGGTCTGCTTGTAGCGGACGAGAATGTCGCGCCAGGCCAGAAAAAAGAAGAGCTCGCGGTACCGCCACAGCTCCGGCATGTAGCGGCTGTCGCGATAACCGGCCTCGATGATCTGCTCCTGAACTGGGTTGTGGCCGGGCGCCGGATGAGCTGCGGTCGTTGCGCGGATCACAACCATCTGCGGGATCATGGCGTCTTGCGGGGCGCCTGCCAAGTCTCGGCGCAGCCCGCCGAAGGCGCGCTGTTCAAGTTCAGCAACAGCCGATGAACCGCCTGAATCGCTCGTGACCGCGTTCATCGCGCTGGCCGAGCAAATCGTGGAGAGGGGTGGGATCGAGCCACGCCGGCGGGCTTCGGAGCCCGCAGCTGTCCTGCGCGCTGGACAACGGCCAGTCGATCGCACGCCGGCACAGTCCGCCGCGCACCGGTGCCTGAAGCGCGTGCCGCGCCACCTCGAGAAGATAGAGGTCGAGCTTGACGTAAGTGGAGAGCGCGTAGCCGTGCTGCGGTTGCACGCCGACGAGCTCATCGGCGGCGAGCGCGAGCATTGCGGCGCCGCCCTGGGCGACGACATGGAGGCAGCGGTCCGTGATGCACCAGACGATGCATCGCAATCGGTGGCGCAGGCACAGCTCGGCGAGGTGGCGCGCTGCGGCGGTCCGTGCCCGGCCATCCGGGAAGAGTCGATGACGTCCCTGCGAACGGGCTAGCAGGTGCCTGATGACCGGCGACACGGAGAAATCGGCGCGAACGGCCATGATCCGCCTCCCTGCGGAAAGGCGTTAAGCATCACAGCGCGGCGGTTTGGGTGCCTCGCCTGTTTCCTGCCTATAATCCAAATTATGTAATCCCGGCCGGGATGCGGGGGCGGATGGGGCAGGACCAGGAACTCGCGATCCTCTTCGCGGACGTCGTCGGCAGCACGCGGCTTTTCGAGGTGCTGGGCGACGTTGCGGCGCGCGACAAGGTCGCGGTTTGCATCGAGATCATGCGCCGCTCGACGGAGCAGCATGGGGGTGCCGTCGTCAAGACGATGGGAGACGAGATACTCGCGACGTTTTCGAGCTGCGACGCGGCTATCGATGCCGCGGTCGAGATGCAGACGGCGATCGCCGCACACCCGGACCTCGAGGTCGACGGGCAGCAGATCACGATCCGCATCGGATGCCACTACGGGCCCGTCGTGATCGAGACGCGCGACGTGTTCGGCGCCGCCGTGCACACCGCGAACCGCATGACGAGCCAGGCCAAGGCCGGGCAGATCATCATCACCGACGCCATCCAGCAGCGCCTGTCGGATGTCTGGCGCGCAGTGGCGCGGCGCGTCGACGTCGCCGTCCCGCGGGGCCAGCACGAGGAAGTCACGATTTTCGAGGTGCTGTGGCAGCACGGGGAGACGACCAGCATGCTGCCGGCGATCGCGACGATCACCGAGCTGCAGAAGCAGTTCCGGATCCGGCTGCGCTACCTAGGGGCCGAGCTCGTGCTGGACCCGCGCGAACGCTCGGCTGCGACGCTCGGCCGGGGCCAGGAGAACGACCTCGTCATCAAGGGCAACCTGGTCTCGCGCCTGCACGCAAGGATCGAAGCCGGCAAGAACCGTTTCATGCTCGTGGACCAGAGCACCAATGGCACGTTTGTCCAGTCCCAGAATGGCGACGACGCATTCGTACGGCGCGACGCCATTCCACTCAAGGGGCAGGGCGTGATCGGGCTCGGGCGCGTCCCGGAGCCCCAGTCGTATCACACGGTAGAATTCGTCTGCGAAGACGGCCCGGAGTTCGCGCCCGGGCATTGAGCCGTCAGGCGAGCCGTGCCTTCAGCTTGTTGACTTCTTCGCGCAGGCCCTGCGGCAGCCGCGACCCGTAGGTTTCCAGGTACTTTCCGATTTCATCGGCTTCCTGCCGCCAGGCAGCCGGGTCGACCGCGAGCAGCTCGTCGATCGTCGAGGTACCGATCGAGAGCCCGCTGAAGTCGAGCGCACCACGCGCGGGAACGGCACCGATTGGCGTGTCGACGCCGTCAGCGTTGCCCTGGCAGCGATCGATGATCCAGGCGAGCACGCGCAGGTTCTCGCCATAGCCCGGCCAGAGAAAGCGTCCTTCGGAATCGCGGCGGAACCAGTTGACGTGAAAGATCCCGGGCAGGCGCTTGACTCGCCTTGCCATCGAGAGCCAGTGCGCCCAATAGTCGCCGAAGTTGTAGCCGGCGAAGGGCTTCATCGCCATGGGGTCGCGACGGACGACGCCGACGTCGCCGGTTGCCGCCGCCGTCGTTTCGGAGGCCATGCCGGCGCCGACGAGCACCCCGTGCGCCCAGTCGCGCGCCTCGTAGACAAGCGGTGCGAGCGCGCGACGACGTCCGCCGAATACGAGCGCAGTGATCGGGACACCGGCCGGCGCATCCGCCTGTGGCGAATAGCTCGGGTTCTGCCTGGCAGAGACGGTAAAGCGCGAGTTCGGGTGCGCCGCCGGCCCTTTCGCGGAGTCGAACGGCCGGCCCTGCCAGTCGAATGCGGGCTTGCCTTCGTCCAGGCCTTCCCACCAGGGCTCGTTCGCGCGCGTGAGCCCCACGTTCGTGAAAATCGTGTCGTGCCTGATCATCTCGTACGCATGCAGATTCGTCTTCGCGTTGGTCCCGGGAACGACGCCGAAGTAGCCGGCCTCCGGGTTGATCGCCCAGAGGCGGCCGTCGGGCGCCGGATGCAGCCAGGCGATGTCGTCGCCGACTGTCCAGATCTTCCAGCCGGGCATCGAGGCTGGCGGAATCAGCATGGCGAGATTCGTCTTGCCGCACGCAGAGGGGAATGCGCACGCGAGGTAATGCGTCTCGCCCCGCGGGTTCTCGACGCCGACGATCAGCATGTGCTCGGCGAGCCATCCCTCGTCGCGCGCCTGCCAGCTCGCGATCCGGAGCGCATGGCACTTCTTGCCCAGGAGTGCATTGCCGCCGTAGCCCGAGCCGAAGCTCTGGATCTCGAGCGACTCGGGAAAATGCATGATGAACCGGCGATCCGGGTCGAGCTGCCCGATCGAGTGCAGGCCCTTCACGAAGTGGCCTTCGCGCGCGATGCGCCGCAGGGCAGCGTCGCCCATTCGCGTCATGAGCTTCATGTTGGCTGCGACATAAGCGCTATCGGTGATCTCGACGCCGCAGCGCGAGTAGGGCGAGTCGATGGGACCCATGCAGTAAGGGATCACGTACATCGTGCGCCCGCGCATGCAGCCCTCGAAAAGCGCGTCGAGCTTGCGCCGCGCCTCGGCCGGCGCCATCCAGTGGTTGTTCGGGCCCGCGTCTTCCTGCCTTTCCGTACAGACAAAGGTCAGGTGCTCGACGCGCGCGACGTCCGAGGGATTCGAGCGGTGCAGGTAACAGCCGGGAAAACTGTCGGCATTGAGCTTCAGGAAATCGCCCGTGCCCAGCATTTGGCGGACCAGCTCGCGGTACTCCCCGTCGGTGCCGTCGCACCAGTGGATCTGGTCGGGACGGGTGCGCGCGGCGACTTCGAGAACCCAGTGCCTGAGGCTTTCGGGTGCGTGCTTGGGCGCGGCCGAACGGTCGGGAGCGGTAGCCATCAGGACCCCAGTGGATTCGATCCGGAATAGTAGCAGGCGACCTGTTACAAGGGGCTGAATTCGGCTGCTGCCGTGCTCAAAACCCGTTGATCTTCCACGGTTTTGCCGGGAGACTGCCGGCTGTCCGACGGTGTTGTCCGAGGTGAACGGTCATGAAGCACTGGGTGGGAGTCCTCCTGGCGTTGACAGCATTCGCGATCGCGCATCCGGCAAGGGCGGCGGACGCAAAGTCCGAGCTCGACGCGCTGTTCGCGGAGGAGCGGGCATTCGTCTGGCGCGAGGATCCGCTGGCGGCGACCTATGACGGCGTCCACGACTACGACGACCGGCTGCCGTCGGTGCTGCCGGCAGAGCAGGCACGGCGGCTCGACGCGGATCGCCGCTTTCTCGACCGACTGCATGCAATCGACCGTGGCGCGCTCTCGAACTTTGACGCAGTGAGTTACGACCTCTTCGAGTTCATGGTGTCGCAACGGGTCACGCTCGCGAAATACCGGGAGTGGCGTGCGCCGCTCAACAGTGACAGCGGGTTCTATGCCGACATTCTTCAGCTGCACGACCTGCAGGCGCCGCGGACGACGAAGGACTACGAGAACTACGTCGCGCGCCTCGCGGACGTGCCGCGCTACTTCCGCGAGAACATCGCGAACATGCGCCAGGGCATGAAGGAGGGTTTCGTCCTGCCGGCCGAGATCATTCCCGGCATCCAGAAGGTGATCGACACGGCGCAATACGCCAAGGCCGAGGATTCGCCGTTCTGGATTCCGTTCGCGAACTTTCCCGCGAGCGTGCCGGAGGCCGACCGCGCGCGCCTCGCCGCCGCGGCCCGCGCGGCGATCGAGGGCCAGGTCATCCCGGCGTATGCCGGGTTCAAGACGTTCTTCTCGGGCGCCTACGGGCCCGCGGCGCGCAAGACGATCGGCGCGATGGAACTGCCCGACGGGCCGGCATACTACGCGGATCTCGTGCGCTACTTCACGACGCTGCCCGAGGCGACGCCGAAGGGCGTCCACGAGACGGGGCTCGCCGAAGTCCGCCGCATCCGCGCCGAAATGGAATCGATCGTCAAGGAGGTCGGCTTCCAGGGAAGCTTCTCCGACTTCCTGAAGTTCCTTCGCACCGACGCGCAGTTCTATGCGAAGACCCCCGAGGAGCTCCTGTGGCACGCGGCCTGGATCACGCGCGAGATCGACGGGCACATGCCTGACTTCTTCGGCAGGATCCCGCGCGCGCCGTACACGGTGAAGCCGGTGCCGGCCGCGCTGGCGCCCAACTACACGGGCGGGCGCTACAACCCCGGCCCGCTCGGCGCGGCCGGACAATACTGGGTCAACACCTTTGCCCTGAGGAACCGGCCGCTTTACGTGCTGCCGGCGCTGACGCTGCACGAGGCGGCACCGGGTCACCACACGCAGGGTGCGCTGTCGCGCGAGCTCGAGAACGTGCCGGAATTCCGGCGCAATTTCTATCCGCACGCTTTCGGCGAGGGTTGGGGGCTCTATTCCGAGTACCTCGGCGTAGAGATGGGCGTGTACCACACGCCTTACGAGCGCTTCGGCCGGCTGACCTACGAGATGTGGCGCGCATGCCGGCTGGTCGTGGATACCGGTATGCATGCCTTTGGCTGGACGCGGCAGCAAGCTCTCGACTTCATGACGGAGAACACCGCGCTTTCCGAGCACGAGATCCGCACGGAGGTCGATCGCTACATTGCCTGGCCCGGCCAGGCGCTCGCGTACAAGACGGGAGAGCTCAGGATCAAGGCCTTGCGCCGCCGCGCCGAGGAGGCGCTCGGCCCGAAGTTCGACGTGCGCGCCTTCCATGACGCGGTGCTGGGGCAGGGCGGCGTGACGCTGCCGGTGCTCGAGGAACAGGTCGACGCCTATATCGCACGTGCGCGGGGCTCGTGACCGGCGTCGGCGAATACGGCCGGCTGCTCGGCCCCGACGGGCCGCTCGCGCGCGTCATCGAGGGATTTGAATCGCGCCGAGAGCAGCAGCACATGGCCGACTGGGTGGGCGAAGCACTCGCGGCCCGCGCCACGCTTGCGATCGAAGCGGGCACCGGCACGGGCAAGACGTTTGCATACCTCGTGCCGGCGCTCCTGTCAGGGCGGCAGGTCATCATCTCGACCGGCACGCGCACGCTCCAGGACCAGCTCTTCAACCGCGACCTGCCGACGGTCGCCAAGGCGCTCGGACGCCCCGCGCGCGTTGCGCTCCTCAAGGGCCGCGCCAATTACCTCTGCCTGCATCGCCTCGAGCTCGCCGAGACGATGCCGCAGCTGCCTGGCATCCCGTCACCGAACGAGCGCATGCTCGGGCGTATCCGGCGCTGGTCGCGCGAAACCGCGACAGGCGACCTCTCCGAGGTCCGGAGCCTTCGCGACTCGGATCCGGCGCGCGCGGCCGTCACGTCGACGCGCGAGAACTGCCTCGGCTCCTCCTGTCCGTCCTACTCGCGCTGCCACGTGGTCGCTGCGCGCCGCGAAGCCCAGGCCGCAGACGTCGTCGTCGTCAACCACCACCTGCTTCTTGCCGACCTCGCGATGAAGGACGAGGGGTTCGGCGAGCTGTTGCCGGGGGCGGAAGCCGTAATCCTCGACGAGGCGCACCAGGTGCCGGAGATCGCGGCGCAGTTCTTCGGCCGCGATTTCTCGGGGCGCCAAGCGGCGCTGCTCGCACGTGACGCGCTGGCGGAGCTGTCGCGGCTCGGGCTTGCAGTCACTTCGGCACGCGAACGACTCGCCGCGCTCGAGGGCGCCGTGGCCGACGCGGCGACGACCGTCGCGGGAATTGCCGGCCGCATCGAGTGGACCGAACTGCCGGAACCGTTCATTGCAGCGCTGGAGCGCGTGCGCGAAGCGCTGGGTGCAGCGGGCGCGGAACTGCAGGCCGCAGATCCCGAAGATCCGGGCCTGCGCCAGGCGACGCGGCGCGCGGCGAAGCTCGCGGAGACGCTCGAGTCGATCATGGACACGGGCGCCGACGCCGGCCTGCGTTGGGCCGAGGCGACGCGCGGCGCGTTCACGCTCGCGTTCACGCCATTCGAGGTCGCGCCGCGACTCGGCGAGCTGATGCGCGCACAAGGCGGCGCCTGGATATTCACCTCCGCAACGCTCGCCATCGGCGAGGACTTCTCGCACTTCCTCGGCCGCATCGGGGCGCCTGCCGCGCAGTCCGTGCGCATCGAAAGCCCGTTCGACTTCGAGAGCCAGGCGCAGATTTACCTGCCAAAGGGGCTTCCCGATCCCGCGAGCCCCGGCTACACGTCGCGCGTTGTCGAGGCTGCGCTGCCGCTCATCGAGGCCGCAGGCGGACGCAGCTTCCTCCTGTTCACCAGCCATCGCGCGCTCGCCGAGGCTGCGCGCCTGCTCGAAGTCCGGCCGGGATTCCGCGAGCGTTACCCCATGCTGGTCCAGGGCGAGGCTCCGCGCGAGTCGCTGCTCAGCCGCTTTCGCGAACTCGGCAATGCCGTGCTGCTTGGCACCGCGAGTTTCTGGGAGGGCGTCGACGTGCGCGGCCACGCACTCGCGCTCGTCGTGATCGACAAGCTGCCGTTCGCGGCGCCCGAAGACCCGCTGCTCAAGGCGCGGCTCGAGGGCATTCGCCGGCGCGGCGGGAATCCGTTCCAGGAGTTCCAGCTGCCGCAAGCCGCGCTGTCGCTCAAGCAGGGCTTTGGCCGCCTGATCCGCGACCGCGAGGATTTCGGCGTCGTGATGCTCTGCGATCCGCGGCTGCGGACGCGCGGCTACGGCAATCTCTTCCTCGCGTCGCTCCCCCGCGCACCCGTCGTGACGGAATGCGAAGATGCGACGTCGTTCCTGAGGCGCAAGCTTGCGCGCGCGGGGCTCCCGCTGCCCGCCGCGCTAGAGGCATGAAAATACTCGCGCTCGACGCGGCGACGGAGGCCTGCTCGGCAGCGCTCCTCGTGGATGCATCGGTCGCGGAGCGCTTTGAAGTCATCGGTCGCGGGCACGCCGACCGCCTGCTGCCAATGGCCGATGAACTACTTCGCGACGCGGGTCTCCGGCCACGCGACCTCAGTGGGATCGCATTCGGGCGCGGGCCCGGCGGGTTCACCGGCATCCGCATCGCGGCGGGTCTCGCACAGGGACTTGCCGCGGGCAGTGAGCGGCCGATCCTGCCCGTCAGCAATCTCGCGGCGATCGCGGCAGGTGCTGCGCGCGAGGCGCGGGCCACACGCATCCTCGCGTGCATGGACGCCCGCATGGGGCAGGTTTATTGGGCAGCTTACGACTGCTCCACAGTCGCTCCGGTCGTAATTTCGGGCGAGCACCTGGCGAAGCCCGACGACGTCGAGCCGCCGCCCGGTCCGTCCTGGTTCGGCGCTGGCCATGGTTTCGCGGGTTATCCCGCAATCGCTGCCCGGCTTGGCAGCCGGCTCTCCGGAACCGACGCCGCGCGACTGCCGAGGGCTTCGGATATCGCACGCATTGCAGCAGCAGACCTGGGGACGGGCAAAGGGCTCCACGCGGCCGGGGGATTGCCCGTTTACCTGCGCGATGAGGTCGTGCACAGGCGCTGATGCGGGCGGTGTCATAATTCCTCAATAATGAATCGTCAGGCTGATCGCCTACGCATGGCGGACACCCGAATCCTGGTGGTCGAGGACGAGCAGCCGATCCGCGACCTGATCGCCTTCGGGTTGCGTCGCGCGGGCTGCGACGTCGCGCTCGCCGAGCACAGCCAGGCGGCGCTCGCGAGCATCGGCGACAAGCGGCCGGACCTCGTGCTGGTCGACTGGATGCTGCCCGACATGAGCGGGCTCGAGCTCGTGCGCCAGCTGCGGCGCGACTCCAATACGCGCGACATCCCGATCATGATGCTGACCGCGCGGGCCGAAGAAGCGGACAAGGTCGCCGGCCTCGACAGCGGCGCGGACGACTACCTGACAAAACCCTTTTCCGCGCGCGAGCTGCTCGCACGCATCCAGGCGGTCCTGCGCCGCAGTGCCCCGGCTGGCGAGGCTGACCGCGTCGAGGTCGAGGGGCTGACGCTCGACCTGGCGGGACATCGCGTGGCGGCGGAGGGCAAGACCGTCCCGCTCGGCCCGACAGAGTACCGCCTGCTCGCATTCCTCATGACCCACCCGGATCGCGTGTACTCGCGCAGCCAGCTGCTCGACCGCGTATGGGGCGGCAACGTTTACGTCGAGGAGCGCACCGTCGACGTGCACATCCGGCGCCTGCGCAAGTCGCTCGAACTCTCGGGCTACGACCGATTCGTGCAGACGGTGCGCGGCGCGGGCTACCGGTTCTCGGCACAGCAGGACTGAGTCATGTGGCCGGCCTGGTCTTTCGCGCTCGTCCGGCTCGCGGCGGCGGTCGCGATTGCGGTCCTGCTCGGCCTCATCACGGGGCGCATGGCGCTCTGGCTGACGATCGTGCTGGGCGGCATCCTCGCCTGGCAGTTCGTCAACCTGTTCCGCCTGCAGCGCTGGCTGCGACATCGCGCGCACGAAGATCCGCCGGACATCGGCGGCGTATGGGGCGACGTGATCGCGGTGATCAACCGCATCTACCGCCGCAAGCAGTTCCACAAGCGCCGCGTCACGCAGCAGTTCCGCGAGTTTCGACGGCTGTCGGCGGCGCTGCCGGACGGCGTGCTGCTCTTGACTGCCAACCGCGAGATCCGCTGGTTCAACCGCACGGCCGCGGAGCTGCTCGGACTTCGCCGCAAGGTGGACGTCGGCATCCCGATCGCGAACCTGGTGCGTGACCCCGAGTTCGCCGCCTACCTGCAGCGGCCGCACGCAGGCCACGGGGTCGTCATCCGCGTGCAGAGCGGCGAGGCCTGGCTCGCGCTCTTCGTGATCCCCGCGGGTGATCAGTACCTGATGCTGGTGCGCGACGTCACACGCGAGGCGCGGCTCGAGCAGATGCGCAAGGACTTCGTCGCGAACGCCTCGCACGAGTTGCGCTCGCCGCTGACGGTCATCTCGGGCTACCTCGACGAGCTCGCCGACGACCGACAACTCGGCTCCGAATGGCGCGAGCCGCTCGCGGACATGCGCCGGCAGGCCCTGCGCATGCGCGAGATCGTCGAGGACCTGATCGAGCTCTCGCGCCTCGAGTCGACCGTGGACGAGGCGGAAATGACGCCGGTGGACGTGCCGGGACTGCTCGAGCGGCTGGTGCGCGAGGCGCGCACCGCCTCCGCGGAAACGCCGCGCTTCGAGCTCGAGATCGACTACGTGCTGGCGCTGCGCGGCAGCGAGTCCGGGATGCACTCGATCGCGTCGAACCTCATTTCGAATGCGGTGAAGTACACGCCGGCCGACGGGACGATCACGGTTCGCTGGGGCCGCGAGCCGGGCGGCGCTGCGCTCGCGGTGCGTGACAGCGGCATCGGCATCGCGCCCGAGCACCTGCCCCGGCTGACCGAGCGTTTCTATCGCGTCGATCGCGCGCGCGCGCGCGCGAAGGGCGGCTCAGGACTCGGCCTCTCGATCGTCAAGCACGCGCTGCAGCGGCACGGCGGACGACTCGAGATCGCGAGCGAGGAGGGGCATGGCTCCACGTTCACGGCGCATTTCCCGGCGCGGCGCGTGCTCGCGCGCTCGGTCGCTGCAATAAAAGCGTCATAGTCCACGACCATAATCCGGCGGCCTGCACCGCTTGACGGTGCTGGCACAGTCCAACAAACCGGAGATGGCTCGTGAAAAAGTTCCTGATTCCCGGCGCGGCCGCGATGCTCATCGCATCGCCTGCTTTCGCGCAGCAGAAGCCGACGATGGATCAGATCATGAAGGAGCTGGAGGCACTCAGTGGCCGAGTTGGCAGGCTGGAGCAGGACAATGCTCAGCTGCGGACCGAGAACGCCGAGCTGAAGTCGAGCAACGACAGGCTTGCGGCCGAGTCCGAGTACTTGAAGGACAACGCGTCCGCAACGCGCAAGCAGCTCGCTGAGACGAGCCCGAAGGTTGCCGAGGCGGAGCGCATCTACAAGGGCGCGGAGTGGGCCTCGCGCCTCAGCTGGAAGGCCGATTTCCGCTACCGGCACGAGTTCGTCGATCCGGAGGAGGCGGTTGACGACCAGACCCGTCAGCGCATCCGCGCGCGCTTCTCGATGACGGCCAAGATCAACGACACGCTCTCCGGTACGGTCGGCGTCGCGACCAACGGTGGCACCGGAGATCCACGCTCGACGAACCAGACGGTCGGCGAGTCCTGGACCCGCAAGGGCATCGCGCTCGACCTCGCCTATGTCGACTGGAAGCCGATGGACAGCTTCGGCATGACCTTTGGCAAGATGCCGCAGCCCTGGTACAAGGTTTCCACCTACTTCTTCGACAACGACATCAATCCGGAAGGCATCGCGGCCAGGTTCGGGACAGGGCCGTTTTTCGCCAATGCCTTCGGCATGTGGCTCGGCGAGCGCAGCACGGCGAGCGACGCAACTCTGCTCGGCGGCCAGCTCGGGTTCACGGGCCAGGTTGGCGGAGCCAAGCTCACGGGCGCCGTCGGTTACTTCGACGTCGGCGCCGTGGAAGGGCAGGTCACGGCAACGAACACTCTGCTCGGCTGCACCGGGAACCCGGCGTTCTTCGGAGGAAGCACGAACGGCAATACGACCGCGACCAATGCGGCCGGCTGCTCGGTGCTCGCCAACGACTTCAACATGGTCGAGGCGCTCGCGCAGGCCGAGTTCACTCTGGGTAGCCAGCCGCTGCAAATCTGGGCGCAGTTCATCCAGAACAACGAGGCGAACGACCTCGATACCGGCTGGCTCGCCGGCTTCAACTGGGGCAAGGCCAGCAATCCGAGAACCTGGGAATTCGGCTACGCCTATGGCGTCGTCGAGAAGGACGCGACGTTCGGGCAGTTCGTGGACTCCGACTACGGCGGCGGGGTGACGGACGTCGACGGCGGCATTTTCAAGATCGGATTCGCGCCGGCGAAGAACTGGGTCCTGAACGGCACCTACTTCATGAACAACCGCTTCATCGACGCGCCGGGGGCGATCGAGCGCAGCTATGACCGCTACCAGATCGACCTCAACTGGAAGTTCTGAGCGTCGTGGCTGTCACGAGACTGTCATCGAACTGAAATACGCTGCAGGCGAGTGCAGCAAGGAGTTGAGAAACCCATGAAAGCCATTTCCCTAATGACGGCCGCTACGCTGACGCTCGCCGGCCTCGCGCTGGCCCCGAAGGCGGCCGACGCCCAGGTCATCAAGATCGACGGCTCCAGCACGGTCTTTCCGATTACCGAGGCGGTGGCCGAGGAGTTCCAGATCCAGAACCGCGGCAAGATCCGCGTGACAGTCGGAATTTCCGGCACCGGCGGCGGCTTCAAGAAGTTCTGCCGCGGAGAGACGGACATTTCCGACGCCTCGCGGCCGATCCTGGCGGCGGAGATGGAAACCTGCCGCGCGGCCGGCATCAAGTACTACGAGCTGCCGATTGCCTACGACTCGCTCACGGTCGTGGTGAACCCGCAGAACACCTGGGTCAACCAGTTGACGATCCCCGAGCTCAAGAAGATGTGGGAGCCGGCAGCGCAGGGCAAGGTGAAGACGTGGAAGGAAATCAACGCGAAGTTCCCGGCGGAGCCGCTTGCGCTCTTCGGGCCGGGCTCGGACTCCGGCACCTTCGACTACTTCACCGAGGCCGTCGTGGGAAAGGCGAAGTCGAGCCGCGGCGACTACACCGGCAGCGAGGACGACAACGTCCTTGTGCAGGGCGTCGCGAGCAACAAGGGCGCGCTCGGCTACTTCGGCTACGCGTACTACGAGCCAAACGCCGGCAAGCTCAAAGCCGTGCCGATCGTCGGCAAGTCCGGCAAGGCCGTCGGCCCGTCGCGGGAAAACACCCTGAACGGCACCTACGAGCCCCTGTCGCGCCCGATCTTCATCTACGTGGCGGAGAAGTCGGCGCAGAAGCCGGAGGTCAAGAAGTTCGTCGAGTTCTACCTTTCGCAGAGCAAGCCGCTGATCGAGGAAGTGAAGTACATCCCGCTGCCGGACCAGGCTTACGCGCTCGCGCGGAAGCACTTCGCGGACGGCAAGCTGGGCACCGGCTTCGGCGGCGTGCCCGAGGTCGGCCTCAAGGTCGAGGACCTTCTCGCCCGCGAAGCGAAGCTCTGAGGCGATTGCCAAGCGCAGTCAGTCCGACTTAGCCTGTGCGCTCTTGACGACCAGGCCGGCGCGAAGCGGGGAACGCGCAGCGAGGCGAAATGACAGAAACGGCTGCCGTCCAGGCCATCGAGCCCCCTGCGGGTCTGGCCTTCCGCAAGTTCCGCGACCGCATCGTGGAAAGCGGTCTGCTGGCCGCCGCGCTCGTCGCGGTCTTCACGACGCTCGCGATCGTCATTGTCCTCGTCACCGAGTCGCTGCCGTTCTTCAGCCACGTCTCGATCAAGGACTTCCTCACTGACACCATGTGGACGCCTCTCTTCGCGGAGGCGCGCTACGGCATCCTGCCGCTCGTCGCCGGCACGCTGGTGACGACGCTCGTCGCGCTTGCCGTCGCGATCCCCTGCGGGACAATCATCGCGATCTACCTGAGCGAGTTCGCGCCATTCAAGATGCGCGAGGTCATCAAGCCCGCTCTCGAGCTCCTCGGCGCGGTGCCTACGGTCGTCTACGGCTATTTCGCCTTGCTGATCATCACGCCTGCGCTGCAGAAGCTCATCCCGGGCCTGCCGGGCTTCAACATGCTGTCCGCCGGCCTCGTGATCGGCATCATGATCATCCCGTACGTCGCCTCGGTGAGCGAGGACGCGATGCGCGCAGTCCCGAACTACATGCGCGAAGGCAGCTACGCCATGGGCGCGACGCGCTTCCAGACGGCGACGCGCGTCGTCGTGCCGGGCGCGCTGTCCGGCATCGCTGCTGCCTACATCCTCGGGATCTCGCGCGCGGTCGGGGAGACGATGGTCGTCGCGATCGCGGCCGGCCTGCAGCCGAACCTGACCTGGGACCCGACGCAGCCGGCGGCCACGATCACGGCATTCATCGTCCAGGTGAGCCTCGGCGACCTGCCGCACGGCAGCATCGGCTACCAGTCGATCTTCGCGGCGGGCCTCGTGCTGATGCTGATCACGCTCGTCTTCAACATCGCGGGCTTCACGCTGACGCGGAAGTTCCGCGAGGCCTACTGAGATGAATGCCACGACTGCTGACGTCGCGACCCGGCAGATCCGCGCCGACGTCAGCAGGCGGAAGATCTTCGACCAGCTGTTCGTCATCGTCGGCCTGCTCATCATGTTCGCGGCGTTGCTCGTCCTCGTCGTGCTGTTCCTCGACCTCGTGCACGACGGCGCACCGCGCCTCAACTGGGATTTCCTGACCCAGTTCCCCTCGCGCAAGGCGGAGCGAGCCGGCATCCTGTCGGCCTGGGTCGGCACTTCCCTGATCATGCTGACGACGGCGGCCGTCGCGGTGCCGGTCGGCGTCGCGGCGGCGATCTACCTCGAGGAATACGCGCCGAAGAACTGGGTGACCGCGATCATCGAGATCAACGTCACGAACCTCGCGGGAGTCCCGTCCATCATCTACGGCCTGCTCGCGCTCGGCCTGTTCGTTTACCAGTTCGGCCTCGGCCAGAGCATCCTGGCCGCGGGCCTGACACTGTCGCTCCTGATCCTGCCGATCGTGATCGTCGCGACGCGCGAGTCGCTCCGCGCCGTGCCGCGCGCGATCCGCGAGGCGGCCTACGCGCTCGGCGCCACGCGCTGGGAGGTCACGGCGCACCACGTGCTCCCTTATTCCACGGGCGGCATCCTGACCGGCATGATCATCGGCCTGTCGCGCGCTATAGGTGAAACTGCGCCGCTCATCACGATCGGAGCGCTCTCGTTCATCGCTTTCCTTCCGGAGTCGCCGTTCAAGAGCGAGTTCCCGTTCCTTTCCTTCGCCTGGCTGAAAGACGGCTATACGGCGATGCCGATCCAGATGTTCAACTGGGTCTCGCGTCCGGACCCGAAATTCCAGGTCAACGCAGCG
>Ga0134127_10001225_pt1 | contig 19497 bp, 16 predicted proteins | sample KB31753_FD_96459 | JGI IMG/M metagenome (GOLD analysis project Ga0134127, IMG submission 96459) | Terrestrial soil microbial communities with excess Nitrogen fertilizer from Kellogg Biological Station, Michigan, USA - KB3-175-3 | ecosystem: Environmental > Terrestrial > Soil > Unclassified ... | reverse complement strand
GCGTCCTCCAGCTCGGCCGCCTTCCAGTCCTTGATGGCGGCCGCCACCGCCTCGCGCTTGTCCTCCACCTGCAAGAAGCGCAGCACGCCCTCGCGGTGGTGGGGAAAATTGCAGTGAAGCTGGATCCAGCGGGCATCCGCGGTCCGGTAGTAGCCGGAGACGGGGCTCCAGGGATCGGGACCCTTCTCACCGTTGACACGGAGATAGCGCTCGCTCCGGAAGGTGGCGGCCGCCGCGCGCGCGTCCACGGTCACCGTCTGCGGCGCGACTCCACGGAGCTGGGCCAGCTCGGCCGCGGCCAGCCCCGCCGCCGCGATGGAGGTCATGGACGCGGTGCCGACCTGAAACACGCCGGGCAGGATGGGATCGCCGCCCGTGAACCGGACCCGCTCCAGCGCGAAGGGAGGACAGCTGGCCCAGCGCCAGAGCTGGGCGAGGGCGATGGCAGGCGTGGTCACCGGGCGCGCCCGATGCCGCCCTCAGTCGCTCTCGGAGCCGCCGGGAGCGCCGGGCGTGACGGTGGCGCCGCAGCGGCAGCGGCACACGAGCTGGCCGTCGACGCGGACCAGGCTGAACAGCGCGGCGCCGCAGGCGTCGCAGGACTGCGGCAGGACCTCGAGCACCGCGGCCTCGCCCTCGTCCACCGCCTCGCTCTCCCCGCCCTCGGTGCTGATCTCCAAGGTCTCCGACTCCCGCTCCAGAATCTCCTCCAGGTCCGGGTGCACCCACGAATGGCCGCAGGTGCGGCAGTGGTGCTGCTCGTCACGAAAGACGCGCTGGGTGCAGCCGGGGCAGATGAACACGTCGCCGTAGATCTCGGGCTGGCAACGCAGCGGCTTGGTGCCGCAGGCGGGGCATTCGACCACCGGCGAGGAGCCGAGGTAGATGACGTCCGACGTCTCCGCCATGTACGCTCCGGAGCAGGTACTCTCGACGTCGCGCGAGCTGCAAGCTATGCACGCAGGCATCGGTCCCTCCTGGTCACACTCTACCCGCGTGACCGTCGCGACGCAAATACCGCCGAGCTAGAAGCGCGACGCGGTCAGCGTGACGTCGGAGCGGGCCCAGGCGCGGCGGTAGCGCGCGTCGGTGGTGACGGCCTCCTCCGTCTTCCCCTGGGCGCGGAGCGCCTGCGCGAGGCCAAACAGCGACCAGCCGTTCTCGGGGTTCCGGCGCAGGTCCTCGCGATAGACGGATTCCGCCTCGGCGGGGCGGCCGGCGGACAGCAGGATGGCGCCGAGAGACTGGCGCACGGGGAAATACCAGGGCGGCGGCTCGGTGAACCAGTGGCCATCCTGGATCCGGGCCGCTTCGGCGAGATGACGGACGGCGGCGTCCCATTCGCGGCGGCGCGCGGCCAGCTCGCCCGAGAGCACCTCGACGGCGAGGGTGAGCATCTCGCGCGTCTTGAAGAAGCCGGCCAGCGTGCGCTCCGCCGGCACGCCGTCGCGCACCGTCTGGAGCGCCGCCAGCTCGCGCTGGGCCTCCCCGGGGCGGCCCGTGGCCGCGAAGGCGAGACCGCGGGCATAGTGCCACGCGCCTCGCCAGTAGGGCAGGTCGGCGGGCGGCGCGGGCTCGCGCAGGATCTCCTCCCAGCGGCCGAAGCGGGCGAGGGCGAAGAGAGGCGCCACCGGCGCCGTCTCCATGTCCGACATCTGCCGCACCATTTCCAGCGGCGCCTCGCCGGCGAAATTCCGGGCCGCCTTCAGCGTCTCCGCGCTCCGCCCGTCCATGCTGGCGGCGTGCCAGATGAAGTCGAGATTGTGGGGGTAGTACATGCCCCGGTAGATGGGACTGGGCATGCCTTCCTTGAAGTAGGCGCGGTCCGCCTCCGCCGCGCGGACGTTCGCCGTCACCGACTCGTCGTAGCGCCCCACCCGCAAGTAGATGTGCGACGGCATGTGCACCAGGTGCCCGGCGCCGGGCATGAGGCCCCGCAGGCGGTCGGCGGCGCCGATGGCGCGGCCGGGCTCCTGACTCGCTTCCACCGCGTGGATATAGAGGTGGAGCGCGCCGGGATGGTTCGGGTTCCTGGCCAGCACACCCTCGAGCGCGCGGAGGATCTCCTCCGTCCCCGGCTGCGGCTGGCCCTCGGGAGTCCACAGATTCCACGGGCGGAGATTCATCATGGCGTCGGCGTAGAACGTGCCGGCCTCGAGATCGTCGGGGAAACGCTGCGCGACGTCGCGCATGGCGTCGGCATAGCCCCGGTCGAGCGCGGCGCGCTCGCCGCCGGGCTGATGCCGCTTCACCAGCGCGTCGATGATGGCGCGCTCGGCCGGGGTGGCTCTCGCCGCGAGGGCCTGCGCCTTCTGCGCCGCGGCGAGCGCGCCCTGCTCGCGGTCCGGGTTGGTGGGGTCGTTGTAGTTCGAGCCGTAGGTGATGGCGATGCCCCACTGGCACATGGCGCACGACGGATCCACGCGCGCGGCCTCGCGGAACGACCGCTGGGCCTCCGCGTGGTTGAAGCCGTAGGTCAGGCGCAGGCCCTGGTCGAAGTAGGCCTGCGACCGCGGAGAGATCGTGGTGATCGGGTGCGAGTACGTCCCGAGGTTCTTCCAGAGCGGGGGCGGGCCGCCGAGCTGAGGCCCACCGGCCGCCGGCGCGCCCGCCACCGGCGAGGATGAATGAACGTGCTCGGGCTGGCCGGCGCAACCGGCCGCAAGCGCGAGGGCCACCACCAGCGGAGTGAGGAGCGAATACCGGGTCATGGGAGCTCCTTTGCGCGAAAGACGGTGCGGCACGCTGAAATTGTAGCTCCGGCCGCCCACGAATGTGTGATGGTCCCGATCCCTGCCCCCTACGGCGTGAGGCGGAAGAAGTGATGCGCGGTCTCGTCGCCGGGCAGGACGTCCACGTGGCTGAAGCCGGCGGCGCGAACGTACACGGTGTCGATGAGGGTATCCGCCTTGGCCGCCGCCACCAGCACGGTGCCGCCGGGGCTGGCGAGCTGGCGCATGCGTCGGAGCGCGCGCAGCGAGTGCGCGATATTGTCATGATCTTCCAGGGAGGCCACCAGGTCGTACGGCCCCGTGAGCGGCGCGTCCTCGGGATGCGCCACGTGAAAGACCACGCGACCGCCCACCCCGGCGCGCCCCGCCGCCCAGCTCGCCTGCTCGACGGCGGCCTGGTTCGTGTCCACCGCGTCCACGCTGACGCGAGGGAATTCCTGCGCCAGCTCGATGCCCGACCTCCATGCTCCCCAGCCGATATCGGCCACGCGACCACCGGCGCGCAACCGGGCGGCGACGTCCGGCATGAGGTGCTCGATCGTTTGCTCGGTCATTCCTTGTCTCCTCCTACCCTCGGTATGGCGGTCGGCATTCGCCCGACACCACCCCCGTGGGTCTCGGGCGAGGAGAGGCTGCAGGACGGGTGCCACGCCCACGACACCTGATTTCAAGAGGGGTTGGGCGGCGGGGTGCTCCCAGTCTGAAGGCAGGGCGCCCGAGCGGGCCTCCGGGCCGTCGGGCGGAGCGCCGCCGGCCCGCCGGCCTCAGCAGGCGGGACTATCGCGGCTTGTCGCCCCCGAGCGTGATCCGGTGCATCAGCCGCCGATGCCCCTGATAGTCGTTCACCGCGTTGTGCTGCACGCAGCGATTGTCCCAGAAGGCGATGGAGCGGGGCCGCCACCGGAAGCGGCAGGTGAACTCCGGCTTGACCTGATGGCGGAAGAGATAGTCCAGGATCGGCGCGCTCTCCTCGCGGCTCAGCCCCTCGATGCCCACCGTGTGGGCGACATTGACGTAGAGCGCCTTGCGTCCGGTCTCGGGATGCGTGCGCACCAGGGGATGGTGAGCGACATACTCCTTGCGCGCGTCGTCCCGCGCGCTGTCCTTCATCCGGTCCTCGCGCGTCTTGGAGACGTCGGCGCTCGCCGAGCTGTTGATTCCCACCAGCCCGGAGAGGAGGCGCTTCATGCCGTCCGACAGCGACTCGTAGGCCAGATACATGCTGGCGAAGAGCGTGTCGCCTCCCGCGGGCGGGACCTCGCGGGCGATGAGCATGGAGGCCATGGGCGGCAGGTCGAGGTAGGCGGTGTCGGAATGCCAGATGCCGCCGAAGTTGATCCGCTCGCTCGCCTCCTTGAGCACCGGGATGATCTCGGGCTGCTCGGCCAGCCCCTTCACGAAGGGATACTCGATCGGCTCGCCGAAGAGCCGCGCGAAGGTGAGAAAGGCGGCGGGCGGCAAATCCTGCTCACGGAAGAAGATGACCCCGTGCTCGAGCCAGGCGCGGCGGATGTCCGCCACCGTGCCGGGCGAGAGCGGCTTGGCCAGGTCCACGCCGGACAGCTCGGCGCCGAGCGCGCCCGCCACCGGCTCGACGACCAACGGGTTGCCCAGGGACGCGGGGCTCATGCGGGGGTGAAGGCCGGCAGCGGCGGCCCACCCTCGGTGGGCTTCCACACCACCCGCACCTTCTGGCCGATGCGGATGCCGTCCAGGTCGCAGTCCACCAGATTCGTCATCATGGTCACGCCTTCGTCGAGGGTGACGTACGCGATGGCATAGGGCGTCTCCGCGCGCCGCATCACGCTCCACGAATAGACGGTGCCGAGCCCCGACGCCGGCTGCCAGTCGGTACGGTCGCTCCCGCAGAAGGGGCAGAGCGCGCGCGGATAGTAGTGGACCTCACCGCAGGCCAGGCACTTCTTCACGAGGAGCTGGCCCTGCGCGGCCGCCTCCCAGAAGCGCCTGGTCTCGGGATTGGGCTCGGGGGCGGGGTACTTACGTTCCTTGGGCGGCATGGGAGCGGCCATGGCTCACTCCCGCTCCAGGATGACGGTGGCGCTGCCGTGCCGCGTGCCGAGCGAGCCGCCGGTGCCGTGCGCCAGGGCCAGGCCGCAGCTCGGCACCTGCACCTTGGGATGGGCCTCGCCGCGGAGCTGGCGCACCGCCTCGATCACCTTGGTCATGCCGCCGCGATTGGCGGGGTGGTTATTGCAGAGGCCGCCGCCGTCGGTATTGAAGGGGAGCCGGCCGTGGCCGGAGATCAGGTTGCCGTCCTCCACGAAGCGCCCGCCGCCGCCCCGGGGGCAGAAGCCCAGGTCCTCGAGGCAGATCAGCACCGTGATGGTGAAGCTGTCGTAGATGGACACGTACTTGATGTCCGCCGGCTTTATGCCGGCCTCCTCGAAAGCAATGGCGCCCGAGCGGGCGGCGCCGGTATAGGTGAGGTCGATCTTGCCGCCCATCTGGTGCTTGCTCGCTTCGCCCGCGCCGAGCAGCCGCACGCGCGGCCGCGGGAGCCGCTTCGCGATCTCGGGCGACACCACCACGAGGGCGCCGCCCCCGTCGGTGATCACGCAGCAGTCCAGGCGGTGCAGCGGGTCGGCGATCATGGGCGAGTTGACCACGTCGTCCACCGTGACCACCTCGCGCAGCAGCGCGTGGGGATTGTGCTGAGCGTGGTGGGAGGCCGCCACCTTGATCCACGCGAGCTGGGCGCTGGTGGTGCCGAACTCATGCATGTGACGCTGGGCGGCCATGGCGTACATGTTCACCACCGTGGGCCCCCACGGATACTCGAACTGGACGTCCGGCGCCGCCGACCCGTAGTTCCGCGGCGCGGTGCCGGTGGCCATGCCTTCCGCGCGCGGGCGACCCGCCAGCGTGATGAGGGCCACGCTGCACTTGCCGGCGGCAATGGCCTCGGCGGCATGCGCCACGTGGATCACATAGGACGAGCCGCCGGTCTCGGTGGTATCCAGGTGGCGGACCTTGAGCCCCATGTAGTCCACCAGGGACAGCGGGCCCAGGCCCGGCGCGTCGCCCGCGCAGAAGAAGCCGTCCACGTCGGCGCGGGTGAGCCCCGCGTCTTCCAGCGCGCCCTTGGCCACCTCGGCGTGGAGCTGGGCCAGCGACTTGTCGTCCGCCTTGCGGGTGGGATGCTCGTAGATGCCGGCGATATAGGCCTTGCCCTTGATGGTCATGGGGGGATTCTAGCCGACCGAGGCCCGCGCGCGCACCATGGGCTCGGAGGACTCGAAGATCGCGCGGTCGGCCCCATCGAGCTCGCGCGCGACCGTTTCGAGAACAGCGAGCGCGCGCGCCGCGGCGGCGCGGCCTTCGTCGGGCCGGTCCAGCGCGCGCAGGAGCCGCGCCGACGCGAGGGCGCTGCGCCAGGCGAGGGGCGCTGCGTCCAGCCCGCCGGCCAGCGCCTCCACCTCCGTGAGCAGCGGCAGGGCGGCGGCGGGCCCCTCGATCGCCGCCAGCGCCTCCGCTTCCACGCGCCGCGCCTCCCCCGCGAACACCCGTATCCATGGCGCCCGCGTGACCGCGTCTCGCGCCATGGCGAGGGCCGCCGCCGGATCCCCACGCTCCAGGAAGAGCCCCGCGCGCAGGCTCAGAGGCTGTACCAGGTAGAGGACGAGGTCGCCCGCGTGCGCCACCGATGAGTCCAGGAGCGCGTCGGCCTCCTCGAGCCGGCCCAGGGCGATGAGATCCTCACCGAGGTTCGTGCGGGCCTCCGAGAGCCAGACATTGGTTCCGAGCCGCTCGGCGATCTCCCGCATCTCCTCGTGGAGGCGGAGCGCGCCGGCGGCGTCGCCGAGACCCAGCCGGGTGCGACCGAGCATGGACAGCGCCATCGCTTTCCACTCGCGATGGTCGATCTCGCTCGCGATGGCGAGGGCGGCCTCCGCCTCGCGGCGCGCGAGCCCATAGCGCCCGCACGGCACCGCGATCTGGGCCAGGGCGGCGCGGGCGAACGCCTCGGCCGCGCGGGCTCCGCTGGTGGTCGCGAGCTCCAGCGCGCGGCGCACGTAGGGCTCCCCCGCCCGCCATCCGTCGCGATAACCGTGGCCGAAGGACAGATTGATCAGCGCGGAGGACTCGGTCACGAGGTCCTCCACGGCGTGGAGCCGGCGTACCGCTTCCTCCGAGCGGGCCACTCCGCCCTCGAAGTCGCCGATGAGCGCGGCGTGCATGCCGAGCATATCCAGCGCCCGCGCCTGGCCGCGCTCATCCCCCAGCTCCTCGAAGAGACTGCGTGCGGCCTCCAGCTCCACGCCGCTCTCCGCCCCGCGCGCCACGTTGAGGAGCATGATGCCGAGCTGGCCGCGCGCGTCGGCGAGGGCGCGCCGATCGCCGCTGGCCTCGAGCGCGGTCACCGCCTCGCGAAGGAGGGTCAGTCCCCGCGTGTAGTCGCGGTGCCCGCCCCAGAGCGCGCCCAGCGCGCCCAGCACCCTCCCGCGGGCCGCCGGGTCCTGGCGCGCCTCGGCTTGAGCGAGCGCGCGCTCGAGATCGGCGCGCGCGTGCTCGAAGTCCCCGAGAAGCGCGTGGACCTGCGCCCGGGCCTCCAGGACTGTGAGCGCGTTGGGCCCCTCGCGCCCTGCCCGCCCGGCGGCGGCGAGCGCCTGGTCGAAGCGGACGAGGGCCTCCTGGTTGGCGAAGGCCTGACGCGCGGACTCCGCCGCGACCAGGGCATGCAGGGAGGCCTCGCCCCAGACTTCCGCCTCCTCGTAGTGATACGCGAGCAGGGGCGCGAGCTCGCGCCGCCGCTCGGGATACATCGCCTCCAGCGCCTCGGCGGCCCGGCGATGCAGCGCGCGTCGGCGCGGCGCCACCAGGGTGGCCCGAGCCACGTCCTGCGTGAGCGCGTGCTTGAAGACATACACCGGCTCCCCGCCCTCCGTCCGCTCGTAGAGGAACTCCAGCCTCGCCAGCTCAGCCAACGCAGGACCGAGGTCGCGGGGTCCCTCATCCTCGACTGCCTGAAGGAGCCGCAAAGAAAATTCGCGCCCTAACACAGAACCTGTCTGAACCAACCGCTTGGGCACCTCCGCCAACCGATCGATGCGCGCGGTGAGCACACCGTGCACGGTGTCGGGCACCTCGAGGCCGCCGCGGCCGGCCCGGAGATCGCCGACCACCCGCGCCAGCTCTTCCAGGAAGAACGGATTCCCCTCGGCCTTGTCGAGGATGAGGCGCGCGATGGGATCCGCGCCGACCACCTCCGGCAAGAGACCGCTGACGAGCGCGAGGCTCTCCTGGGGCCCGAGCGGGCGGAGCGCGATCTGGGTGGCGTAGGAGCGGTCCAGCCACGGCGGGCGATAGCCGGGGCGATAGGTCGCCAGCAGCAGGATGGCAGCCCCGCTCAGCCGCTCCACGAGCGACGCCAGAAAGGCCTCCGACGTCCGGTCCACCCAGTGCAGGTCCTCGACGAGGATAACGAGGGGGCCCCGGCGGCCCATTGCGAGCAGCAGCTCGCGGAGCGTGTCGAAGGTCTGCGCCATGATCTGCTCCGCGCTCAGCGCGGCGAGCCGGTTCTCGGGATCCTTGATGCCGAGGAGGTGGAGGAGATAACCCGCGCGGTCACGCGCGCCCAGACCCAGGGACGCGAACGCTGCGTCCACCCGCTCCGTCACCTGCTCGGGCGTGTCCGTATCGCCGATGGCGCAGGCCGCCCGCACGAGGTCGAGCACGGGCACGTACGGAATGGCGCCGCCATAGGAGAGGCAGCGTCCCTCGAGCAGGGTGATGCCGCGGTCGGCGAGCGTGCGGCGCAGCTCCAGCGCCAGGCGCGACTTGCCCGCGCCCGGCTCGCCCACCACGCCCACCGCCTGGCCGTGGCCGGCCGCCACCTGGGCCAGCGCGTCGCCCAGCGTGGCCAGCTCGCGCTCGCGTCCCACGAAGGGGCTCAGCACGCGCCCGGCGCCGGGATCCAGCGCGGAGCGCCGCGTCCCCCGCCCCGTCAGCGCGTGCACCACCACGGGCTCGCTCCGCCCGCGAATGGCCATGGGGCCGCGCGGCTCCAGGAGCGCATAGCCCTCGACGAGCCGCGCGGTGGCGTCGCTGAGAAGAATGCCTCCGGGCTCCGCGGCCTGTTGCAAGCGCGCCGCAAGGTGCGACGTGTCCCCCACCGCCGTGTAGTCCATGCGCAGGTTGTCGCCGATGGCGCCCACCACCACGAAGCCCGTGTGCAGGCCCATGCGGAGCGTGAGCTGGACCTCCTCGCCCGACGGCAGCGCGAGCGGCCGCTCGCCCACCGCGCGGCGGATGTCCAGGGCGGCGAGCACCGCGCGGCGGGCGTGGTCCTCGTGAGCGATGGGGGCGCCGAACAGCGCCATGAAGCCGTCGCCCAGGAACTGGTTCACCGTGCCTTCGTAGCGATGCACCTCCGCCAGCGCCTGCTCGAAGAACCGGCTGAGGAGGCCGTGCATGCCGTCGGCGCCCAGCCGCTCCGCCAGCGCGGTGGAGCTGACGAGATCGCAGAAGAGGACGGTGACAGGCTTGCGCTCGCCCTGCATGGCGCTGCGCGAGGTGAGGATCTTCTCAGCGAGGTGGCGCGGAGTATACGACTCGGGCTCGGGGCGGGCCGCCGGCGCGGCGGGAGCGGGCACGGGATCGACCGCCCGCCCGCAGGCCGGGCAGAACCGCGCGCCGTCCGGGAGATCGGCGCCGCAGCCAGCGCAGGTCGAGGCGAGACGGGCGCCGCAGCCGACGCAGAATCGGGCGCCGGCCGGATTCTCCTGACGACACTGCGAGCACCTCGGGCCGGAGCGGGCAGGCATGCGAGGATTATGGCATCCCACGGTGGTACGGCGTGCGTCGGGGAACTTTACAGCCGCGCGGGGCACACCGGCCCGGCGCCGCCAAGTCACCGCGGGTCCAGCGCCTCCGGAACTGGCACCCGTTATGCGACAATCTCCACTGGAAGATGGGCACCATGACATCCCGGATCACCATCGCCGTCATCCCCCGCGAGCGCTTCAGCATGGCGGTGCGGGCGCTCGACGTACTCTACGAGCGCACCGCTTTCCCGTTCACGCTCGTCTACGTGGACGCCGGCTCTCCGCGCCATGTCCGGCGCGCAATCGAGGCGCGCCAGCGCGAAAGAGGCTTCCGCCTCATTCGGATCGAAGATTGCCTCGCGACCAACGAGTCGCGGAACTTGGCGCTGGCCCACGTGGACACTCCGTACGTGGTTTTCATTGACAATGACGTCCTCGTGCAGCCAGGCTGGCTGGAGGCACTGGTCCGCTGTGCTGACGAGACGGGCGCCGATCTGGTAGGCCCGCTCTACTGCATCGGCCCCCCGGAGATCGAGACCGTGCACATGGCGGGCGGCACCGCCGGTCTCGTGGTCGAAAACGGCCAGCGGCGCTTCCGCGAGCGGCACGCGCAGTCCGGCAAACTGTTCGCCACGCTCCGGCCGACGCTCCGCCGAGCGCCCACCGAACTGGTGGAGTTTCACTGCATGCTGGCGCGGCGCGACGTGTTCGATCGCCTGGGCCCGCTTGACGAGGGACTGCTGACCGCCAACGAGCATCCGGACCTCTGCGCGTCGGTGCGGCAGTCCGGCGGCGCCGTCTATCTCGAGCCCGCCGCGGTGGTGACCTGGATGGCGCCGCCGCCGGTGGCCTGGTCGGATCTCGGCTTCTTCCTGCTCCGCTGGAGCGACGCGTGGAATCTCTCCACGCTCTGCCACTTCCGCGAGAAGTGGCAGCTCGCCGAGGACCCGCGGCTTTCGTGGCAATACGACTGGCTCCGCGAATACCGCTACCGTGGGCTGGGCCTCGATCGGGTGCGCGCGGGATTCCGTCGCGTGCTCGGCTGGCGGCTCGGCTCCTGGGTCTGGGCCCGCCTCGAGGTGGTGGTGCGCGGCGTGGAGCGGTTGCTGATCCGGCTCCTGGCCCGCGACGGCCGGCGGGCCCGGCGCCGTCTCGACTACCGCCGCGAGGACCTCACGCGTGCGCGCGTCGCGGAGCGGGCGACCTGATGGCCCGCGTGCTCACCATCGGCGCCGCCCAGCTCGGGCCCATCGCGCGGAGCGAGTCGCGCGGCGACGTGGTCAAGCGCCTCCTCGGCCTGCTCGGCCAGGCGCATGCGCGCGGCTGCGAGCTGGTGGTATTTCCCGAGCTCGCGCTCACCACGTTCTTCCCCCGCTGGTGGATGGAGGACCAGCGGGAGATCGACGCCTTCTTCGAGCGCGAGATACCGGGCCCGGAGACACGCCCGCTCTTCGACGAGGCGCGGCGGCTCGGCATCGGCTTCTGCCTGGGCTATGCCGAGCTGGCCCAGGAAGGCGGCCGGACCCGGCGCTACAACACGTCCATCCTGGTGGACCGCCGCGGGGCCCTGGTGGGCAAGTACCGCAAGGTCCACCTGCCGGGGCACGCGGAGCACGAGCCTTACCGCGCCTTCCAGCACCTGGAGAAGCGCTACTTCGACGTCGGCGACCTGGGCTTTCCGGTGTGGCGCGCCTTCGACGGCGTCGTGGGCATGTGCATCTGCAATGACCGGCGCTGGCCGGAGACCTACCGCGTGATGGGGCTCCAGGGGGTGGAGCTGATCTGCCTCGGCTACAACACGCCGGTGCACAATCCGCCCGCGCCCGAGCACGACCTCCTCGGCCCCTTCCACAATCACCTCGTGATGCAGGCGGGCGCCTATCAGAATGCGACCTGGGTGGTGGGCGTGGCGAAGTGCGGCCGGGAGGAGGGCTGCGACATGATCGGCCAGAGCGCCATCATCGCCCCCTCGGGCGAGATCGTGGCGATGTGCGCGACCCTGGGGGACGAGCTGGCCACCGCGCGCTGCGACCTCGACGCCGCCCGCTCCTACAAGGAGACGGTGTTCAACTTCGCGCGGCACCGCCGCCCCGAGCACTACCGGCTGATCGTGGACCGCACCGGCGCCGAGCCGCCGGCATAGGGCTTTGGGCTACCGGCTATATGAACCTGCGGTTCCGGCATACTCTGTCCTTAAGATGCCATGAGGGATACCGACGATTCGTCCGGAACCCGAGGCGGCCCGAATGAACCCGGCCCCGAGGGTCCGGCATCTCAACCGTGGAGGCGATACCCATGACTGATCCTGGTGTGCTGCATCTCGACGACAAGAACTTCGACGAGACGTTCTCGACCGCCGAGGGCGTCCTGATGGTGGATTTCTGGGCCGAGTGGTGCGGGCCCTGTCGCGCCGTGGGGCCCGTGCTCGAGGACCTGGCCCGGGCGTCCGGCGGGAAGGTCACCCTGGCCAAGGTGAACGTGGACACGTATCCCGCGCTGGCCGCGCGCTTCGGGGTCCGCTCGATCCCGACCATCCTCTTCGTCAAGGACGGCAAGGTGCGCGACACGGTGATCGGCGCGGTGCCGAAGCCGGAGCTCCAGAAGAAGCTCACCGCGCTCGCCTAGCGAGTCGCGGATTCGCGGGGGCGGCCGGGCCTCCCGGCCGCCCTTATCCCGCCCCTCCAATTCCCATCACACCGAGCGCGGCGCCCGCCGCGGCGCTCAGCGCCACGACCATCCAGGGCGGCGCCTGCCACACCGCCAGCAGCACGAACGCCACCAGCGCGAGTGCGAAATCGGGGGGGCCCAGCACGGCGCCGGTCCAGACGGGACTGTAGAGAGCGGCGAGCAGGATTCCCACCACCGCGGCATTCACCCCGCGCATGGCCGACTGCGCCCAGATCCGCCGCCGGAACGCGCTCCAGAACGGCAGCGCGCCCGTCAGGACCAGGAGACCGGGCAGGAAGATCGCGACCAAGCAGAGGACGGCGCCCGCCACCCCGTTCGGCACCGGCGCCTTCACCGCGCCCAGATAGGCCGCGAACGTGAAGAGGGGGCCCGGCACCGCCTGCGCGGCGCCATAGCCGGCGAGAAAGGCGCCCTCGCTCACCCACCCCGGGGGCACCACCGCCGCCTGCAGGAGCGGGAGCACGACGTGCCCGCCGCCGAAGACGAGCGCGCCGGCGCGATAGAACGCCTCGAACACCGCCACCGCATGTCCCGCCCAGAGCCGCACCGCGACCGGAAGCCCGGCCAGCAGCAGGAAGAACACGGCGAGACAGGCCCCGCCGACCGCTCGCGACACCGTCACCGGCAGCGCGCCGGCGGGTGACGCCGTCGCTTCCCGGCAGAGCCAGAGCCCGAGCGCGCCGCCCAGCACGATGGCGCCGATCTGGCCCGCCGACGACGCGGCGAAGAACACGACGAGCGTCGCCAGCACCGCGATGCTGGCGCGCTCGCGATCGGGACAGAGGGCGCGCGCCATTCCCCATACCACCTGGGCGACGACGGCGACCGCGACCACCTTGAGCCCATGGAGTGCCCCCAGTCCGGCGGGGCCACTGATCGCGCCCGCTCCAAGCGCGAAGGCCATCAGCGCGACGGCCGAGGGCAAGGTGAACCCCGCCCAGGCGGCGAGCCCACCGGCGAGGCCGCCACGCGACAGCCCCACCGCGAACCCTACCTGAGAGGACGCGGGTCCCGGCAGGAACTGGCAGAGCGCGACGAGGTCCGCGTAGGCGGACTCGCTGAGCCACTGTCGCCGCTCGACGAACTCGCGGCGGAAGTACCCGAGATGCGCGATGGGGCCGCCGAACGAGGTGAGGCCGAGGTGGAGGAAGACGCGGAAGATCGCGCCGGCGGAGTCGGGCACCGCGCGCCTAGTACCGGTTGGCGATGGGCAGCGTGTCCGCGGGGAAGAGCGTGATGATCTGAGCGCCCTTCGGCGTCACGATGACTTCCTCCTCGATGCGCGCGGCGGAGATGCCGTCCGTGGCGGGGCAATACGTCTCCACCGCGAACACCATGCCCGCCTGGAGCTCCATCGGATCGTCAAGGGAGTTGAGACGCGAGATGATGGGCCGCTCGTGCAAGCCGAGACCCAGGCCGTGACAGAAGTTGAGCCCGAAGGCCGCCATCTCGCTCTCGAAGCCGATCTCCTGCGCGCGGGGGAAGCACTTCGCGATGCGGTCGGTGCCCACGCCCGGCTTGATGAGGGCAATGGCGCTGTCCATCCACTCCCGCGCCTTCTTGTAGGCCGACTGCTGGGGCCCGGTGGCGCGGCCCACGCTGAAGGTCCGGTAATAGCAGGTGCGATAGCCCATGAAGGACTGGATGATGTCGAAGAAGGCTTGATCGCCGGGGCGGATGAGGCGGTCGGTGAAGTTGTGCGGGTGCGGCGAGCAGCGCTCGCCCGAGATGGCATTGATGGCCTCCACGCAGTCCGAGCCCATCTCGTAGAGGCGCTTGTTGGCGAGGGCGACGATCTCGATCTCGCGCACCCCCGGCTTGAGCGCCTCGAAGATGTCCTGGTAGACGCCGTCGCCCATGGCCGACGCCATGTTCAGCAGGGTCAGCTCGTCCGCGCTCTTGATCACGCGGGCCTCCAGCATCACCTGCTGCCCGTCGCGCACCTCGATGCCTTCCTTCTGGAGCGCGAAGAGAAAGGGAGGCTCGACCACGTCGATGCCCAGGGGCATCTTCGCCACGCCCTCCCGCACCAGGATGTCCTTGATCTCGCGCGCCGCGCGCTCGAAGAGCCCGGCCCGGGGCGACACCGCCCCGCGCATCCCCACCATGCCGGCGATGCAGTGGGTGGGATCGAGCCAGGGCGCGTGCAGCCGATGGTGGCGCGCGGCCGAGCCGAAGTCCCACACCCAGGGCTCCCCGTTGCCGCTGAGGAGGCAGTAGCGGATGAGCTTGTCGCGCGCCCACTCGCCGATCACCGTGCTCGAGATGTAGCGGATATTGTGCTGGTCGAACGTCAGCAGCGCGCCCAGGCCCGAGCGCGCCAGCGCCTGCCGCGTGCGGCCCAGGCGATAGGCGTGGAGCCGCCGGAAGTCCACCCGCTCCTCGAAGTCCACCTGCATGTGGCCGGGCGCCTGGATGGGGCGGTCCCAGCGGTGCTTGGGGTCCACGGCATCGGCGGTGACGTGCCGGGGCGACACCGAGGCGGCCTTGCCCGCGCGCGCCATGGCGCTAGCCCTTCCCCTTCCCCGAGGTGAGGAAGCGAATGTAGCCCACGAGGAAGAGTCCCACGCCCACCACCACGGGCATCCAGTAGCGCGGTATCCCCAGCTCGCGCACGAGGATGATGCCCAGCCCCACCACGGTCACGATGGCGCCGGCCATCATGAGATGCCTTCCCGATCGATCCACCACGGCAGAGCCTCCCCGATGCGAGATGGCGCGACGGGCGCATCTTAGCCCCACCCGCGGCCCATCGCCAGACGCGCGCCCCGCGCGCACCCTGTCGTATGCTGGAGTGGTGAGCATCGCCGCGCCCGCGCGCCCGCTACGCTACCACTTCTCCGGCATCGCGGGGGCGGGCATGAATCCCCTCGCGCGGCTCATGCGCGCGCGCGGCCATACCGTGCAGGGCTCCGACCGCGCCCTGGATCAGGGCAAGAGCGGCGACCTCGCCGAGCTGCTGCGCGGGCTGGGCATCACGCTCCTGCCCCAGGACGGCGCCGCGGTGACGCCCCAACTCGACCGCTTCATCTACTCCACCGCGGTGGAGGCGGACACGCCGGAGATGCGCGCGGCGCGCGCGCTGGGCATCGAGCGCGTGGCCCGTCCCGCGCTGCTCGCGGAGGTGGTGAACGCGGGCCGCCCCGGGGTGGCCATCGCGGGCACCAGCGGGAAGAGCACCATCACCGGGATGGTGACCTGGCTCACCCGCGAGGCGCGGCTTCCCGCCACCGCGCTGGGCGGCGCCGCCCTGGTGGGCGAGGGCGTGAGCGGCTGCTTCCTGGCGGGCCCCGACGCGGCGCCGGTGGCGGCCGAGGCTTGCGAGTCCGACGGCACCCTCACCGGCTACGCGCCCGCCCTGGGCGTCATCCACAATATCAGCCGCGATCACGGCGAGGTCGACGCGCTGCGCCCCCAGTTCGAGGCCTTCGCCCGCAGCGCGCGGCGGCTGCTCGTCAACGCCGCCTGCCCCGAGGCCTTCGCGGTGGGGCGCGCGGTCGGCGCGAGCAGCTATGGCCCCACCCGGGACGCCGAGGCGCGGCTGGAGATCCTCAGCGTGGGACCGGACCGCGCTCGGGGAGTGCTGCACGCGCCGGCGGGGCCGGTGGCGCTCGACATTCCGCAGCCCGGCGCTCATAACCTCGAGAACGCGGCCGCCGCCGCGCTGGTCGCGCTGACCCTCGGGCTCGCGCCGGACGCCATCGCGGACGCGCTGGCGCGCTTTCCCGGGGTGGCGCGCCGCTTCGAGGTGGTGGGCACGACGCCGAGCGGCATCCGCGTGGTGGACGACTACGCGCACAACGGCGAGAAGATCCGCGCCGCGCTCACCACCGCCCAGTCGGGCGCCGCGCGGGTGATGGCGATTTTCCAGCCGCACGGCTACGGGCCCGCGCGCTTCCTGCGCCCCGAGCTGCGCGAGCTCCTGCCGCGCATCCTCCGTCCCGCGGACCGCTTCTGCTATGCGGAGGTGTACTACGCGGGCGGCACCGTGACCCGGGACGTGACGGGGCGCATCCTCGCCGACGACCTGCCCCCCGCGCTGCGCTGCGGCCATGCCGAGGACCACACGGCGGTGGTGCGCTGGGTGGCGGCCGAGGCGCGCCCCGGCGACACCGTGCTCCTCATGGGCGCGCGCGATCCCGATCTGCCGAAGCTCGCGCAGGCGATCCACGCCGCGCTCGCGGCCCCCCGGGGCGCCTGAGCCCGCGCGGGGGCGCCGCTCAGACTCCCAGGCTTCCGCCCTCGCGCACGAAGCGCAGCGTCCGCGTGGCGCCCTCCAGCGCGGCGCGGACCTTGACGAGGGCGAGCAGCGGGAAGTAGTTCCGGTAGAGCGTGTAGCGGAGGTAGAAGACGCCCGGAAAGCCGGTGCCGGTGGCGAGGGTCTCGTCCCAGGTGCCGTCCGCGCGCTGGGTGTCGATGAGATGGCGCGCGCCGCGAATTAGGCTCTCGCTCTCCGCCTGGCCGGCCGCGATCAGCCCCAGGAGCGCCCACGCGGTCTGGGAAGGCGTGCTGGGCGCGGGCACGAAGCGGCCCTCGCCGTAGCTGGCGCAGCTCTCGCCCCAGCCGCCGTCGGCGTTCTGCACCGAGGCGATCCAGCGCCCGCTCTTCCAGATGGCGCGCGAGGCGCTGCGGTCGCGTGAGGCGCGGAGCCCGCGCAGCGCGAGGAAGCTCCCGTAGAGATAGTTGACGCCCCAGCGCCCGTACCAGGAGCCGTCGGCTTCCTGGGTCTGGAGAAGATAGGCGACGCCCCGATCCACCGGCAGATCGGAGAGCTTGAGCCCGCGCCGGCACAGCGCCTCCAGCACGCGGCCGGTGATGTCCGGGCAGGTGGGATCCAGCATGGCGTTATGGTCCGCGAAGGGCACGCGGTTGAGCAGCGCCCAGTTGTTGTCCACGTCGAACGCGGCCCAGCCGCCGTCGCTGGACTGCATCTGCGCGAGCCAGTGCCCCGCGCGGCGCTCGCACCGCGCCTGGGCGTCGGGGTCGGAGGCGCGCGCGTGCTCCAGGGCCAGCAGCACCATGGCGGTGTCGTCGATGTCGGGATAGTGCTCGTTGCTGAACTCGAAGGCCCAGCCCGAGGGCTCGAGATCGGGCCGCTTCACCGACCAGTCGCCCCGGCGCCGGACCTCTCGCTCGATGAGCCAGTCCGCGGCGCGGCGTTGCGCGTCCGCCGCCGGGATGCCGGCCTCGCCCAGCGCGAACATGGCGATGGCGGTGTCCCACACCGGCGAGAAGCAGGGCTGGAAGTAGACACCGTCCTCGGTCTCCGTGCGCAGGCGCTCGAAGACACGGAGGGCCTCCACGAGGTCGGGATGGTCCCGCGGATAGCCCAGGCACTCGAGCGCCATGATGAAGTACATCATGGAGGGATAGATGGCCCCCAGCCCGTCGCTGTGGCGGGTCCGGTCGAGCATCCACTTCTCCGCCTCGCGCAGCGCGGACTTGCGGATCATCTCCGGCGCACCCTTCTCCCAGACCTTGAGCGCGATGTCGAGCTGGCTGAACACCGCGGAGAGCCGGTCGCGGCGCGGGAGGCGAAAGCTCTTGCCCGGCGCGGCCAGCTCATCCAGGTCGAACCCGTGGGGAACGGGACGGCGCCCCGCGCGCGACTGCACGATGGACAGCGGCACCACGATGGCGCGCGTCCACGACGACATCTCGTAGATCAGCCCCCCGGGCAGCAGCACGAGCTCGGGGGGAATGGTCGGCACGTGCCGGCGGGGGTAGAGGCCGAAGAGGCTCAGGTTGATGCGGACGTAGCTGTTCGTCTCCTGGATGCCGCCCAGGCGCAGGATGCACTCGCGCGCGCGCGCCAGCGGCTCGCTCTCGGCGGAGAGTCCGGCGAGCTTGAGGGCCGCATAGGCCTTCACGGTGGCGTTCAGCTCGGCGGGGCCGTCCGGATAGATGCTGAAGCCGCCGTCGGGAAGCTGGCGCGCCAGGATGGCCCGGCGTGTCTTCTCGATGCGCCCCCCGGTGGGCGGCCGCCACACCCCGGCCTCGGGCGGGTACAGCCAGAGCTGGAGCAGCACGTAATCCGACTCGAGCGTGGTGTCGGCGAGGAGCTCGCCGCACCAGTACCCGTCCGGCTTCTGGAGCGCGAGCACCGCCTCCCCCGCGCGGAGCGCGGCGGCGCCGGCGGCCTCGGCGAGCGCGGCGCGGTGCTGGGCGGTGATCTCCGCCTCGCGCGCGGCGGCGCGGGAATCGGTGGGCTCGAGCCAGGACGCGGACATGGGATACCAGTGTAAGCGAGATGGGCTCACTCCCCGAAACTCCGGTGGCGCCTCGTGTGGTACCATTTCGACTGCAGTACGCGAGGCGTCTTCGACTCACCACCCCATTCAATCCCAGCAACGAGGAGGATATTCATGGCGATCAAGGTTGGCGACAAGCTGCCCGGCGGCACCCTCACCGAGATGATCGAGACCGAGCAGCCCGGCTGCAGCATCGGCCCCAACAACTTCAACGTGGCCGATCTCACCAAGGGCAAGAAGGTCGTGATCTTCGGCCTCCCGGGCGCTTTCACCCCTACCTGCTCGGCCAAGCATGTGCCGGGATACGTGAACAACATCGACAAGCTCAAGGCCAAGAAGGTGGACGAGGTATGGTGCGTGTCCGTCAACGACGCCTTCGTGATGGGCGCCTGGGCCAAGGACCAGAAGGCCGTGGGCAAGGTGCGGATGATGGCGGACGGCAGCGCCGTGTTCACCAAGGCGCTGGGCCTCGAGATGGATCTCACCCCGCGCGGCATGGGCGTGCGCTCGCAGCGCTACTCCATGCTGGTGGACGACGGGACCGTGAAGGCGCTGAACGTCGAGGCGCCGGGCAAGTTCGAGGTCAGCGACGCCGACAGCATGCTGAAGGCGCTGTAAGGCGACTCCACCGCCTTGGCCCGCCTGCGGGTCGGTGTCCTCGGTCTCAGCCACGATCACGTGTGGGCGAATCTCGCGGCGATAGTCGCGGGCGAGCCCGGCGTGCTCGTGGCCGCCGCGGAGCCGGACGCCCGGCTTCGCGAGCGGCTGGGCCGCGAGCACGGCGGCGTGGCCGCCCTTCCCACCTACGAAGCGCTCCTCGAGCGCCGCGACCTCGACGCCATCCTTTGCTTCACCGACAACCGCGCCTCCGCCGAGTGGGGCGTCCGCGCCCTCGAGCGGGGGCTGCCGACCATGATCGAGAAGCCCATGGCCGCCGATCTCGCGGGCGCGGAGGCGCTCATCACCGCCGCGCGCAAGTCCGGCCGGCCCCTCATGGTGAACTGGCCCACCGCGTGGCGGCCGGCGCTCCGCCACGGCCTC
>Ga0134127_10001224_pt1 | contig 19519 bp, 24 predicted proteins | sample KB31753_FD_96459 | JGI IMG/M metagenome (GOLD analysis project Ga0134127, IMG submission 96459) | Terrestrial soil microbial communities with excess Nitrogen fertilizer from Kellogg Biological Station, Michigan, USA - KB3-175-3 | ecosystem: Environmental > Terrestrial > Soil > Unclassified ... | reverse complement strand
GGTCGCGGGTCAGTTTGAAACGTGAAAATAGCCGTCGGGCCTGGGTTGCGCTTGCCTTGATGTACGATTCTTAACTTTTCGTTGGGTGCCGGCAAGTCCCACCCTATACTGAGCGCAGATCAGGAGTGAGGTCGGCATTCGCGCATTGTCACGGGCGGAATGCACGGCCTTGTAATAGCCGTGGACGACGATGCCAACGAACCTCAACCTCCTCCTCCTCGAAGACTCGCCGCATGATGCCGAGTTGATGCTCGCCGCGCTCCAGGAGGCTGAGTTCTCGCTCACGTCTCGCCGCGTCGATTCTCAAGCCCAGTACCTTCGCGAACTCGACCAGCCGCCAGATTGCATTCTCTCGGATTTCTCCATGCCGCAATTTACGGCACTCGATGCGCTCCGACTCATGCACGAGCGGGGGCTTGATATTCCGTTCATTGTCGTGTCGGGCTGCATCGGTGAGGAGATGGCGGTGGCCTGCATGAAGGCGGGGGCCACCGACTATCTGATGAAAGACCGCCTGACCCGCCTTAGCCATGCCGTGTCACAGGCGCTGGATCGCAAACGGTTGATGGAGGAAAAACACCAGGCTGAGCAGCGCCTGTTTCTCGAAACGTTTCACGACGCGCTTACCGGCCTGCCGAATCGCGCATTGTTTCTGGATCGCCTGGACCGGGTCCATCAGCGGAGTCGGCGTCAACCCAGCCATGTGTTTGCGCTGCTCGCTCTCAATCTGGATGGATTCCGGGTGGTGCATGATAGCTTGGGACCCTCCGCGGCCAATCGCCTGCTGATTGAAGTCAGTCAACGAATTCTGCGTCGTGTGCGCTCGGTCGACACGGTGGCCCGGATGGAAGGGGACGAATTCGTGCTCCTGCTGGACGCCATGAAAGCCGTCGACAATGCCACGCGTGTGGCCGAGCGTCTCCAGCAGGAATTCGCGAGGCCGTGTACCGTGGAGGGTCGGCAGGTGCTGCTCACCGCCAGCATGGGCATCGCATGCTGCAACGCGGAGTATGAACGCGGTGAGCAGATCCTGCGCGATGCGACGACCGCCATGCACCGGGCCAAGGCCATCGGCCGGGCAGGATTTATGCTGTTCGATACGGCCATGCATGAGCAGGCCATGGTCCGGCTGAAACTGGAATCCGATCTTCGGCAGGCGCTGGAGCGGGGGGAGTTCCGGCTGGAGTATCAACCAATTGTGGCTTTGAAGTCAGGTCAGGTCGGCGGGTTCGAGGCATTGCTTCGCTGGGAGCATTCGGAGAATGGGCTCACCAGGCCGGGGGCGTTTCTGGAGATGGCAACGGAATTGGGATTGATGATGAAAATCGGGGAGTGGAGCCTTCGAGAGGCCTGCCGGCAGCTGACGGTCTGGCATGCAGAATTCCCGCAGATTCGTCCGCTGACCGTGAGCGTCAACTTCTCGCTTCGCCATGTCGCGGACGCCGATCTGGCGGCTCTCGTCAACGAGGTGTTGCTGGCCACCGGTGTGGATCCGTCGAGCCTCAAGATCGAAATCACGGAATCGGACATGATGCAGCACCCTGAAGCCGTCACCAAGATGCTCGCACAGCTCGAATCGCGGCAGATTCAAACCTGCTTGGACGATTTTGGCACAGGCTATTCATCCCTAAGCTATCTGCAGCAGTTGCCCATTACGTTCCTGAAAATCGATCAATCGTTCGTGCGGCGGCTGGGAGCCGATGACGATGCGCTCGCCATCGTGAAGACCATTATCGTCCTCGCGCATCAGCTGGGGCGGCAGGTGATCGCCGAAGGAGTGGAAACTGCTGAACAGCTGACGATGCTTCGCTTGCTTGGATGCGAATATGGGCAAGGCTATTTGTTTGCCAGACCGCTCCCCTGCGCAGACGTCTCTGCGTTCCTTGCGGTAGGCCGCCACTGGTAACGCCTACCGCGCTCCGGAACGGATACCAGCCCACGTCTCTTCTCGCTCATGCACTGAGTCTTGTTGTGTCTTGACTAGCGTAGAAATGAGTGTGGTGATTCGCTCGGTCACCGTCAGCGGGAGCGTGTCGAAGTTCACGCCGAACTCGGACCCCTTGACCCATTTCACGGTCACGCGATCGATCAGCAACGGCTCCGAGTTTGCCGGCACAAACAGTTCCAGGGCGAGTGCGATCCCGACGGAGACCGGCACATTCCCGGTCAGGTAGCTCCCGCTCAGCGAAAGATCCTGAATGATGCCTTCACCGACGATCCCGTCCCCACTGTACCGTACTGGCACCAATCTCTTGAGCCGTTGGTGCTTCCGCAGGACAAACCCAGCCATGTTGCCTCCTACCTCTTTACGAGAAATGCTCGGATAGTCACGAGCCCGCCCCAGCATCGGCTGCCAGTGGAAAAGAATGAGCCTACGCTCTCAGAGGCTTACACGAATCCAATAGATGACGAGAATGATTAGGCCCCACAACGTCAGCGACAGCCGAATCCCATTCAAGATTCCTATGGTAGGGGCCAGCGCCTCCCTCTCATCCTCCTCCGTCCTGTCCCGCACCACGCGCAACTGAGGAGCGCGGGGCTTGGCTTTGGGCGCATGAAGGACTTCTAGGCGCTCATCGGCTACGGCGACATTTCCCTCCGATTGCGGATACGGCCGTCTTGTCCGATTTGGTTTCGTTGCCATCCGTGCACCCCCTTTTCAGGTAGGTTCTTCCTTGTTGGATCGTAGCCACGTCAGGCCGCTTGCCTGATAAAAGACTCCACGGAAAGATTGCCATCGTCGTCCTGAGAGGCCAGTTCACCACTGGGAGCCACCAAGACGTTTTGCAGTTGGGTCAGGGGATTCTGTGCAATCACGGAGTCGTGGACATGACCGCAATTCATACACCGCAAGCTGGTCGTCCACATCTCTCCATAGGCGCCTTCCATGTCTAGCAAATGGTCTTCTACCATCAGACCGCAGCAGCGTGAACAGGTCATGATCGTCCTCCTTGGTCCGCCCTGGGACTTATTGCTCATGGACACAGGATAGCGCAGGCCCTGGTCAGCACCAGACCGAAAGGAAGTACCTCGAAAGTAGGCATTCTGTGATGGAGGAAGAGGGAGTGGCTCTAGTGTGCCAATTCATACTGCACCGCATCTAACAACTGCGTCATGCTAAAGGGCTTGTGAAAGGTCCGCCGGGCTCCAAGCAGTTTCGCGGCATCCAAGACATTCGTGTCTCCTCCGACGCCTGAGATTGCGATCACCTTCGCGTCGAGGAATTGACGCGTCAGTGCCAGCATCATGTCCAGCCCATTCAGCTCAGGCATGGCAATGTCGGTGATGACTAAGTCCGTCGGAGTGTGGCGGTACAGCGCAAGTCCCTCACGGCCGTTGGCCGCCTCCGTCACCGTATGCCCTGCGGCTTCAAGGGTGGTGCGAAGCAGGGCCCGGATGGGCACTTCGTCATCGATGATCAGAATGGTCGCCATTGTACCAGACACTCCTGTTCGTCCTGCCGGGACGGCTACGCGTCACTCCATCGTTATGCGGCACCTGTCGGGACCAGTGCTCCGTCGATTGGTGTAAGCGATGATTAGCCTCTACCAGCGCATTCGCCGCATGACCACAGTACAGACACCGCCAGCCTCTCATCCATATGAATCCTTGAGTCCCTTCAAGGTCAAAAAAGTCGTGTTCCACCATCAAACCCTGGCATTGGACGCATTCCATGATGTCACCTCCTTACCACTCAGCCTGCGAACATCCCGGAACAATACCGATATCCCTCTCCCAGGACAGCTAAGGTGCTACGGTCATCGAGTTACGCACAGGCCGCCGCTGCTCCCTAGAGTCCTGGTCGATTCGCTTCAGGGCGTCTAATTGACTGGACATGACCTCAATCTGGTAGTTCTGCCTGGCAATGGTCCGCTCTCGCTCCTGGAGTCGCCGATGTAAGGCCTGAATGGTCGCCTGATCCTGACTGGTCTCTAGCCGAGGGGGGGCGATCGGAGAAGGCGGTATGGTGCTCGCACAGCCTGACAGCACCACGAGGCCAAGCATGCAGACAGCCTGAGTGGTCCAAATCACATGATTCATATTGCGCCTCCTTACAACGTGCGGTACGTAGGGCATTCGCGGCCTGCCTTGCCGCTCAAAGGCTACCACCAGCACATCGGAAGGGAAGATTCGGAAGGGTTAGTGCAAAGGAGGGATGGGCACGTATTCTTCAGATAGTAGCTGACTGAGGGAAGTAGGAGCGATACGGCGAGGGCGCAAGGGCGAGATGATTGTCTATTGGCGTCCAGGTGAAGATGTTGGAAGGACCGACTGCCAATAGCCTTTCAGCTGGGTAACAGGTTTGTCATACGTGGGCCACCACACGGTTAATTCTCCATTTACCTCCCGGACTTCCACCTTGAGAGCCTTAGCCATGGTCTTCGACTGAAACCAATAGACTCCTGGTTTCGCCGGAGATGCGGTCCCATGCCGAATGGCCACCTGTGAGAAGGGGGTTATGTTCCTAAAGGGCATCGCCGTACGGTGGATCATGGCAGTCACAAGGTTAGAGAGGAATGCGGTGGCTCCTCCACGGTCTTTCCCTGCCAACAGCTTCATCACCTCACCTCAATACGAAGGCCCGGTATTCTTCTTGGGGGCCGGGCCTTCACGATCAGAATTCCCATGGCGTCCACGGCTCGTTCACAACGCGTCCGCTGTGGCCGTGTTCCCATCGCGTTTTCTGACATGCCGCATTGTGCTATATCCGAGAGAACGGGCGTACTAGGAATGACCCCAGTGGGGCTATGCCATTTGGGTATCATCAAACAGCTAGCTCAACACAAGCAACCGGTTTTCAGATTTGAAACCCTGTCCCAACTACTTGTGATGCCCACGGGTTAACCCCCACCATTTGCCCCGTAGGACGAGCTACGTGCTAGGACTGCATGAGGGTCGTGGCAGGTGGCACGTGCTACGTGGTTCGGACGTTCACAATTCTCGCCCATCTTTTAAACCTGAGCGCTATTGAACAGATTCGAATGACCGTTGTGGCCTAAGATTGCACCAGAATTGGCACGGCCTTTCTGAGAAGGCTCCCCATACTTGAACTCATTCAGGTCACAACGGGAGGACCTTTCTATGGCAGATCAAAGCGCCAAGGTCCTGGTGGTAGATGACCATGAGCCGAGCAGAAACCTGTTTTGCGAGGTCTTAACGTCTGCTGGGTATGCGGTCCAAGCGGCCTCGGATGGACTCAACGCGATACGTTACATGGAGGAAACACGATTCGATGTGGTCCTCACCGACGTTGCCATGCCTCAAATGGATGGGCTGGAACTCCTGACTGAAATCCGTGACCGCTGGCCAGAGAGTCGTGTGGTGGTGCACTCGAGCATGATGACGGGGAGGCTATCGCGGGTCGCACGGCTGGAAGGGGCATATGCCTGCCTGTTCAAGTCGGGCGATACCACTCAGCTCCTCGACACAATCGCGTCCGCTTCTTTGGCCGCATAAGCAGGATGATTGACATCGCACTGGCAGCATCGTGCAAGGAGAGCTTCGTCGACAGGCAAGGGCCTCCATGAGAACTCCAACGACTAGCCGATCGTGTACGAGGAAAAGTAAGCGGGAGCGTTGTAGTGGCGTAGTGGAGCTCGTCATGCGCTGCTCACCTATTGCGCTTCCGCCACTCCCACGGCGGCACCGGCTGCGGATCAGCCCATAAGCCTTTCTTGGCCTCTCGTGCTTCCTTTTCTAGCCCTTCCAGCACCATATCCTCTGGCGCATATTTTCGATACCACCAGCAAAACCCCTCCCGGACCAACTCTCGATTAAGCAGGCGTCCATCAGGCAGGACAACCTCCCCCAACAGCCGGTGATACTTGTCACGCCCCAAGGCTGTGACTGTCACCGCTTTCTCCAGGGCGAGCTGCGTGGCCAGTTGCGTGGCCTGACTTCCAAACGACTGATCGCTTTCCGGGCAATCAATGCCGGTGAGCCGGACTCTTTCTGCTTTGTTGTTAAAGAGCACGGTCAGCGTATCCGAAATTTTAGGGAGTTTAGGAGAACACGGACAAGAACACGGACAAAATGGCCCGTGAGAGCAGGGAAGGGAAGAACGATGAAGTGTAAGTAGTTGAAACGGTTGGTTGCGGGGGAAGGATTTGAACCTTCGACCTTTGGGTTATGAGACCGGCTAATAGATCAAGCAGTTATCGTGAGACGGTATGGGGTGAGTGACGGGTTTCGAACCCGCGACCTCCGGATCCACAATCCGGCGCTCTAACCAGCTGAGCTACACCCACCATGCGGAGAAAATACTCGACAGAGGATCTGTGGAGAAGAGGATCTTAACAAAGACAGAAGAAGACCCGCAACTTCACCGTCGCTCGCTCAACCCCTGGCATCGAAGGCGGCCTGCATTTCCGTAAGAATGGCGGCGGCGGCGGCAGCAGGATCTGAAGCATCTCTGATGGGTCGTCCGACCACCAAATAATCAGCACCAGCCGAAATCGCCTGGGTCGGCGTGGTCGACCTGGCATGATCATCGACACCTTTGCCGGATGGACGCACACCGGGCGTGACAATCAGAAACCGCGGACCGACTTTGGGGCGAAGGATCGCCGGCTCTTCGCCCGATGCCACCACCCCATCACAGCCGACCTCAGACGCCAAAAGTGCGCGCGCGGCAACCAAGTCCTGGACGCTCCGTTGAATGCCCATGTCGCGGAGATCATGGGTATCAAAGTTGGTCAACACCGTCACTGCCAGTAATTTGAGTGTGGACGCTCCACGGCCTTGAACGGCTGCGGCCAGTGCTTTCCGATTTGCATGCACCGTGAGGAACTCCACGCCCATCGACGCAACCCGGGCGGTGGCGCGACGAACTGTTTCTTCGATATCGAGGAATTTGAGGTCCAGAAACACTCGTTTGCCTCGTGCAATCAGGCGGTGAACCATGTCAGGTCCAGCAGCGGTATACAGTTCGAGTCCGACCTTCACAAACATGACCTGATCCTGCACGCGATCAAGAAGCTGGTCAGCTTCATCGCGTGAAGGCACATCGAGGGCCAAGATTAAGCGATCACGGGCAATGATGGTTGGCACAGGCTTGTCCTTTTGAAAATGGTTCAACTTGACGCTTCAGAGAGCCATGTGGTACAAGTGCGCTCTTTTCCAGAGGAGTATACTATGCCGGTTGTACATAAATCGACGATTCGCCGAGCCCGTCAAGCTGTGAAGCGGCACGCCCGCAATCGCGCAACATTGGGTGCCCTCAAGAGTCTCGTCAAGAAAGTTCAGTCCGCGGTGGCTGAGAAGAAGATCGAGGATGCGAAAATATCCCTGCGCCAAGCCACATCGGCACTCGGTAAGGCTGTGACGAAGGGCGTGATGAAGCCAAACACGGCTTCGCGCCGGATTGCTCGCCTGACACGCCACGTCAACTCCTTGTCTGTTTCCTAATCGTTCGTACGTTCGAGATGGTTCTTGCTCGTACTGGTTGCGGCACGTCGGTGTTGCGTCCTGGTGATGGGGAATGTCCGTTGACCGGTGCGCGATTGCATAACCGCAATAATACGTCTTCAAGAATTCGCGCAGGACGTCCACCGCTTCCACCCTTCAGCCTGGCATCGGTATCCAAAAATAAGCGAAGCGCCTCATGCAGGTGGGCCTCAGGAAACTGGTCGAGAAAGGCCCGCACCTTGTAAGGATCCATGCGCAAGGTCCGAGCTGCTTCCCCCTCGCGGCCTCCTTGCCTTACGACTTCCTTGACCTTCCACAGTCTCCGATATTGCCAGGCCAGCGAACCGAGAATTCTCAGCGGAGCCTCTCCTGCTTCCAGATTCCTGGCCAGGATCGCCAATACCCGCCCGCGGTTTTTCGAGCCGATCGCCAACGTTAAATCAAATACGGAGGCGCCAGGCTCAGTTCCGCGCAGAGTCGCTACGTCGGCAGCAGTAACAGTCTGACCGGGCGAGACATATGAAGCCAGCTTTTCAAGCTCACGCCGGACCGAATAGAGCGAGCCTCCAGAAACTTCTTTGAGTAACTCGATGGCCTCCTCGTTGAGCCGAACCCCAACCCGCTCAGCATCCTGTCTAAGCCAAGGAAGCCACTGCGCCTCTCGGAGAGGCGAGCAGTCGACCGTCACCGCGGCTTTTGTGAGGGCTTGGGTGAACTTGAGTCTTCCGTCAAGCTTCGATGCGATAAAAATCACAGAGGTGGAGTTATTCGGTTCCTTCAGATAGGGAAGGATCGCGTCACACTCACGGGCAGGAAGTTTATCGGCCACTTTCACCACCACCACCCGCCGATCCGCGAACACGGCTACCTCCGAAGCGCAGGTGACAATCTCCGCTCCGCTCACGTCATCTCCATAGAACAGATCGCAATTGAAGTCGCTCTCGTCCTCTCTCAATAACGCAGTCTTTATGGCGCCCAAAGCCATATCGCGCAGCAAATCTTCCTCGCCGATCACCGCATACAGTGGCGCGACCGCTCCCTGCTCAAGCTGCGCGTTGAGTTGGGCGTGAGAGATGGTTGAGGCCATAAGGGATATCTACTTTATTTGACGGTGGTGTCTGCGTTGTCCGTTACTGGGCTGACGGTCGGCTTTGCCAACCGCCCCGACTCCAACTGGAGCAAAAAGCGTGACGCCAGGTCCTCGGCGATGAAACGGCCGGCTTGTTCTAAGGCTCGGTTCTGCAGAACGCGGTTAAATTGCAAGTCTGACGTCACATAGAACTCCGAGGTGCCTTTCGCCGTCTGCGCCCACACCAGACGTTGCGTTCTAGTCTCCTCTACCTTGATGACCACCACGACCTCTGTGCGGCTTTCGAGCGTAGCTGTCTGGCTGAAACTCAGTGTCGGAAGAATGACCGAAAGGATTTGACCGGACAGCACAAGGTCGGCTGCCTCAGAATCTGGAACGACCTGGGCCCCGCTGCCCGATGAAAATTCATGTCGCAGATAGTTGGTGTAGCGGGTTTCTAAATTCGGCTCAAAACTCTTATTTTCCAACGTTCGGACGATCAACCGCGGTGGCGGTGACGTGGATGAAGAGGCCGCTGCCGTCCCTCCAATCGTGGGCCCAGCTCCCTCCACACGAAATTGATAGCCACAGCCGACCAAGAGCGCGAGACAGGCGAGAGAGGCGAGACATGCCTGACAGGCAAATATCCAATCCCTCGAAGCACATTGTCTCAGCCCGTCTCGCTTTTCTCGCATGTCGTGCCTTTGGCGCTCGTTTAAACCACAAAGTTCATCAGCTTTTTTTCGACATAGACAATCTTCTTCGGTTCCTTGCCCTGCAACCACTCCGCGATCTGTACGCGAGCCAGCCCTTCCACCTGCTCGCGAGTGGCGTCGGTTCCCACGTCAAGTTTGGCCCGCAACTTTCCATTCACCTGGATCGGAATAGTTAACCGATCGCTCGCAATCATGGCCGGATCGAAAATCGGCCAACATTGCTGAGAGACGCTCGGTTTGTGACCCAACACTTCCCACAATTCCTCCGCCAGATGGGGCGCAAAAGGCGCCAGAATTAGAACAAATGGCTCAAGCAAAGCCCGTGAGCGCTGCTCGGCCTTTGTCATCTCGTTGGTGAACACCATCATCTGGGAAATCGCGGTGTTGAACCGCAGCCCTTCGATATCCTCGGTCACCTTCTTGATCGTCTGGTGGAGCAATCGCTGGTGTTCGAGGGTGGGAACCGTCCCCACTACGGTACTCGAAAGCCGGCCCTCTTCATTCACCATGAGACGCCATACCCGCTCCAGAAACCGCGTGACCCCTTCCACGCCTCTCGTACTCCAGGGCTTCACAGCCTCCAGCGGACCCATAAACATTTCATAGAGCCGCACCGCATCGGCCCCGAACTGGTCCATCATTTCATCGGGATTCACGACATTGCCACGGGATTTCGACATCTTCTGGTTGTCTTCCCCCAGCACAATCCCCTGATGCACCAGTTTCTTGAATGGCTCTGGCGTGCTGACAACTCCGAGGTCGTACAATACCTTGTGCCAAAACCGCGCATAGAGCAAATGCAGCACGGCATGTTCGCTGCCGCCAATATAGAGATCCACCGGCATCCAGTAGCGCTCCTGTGCCGGATCGACGAGCTGACCCTGATTTTTTGGATCAATAAATCGCAAATAATACCAACAGGAGCCGGCCCACTGGGGCATCGTGTTGGTTTCACGGCGCGCAGCTGACCCACTGATCGGGTCGGTGGTCGTCAGCCAATCGGTTAAATTTGCGAGCGGACTTTCGCCGCTCCCGGACGGCTTGAAGTTATTGGTCTCCGGCAACAACACTGGCAACTGCTCTTCCGGAAGCGGAAGGGCCTGGCCATCGACCCATACAATTGGAAAGGGCTCGCCCCAATACCGCTGACGGGCAAAGAGCCAATCCCTCAGCTTATAATTCACAGTTTTACGACCCTTACCCTGCGATTCTAACCAGGCCGTAATTTTCGGAATGGCGTCGTCCGGTGTCAGCCCGTCGATGGTAAAGCTTCTGTCCGGAGTCGTGGAATTGATGACGGTGCCCTTGTCGGTTGCGACGAAGGCCTCTTGTTCAGCATGGCCGCCTGCGATCACCTCACGAATCGGCAAACCATAGGTCTTCGCAAAGACCCAATCGCGCTCGTCGTGCGCCGGCACAGCCATAATGGCCCCGGTCCCATACCCCATCAACACATAGTCGGCAATCCAAATGGGCAACGGCTCCTTGCTCACTGGATTGACCGCATAGCCGCCGGTGAAGACTCCGGTCTTTTCTTTTTCGAGCTCCTGCCGTTGGAGGTCGCTTTTTCTGGCCGCCGCCTCGCGGTACGCCGTGACATCGGTGCGACGATCAGCAGTCGTCACAACCGCCACGAGCGGATGTTCCGGGGCCAGCACCATGTACGTCGCGCCAAACAACGTGTCGGGCCTGGTCGTAAATATCCGAACCGTGCCAGAGACACCGGCCAAATCGAACTCAACTTCTGCCCCGATCGATCGACCGATCCAGTTTTTTTGCATCTCCAATGTGCTGGCCGGCCACTCGACCAGCTTCAAGTCTTCGAGCAGTCGATCGGCATAGGCCGTGATCTTCAACACCCATTGGCGCATCGGCTTGCGCACCACATCGAACCCGCCGACCTCGCTCTTCCCGTCGATAATTTCCTCATTGGCCAGAACCGTCCCGAGCGAGGGACACCAATTCACCGGCACTTCCGCCACATAGGCCAGTCCTCGCTCGAATAGTTTCAAGAAGATCCACTGTGTCCAGCGATAATAATCCGGGTCGATCGTACTGATCTCGCGTTCCCAGTCGTAGGACAGACCGACGCGTTTCATCTGGCGCTTGAAGGTCGCGATATTCTCGGCTGTCGTGACAATCGGATGGATTCCGGTCTTCACCGCATACTGTTCGGCAGGAAGCCCGAACGCGTCCCACCCCATCGGGTGCAGGACATTGAAACCTTTCATGCGTTTGTAGCGGGACACGATGTCTGTTGCGGTATAGCCTTCAAGATGACCAACGTGGAGGCCCGATCCTGATGGGTAGGGGAACATGTCGAGGCAATAGAATTTTGGCTTGGCCCGGTCGTCAGCGACGCGGAAGGTCCGGTGCTGCTCCCAATAGGCCTGCCACTTCACTTCGAGGGCGTGATGATCGTACGTCTTGCTCATGCCGGCACTGCACCCCTCTCGTATCTGGAAAGAGGATGGACTCTAACATAGCCCAGTGGGAGCAACAAGAATCGACGACAGGTGAGACGCTTACGACTTAGGCCAATCTTCGAGGAAACATTGCCCTGCCGAATCAGAGAAGATAGGCTCTGCCAGCTGTTAGGTTACAGACCGTCCGTTGAGGAGTGGGGAGAACCCGGTGACCGATACGAACCGGCTGAGCGGAGCGGGCGGCAGTTGCGAACTCGACTTGGCGCTATGAATCAGATGGGCGACGCCGAATTGTTGTGCCGCGATCAGGCAGCCCTCATCGTCATCCATGTAGAGAGACCTTGCCGAATCGAACCCTAGTAATCGTTGACAATGAGGCCAATATTCCGGGCGCATTTTTAGATACCCCACTTCAAACGCGTTCACGATTCGATCGACATGCTGATCGAGCCCGGTCTTGGCGACTTTTACCGACACGCCCACCTCGTGTGCATTTGTGACAATCGTCACACGCTTCCCGATCTGGTGAAGGTAGCGCAAGAAATCTTCCGCTCCCGGCAGGAACCCAATCATGTGATCCAACTCACGATGCAACGCCACTACATCGATTCCCACCCGCTGGGTCCAGTAATGCAGGTCGGTCCAGGCCAACTCACCTTCAACTGAGCGATACATCGCCATCAATGTGTCGCGCGAGTCCTCGAAGGTGAGACTGTGAAGCGCGGCATAGCGGCGCGGCAACTCCTCCTCGAAAAAGAAATTGTCGAAATGGCGGTCAAGAAGAGTTCCGTCCATATCGAGGAGGACGTCGTCGATCTCGTTCCAATTGAGGACATGCTGAGTCATTGGGAAAGTATATCGAAGGTCGACCGAGAAGACGAGCTGGTTGTGTTTGCCAAAATTCTTATGTTACGGTCAGGACACGATTCCCCATGCCACGCCCCAAGAAATCACCCACACAGACAGCACCAATACCGTCAGCCACAACGGCTGGCCCTCCTATTGTGGCCATTATCGGTCGCCCCAATGTCGGCAAATCGACGCTCTTTAATCGCATGCTTGGCAAACGCACGGCGATCGTGGACGACGTTCCAGGTGTCACCCGCGACCGTAACTACGCCGACGCCACCTATCGAAATCGACCGTTCCGCCTGGTGGATACGGGGGGCCTGGACCCATCGGCCTCGGAAGGCATGCTGGCCCTCATCAAACGTCAATCGGAACTCGCCATTGCCGAAGCAGACATCTTAGTTCTGCTTATGGATGGTCGAACCGGACTGACGACCCCGGACCAGGAAGTGGTTCGTCTCCTGCGTGGAACACCGAAGCCGTTGTTTGTCGCAGTGAACAAGATCGACACGCCCAAGGTCGAACCATTCGTGGCGGATTTCTATCAGTTGGGTACCGAGACGCTCTACCCTATCTCTGCGGAGCACGGCATCGGCGTCTCCGAACTCCTGGATGCGATCTATCCACTCCTCCCGGCTCCCGATGAAAACCCTGAACAGACGACGATGCCCCGCATTGCTGTCGTGGGACGGCCGAATGTCGGCAAATCCACTCTGGTGAATGCCGTGCTCGGGGAAGACCGAGTGGTAGTCAGCGATGTGCCGGGAACCACCAGAGACTCGATCGATTCGATCGCCACCCATCAAGGACAGCGGTATCTTTTTACCGATACTGCCGGAATTCGCCGGCGTGGAAAGATCGATCGGGGAATCGAAGGCTACAGCGTGGTCCGATCGCACTTAGCCATCGGCCGTTCCGACCTCGGGATTTTGTTACTCGACGCCACGGAAGGCGTGACTGAGCAAGACACCAAGATCGCCGGGATCATCCTTAAGCAAGGGCGGGCCTGCTTCCTCCTGGTCAATAAATGGGACCTCCGGGAGGGCGATAGCCAGGCCCGGCAGGAGGTCGAACTGGAGCTTCGGCGGCGCTTTCCCTTTCTGACCTGGGCGCCGATCCTCTTCGCTTCCGCAGCCCATCCCGATTCGCTTGGCCAGCTCTTTCCTACTATTGATCGGGTGTTCACAGCTTTTTCAAAACGGATCCCGACCGGAGCGTTAAACAAATTCCTCCAGGAAATCCTCGCCACCCATCCCCTGCCGGTGCGGAAAGGCAAACCGACGAAGATCACCAAGTCGGCCTTCATGACTCAGGTCGCGACACAACCCCCGGTCTTTGCGTTGTTTGTCGGCCATCCGGACAACATCACGCCCGCCTATCTCCGTTTTCTCGAAAACCAACTCCGCGAGGAATATGGATTCGAGGGAACTCCGATTCGTATGCTGGTCCGCAAAAAATAGCTTGTTCAACTTCCGCCACGACAACACCATCTTTGTACACATTCTCGTTCACAGCGTCACGGCATCGTCGGTATACGCGGGATAATCGCGCTTCCTACATCTATCGCTTCGGTGCAACTCTTGCACAGTCCCAAGCCCATTTCTCCGAAAGGATCCTGTGCCACAATCATCCCCGCAGAACCCAGCCGGCTTCTCCCAGAATGTTGCTTCTGCAACAGAGGGAACGGCCACCCGCGAAGCATGTGCAATCCCACAACCACTCCTCTTTTCTCCCGACTCCGGCATGATCGTGTTTTCCTCATCCGCCCGCATTTTGCACATGAATGGAGCCGCCCGTACACTCATGGCATTGTTCGGCGCATCCCATGAGCGCTGGCCGCAGATGGGACCGGAATCCATGCCGTCCATCCTGACAGATTTCTGTTTCGACGTGCTGGCACAACTCCGACGTCGAATCGAGGCGCAGGACTGGACACAATTTGAGATGCACCACATCTGCCACATGGTCACACCGCCCCTCCTGCTCACAGGGTTCGGAGTGCCTCATTCAACCGGCCGCGAGATCCGAGTCATTCTGACCCTCACACCCCTGCCTTCCTCTTCTGGCACATTCGCAGATTCTATGCGCCACTACATGCCGGACAACGTACGAATTCCCGCCGGTCACGCGACTTCATAGAAACATCGCTCTGTGAGTCGCTGTCGTTGCGGCTTTCGCCTTGACTCCCCCGCGGGCATCATGATATTCGCTCAATCTGATGATGCATTCCGCACACAGAAAGACTCTTCTCCCTGCGGCTCGCAACAATCCACAGGCCGGCAGGATAGACTATTCATCGTTTCGTCGCAGGTTGCAGCGATGTAGGATTGAGGCCCTCTGTGCCGGAGTGATCGTTCTCACCCTCCTTGGCCCCGTCCGTGCTGAAGAGCCACCTGTGCCGCAGGAAACGGGCTCGCCCCCAGCTGTTGAAACCCCTGCCGTCGGCGACCCAGTCACGATTGATCCCTTCATCAAGCTCCGGGGGTCTGTGTGGCGGACCAAGGCCGGGATCGTCTTTCTCAAGACTCCGATTGGTCTGCTGACTCTCAGTTCAAAAACAACCTTGAAAGATCTCAAAGCCTCACAAGAAGTACGATTTTGGGTGCACGAGCGTCATGTCGTCGTCGAGATCCGAAAGCGAGAGGACGAATCGCTGGTCCATCGCTACCTCAGCGGGCCAATGTCGTCCGGAAACGATCAGCCTAGAACGTTGCACTGGTGGGGGCCTGACGGAGACCAGGCTACCCCTGTCGGCACACAAGAAGAACGCCTCACCAACTATCGAGAGGGCGATCCGCTGACCGTCGAAGTCGATGAAACCAATACCATCAGCGGGGTGCATGATTTACAATTCGACTTGCAGATCAGCCAACCCCCGACGGCTGGCGCCAAGGTGCAACTCCTCCTCTCGGGAACTGTGTCGAAGCTCAAATCCAACTTCGTCTTTGTCCGCACCCCCATCGGCCTCGTCATGCTCAATTCGAAGATCGGTGTCCCCCATGTGAAGGTGGGACAACCGTTAACGTTGCACATCGATGATGAACGTGTGACTGTCACACTTCCAGACACTGAAGCGGCTACACCTCGACACAGTACATCGAACATCCGCTAACCCCAAACACTGACCTATCGAGAGATCTGATCGGGTACCTGCCGGGTTTGCTTGACAGTCCTCGGCCAAGCCCCTAGACTTCGCCCCACATGCGCGCCACTGCCCCCCAAACGCCGCCCCGACGCCCAGCCGTGCAAGAGCCTGACAAGTTTGATAGGCTATATCGAGACCATGTCGATTTGATTTATCGGTATGCCTATCGCCTGTGCGGCGAAACAGAGTCGGCAAAGGATCTCGTTCAAGAAACCTTTCTCAATGCCTACCAAGGACTCAAAGATTTTCGAGGCGAGGCGCGGATCTCCACCTGGCTGTACACCATCGCCTCACGAGCCTGCATACGGATGCGGCGCAAGCGCAAAGGACAACCGGAACACGAGCTGTCGATCGAGGAGTTCGTGCCCACCTCCGAAGGAGAGTTTCACCTCCAGATCCCAATGGACGGACTCAGTCCCGAAGAGGCGCTACAGAACAAGGAGCTCCGGCAGGCGCTCGACCAGGCGATCGAGAAACTGCCTCAAAAATATCGGATGGCCCTGGTGCTCCGAGATATGGAAGGGCTGAGCGCCAAAGAGGTAGGGACCGTTATGGGTTTGAATGAACGCGCTGTAAAGTCCCGACTGCATCGAGCGCGTTTGTTTGTGCGGCGCGAACTAAGTGCCCGCGGCATCACCCATCACGATGACCACCGGTCAGGAGACGGGCATTCATGACTAAGAAAAAAACATCGGCGACGAAGAAACGGCTCAGACCCAGGCCATCGTCTTCCCACCATACGCATGGCGAAGGCCGTTGCGTAGACCTTCTCCAGCAGTTGTCCGCCTATATCGACGACGAACTCCCTTCCGACATTTGCCGAGAAATACGCCGACATCTGGGAGCCTGCCCGAACTGCGAAGTCTTCATCGCCTCCCTCCAGCATACCGTCACGCTCTGCCGCCATCGTCCAACCCCACAGTTGACGCCGGTCGATCGGATGAACATGCGCCGCGCAATCCTCACTGCAGCTAATGCACGGTGAAAGGAGCGCTCGGGCTCATATGTCTGGTTTGGATGCTGGCCATTCCGACCGCTGCACTCCCAGCCGAGGCCGAGGTGGAATCGGTCACCGTGGAGATCCGCTCGCGGGTGTTCATTCCGCAACAGATCCACTTACACCATAGTCGCAAGACCCTGCTCCGGTTCCGCAACCACGATACAGAACTCCATACCGTAGTAGCCAAGGAGCTCTTCTTCGGTGTCGACTTCGACTTGAGCGGTAACGGGGCCCCGGAATACGGTCCAGATGGACTCAAGAAGGTGATCATCCCGCCTGATGGCCTGATTGAATTTCAGTTTACGCCGGCACGTGCTGGAATCTTCTCCTACCTGTGCGACATGCCGGGTCATAACATGCAGGCCATGATTTTGGTCGAATAACTAGGAGAGAGGACGTCCTCTTCTTACGTCATTCGTCTCTCCTCTCGCAGGGTGCTCAAAAAGTCCGTTCAGCAAGGCCGCAGCGAGGGAAGAGGCGAAGAGGTATGTACCGCACTTGTGGGCCGTTCGCCCGTTGAATGAATCTTGGCGAACGGAAAAGCCCCTCCAGTGATTCCGAGATCCGAGAGGCTCTGTTGGTACGTTGAGCCTCTGAGCGACGCGAGAACGCCGCTGGCGGGCTTTTTCAGCAGCCTGCTAGCCTATTCCAGGTCTTCAAAGCCGCGTGGTACAGTACCGCCTTCTTCTCGTCATTTTAGTAGGAGCCTGTCCGACATGACGTGCTTGCATACCTTTCAACGTGACTGTTTCAGTATCCTGTTCCTCGCCGGAATCCTATCGATGGTTACTGCAACGACCCTGATCGACACGTCATCGGCATCAGCCGCTACCAAGAAGTCGAAGCAAGTCGCCACCTCTGCTGAAGCGACAGCTCGTCGTTATACCGAAGCGATGGGCGCAGGAAATACGGTTGGCGTCGGTCAGTTCGACTTCGCCTGCCAATACTCCCTTGTCGCTGCAACTCCCCATGGCATCAAAACCTATCCGGCCGCCTCCGACCTCGTCTACGACTCCTGCTGGAAACGTCTACGGGAAGCCCATGCTCCCACCCTCATCAGAACCGATGTCGGCATGGAAGTCTTGTGGCCCAGTAATGGAGACCTCGTCTTTTTCAGTGAAGACCTGACTCGCTATCCCGCCTCAACCTTTGTAACCGACTCGCTGGGTCTCACGCCACCAGGAACCGGATTCCGCACTCGCATTATCGGCAGCACACCGCTCCCGTCAGCCTCGTTCCGCCTTCGACCGAATGGCCCGATCGTGGCGGTGCCGACGACCTTGGTGAAACTGTCCATCAGTTATCAGGATCCCCTGACCGCTCCATTGACCTACGCAGCCGGTTCAGTCAAGTGGACCACGACGATTAAGCGGACCAGACGCGCCCTGAAAGAAGTGACCGTCCAGTGGGTCGTCCTCTCCGGGCTGAAAAAACACGGCTTCGCCGGCGACCAGGCGGTCGTGAACCTGCCCGTCACCAGCGGCTCCATCTTCGGCAGCGGGAAGCAGGAGCAGATTCCGTTTGTCACAGAAACCAGCCACGCCCTGCCTGACTCGCTGGTCTGGTGGGGACCGGCGGACAGCCCTGGGCTCTTGACCGCTGCCACAGCCCGCGCGGCCACCTTCCCGGAACTGCGCGACCGCGTCGCCATGTTGAATCGTGTGCTTATCATCGATCCCAATCAGGCCGAAGCCCTCACGGTGTTGAGCCAACACCTCTATGCCATTGTCCTGCGCGAGGCCATCCCGTTCCACAAACTCACAGTGACTGATCCGGCACTTGCCTTGGTCGTGAACGAGCATTTCTGGAATATCTATTCCCAGTCAGTGCGCATGGACCTGTCGCTGGGAATGGAGATGGGCGGGTTCGACAAACCGACGACCGCCGATTACCTCTACCGCATGCTCTCAGCCATGCGAACCTTGGCCGTGGTACATCCGGAACAACTCGATAACCGGTTTCGGTTAGGCGTGGCCTTACGCTGGAACAACGATCAAGAAGCCGCGATTGAAACCCACCGGTCCCTGGTCAAATCCATCCCGCCTGAACGGAGAGCCGGCAAAGCCGAAGCCTTGCTCCAGTTGGCTTGGTCCCGCATCAACAAAGTGGCGTGGAACCGCATCCTCGACGACTCAGATATTCGGGCGGCCTATCAGGATGCCGACGAGGCTCTCGCGCTCGCCGACCTTCCGCTCGATAAATTTATGGCCGAGTACACCAAAGCCTATAGCCTGCTGTTCACCCCGGACCGAGACAATCGAGCGCTCCTGGAGCGATTGACGGAAGCCAAACGATGGTTTGCGGAAATTCCCGGACAGACACCGGACATCTGGCAATTCTTCATCGGAGCAGAATCGTTGAAGGCGGTGCTGGATGCAGATTCCATCTTCCAGCAAATCTAGGCTCAGGCAGAGGAAAAGAAAGGTTAACAATCTTGCTGACGAGATCCAGGCAGGCTACGAAAGACTCAATTTGTGCTTAAGCTCTGTTGTGATCTTGCGAATGGTGGTGGCTAAGAATGGCTTGCAGGATGCTCAAAATGGCCGTCCAGCGCGGCCGCAACGAGCGAAGAGGCGAGGCGTACCCTCAGGGGTACGTTGAGCCCCTGAGAGATGCGAGAACAAAGCTGGCGGACTTTTTCAGCATCCTGCTAGTTTTTTGCACCGCGTCGCGTACCGTAGACCAATATGTTTATCTTGCGTGCAACGGGGCAGGATCTGCGCTTTCCACCTGTTGAGCAGGCCTCGCCCGAAGGATTGCTCGCCGCCGGGGGCGACCTACGACCAGAACGGTTGCTCGAAGCCTACCGGCACGGTATTTTCCCCTGGTACAGCGACAATCAACCCATCTTATGGTGGTCTCCCGATCCTCGAACCGTCCTCTTTCCCGACAAACTCCATATCTCGC